>Ga0302325_10028912_pt1 | contig 11462 bp, 12 predicted proteins | sample Palsa_T0_2_FD_201948 | JGI IMG/M metagenome (GOLD analysis project Ga0302325, IMG submission 201948) | Peat permafrost microbial communities from Stordalen Mire near Abisko, Sweden - Palsa_T0_2 | ecosystem: Environmental > Terrestrial > Soil > Palsa > Peat permafrost | place: Sweden: Abisko... | reverse complement strand
GCCCCATCTCGAAGGAGAAGCTTTCCGACTGGAAGGCTGCACTCTCAGGCGTCGTTGCTCACTACGCTGTATCTGTGCCCCAGGTGCCGTGGGACTGGGAGTCATTCGGCGATTACCTCAAGGAGCTGGAGAAGGGAGGTATCTCGCTCAACGTCGGTTCCTTTGTGGGAGCCTCGACGGTTCGCACTTCAGTCATAGGGGTTACCAACAGGGAACCTACCAAGGAAGAGCTGGAGAGGATGAGGGGCCTGGTCGACCGGTCTATGGACGAGGGGGCATTCGGCCTCACAGTAGGTCTGGACTTCGCCCCCGGCAACGCGGCGAAGAAGGACGAGATCCTGGCGCTTTCGAAGGTCGTCGGGGAGTACGGCGGGCTGTACTGCTCACACCAGAGGAACGGGTCCGACAAGCTGGAGGATGCGACGCAGGAGTCGATAGACATAGCGGAACAGTCCGGCTCGAGGCTGATAGTCTCGCATCTCGTCCCCAAGATGGGAGGATGGGGGAAAGGTCCGATGCTGATGAAGATGATCGAAGACGCCCGCGCAAGAGGTATGGACGTGGTCTTCGACGACTACTATGAGACGGGCTCACCCGTATCTCTCCTGACACTTCTGCCCGCGTGGGCCTTCGAGGGAGGAACGGAGGCGATGCTCGGAAGGCTGAGCGACCCGACCTCGCGGGAGAGGATAAAGAAGGAATTCACTGGCCCGCTGGCTACCGTCATCAGGAACGGCAGATGGGACCTAGTCACTGTCACTTCAGCCAACAAGAACAAACAGTTCGTGGGGAAGAACCTTGCAGACCTCGCCAATGAAAAGGGGAAGGAACCGTGGGACTTTGCTCTCGACCTGCTCGCAGACGAGAGGGGTACGGTCGAGTACGTCACCTTCTTCAGGTCGGCGGAGGACGCGAAGAAGATGATCACGCACCCGTACTCGCTTATCGAGACCGATACCTGCACTGCAGCTCCGTACGGGCCGCTGGCCAAGCTCAAGGACTACAAAAGCTACAACCTCTACCCGAAGCTGCTCCGGACGTACGTGCGCGAGCAGAAGATACTTTCGCTCGAGGAGTTCGTGAGGAAGACAACGTCATTTCCGGCTCAGGTGTTCGGAATCAAGGACAGGGGCGTCATCCGGCCGGGAGCCTGGGCCGACCTTGTGGTGTTCGACCCCGCAAAGGTGACCGAGACCGGAACGTTCGCAGACCCTGTGCACTACCCAATCGGGATTGATTACGTACTGGTCAACGGCGTCCCAGTTGTCGACAGGGGAAACCATACGGGAGCGCTGCCCGGGATTGTCCTGCGCTCGGGACTCCACAAGTCAAACCGGAGCGACCGCTGACCTCTGATATTCACGACGTTCACGAAGCATCCCGACAAGCCTTAAATCGATTTCAGGTATGGCCGAGCGCCATGCCATTGCTCGAAGGGAAGGTCGCAATAATCGTCGGAGGTGCAGGTCAGCTGGGTCGCGCTTCTAGTCTGCTCTTTGCCCGTGAGGGCGCAAAGGTCATGGTGGCGGACATGAGAGGCCCCGATGCCAAGAAGGTCGCGGACGAGGTCAGGGTGCAGGGAGGCGACGCCGAGAGCTTCGAGATTGACGTGAGCGACCCTGAGCAGGCAAAGCGTATGGCCGACGCCACGATCAAGCGGTTCGGGACCATCGATATACTGGTTTACACGCCGTACTACCCTCACGGTAGCGACCTGATTGAGGACATCACACCTGCCCTATGGAAGCACGCCGTGGACATCGACCTTAACGGCGCCGTCTATTGCTATCAGGCCGTCGCGAAGACGCTGAAACAGAAGAGGAGCGGTCGCATCATCAACATCTCCGCAGGTGCCCAATTCGGCGCGCCGAAGATGGCAGCCTATTCCTCCGCGAAGGCAGCGCTGATAGTGTTCACAAAGTGCATAGCGGCAGAGGCCGGTCCCTACGGGATTACCGCCAACTGCATCATCCCGGGGAGCTTCGGCCCGAAGGAAAGGTTCGGAAAGGCGGTGCTCGACTTCGTGCGGAGGCGGTATCCGCTCGGGAGACTCGGCACTCCAGATGAACTAGCGAACGGCGTCCTCTTCCTCGCTTCACCAATGGCTGATTACATCAGCGCGGCGGCGTTGCCTATCGACGGCGGCTTCACGGGCGTCCTGAGAGCCTACAACTTCGGCGAAGAGCCGCAGTAAATCTCGCGGGCGCTCGGACGGAGTCGGCCGGTCCGCCAAGGGCCTACTTGATGTTCTTGGCGGCGTCCGGCTGCAGCCACTTGTCTGCAACTGTGACGCCCTTCTTCTTCATCGCCGACAGGTAGGACCCGGAGTCGGTGCCGGGGCTCATGAAGAAAGCGATCTTGAACTGCTTGGTACCCGTATTCTTTGTCGAATGGAGGGTATTGGGCGGCACAAAGATGATGGTACCGGGTTTCAGAGGCACCGGGGTCATCTCCTTCCCGTGATAGAAGGTCCCCTCGCCTTCGAGGGTCAGGTAAATCTCCTCCGACTTGTCGTGAGAGTGGGGTACGAGGGCTTGCCCAGGTTCAAAGACCCCGACCGTCAGTACGGTCTGCTTCACGCCCTCGTCCGCCGGCGTGACCGCGACTTTGACCGAAGCGCCCCTGACTACTTCTGCTGGAACATCGTCTAACTCTAGTACCATTACTGGCATGCCCTGAACCGACCCCCTGTCGTCTATAAACGCTGCGAGCTTCCTTCGTTCGAGTCGGATTCATGCTCCACGTCCCTGACATTTTATATCCCTCATCCCCGGCGCGTAACACGCGAAATGACCAAGATAGGATACCTCACCGCCCTTGAGCAGTACCAGCCCCAGACGGCCCTCGAACACGCCAAACACGTCAGCCGCGCGGGTTTTGACGGCATCTGGGTGACTGACCACTTCCACCCCTGGGTCCACACAGGCGCATCCGCCGGCCAGGCCTGGACGTGGATTTCCTCCGCTGCTGCGCAGGTAGACGGCGTATCCTTCGGTACGGCGGTAACGCCACCGCTCGGGAGGTACCACCCCGGCCTCATCGCTCAATCGTTCGCTACCATGAGCCAGCTCTACCCGGGCAGGATAATCCTCGGCCTCGGGACAGGCGAGGCGATCAACGAAATTCCTCTTGGATATGTCTTCCCGGGTTTCAAGGAGAGACACGCCAGACTCGAGGAGTCGCTGAAGATGATCCGCGCCCTCTGGGAGGGAAAGACCCTTTCCTCCAAGCGCGGGTACTATCCGACGAAGAATGCCAGACTGTACACCCGACCCGCCGAGAGGATCCCGATCTATGTTGCCGCCTCAGGGGTCAAGTCGGCCGAGCTCGCAGGCAAGTACGCCGACGGGCTGATGACTGTGTCCAAGCTGGGCGTAGAGCCCGGACCATACCTCCAGACGATGATGGGGGCGGTCAAGGCAGGCGCGGTGAAGACCGGGCGCGACCCGTCACTGATCGACAAAGCGACCTTGATCAAGGTCTCCTATGACGAGGACTACGACCGAGCACTCAGGGCATGCAGGTTCTGGGCGACGACGCTCATCCCGTGGCCGATAAAGACCCTCATGGGCGACCCTGTCGACGTGGAGAGCATGGCCAAGCTGATCAGCGACGACGCTATCAAAGCCTATTTCGTGGTCTCGAACGACCCGGAGGAACACCTGAGAAAGCTCAAGGAGCTTGTAACGGCCGGATACACCAACATCATCGTCCATAGCACGAGCCCAGACCAAGCCAAGACAGCCGAGATGTATGGAAAGAAAGTAATTCCTCATCTGAAGTCCTGACAAACCGCAATAGTGGACGGCGCAAAGACCAGCCTGCGCCTTCAGCGTCGACTATCAATCACGTTATATGGGAAATGAGCGTGCCGTCGAGTCATGAAATATGGGGTAGCTGTCATCGGTCTGGGCAAGATAAGCGACATTCACATCACGGGTTGGCAGAAACTTCCTGACGCTGAAGTTAGGGTGGTAGTCGACGTCGACCCCGCCAGAGCCCGGGAGAAGGCAAAGCTGCACACCGATTTCGACGAGATCATGGAGAGGAAGGACCTTGACATAATAGACATCTGCCTGCCGCACAATCTCCACGCGCCGTACTCCATCAAGGCCCTGCGCTCTGGGCGTCACGTGCTCGTCGAGAAGCCCATAGCCACCAAGCTGGCCGATGCGGAGGAGATGATCAGGGTGGCAAAAGTGGTGGGGAAGAAGCTGATGGTGGCCGAGTCGCTTCGCTATTCGGGTGTGTACGACCACGTCTCGGAGCTCCTCGCCAGAAAGGCGATAGGAGAGCCCTTCCTTTTCTCCACCAGGTGCGAGTACTTCGTCGACATCTCCAGGTTCCAAGGCACGCACACGGGCTGGAGGAGTGTACCCGAGGCGATAGGCGGAGGAGTCCTGCTCGAGTCGGGAGTCCACAACATGGCCAACGCAAGGTACTTCATGGGCGAGGTGGATTATGTCTACGCGCTGCGAGGGAAGCAGACGAGGCTGGAGATCCCCGTGGAGGACAACGTCACACTGATCATGAAATTCAAGAACGGGTCGACGGGACAGGGAACCTTCGCCTGGGGGGCGAAGTGGTGCAAGGTGTTCATCGAGTCGACCGTCTATGGGACTAAGGGCGTCCTCGGGCTGGACCTTGTGAACAGGAAGACGTTCCTGGACAACGGGAAGGAACAGGAAGTGTGGACCAGTCCTGAGAATGAGTACGGGCACGAGAACGAGATAAAACACTTCCTCGACTGCATCAAGGAGGACCGCACTCCCATCACAGACGGCGTGGAGGAGACTAAGACGCTGAGGCTGATCATGGCTGCATACCAGTCGATGAAGGAGAACCGTCCCGTCCGACCCGAAGAAGTGAAGGCGTAGGTAGGGCGGGCCTGGGACCCCCGGTACTTTCGTTCAGTCGGTAGGCGAGTCGGGTTTCCGTATCGAGTGACCTTTCCTCGAACCGCGGTGCTAGTCTTCAAGGATCTCGAAGGGACTCTGGAGCGATGACCAGTGCAAGTGGATGATTTTCCATTTGTCCCGTGTACGGACGAAGACTATAGTGCCCCGAGCCGTCGCTTTTGTTGCGGTCTGCGGGTCTTCGTAGTCCACGTACAGGGTCGCGAGGGCCACGTCCTTCATGATTCTAATCTTGATGTCTCTCGGGACTTCACGATAGTATGGGGCTATGTCGTGAAACCAGTGCCCGAGCTTCCTTCTTGCTGCTTCTCTCTCGTACCTTTCGTATGGCGGGAAGGCCCCGTAGTATGAAAAGTCCCTGTCGAAGGCGTAGATGTCGAAGAAGGACTCGATGTCCCCGACGTGCGGAAGGCTGAACGAGTCCATCAGGTCTTTCGTCAATTCGAGTTCGTCGGACCTCTGGCGTCTTTCCTGGTCTTCCGTGGTTGAGTTGGTCGGAGAGGAGGGCTCAGGCACTTTGAACCAGCTCCGAAGACGGCCCATGACGCGCTCAAGGTCGCGGACGGACAGGTTCTCGGCCAGTACCAATTTCAGTGTCTTGACCCTCGTTGCCTCGTCGCCTATCCTCGACAGGATGCGAGCGTGATGCTCGGTCATCTTGTGAAGGCCTTCGAGGAGCGAGGGGTCCTTTGAGAGGGTCTCCTCGCTGAAGAGCTGAGTCATCCTCACATAGTTGTGGATGTGCTGCCTCGAGTATCCTACAAGCCTCCCCACTTCACTGAAGTTTACGCCGAGTTCCTCGCTCACCCTCACGAATGCGACCGCGATGGGAAGGGGAAGCGGTATCAGGGAGATTCGCGGCTCAAACTGTTCTATTTCTCTGACCAAGACTACTCAGTCGTGGAGAGGCTTACCGAAGTTGCAAAAGAGAAGGGCGCCTCTCCGGCCCAGGTCGCCTTGGCATGGCTCTTCCACAAGCTAGGCGTAGTCTCACCAATCGTGGGGGTGACAAAGATGGAACAGCTGGAGGAGCTGATCGACGCCCAGTCAATCAAGCTCTCGCCTGATGATGTCAAGCGCCTCGACGAGCCTTATGGACCTCGCTCTACCGTAGGCTTCGCCTGACGCCTCCCCAAACGCGTTGTTCCTCGGCGACCAAGACTGTCACGGCGCAGCGTCGGAGTTCCCGCTAGCGATAAATGGCTAGAAAAGCTGGACTGCTGTTCGATTGCGATGGGCGAAGGTCGAATAGGTGTCTGTGTCGTCGGCTTGGGGATAGGGCTCGAGCACGCTCGTGTCTACGGGAAGATCGACGGAGTGGATCTTTATGTGTGCGACACCGATGAGACTCGCATCGAACGTGCCCGTTCGGAGCTGAAGGTGATGGGCTCGTTCACGTCGATTGATGCGGCGTTCGCGGCGGAAGAGGTCGACGCCGTCGACGTGACGCTTCCCAACAGTCTCCACGGTCCGGTCGCCGTCCAGGCAGCCAGGCAGAAGAAGCATTGCATGATCGAGAAACCAATCGCCACCAGCCTGAGGGAGGCGGACGACATGATACGGGAAGCAAGGGAATGCGGGACGATGCTGGCCACGTCTGAAAATTTTCAGTTCTCCCCTTTCATCAACAAAGCAGCCGAGATCATTAGATCTGGTCGAATCGGGAGGGTCTTTCTCGTGAGCGTGCTGGACCAAATGTGGCCAATCGGCGCCTGGCCCGTCTCTTGGTGGTCGCGCCGCGAGATAGCAGGGGGTGGGGTTCTGATCTGCGCGGGGGTGCACGCAGTGCGAACCCTACGAATGCTCGGCACATCTGAGGTCGCCAGCGTCTACGCTATCGGTTGCAATATTTCCACGGGAATTGAGAGCGAGGACACGTGCCTCGTGTCCGCCCAATTTGAGGACGGCGCGCTGGGTTCACTTCCGGCTAGCTGGGCTACGCCGCGCTCTTCATACATATTCGAGGTGCACGGAAGCAAAGGTTCGATAATTCACAGGCGTGAAGGAGGCCTGATGATAGTGTCGGACGCGGATGGATCTGAGCTGTCTGAAAAGGTAACCGTGCAGTCGGTCGATACTTACGAAGAGGAGTGTAGGGCTTTTGTATCCTCGGTCAGTTCGGGCAGATTGGACGAGCGCATATCGGCAGAGCTCGGGAGGAAGGACCTCGAAATAGTAGAAGCGGCGTATCTGTCGATCTCTGAGAAACGGGTCGTCAGACTACCTCTGTGATACTACGCACGGGAACGCCACAGACCGCCGAGCGTCGCTCCTTTTCTCCATTACTGAAAGACAAATAACGTCTACATGGTTTGTCAAATGGCATGCGGTTCGGTTTCGTCCTTCCGATGCTCCGTCACCGCATCGAGCCGACTGAGCTACCGGGTCTGGCTCTTGTCGCGGAAGAGAAGGGGTTCGACTCGGTCTGGACCGCGGACCACATCGTCGTGCCCGCGGCAAATTCTGAGACGTATGGGGATGTCATCGAACAGCTGGTCACTCTGGCGTACATAGCGGCGAAGACCGAGAAACTGAAGGTCGGGACGTCCATCTTGGTCGTGCCCCAGCGCAACCCATTGCTCGTGGCGAAGCAGGCGGCAGCATTGGACATACTGTCCGGTGGACGCCTGATCCTGGGTGTCGGTGCAGGTTGGGTAGAAGGGGAGTTCGGGATCCTCGGTGCCGATTTCAAGCACAGAGGCAGGATACTCGACGAAGCCATACCGCTCATGCGTGCGATGTGGACCGAACCCTTGGTGAACTTCTCGGGCAAGTTCTTCAACGTAAAAGATGGGGTTTCCTTCCCAAAGCCGAAGCTGCCCATACCGATATGGGTCGGCGGGAACTCGGACGCGGCAATTCGAAGGGCCGCTCGAATCGGTGACGGGTGGCACTCCATCAATATTCCGCCCTCGCAGGTCGAGGAGGGCAGGAAAGTGCTGGAGAGGACGGGTAGAAAAGTGACAATTTCGACGAGGTCTATGGTCAGTATCACGACCGAGGGGACCAAGCAGCAACCCGGCCTCAGCGGGGCCGGGCCCGAAGTGGTGAAGAAGATAGAAGAATACGAGAGAGCCGGAGTTGAATACTTTCTACTGCAGTCGGGCGCCGACGATGCCGGCGCTGTGACGAGAGACATAGCGGCCTTCGCGAGGGACATTCTAGGCTCCTTCTGATCGCCTCGAGAGGTCTGTCGTCTACATGGTGTATCTCACAATCATCGGGGCCCCTGCATGTTCTGGGGGGCCGGCGAGTCGGCCGACGACGATAACATCACAGCAGCTTTCGAACTGACGCCTCAGAAGAGTCTCGGCCTATATCGACTGCTTGACTGCCCATTCCATCTTCCTTTCTGTATGGAGTCCAGTGTCTTCGTGGGCCACGCCCGGATATACCGCGAGCTCCTTGTCGCGCGAAGCTATGTGGTTGTAGGTCGCGAAGACGGTCGACGGCGGACAGATGGTGTCGAGCAAGCCGACCGAGACCAAAGCAGGGACCTTCACGAGCGGTGCGAGGTTCATCGCGTCAAAATAGGAGAGGATGCGGAAGACATGCCCCTCCTCGCTAGGGTGTTCCCGCAGATAATCGAGGATCTCGAGATACGGGCCGACAGTCGCCATGTTCACTGCTCTTTCAAAGTTGCAGAGATAGGGGACTCCGGAGATAAGGAAAGATACTTCCTTGTTAAGCGCCGCCGTGACTATCGACAGACCTCCGCCCTGACTTGAGCCCATTACGCCCAGTTTGCTCGGGTCGAGGTCACTCTTCTCCAGGACGCATTTGACCGCCCGGTAGCAATCCATGAAGACGTACCTGTAGTAATATGTGTCTTCACTCTCAATCCCCTTCGTCATGTGTCCTTTTACGTAACCTGGCTTGTACGTCCCTCGGTCTGCCGACTCACCGGACTGACCTCTGACGTCTACTGCTAGGACCGAAAAACCGAGATGGACCCAGCCGAGAAAATCGGTTATCCTCCCCTTGTTTCCGCCGTAACCGTGAAAATGCAGGAGTATGGGGCTCTTCGAATCCGCTCTGGGCCCCCTAAGGAGGAACCCCTCTATCGGCGATTTATCCAAGAACCCGTCGAAGGTCAGCTTCGAGACCCTTACACTCTCGGTGAACGGTCTAATCTCTCTCCAGCTCGAGTTCAGGGGTTGTTCCTCGGCTAGTTCGAGGTTCTCATCCCAAAACGCCTTGAACCTCTTGGTCTTTGTCAGAGGAGGCCGATAGGACCTCAGCTCCGAGATTGGCATGTCCGTGATGGGCAAGCATGTCCGCTTGTCGAGGCCCAGTATATATCGTAAGGAGAGGTAGGGACTTCAGCTAGCCTTCAGCTCGTCGACCCTTACCGACCTGTTCTCCTCTACGGAGAGGTAAGCGGCCAGGGCGACCTTGAGATTCTTCGTCTCCTCCTCGGCGCTCGTGATCGGGGTCTTGTCGTTGTCTATGCAGTCCAGGAAGTGCTTGATCTCCTCAGACTTCCCCAGCGTAACCTCTGTTTCCGCCCATTCCTTGACGTCGCCCTGACCGTTGTCGAGGAAGATGCGGCCGGTGTGTATGTCGTTCCCTAGGACTCCTTTGCTCCCGAAGACCGTGAAATCGTCCGTGTATGCCGACCACCTCGCAGCCCAGGTGAAGCTGCCCTGACCCGTCGCACCGCTCTTGAACCTGAATAGAACCGACATCGTATCCTCCACTGTGATCTCAGGCCTCATCTGCCTTCCTTTGTAGGCGACCACGGAGTCGATGTCACCCATCAGGAACGTTGCAGTCGCAATGTTGTGTATCCCGGACTCTAGCAACACTCCCCCGCCGATCTTCTCAGCGTCGCTCCTCCAGCCCGTGTTGGTCCCCTGAAAGCGATTGGGCGGGACGTAAAACTGGGCGCGGGTCGTGAAGAGGAAAGGGTCTCCGACACTGCCTTCCCTGATCAGCCGGTCTGCCCGCTTGTGACTCGGACTGAATCTTATCGGCTCGGCCACCATAAGCTTCTTGCCCGCGCTCTTCGCTGTCCTAGCCATCTCTTCTGCGTCTGACAGTTTCGTCGCGACCGGTTTCTCCACCAGAACGTGCTTCCCTGCTTTGAGGGCCGCAATCGAGTAAGGAGCGTGAAGGAAGTGCGGCACGGCGAGGTCGACGATGTCAATATCCGACCTGCCCAGGACCGACTGATAGTCTGCGCCGAACTCCGGGATGTGATATTCACTTGCCTTCGCCTCGGCACGCGCCGCGTCCGAGTCTATGACTATCTTGATCTCTGCCTCCTTCGCGGCCCGCCAGCCCAAGAAGTGGGCGTCGCTGATCTTGCCGAGGCCCACCAGGGCTACCGTGTGTTTTACCATGAATGTCTATCCTCCATCTCTCGAGCCTTGTGCGCTAGTCTTTCTCAGCGCGACCTTTTCTTCGAGGCCTTGGCTCCCTTCTCCCTCCCCGGCTCGAACCCGGCCGGGACGTCTTCGTAGAATCTCTCGTCGTCCTTCGGCAGCGCCCTCCACATCTCGATGTTCTCCCATGCTTGCTTCCCGACATCAAGCGTCTTGTGCGCCTCGTCGGGCCCGATGTAGATGTAGGTCCCCGGGACTATCTCGTACTTCTTGCCCTCCACGATCATAGTCCTCTTTCCGCTGATGCCGATGAGGAAGAGGTCACGTCTGAGATGGCTGTGGTACGGCTGGCTACTCGCCTTATTCTCCTTGGGGCTGACGGACGCCTTGGAAAACCTCGCTATAGTGTATCCCTTGTTGTACCTTTCGCCATCCTTATCGTAATCGTGTATCCCGTGAGGGCCGCCTGAGTCGCTGGTGTAGAATGTCTTGTACTCGACAAGACTCCCGAAAGCGTTGCTGTCTGAAGCCATCTTTTCGACTTTTTGGAATCGCACCAATCTAGCAGTCGGCGCCGCTTTCAGACATCCGCATTATGAAGGTTTGTCGTCTGACTCATATGAAACGACCGCTAGCCCAGTACTTTGATTGCGGCTTGAATGGATTCCAACGATTATTATAACCGGAAAGATACGGGCCACCCGCTTCACAATTGGCGAAACTGATGAAATTCGAGGAGATAATCGGGAACGAGACCTACGGCGGCCTGAACATGTATAGGCCCTTCCTGGACAAGGACGTCAATGGACACGTGATGATGCGTGTCGTCGAAGGAAAGCGCTCGCTCAAGGACAAGGGCAAGTACACTCAGCCGAACCACAACCATCCGGCGCGCGACCTGTTCATGGTCGGCATAAAGGGGACGAGGATAATGAACGTCAAGGGGAAGAAGGTCCTGCTGAAGCCGGGACAGATACTCTACATCGAGCCGGGCGACCACCACTACAGCCCTGAGTTGGGCAGCGAGGACTTTGTGGCTCTCGAACTGTGGTACTCGGCCCCCGGGGACGAGAGCGAGGACGAGCAGATGGCGAGGCTTAAGCTCCAAAAAGAGCGAGAAGCGAAGACTAAGACCAAGAAGCGCTGACCCTAGTCCCGCAGAGGAGTCGGCCGCTCCTGGTCGCGGCCGACCCTTCCACGACGAACCGATGAGCGAGAG
>Ga0302325_10028909_pt1 | contig 11462 bp, 9 predicted proteins | sample Palsa_T0_2_FD_201948 | JGI IMG/M metagenome (GOLD analysis project Ga0302325, IMG submission 201948) | Peat permafrost microbial communities from Stordalen Mire near Abisko, Sweden - Palsa_T0_2 | ecosystem: Environmental > Terrestrial > Soil > Palsa > Peat permafrost | place: Sweden: Abisko... | reverse complement strand
GCCGTCGCAAGGATCCCGGAGCTTCTATCGCTCTCGCGGCGACTCGGACGCGAGCGCTTCGAGCCCACCCTGCTCGAGGGCGTGACAGAGCTGGCCGACGGCGTCCGCGTGATCGGGCGGGCCGGCGAGGACGCGATCGTCGCGGTCGGGCTCACTTCGGCGCCTCCCTGGGTGCTGCCCTATTTTGCCCCCGGAGCCGGGGTTGCGCCGTGGGACTTGGGAGACGAGCCGCGCGTCGTCCCTCTCGCACCCGGCCAAACCGTGAAGCTCATCGCGACCACGTCGCAGACGACTCCGCTCGAGAAGCGTCGAACAGTCGTGTTCCGGCGCGCGGTTCAGCTCGACGCCCCGCAGTGACCGGGCCCGGGCTGTGCAGTCGACCTGGCGTGGTCCAGCCGATCGCCGAACCGGAAACCGACGCCGAGCATCGTCGCGCCCGCGAGGCCCAGAGCCAATATGCCCCTGCCGAGGCGCGCGCGCTCGGCACGATCGCGATCCTCGGCGTCATCGCCATCCTCTGGATCGTGGCCCCGGTCGGAACGGGGGTGATGCTCGGAACTCTGCTGGCGTTTGCGATGTATCCGACGTGCTCCGCACTCTCGCGGCGGACGCAGAGGCCGCGCCTCGTCGCCGTGGCGGTGACGGTACTCATGACCCTGGCCGTGGCGGGAACGGTGGGGTTTCTGATGTTTCTGGTCGTCCAGCAAGGGGTCGTCGCGTTTTCGAAGTGGCCCCGCTCGCTGGCGCCGGGAGGGCCGGCCGACACGATCATGGTCCGGTTGGCCGGCCCTCTGCGCGTGCTCCACATCGAGCCCTCCACGATCGCGGGGCGGCTGAGCGGCGCGCTCGGCAACGCCGCCGCGTTCCTGGCTGGGTGGGCGACGCAGATCGCGGGAACAGTCGCCGACGCGGGGGTCGCGCTGCTCTTCATGGCGACCACGATGTACTACGTGCTGCGGCGATGGTCGTCGCTCGGCCGCCTGGCCGAGCGCATGATGCCCATCAATCCACGCCACACGCGCCGCCTGATGCGCGAAATTCGACGCCTCGGCCAGGCGGTCCTCATCGGAAACTTCGGGACGGCCGCGGTGCAAGGGATCGTCGCATGGATCGGCTATGCGATCGCGCGGGTCCCGCAGGCGATGCTGCTCGCCGCGCTGACGGCGGTGGCCTCCCTCGTGCCGGCGGTCGGGACGATGCTTGTCTGGGTCCCCGTGGGGATCATCCTCTTGGCGACGGGGCACGGCGTCGCGGGAGCCTTCCTGCTGATCTGGGGCACCGTGGGTATCACGGGCTTCTGCGACTACGTCGTGCGCCCGCGCCTCGTCGGGGGGGGCGAGACCATGTCGTCATGGATCACGCTCGTGGCCCTCTTTGGGGGCATCAAGGCGTTCGGCTTCGTCGGCATCGTGCTCGGCCCCTTGCTGGTCGGCATCGCCCTGGAGGCCCTCTGCATCTACGAACGAACGCGCCGATTCCGCCTCGGGCTGCACTGAGCCACAGTCCTAAAGAGGGCGAGGAAGCGACGAGAGGCGCGGCGCGATCGGGCGCACGATGCGGCTGCCGAGGTGCAGGCTGTTTTCGAACAGAAAGTCTCGCCGGGGGCGTTCGAGGCAGCGGACCAGCAAGCCGGCCTCCTCGGCGATGTCGACCCCGATGGTCTGCGGCGAGACCGGCGCGCCGGGGGTCTCGCGCGACCATCGCAGGACGCGCGGGTCGTCCTGCCGCTCGATGTCGAACCGTGCACCATCGCACTCGATGGAGACGCGCAGGATGCTGCCCGGCGGTACGTCCGTGCGCGGGTGGTGGACGAACCGCGCGACCACCTTGCCGAGCGTCGCCTCCCCCCACGTCGGGCCGCGCTTCCATTGGACGCCTTCGGCGCGCATCGACAGCGCGTTCGCCATCCAACCGAAGAGCAAGCCAGCCTGGGTGCTCGCCACGTCCTTCTCGCCGCCCCTCGGCGAGAACTCGATGGTGACACGCTCGAGCGAGCGAACGCACTCGCGCCCAGCCGCGTCGTCGAAGAACCTCGCGACGAGCTCCTGCATGGTACGGAGGCGGATCCACGCCAGGTCGCTGAACGCGCACGTGTGACGGACCCGGGCAGACACCGTCGAGAGCTTCTCCAGGTCGCGCAGGTCCATCTCCTCGGAGTTCACGACGACGAGGTCCGCGGCCCTCGCCATCCGGTCGAAGAGGCGGTCGTAGTCCGGCAGGTCGCCGACCCACCAGACGCACATGGGAAGGTCCGGCAGGGCCAGACGCTCGGCGTTTTCGGGCAGCCATTCACGCGCCGAGCCGGTCGCTTCGACCGAGATCGCGTCGCCGCACGCGGCGCCCTCCGGCGATGGCCGGTGAAGCGCCACCTCCGCCGTGATTGCGGGGCGGTCAGAGTCGGTCCACGAGGCAAGGACGGTCCGAAGCGGATACGCGCGCGCCACCCGCTGGACCACGTCGCGGGCGCGGTCGAGGAGATGCGACTCGCTGACCAGCGCGACGAGCGTCATGAGCTCCACGCGTGTTGCGCGCGACCGTCGCGCTTCCTCCTCCCACAGCCGCGCGATCTCCAACTCGACTTTATCGAGCGACAGTCTCATAGCCGCCTCCATGCTCTGCCGTCGCGCTCGATGAGCTCGAACGCGGCGGGTGGTCCCCACGTGCCGGCCGGGTAAATGGGGAGATCGGCCAGGTGCTCTCGCTCCCACTCCTGCAGGATGGGTGTCATGAGCCGCCACGCCGCGGTCACCTCGTCGGCGCGCGCGAAGAGGGTCGGATCGCCCAGAAGCGCGTCCAGGATGAGGCGCTCGTACGCCTCGGGGCCGCTGCCGCCGAAGGCCGAGCCATAGCGAAAGTCCATCGTGACGGGCCGGAGCACCATCGAGGGCCCCGGCACCTTGGCCGCGAAGCGCAGCGTGATGCCTTCGTCCGGCTGAATCCGGATGGCGAGCACGTCCGGCTCGATCCGCGATCCGTCGGCCCCCGGGCCCGGCGCGCCCTGCGTGAGCAGCGCGTGCGGCACGTTCTTGAAGTGCACGCTGATCTCGGTGCAGCGCTTCGCGAGGCGCTTGCCCGCGCGCACGTAGATGGGCACGCCGGCGAAGCGCCAGTTGTCCATCTCGAGCCGCATGGCGACGAACGTCTCGACCGTGGACCGCTCGCTGACGTTCGGCTCTTGCCGGTACCCGGGCACCGGCTGACCGGCGAAGTTGCCCGGCCCGTACTGGCCCCGGACCGTCAGGCGCTTGACGTCGTCGCCGCGGATCGGCTTGAGCGCCCGAAGGACCTTCACCTTCTCGTCGCGCACCTCGTCGGCCGTGAAGGCGACGGGCGGCTCCATCGCCGTCACCATCAGCAGCTGCAGGAGGTGGTTCTGCACGATGTCGCGCGAGGCGCCCGCTTCCTCGTAGAACTTTCCCCGGCCCTCGACGCCGATGTCCTCGGCGGCGGTGATCTGGACGTGGTCGATATGGTTTCTGTTCCACAGCGGCTCGAAGATCGCGTTGCCGAAGCGCAGCGCCACGATGTTCTGCACCGTCTCCTTGCCGAGATAGTGGTCGATGCGAAAGATCTGCTTCTCTTGCAGGACCTTGTGCAGGTCGGTGTTGAGGGCCTCGGCGCTTGCGAGATCCCTGCCGAAGGGTTTCTCGATGACGACGCGCGCGTAGCGCCCTCCCTCCTCGGCGACCATGCCGGCCGCGGCGAGGTTGTCGTTGACGGTGCGGAAGACGCTCGGCGGGATCGCGAGATAATAGATGCGGTTTCCTCGCGTCCCGTTCGTCTTGTCGAGGAACTCGAGCTTCTCGCGCAGGCGCGTGTAGCTCGCAGGCTCTTCGAACCGACCCGACACGTAGTGCAGGCGGCTGACGAAGTCGCCCCACACCGCTTCGTCGATCGGCTTACGGCGGGAGAACTGCCCGACCGCGTCGCGCATGGATTGACGGAACTGCTCCTCCGTGGTCTCGGTGAGCGCGAAGCCGACGATCGACATGCCCGGGGGCAGCAGTCGCGACGCGGCGAGGTTGTAGAGCGCCGGCACCAACTTGCGCCGCGTGAGATCCCCGGAGGCGCCGAAGATGACGAAGACGCACGCATCGGGGATGCGCTCGGTCTCGAGGCCGACGCGAAACGGGTTGTCCGTCGTCATGGTTCGACTCCGCCGGGCGAAGGGCCGCCCGCGCAACGAGCGCAGAGTATACCCCCCTCGACGTCTGCCCGCGCCGCGTGCTCACGCGCGTCGGCTCCACGAGTGCCCCGCGGATGGCGAAAGGCCGAGATCAGGCCTTCTTGACCGCGTGGCCGCCGAACTGATTGCGGAGCGCCGACAGGATCTTCGCGCCGTAGGACTCGGTTTGCCGCGAACGGAAGCGCGCCTGCAGGGAGAGCGTGATGATCGGCGCCGGCACGTCCTGATCGATGGCAGCCTGGACGGTCCATCGCCCTTCACCCGAGTCTTCGACGTAGCCCTTGATGCTCTTGAGGTCGGTGTCGTCCTTCAGCGCGGATTCGAGCAGCTCGAGGAGCCAAGACCGCACGACCGACCCGTGCCCCCAGATGCTGGCGATCTTGTGAAGATCGAGGCTGAAGGGCGACGTCTTCATGATCTCGAAGCCCTCGGCGTAGGCCTGCATGAGGCCGTACTCGATGCCGTTGTGCACCATCTTCACGTAGTGACCGGCCCCCGCGGGGCCGACGTGCGCGTACCCGTCCGGCGGCGCGAGCGTCGTGAAGATCGGTTCGCAAACCTTCACGGCCTCGGGCGCGCCGCCCACCATCAGGCAGTAGCCGTTCTTGAGGCCCCAGACGCCGCCGCTCGTCCCGGCGTCGCAGAAGAGGATGCCCTTTTTGGCGAGCGCCTCGGCGCGCGTGCGCGAGTTCTGCCAGTTCGAGTTGCCGCCGTCGATGACGATGTCGCCCTTGGAGAGATGCTGGCTCAGTTGCTCGATAACCGAATCGGTCACCTGCGCTGGAACCATCACCCACGCGACGCGGGGCGCGGTGAGCTTCGAGACCGCGTCCGCGACGCTCTCGCCGAAGACGGCGCCCTTGCCCGCGAGCTCTCGCGCAACGGTAGCGTTGTTGTCGACGGCGACTACCTCGTGCCCGCCGCCGACAAGGCGAAGGGTCATGTTGTAGCCCATCTTGCCGAGACCAATCATCGCGAGGCGCATGGTGCCTACGACTAGCCTGAAAAGGCTGGCCCCGTCGAGAGAAGAGCTCCAGTCGTGGGCGAGGGGAGCGACCTCCGGGTCACGGTCGAGGGGAGCGACCTCCGCTGGTTCGGTCACGGGCGAGGGGAGCGACCTCCGCTGGTTCGGTCACGGGCGAGGGGAGCGACCTCCGCTGGTTCGGTCACGGGCGAGGGGAGCGACCTCCGCTCCCCTCGAGCTCCCCACCGGATTTTCGAGCTCCCACCGGATTCGGAGGGGAGAAGTCGAGCTCCCCACCGGATTCGTTGTGAAACGTGCTGTAGCCGGCTTACCAGCGATTGCGGCGATCGCCGCCGCCGCCACCACCGCCGCCACCGCCACCGCCGCGACGTCCGCGATCACCGCCGCCACCGCCACCGCCATGGCCGCCACCACCACCACCGAATCCGCCTCCGCCGCCGCCGCGCTGAGGCCGCTCTTCCGCCTCGTTGACGCGGAGGGGACGGCCGTCGAGGTTCGCCCCGTTCATGGACTCGATGGCCTTCGTCGCCTCAGCCGGCGAGCCCATCGTGACGAACCCAAAGCCCCGAGACTGGCCTGAGGTGCGATCGGTCACGATATGAACGTCCGTGACCTCTCCAATCCGAGCAAACGCCTCGCGCACCGTCTCGCTGGTGGACGAAAACGACAGGTTGCCGACATACAGACGCGTTCCCATGACTCTTTCTCTTCTCTAACTGACGACCTGCCGAAGCAGTGCACCCGTCATCCGATCGGCCGCAGAATCAGAAGCCAGGCCGCGGCGGCGAAATCCGCAGCGTCCACACGTTGGTTGCCGTCGATAGCGTGCGCCGATCCCGAGAGCCGAGAGAGCGTCGTTGCCGGGGAAACGTCCGTGATCGGATCCAAACATAACGGACGGCTCCGACCGCGCAAGCGCTGTCGCGGCGGCACCTCGCACATGAAAAGCGAGGGCCGAAATCGCGGCCGAGCGCTTGTGTCGCGCGATGCCCCGTGGACGCGACACGGTTCAGGCCGCGTCGCACAGTAGTCGTGGGCGAGGGGAGCGACCTCCGCTCCCCTCGCTCTTCCCACCGGATTGATTTTCGGCTGCTAGGGCACGGCCTTGGTGAACTTCGCCGGCTCGGGCGCGGGCTCCAGAACCTCGAGCTTCTGGTAGGCAATGACGCCGCCAGCAGGTTCGCTTACCATCTCCGACACGACGTTCTTTCCGACATTGTACGCGCCCGTGATCTTTACCTTGGCGCCGACGGATGGCAGCGGGAAAGGCACCGTGACATTGAGCATGTCATCCGTGACCGCCTGCTTCTCCGTGGGCTGATCGCCGGGCTTGATCTTCTTGTAGGCGACCATCGCGTCGTACACGACGGCGAAGTTTCGGGCCCATCCGACGACGCGAACCTTCGGCCCCTTGGTGTTGCCTTTTTCGTCTGCGATCCAAAAGCTCGGGATTTCGGGACTGCAGCCTTCGGGATCCTGCTTGCCCGTCTTGTGAACGGCGCAGTCGGGGGCGCGAGGGATGTTGGAGTCGACGACGTAACCCACGATCGAAATCGCCGGGGGCGCCGTGACGTCCTTGGCGTGGGTGAGGCTGCGGAGCTGATGCACGGCTCCGTACACAGTGTAGGCGTCGCCCTGCTTGATCGGCGTCGTCGGGAGCGCCGGAGGCGCAGGCAAGCTGGCCGCCTTTCCCGACCACGCGGGCTGGGGTTTGTAGGGGTTGTCCGGTTCTCCGCCGCAGCCCACCACGGCCCCCACGAGCCCTACGGCCCCGAGCGCACGCAACGACTTGGCCAACATGTGCATGGTGACGTCGTCTCCCTCCGCTCGCCTGGTTCGAAAGTCGATGGCGACTGCTCGAAAACGCGCGGCGTCGCACGAGTAACACGCTCGAAAGGAGCGAGACAAGGGCAGCGTGGTTCCGGCTTGGCTCACCGGCACGCCTTTCTTCAGCCGGGGGGCCGAGTGGGAGCGCACCCGCGGCGGAAGTTTCTTTTGCGACGGCGTCTCTTCCCGTCCCTTCCTTAGAGGCGCGTGCTCGTGCCGAAGCCGGAGTCGAGGTCGGCAGCGCGGACGACGTCGCGGCCGCGATCCTCGGCGCAGCGGGAGACCAGCCGCTCGACGATCGCCGCGAGCTCCGCGTCCTCGCCGGGGAACTCGTGCTCCACCAGACGAGCATAGGCGGCGTTGTCGATCCCCACCGGGCGGCCCAGCACGCGCATCCCCTGCCGCGCGAGCGAGTCGGTCAGGATCGCGCGGACGTCTTCGGTTCGATCGCGCAGACGGGGCAGGGCGATCGGCGAGTGCCGTGCGTCGCCGAGACGCGCCGCCAGCGCGGGATCGAGGCGACCTTGCGCCTCCAGGTCGTCGGGCGCGGCGATGCCTGTCAGGGCCAGGAGCACGTCGAGCGATGCGTCGTCTTGCCAGGGAGCACGCTTGTCGCGGCAAGCCCGAGCGACGAGCTCTTGCACCGCGCCCGGGAGGGCAGCACCGTCGAGGAGCACCAGCATTCCCCCCTCGGCGAGGGCCAGGGGCGACGACGTGGCGTCGGCCCAGCGCGCGACGTCGTGCTCGCGCGCGCTCGTACCGTCGACCAGGACGAGGGGACCGCCCGCGCGCACCCCGGCGAGGTGGGCGCGGGCGAGGTACGGGACCGGATCGCCGCCGCTCGGCACCACCAGGGCCACAGGCAAGCTGGCGGCCGTGCGGCGCTCCAGCGCCTCGAGGACCAGCCGGGAGGCCGCGGAGTAGATGCCCACGGTCGCGGGCCGGGCAAGCCGCGCCGAGGCGAGGGCGTTTCGAGTGAGATCGAGCGCGCGCTCCCGCAGCAGCGCCTCGGCTCGTGCTTCGGCCGCCCCTGCGCGTTCGACGGCCTCGTTGGCACGCGCGAGCATCCGGGCCTGGGCTCCGCCCGACCGGCAGGCGATGGCCAGGCGATCCGCCACGCGCCGCAGCGCCTGGATCTCCTCGAGCGTGACCGGCGCCGATCGGCCGGCCCGCGGCATGACGAGCACGCCCTCCGTCTCCCCAGCAGAGCTCACGATGGTGGCGAACGCGGCTTCGCGAGCGTTCATCCAGTTGAACAATGGGCGCGCTTCAGGTCGCCGGACTTCGAGCGCGGCCAGGACATCGACGCGCAATGTCCCCTCGGTCTCGCCGGAAGCCACGGTCACGAGCGCATCGGGGACGTCAGCCGATCGTTCGTGCGCGTACCCTGCGGCATCGACCGTCATCACCGACGTCGGCGAAAACGTCCAGAGCTCGGGCGAGCGCGAGCTAGGCCCGCCCGGCTCGCGTAGGGCCAGGAGGGTCTCGCGGATGGCGTCGTGCGCTTCCGTCGAACCAGCCTTTTCGTGCGCGCGATCGAAGGCGTCGAGCCATCTCCCGCGCTCGGGCCGCATGGGGGCCTCGAGCTCGGCCGCGGCCGTCCCGATGACCACGGCCACAGCCGCCGTCACCATCGTGGCGATCCATGCGTCGCCCTGCAGTCCGCCGAGCGCCGTCGAGGCCCCGATCAGCCCGACGCCGCCGCCCGCCATCGTCAGCACGACGACGCGGCGCGCGATCCGCACGACCCGAACCGGATCGCGAGCCTGAGCGCACGCCACGAGCGCAACGCCGCCGACGGCGACCACCAGCGCCGCGACCCGGCGCGGCCGAGCGTGTCCCAGGATGGCGAGGACGAACCCGGCGATGCAGGCCGTCACCAGCAAGGCGCGCATGGCGGTCGCCCGCTCGACGACGGCCAGCTCGAAGCGGCGCGCCCGAAGTGTCCACTCGAGCGCGGCTAGCAGCGTGGCGAGGGTCCCTGCGACCGCCATCCAGAACAGGGCCGTACGCGCCAGCGAAGCCGTCGCCTCGCCGGAGGCGTACGACGCGCCCACCGCCGCTTCGACGATGGAGAACAGAACGATCGCGAGGATGGCGGGAGCCGCCGGCGGTGGCTTCGCGCGCCAAAGGCCCGCGTCCGGCGCAATCCGCGAGAGCGCAAGGCAGGCCGGAAGGGCGGTCGCGACCTGCCCTGCGATACGCGCCATCTCGAGCGCGCGGCTCTCGGCCCCCGCGCCGAGCGAAGCAAGCACGAGGGAGAATCCCCATCCGGTCGTCCGCGCGAGCGGCGACGCTCGTCCCGACGCCCATACCGCGAGCGCCACGCCGGCGAGCCCGAGGAGCCAGGCGCCCGGGCTATGCCCACCGTCGACCCGAACGGACGCGATCGCGACGCAGACGACGCCAGCAATCGCGGGCGCCCGGCGGCGCCACGGCGGGGGGGCAAGGGGGGCGAGGGAGCTCGGCTTCGACAGGTCGGACACTCGCCCGCGCAGTCTGCCACGTCCTCTGGCGCCTGGCTGTCCCGTGTGGTCTCGTTGCGGCATGGACGCGTTGCCTCCGCGACAGACGCGGCGAAGCGCCTTGCCCCTCGGCGTGTGGCTCGCCACCCGTGGAGCGGGGACGCGCGCGAGCCTCGTGCTGGTGGGGCTCGTGTCGGCCGGCGCCGTGGTGGCGGCTCTTCTCGGGCGCGGCCATCCCTGGGTCGACGCCGTGCCGGCGATCGGCTCGGCCGCCATCGCGTGGAGCGCGGGGGTGATGCTCGCGTATGTCGTGTCCCTCCGGGCCCTGCATCGCGACCGGGAAGACGGCATCCTGATGCTGCTGCGCGCGCGCGGCATCGGGCCGTTCGGCTACGTCCTCGCCCGGACGGGCGGGCTCGTCGTGGTCCTCGCGGGTGCGATGGGGACCGGCGTCGCGTGCGTCGGGGTTGCGGCGACGACGGTGTCCATGGCTCCGCTGTCCGCAGCAAGGGCCAGCCTCGGCGCGATCGCGTACACGCTCGCGTTCGCGGCCACGCTGGGGCCCCTGGCCATGGCGACGGTCGGCGGCCGCTCGCGCGCCCTCGGATATCTCACGCTCCTCGCGGTGTTGGCGCTGCCGGAAGCGCTGGCGCCTTGGACGCGCAATCTCTTGCCGGTGGGGTGGCGCGAGCTCACGTCGATCCCGGCCGCGTTGGATGCCGTGCGCCACGCGGTGGCGAGGGCCGGCGCAGCGGCGCCGGCGGTGCGAGCCCTCTTGGCGTTGAGCGTCGCGGTCGTCGTTTCGCTGATGGTCGTGCGTGCCCGCATGACGCAGGTCTCCGTGGAGCAAGGCGTCGAAGGGGTGGGGCGTTGATCGACGGAACGAACGGAGCGTCGATCGCGATCGATTCGCTGGTCGCGCGCGCCGGGCGCACCGTGCTGACGCGGGTGTCTCTGTCGTGGGGCTCCGGCACTCACGCGATTCTCGGAGCGCGGGAGGACGGGGGCCCTCTCCTCATGGCGACCCTCGCAGGGCGCGTCGTCCCACGGTCGGGGGCGGTGCGCGTTCTCGGCGAAGCGGCCCGCAGCCCGGGCGCTCGACGGCAGGTCGCCCATATCCCGATCGAGGCCTCGCTGCCGGACGCCCTTCGCGTGGACGAGGTGCTCGCCCTGGCCACGACCCTGCGGGGAGAGCCCACGCAGGACCATGCCGCGCGCCTTGCGATGCTCGGGCTCGAGGCGCTCGTCGATCGGCCAGTGCGATCCCTTCTTCCTGGCGAGGTGCGCGCCGTGGCCTTGGCCGAAGCCCTGACCTCCGCTCGGGTCCGCGTGGTGCTTCTCGAAGAGCCGTTCGTCACGATGGATGCCCGGGCCATCGGACGGCTGCCGCAGCTCCTGCGCGACCGCGCCGAGCAAGGTGCCGTCGTCATCGTCGCAACAGCCTCCGTCGGCGACGCGAGCGATCTAGCCCAGGACCATGTGCTGCTCCGTCGAGGGACGCTCGTACGCCGTGGCGGCGCGCAAGACCTGCTCGCGGGATTCTGGCAGGACGGCAACAACGCGCGCCTGAGGGTGGTGCTGAGAGACGAAGACGACGGCCGGGCGCTTGCGGCCGCACTGGCGCGGCAGCCTGCCGTGGTCGCGATCGAGCGCCTCGCGGGTGCCCTGTGCGCGCGGGGTCGCGACGCCGAGGCCCTCGCACGAGCCGCCGGCCACGCCGCCGTCGAAGCGGGAGTCGATGTGGCCGAGCTGCGCTTCGATCCACCCTCGCTCGACGAAGCCCGCGCACGGACGCCGCTCCTCCAGACCGAAACGAGGCCTTCGTGACGGCCGCGCTGGCGCGTTTGCCGTTCGCCCGGCTTACGAGAGGGGTCGCCGCGTGGGTCACCACGGGCGCCTGGACGATGCTCGCCTTTGCCGTCGCGATCATCGCTCGAGCCCGCGGAGCCGTCCATGGCGCGGATCTCGTCCTGGTCGGTACCGTCGGCGCGCTGGTGCT
>Ga0302325_10028908_pt1 | contig 11462 bp, 10 predicted proteins | sample Palsa_T0_2_FD_201948 | JGI IMG/M metagenome (GOLD analysis project Ga0302325, IMG submission 201948) | Peat permafrost microbial communities from Stordalen Mire near Abisko, Sweden - Palsa_T0_2 | ecosystem: Environmental > Terrestrial > Soil > Palsa > Peat permafrost | place: Sweden: Abisko... | reverse complement strand
CGAGCCGTTCGCGAAGGTCAGGATCGTTCCATCCCAGCGCTTGCAACTCGAACCAGATCTTCTCGTAGCCGATGTCCTCGTTGGTGAGGAACCGCATCGCCGTACGCCACTTCTCCACGAACGGCACGTCCGACGCGTACAGGTCACGCTGGCGAGCGATCAAGCGCTCGGTGAAACGCTCGAGTGCCTGGACGAGCACGTTGTCGTTGGACCCGAAGTAGTAGTGGACCAGCCCGTGGTTGACGCCCGCTTCGGCGGCCAAGAGTCGCGTCGTGATACGAGCGTGCCCCACCCTCATCAGCAGCCGCTCGGCGGCGTCGAGCAGCCGCTCCTGGGGAGTCGAACCCGGCTCCGAGACTTGATCTGAGCTCACAGCCATATACCTAAGCCAACCACTTGACACGGGCCCTTCGATGAGTTAGTCATACGACTTAGTCATCTGACCAGAGAACGGAGGCCACGTCAAGCAGGGACGGGCTGGAGACACGAGAAGGTCGTGAAATGGCGGAACTCCCGGTGCGCCTCGGTGCACCGTCGGAACTCACATCAATGAGCAACAGAAAGGAAACGATCCGATGGCCATGACCACCAACCCCGTAGACAACGGTGTCAACACCGAAGCCCTAATCGGCGCCCGCGAAACCCTGAGCCAGGCCCCAGAGGCCGCGGAGTTCACCTGGCGAGCGAGTTGCACCTGGGCAGGCGGCACCTACAGCCGCACGAAGATCGAAGGTTTCTCTGGCCTCGGCCAGGAACACAGTCACCGCCAGGTCTTCACCTACGAGGCAGATCACCCTGAGTGCTTTGCATCCGAAGACCGCGGTGCAACGCCCGTCGAACATGTTCTGTCGGCTCTGGCGTCGTGCCTCACCGCTGGCGTCGCCGCTGTCGCGCAGTACCGCGGGATCCAGCTGCGATCGGTCACGTCCACGATCGAGGGCCGGATGAACGTGCTCGGCATCCTCGGTGCCGATCCCGAGGTCCGCAACGGGTTCAGTGGCATCGACGTGCGCTTCGACATCGACGCCGACGCCACGCCCGACGAGATCGAGGCGCTTGTCGCCCAGTCCCAGAAGCGCTCGGCAGTGTTCGACATCGTCACGAACCCGACCAACGTCTCAGTCAGCGGCGGCTGAGCGACAGATCAACTGATGGACGCCACGACCGTCGTGATCGGGGCCGGGCAGTCCGGGCTCGCCATGAGCCGCCGGCTTACCGAGCGATCGGTCGATCACATCGTCCTGGAGCGGGGCAGGTCGCCAACTCGTGGCGAAGCGAGCGTTGGGAGTCGCTCCGCCTGCTCACCCCCAACCGCGAGTCGCGGCTCCCGGGGTGGCACTACGACGGCGACGACCCCGTTACCCGGGTCGAGACATCGAGTCGCGGCTATCAGGTAACGACGACGGGGGAGTCTGGAGCTGCGAGGCGCTGGTGCTTGCCAGTGGCGCGGCGAACCTCGCCAGCATCCGCAGCCTCGCAACCGCTGTTCCGGTCTCGATCGAAATGGTCACCCCGATGACCTACAGATCGCCTGAGTGTCTGTACGAGAGAGGAGTCCTCGTCGTCGGCGCGCCGGCAACGGGTGTACAGCGACCTTCGACGCCATGCTGGCTAGCCGACCTGACTGGAGACGGTCGTTCAAGGGATAGCAAGCCCGGATAGCGTCAGGTGCGGGGCTCGTTGAGCGCGTCGCCGGCGGCGTTAACGAGGTGCTCGACATCCGTGGATACGGCGCTGACGGCTGAGGATGCCGCCTTCTTCGCTCGCCGCATCGAGCGGGTTGCGCCCTTCCTGCCGTGCGCCGCGGTTCCTGCAGCCGTGTGCTTGGCCTGCGCCGCGCTCTTTCTGGCCTCGGTTGCCGCGTGGGCAGCGACCCTCTTGGCTTCTTCGGCCGCGTGCGTCGCGCTCTTTCGGGCTTCCTTGGCCGCACGCTTCGCCGCCTTGCGAGCCTGTCGGCCGCGCCCCAAACCGCGTTCGGCGGCATCGTGGCTAGCTGCGTGGGCGGACTCGACCGTGCTGCGTACGATGGGCTCGGCGGTCGCCACCAGACAGGCCAGTCGATCGGCTCTCCGGGCCCGTCGACGGCGCTTGCTCGCTCGCTCGAGTCGCCTGGTGGCCTTCGCCGCCTTGGCGTCAGCGTGCTCGGCCTGCTCCTCTGCGGCGGCGACCCGCCGCTCGACATCCTCGCGGGCGGTGTCAGCGCGCTCAAGCGCCTCCTGGGCCCTGCGGCGGGACTCGTCGGCTCGTTCGAGCTTCTCCTTCTTGCTCCGGAAGCCGACCAGACCCAGCGTGCCTACGGACAACGTCTTGCGAATCATCCCCATACGGATCTCCCTGTTCTCGACGGATGGTCTCCAGTCTTACCCAGCCGGTCAACCCGACAAGGCTCTCGCAAGGCGTGACTCCTTCTACCCAGCAGCCCAGCGCGGGTCGTGGTGCGCCCCTAGCGGTGAAGCGCAGAAATACTCTCTGCGTGAACTACAGCCGTCATCGGTCGCCGCTGTCATACCGGCTAGATGCCCCAGGGGTGCGGCTATGGGACGCCCGTCAGTGGCCACTGGAGCTGCGGTAACCGTCTGATATGCATCCCTCTGACGGTGAGCCCAGACCGCCATGCTGGTGTTTCCCGCGCAGCACCAGGATCTCGATGTCCTTGAAGCGGCTTGTCCGGCACCGCAGGAGCAGTAATCCGAGGCCCTGGTGGAGCGGTCAAACCAGCCAAACTCAGGACCACTCATCGAATATCCCGACCTTGAGGCCGGATAGAAGAGCAGGTGGACCCGATCGCGATGTGGCACCCACACGTAAACTTGATGGCCTGGTGGCTGCTGGCGGGGCGGTGACGGTGTGGTAGCAGCGGCATCCGGCGCCTAGCGATCTGGCCGATTGACAGTCCATCGGCAGCGGGCTTGAATTCATTCCATCGCGTGCCTGGCTCAGTCCGGGTGGCTCGCCGGAGAGGGGCACAGATGAGATCTCGTAATCCTCGACGCTCGTGGGACCGTCTGTTGATCGTGAGTCTGGCATCTGCTTTCGGAGTGGGGTTGACCGTCCAGTCAGCTCCGGCTGGCGCAGCCGGGATGGCGGGCAAGCTATTGACGAGCTGTACCTTCTCGGCCCTCAAGGCTGCTGTGGCGGCCGGCGGAACCGTGGACTACGGCGCGAACTGCTCGTCGCCCCCGATTACGTTCACTTCGAAGCTGTCCATCGCATCTGGACTGACCGTCGACATCGAGGCGGACGGCCACACGGTCACCTTCGACGGTGCTGACACCGTCCGGCTCTTTCAGGTAACCGGCGGCAAGCTCACTATCGGTGGCATCTCCCTCAACGACGCCGTTGCCGACGGGACCAACGGCCAAGCGGGTGGCAACGGCGCCACCGGGACCACCGGAATCAGCGGCGGCAACGGTGCTAATGGAACCAACGCCACCACGCCGGGCGCGAACGGTGGCCCCGCCATGCCGGGGGTTGCCGGCGGCAAGGCGAGTGCCGGCGGCACGGGAATCGCCGGCGGCGGCGGCACGAGCGCGCAAGGTGGCGCTCTGTACATCACCGCCGGGACCGTGATATTGAACAACGACACCCTGTCGAACGACTCGGCGGCGGGCGGCAGCGGCGGCGGTGGCGGCTCGGGCGGCGCCGGCGGCAACGGCGGCTCGGGCGGCAACGGCGGTACCGGCGGCTCGGGGGCGGCGGGCTCGTCCGGGCAGAACGGCGGCTCGGGCGGCGCCGGCGGTTCGGGCGGCGCGGCGCGGCCCGGCGCAGCAGGCGGCGGGGGAGGTGCGGGGGGTGCCGGGGGCAACGCTGAGGGCGGTGCCGTCTGGAACGCCGGAACCCTCACGGTGTCGAACACCACTTTCGCCGACGACCTCGTCAACGGCGGCAGCGGCGGCAGCGGCGGCAACGGAGGCGCTGGAGGCGGGGGTGGCGGTGGCGGCGTCGGTGGTACGGGCGGAGCGGGCAACAACGGCGGCAGTGCCCCGGCCGGTGCCGGTGGCGCTGGTGGCGAGGGAGGCGAGAACGGTTCCGGTGGGGCCGGCGGCAGTGGTGGAGCCGGCGGCGTCGGGGGCCAGGCCGGGACGGCCGATGGCGCAGCCGTCTACAACAGCGGAACGCTTCAGATCAGCGGCAGCAGCTTCCACAACAACGACACGCGGGCAGGCAACGGCGGATCCGGCGGCACCGGCGGCGGCGGGGGGGCCGAAGGCAATCCGGGCTACAACGGCGAAGGGGGTAGCGGTGGCGCCGGCGGGTCTGGCTGCACCTCCACACAGGGTTGCAGCACGGCCGGTGGGACCGGGGGTCAGCCCGGTGGGGCGGGACCGATGAACGGCGTCGCGGTAGCGGCGGCAGGCAACGGCGGCGCGGCGGGCAGCGGCAGCGCCGGAGGCGCCGCAGAAGGCGGGGCGATATTCAGCTCGTCTGATCTGACGGCGCTGACGGCGACCACTGTCGAGGAGGACCACGCAATCGGCGGTACCGGTGGAAACGTCGGAGATGCCGGAGAGGGTGGCGGCCCGACGAACCAGTGCTGCGTCGGCGGTTCCGGTGGCTACGGCGGCGCCGGCGGGACGTCGGGCGTCGCGGGGGTCCCAGGTGCGCCCGGCGTCAAGGGTGCTCCCGGTAGCGTCGGCGCGGCAGGCCCCGCCGGCGGCGAGAGGGGCGTGGCCGGCAAGGGCGGCGCCGGGGGCGCCGGGGAAGGCGGCGGCCTCTACAGCAGTGGCTCGGCCGACCTAACGTCGTCGGGCTCTCCAGACGTATTCTCCTCCGACAGCGCCGCTGGGGGCGCTGGGGGCAGCGGCGTGACCGGAAGCTCGGGCAACGGGGGCTCGGGTCAGAACGGCGGACCCGGCGGGTCCGGTGGTGGCGGGGGGAACGGCGGGGGATCGGGCGCCGCGGACGCCAACGGCGGTGCAGGGGCTGCCGGTTCCGCCGGCGGTTCGGCCGGTTCGGCTGCGGCCAGCTCAACCGGCGGCCTCGGAGGCGCCGGCCTCGGAGGCGCCGTCTACGGCGACGGCTCAGCCAAGGGCGCACAGTTGACGGTGAGCGGGGATCAGTTCCAGAACGACACCGCGACCGGCGGCAACGGCAACAGCACCGGATCGGCAGGCAGTGGCGGCGCGGGGGGGAGCGGGGGGGCCGGTGGAAGTGGGGGCCCCGGCGGTTCTGCTGGCACGGTGCTTGGCTTGGGCGGGCCCGGGGCTGGCGGCGCGAACGGTGCACCCGGCGCCGCTGGAGGGGCCGGCGGCACAGGCGGCGCCGGCGCTGTCGGTGAGGGCGGTGCCGTCTATGCCACCGGGAAGCTCACGATCACGATGAATACCTTCAGCAACAATGCCGCGACTGGGGGGAGCGCCGGCAACGGAGGAGGCGGCGGCACCGGCGGTGGTGGCGGCAATGGCGGCAACGGCGGGGCAGGCGGTGGCAACGGGAGTGGCACGGGCGCGGGCTCCCCGGGGGCCAACGGCAACGGTGGCGAGGGCGGAGCCGGCGGTAAGGGTGGCAAGGGCGGCAAGGGCGGCAACGCCGACGGCGGTTCGGTCTTCAGCGCGTCGGCTCCGCTCGCCGACTCCGGCAACACCTTCAGCGGCGATGCTGTCACGGCCGGGGCCGGCGGGAACGGGGCCGTCGGTGGGGTTGGCGGATCCGGCGGTCCGGCCGGCCAGGGAACCGGAAAGGCAGGGACTGCCGGGAGCGCCGGTTCGAACGGCGTCACCGGGAAAGCCGGAAAGGCAGGGACCGCGAGCAACCCCGATCAGAATTGACCTTGCGAATCACCGTCGGCGCGCCCGGGCCGACAAGTCGATCACCAGGCAGCCAGAGGAGGCCAGGGGCATTCACCGTTGAAGAGCTTCTCTACGCAGAGGCGATCGGGATCAGCCCACCGGGCGAGGCGGCCAAGGACCTAGAGCAGGGACACTTCGCCATTGGCGGACGGATCGCCATCAGCCCTTCTGGCGGACTTCTCGCCATGGGACAACCCATCGGACCGCCAGGCGTCGGCCAAATCTGCAGTCGAACGACATGACTCGGTCATGAACGGTCTCGTCCGGAGCTAAGGGTCGCTCAATGACCATGATCTATCGAACATCAGGGGTCATACCAGTCAGCTCGCTGATCTGAGGGGTCCCCCGGAATTAGTCGAGCTAAATGGCGGGAGCGTTTTCGCTTGCAGGAGCTGGGCTCAGCCGGCAACCAGCTCGGGCGGGCAAACGGCAGGTCGTTTGCTTCGAGTGGGCAGGCACGTGCCATCGCCGACCAGTTAGTCCGAGATCCGTCGTCAGCTCTTGACTGCCATACTCTTAGTATGTAACTATTCATACGGTAGGTACGATTCAGCAATACTAATGGTATGTACACGTCATTCGGTGCGGCGGAAAGTGATGAAAGGATAAGAAAGGTGATTACAACAGCATTTAGGAGACTCGTAGCAATTGTTGCGACAGCGGCCCTGGCTGCTGTTGGCCTCGCGGCCGTTACCGTGCCCGCGGCGAACGCCGCCTCCGACCCGGCCCTGGGAGTAACCCTTGCGCAGGTGGGCAACTACTTGCTTCTAGGCGGCCAAGGCTCTGACAACCAGGGAGTCGTGTAGTTCCAAGTGGTTGGTACTTCGGGGTGGTCGGAAGCACAGAACACCCAGCCCAACACCGTTTACTCCCCGGTATCGATCACTGCTCTGACCGACGGTGGATCCACTTTGGTCGCGATGGTCGCTGAGGGGGCTAACAACAGCCTCAACCTGTGGTGGCAGAACGCCCTCGGCCCATGTGGGACGAACGGGTGCCCCAACATCCAAGAAACATGGAACCAGGAGGAGTTGGGCGGAGCCGGTTCGACCTACAGCACACCGTCGATCATCCAGATCGACAACGATGTGGTCGTTGCCGCGGAAGGGCCAAACAACGAGCTCAGCATCTGGTGGCAGCAAATCGGAGCCCAGGGGTGGCACAAAATCAATCAGTTCTCCTACGACGTCTACAGCCAGCCGACGATGGCCGACACCTATGGCTTCTTGTCGATCGCGTTCGAATACGCCGGGCCAGCCGACGGATGCCCTTGCACCCCTGGGCAGGATTTTGACTTCTGCGACCCGGCAACCCTTTACACAGAGCAGACGGTGGCCGATCTCAAAGAGCCTTGGCCCCTAGTTTGGCCAAGTAACCCGTGTATATGGACGGGAGGCGGGACTCCGACAGGAGCGAAGAACTCCCTTGGCTTCTTGCTTCCGATGGCTCCGGCCATGGCCGAGTACGACGAGGCTTCGGGGGAGGGCAACGGCGGCTTCATCGTCGCCCCGGGTAAAGACGACGGCCTCGATTCCTGGACGCCGTACCCCGCGGCCAATCCCTCGTCGTCGAATCCGCAAGGGCTCAACCTCACGACCAGCGACGCCATCAAAGGGTCCGTGGTCTCTGGTCTCTCGGTGGCCGGGTTCGACAACGGTTTAGTGGGCGCCGCCTCCGTGGGCTCGGGAGACCTGTATTTCGACTGGACGAACGGCTACGACAGCCAGTGGACCAACTCGGCACGATTTGTGATCGCGAATTCCCAGTACGTCGGCCAGCCGTCACTGATCCCCGTGTCGGATAGCACCACCAACTCGCAACTCGTCCTCCTTGCCGGGGAGGACACGTGCGGTGGGGCGGAGGTCAACTGGCAGAACCTCGGCTCGAGCACCTGGCAAAGCGCGGGCTCATTCCCAGAAGGAACCTTCAGTTCGAACTGCTAGGAAGACCCTCGGTCGCAACGGGGCCTGCCACAACGGCGTGGCAGGGCCCCGTTGCGCTTTTCCCGGCGGGCACCGCTAGGCGGAAAGCCCAGCCTTCCTGTAGAGACCGCACGGAGTCACGGTCCTGATGGCGTTGTGGTGATGGCTTGTCCTGCAATTTCGTTGGTCTCGTCTTCGAGCATGATGCGGAGGAGGAGCGCGACCCACGTGCGGTAGGGCTTCCAGGCCTCGCTGATCTCGGCGATATCGGCGGCGCTGGGCGGTGTCTTCATTTCGTAGGCGATCGCTATCGCACGAGCGAGGCGCGGTTCGGCGGTGGGCGTGAAGTCCGGATCACCTGCGCCGCGGAGAAGAATCAGCTCGGCCGAGAACGGGCCGATTCCGGGAATGGCGATCAACTCCTCGAGGGCTTGGGAACGTGGGAGTGACCTCAGCCGGGCGGCGCCAAGGGTCCCGCCGAGAGCGGCCTCGGCGACACCTCGAAGGCGCTGGAGTTTGGTCTCGCTCAGCCCATGGATCGTGGACAGCTGGACCAGCTTGGCTGGGTTCGGGAAGGCGCGGATCATTCCACCGCCAACGTCGATGGTCTCACCGTGTTCGGCGGTGATGCGGGCTTTGATTGCCGCCGCCTGCACGATTCGGATTCGCTGTCCGATCACCGACCACGCTGCCGCTTCGTAGGGCGACCAGAAGCATACGGGGCGGAGGCCGGGATACCTCGACTGGAGTTGAGCGACTACTGGGTCGTGACGAGCGATGTCCGGAAAGCCACGACCGTCGATGTCGAGCGAGAGGATCCGCTCGACCTGCTCGACTGCCGCCGCGATTACCGCTGGGGCAAGCGTGTCGCCCCCCTGAACCGTGCCGTGAACCGCACCGGTTTCCTCGTGGACGCGCACTGCCACTGGGTCCCAGTGGCCGTCGACGCAGAAGGCCATCTTCAAGTTCGCGGCTGACTCGCTGTCGTAGGCGGCTGGAGCGAATCCCTCGAGGTATCGAATCGATGCCGCCAACGAATACGGCCCCTTCGGGGAGAAAACAAAGCTTGTGGCGGTAGCCGTGTCAGCCATGAATAGTCACGGCGTAGCCGTCGGGATCGGCGAAGGTGTAGGTGAGACCGAAAGGTCCATCGAAAGGTGCGACCAGGATCGGGACTCCGGCGAGAACCATTGCGTCGTGCAGATCCTGTGGATCGTCCGCCTTCAGCCAGATGGCCACACCCCACCCGAGGTGCTCGACAGCCTCAAGATCGACGAGTGGCTCCCGCACGGCGAACGCGATGGGCTCGGTGGCGAATACCACCGCGTGGTCAGGACTCACCTGAGCACGGGCGAGGCCAAGGTGCTCGGTGTAGAAGGCTGCGGAAGCCTCCAGATCGCGAACCTGGAGAGCGATGAAGTCAGGGCCGAGTGCGGTCAAGGGGTGTCCATTTCTGTGAGCGGGATCAGGTATCCTATATCAGGTATCCTGAGATTATATCAGGTAAACTGATAGTGAGGTGAGCGTGCACCAGGTGACGATGGCCAGGGTGGGCTACTTGATAAAGAGGGCGCAGATGGTCCTGCACGACGCCATGGCCGATGCTCTGGGGTCTCACGATCTCACGGTGTCGCAGTTTGCCGTCCTCACCGGTTTGGATGAGGAGCCCGGGCTCTCGAATGCTGACCTCGCACGTCGGGCGTTCGTGACGCCACAGAGCATGCACGCCGTGCTGCAAGAATTGGAGAGACTCCAGTTCGTGGTGAGGCGTCCTCATCCGCATCACCAGCGCGTCCTCCAAGCTGAACTGACTGAGGCGGGTCGGCGCACTCTGAAGTCTGCTAACAATTCAGTCAACGCTGTGGAGGAGCAGATGCTCCGCGAGCTCTCCAACCCGTCGAGATCGAGACTTGCGAGCGCCCTCTCGTCTTGCATCGATTCGCTGGCCGAAGCTTCACCATCTTCCGGCGCTCGTCGACTCCGATGATACGAGGGGAACCGCGCTGCCCCACCGCCGAACGGGAGGCCCTCTGGTTGCGGCAGACGGCTGTACTAGGAGACGTCCGCAGGCCCTCAAGGTTGGAGGATGACTCTGCCGACCGGTAAACGTCTGATGGACAACACGACTCTGAACAGTGCCGCCGGACTAGAAGAAGGGAGACGTAATGGACATCATCAACTTGGGGGCGACGGACGGGCTTCTCCCAGTGAACTGGGCGAACGTCGTCGAGAAGCTCGATGCCGGATCGCCGCCGGCTCCAGACGCCCACAACGCTCGCACGACGTGGCTCTCGACGATCAACGAGGACGGGAGCCCGCACGTGACCGCGGTTGGTGCGCTTTGGCTGGACGGGAGCTTCTGGTTCCAGACCGGATCGGGTACCCGCAAGGGCCGCAACGTCGCCCGCGACCCGCGCTGCTCGATCGCGGTGTCGATCCGCGACGCAGACGTCGTCGCCGAGGGTGAGGCCGCGCGGGAGACCGACCCGGCCATACTGACGCGCCTTGCCAAGGCCTGGGCGGACCAGGGGTGGCCAGCCGAACTGGATGAAACCGGGGTCGGTATCACCGCCCCGTTCAACGCGCCGTCGCAGGGGCCGCCGCCGTGGAACGTCTATCGCATCAAACCGCATTCGGTGACCGTGGTACTGGGCACCGAGCCGGGCGGGTTGACTCGCTTCAGGTTCTAGCCTCAGCCCAGCGAGGCAGCCCTACCCGGCCTCGCTGATCGATGAGTTCTTGAGTTGGCACTCCGCCCGTCCAGCCGCTCTTTCGGTCCCAGACCAGAACGCACAGATAACGGCCCGGAGCTGGCGATATGGGACAGGGCGTCTGCCCGCTCGAACGCTCTGAAGGCCGATTCATCAACACGCTCCGGCAGCAGTCCTACTGAGTAATGATCTTCTCGAGCCTCTCCAGGCTGGCCGTCATGGACTCAAGCACCGAATTGTTCCCGTTGATCCACGCCCCGCCATCGCGCAACAGGGATTGGCGGATCTCCTCCGTCACGGTGCCACAGTCAAACACCTCCGTGACGACGGTGGCATCGTCACCGTCCGGAGTGAGGATGTAGCCCCAGCGATAGCCCGCAGGGATGCCGACTTTGGATGGATCATCACCCTCAGTCCGAGAAGGGTCTCCGGGAGCCGGTTCCCAAAAGATGCGCCGATCTGGCTCGAATTCCACCACATAGTTGAGCATGAGGTAGTCGTCTCCGAGCCGATGCATCTTCATGGTGAAGGTGTCCCCCACGTCGGAGATGGGACGGTCGAGGACGGCCCCCCGGAGCATGTCGGACCCGTCGAAATCCATGTGACGTTGCGGATTCGCCAGAATTTCAAAGATAGGAGCCGCCGGTGCTGCGATTCTGCGGGTTACTTCAACCGGCTTGCTTTCCTCTGACATGGTCAAGTCCTCTGTCGCTCTACGTCTGCACTCTGCGTCTGCCCTGAAGAGCGCACCTCAGCGGTTTCATATGGTTGCGCGTTGCCGGTGCCGCGAATTCATTCATCGGTCAGAAATTCAAATTCTGACCGATTCGAGGTATCGATCCTGACCTATCGAACATCAGGGTAACCGTGGTGGGTGAAGGCGAAGATCGGGGTGTGCATCAGGCGCCGGCGAGGGCGATCGGCGTGAAGCGGACAGGCATCTTCTTGATGCCGTTGACGAAGTCGGACTTGAGGCGTACCGGCTTGCCGGTCAGCTCCATGTCGGGGAGCCGGTTGACGATCTGGCGCATGGTGGCCTT
>Ga0302325_10028905_pt1 | contig 11463 bp, 9 predicted proteins | sample Palsa_T0_2_FD_201948 | JGI IMG/M metagenome (GOLD analysis project Ga0302325, IMG submission 201948) | Peat permafrost microbial communities from Stordalen Mire near Abisko, Sweden - Palsa_T0_2 | ecosystem: Environmental > Terrestrial > Soil > Palsa > Peat permafrost | place: Sweden: Abisko... | reverse complement strand
CCGGTGGTGCTCATGATCGACACGAGCGACCGCACCTGCTCGGGGTACTGGGCCGCGAGGGTCTGGGCGATCATCCCGCCCATCGAGACCCCGACCACGTGGACCGGCTCGAGCTCGAGCGCGTCGATCAGTCCGGCAGTGTCGCGCGTCATGTCGGTGAGGGTGTACTGGTCGGCGTCGAAGCGACGCAGCGCCAGCTGCCAGGGTCGCGGCGGCGGCACATGACTGGCGCGCCAGGACCGTCCGCAGTCACGGTTGTCAAAGCGCACCACGAAGTGACCGCCTTCGGCCAGGCGCTCACAGAACACGTTCGGCCAAGCGGTCATCTGGCTGCCGAGCCCCATGATCAGCAGGATCGGGGAGTCCCCCGGATCGCCGAACGTCTCATAGCACAGGGTCACGCCGCGTCCGACCTTGGCGAATTGCTCGGAGTCGTCGGGAGCGGGGCTTTTCTTTTCACTCATTTACCAGAACCTCCGTGGTGGCCTACGCCGGCACCGCGGCGGGCGCGCGGTGTGGCAATACGAGCTCATTGTCAGTGGGAACGAAGTGGGCGACCCGCCGCTGGAAGGCGCGAACCGTCTCGGGCCACAGCGTCGAGTTACGCCCCGTCTCGTCGAGGTACCAACTCTGACAGCCGCCGGCCGTCCACACACTGCCCTCCATCGCCGCGTCGAGCTCGGCCACGTAGGCGTCCTGGGCTTGCGGGCGCGGAACGATCGCGGCCAGACCCTGGCTGGAGCGGAAGGCGAGGGCCTGCCGGACGTAGGCGATCTGGGCCTCGATCATCGACAGCACCGTGTTGTGGCCGAGCCCGGTGCCCGGCCCGAGCAGCGCGAACAGGTTGGGAAAGCCGGCGAACGCGGTGCCGAGGTAGGCCTTGGGGCTGCCGTCGAAGCTGTCGAGCAACGAGCGGCCGTCGCGTCCATGCACCACCGACCAGGTCGGACTGTCGACCACGTGAAAGCCGGTGGCGAAGATGAGCGTGTCGAGCTGGTGGTGGACGCCGTCCGCGTCAAGGATCCCGTCCGGCACCACCCGCGCGATCCCGGCGCTGACCAGCTGCGCGTTGTCGGCGCTGATCGCCGGGTACCAGGTGTTCGAGCCGAGGATGCGCTTGCAGCCCATGCGGTAGGCGGGAGTCACCTTTTCTCGCAGGGCCGGATCGGTGACCTGCGAGGCGATGTGACGCAGGGCCACCCGCTCGTTGAGCGCCGCCATCAGACGGGGGTGGGTAAAGGCGGTGTGACGCAACTCGAGCAGCGAGAAGATCGTGCCTCGCGCCGCGTGCAGTAACCAGGGGCGACGTTCGAACCGCTGCTGCCATTGGGGTGAGATGTTCACCTCACCGCGGGGGAGGATCCACGGCGGCGTGCGCTGGAACACGCGCAGCGCCCCCACGCGCGGCTGGATCTGGGGGACGAACTGGATCGACGAGGCGCCGGTGCCGATCACGCCGACGCGGCGGCCGTCGAGGTCGTGGTCGTGGTCCCAGCGGGCGGAGTGGAAGGCGCGTCCGGCGAAGGTGTCCAGGCCCGGGAGCGCCGGGGTGGCCGGATCGGCCAGCGCGCCGACGCCGGTGATGAGCACCCGCGCGTGGTGGACGGCGACGTTCGTCTCGATCTCCCAGCGCTGCTCGTCCTCGTCCCAGGCCGCGGCCTGGACGTCCTGGCCGTAGCGGATGTGGGCGGTGACGCCGTGGCGCTCGGCCACCTCACGCAGGTACTCCCAGATCTCCGCGGCCGGCGCGAACAGCCGGCTCCAGTGAGGATTCTGCTCGTCGGTGAGGGAGTAAAGAATGCTCGGAACGTCGCAGGCGCAGCCCGGGTAGGTGTTGTCGCGCCAGGTCCCGCCGAGGTCGTCGGCCCGTTCGAGGATGACGAAGTCCTCGATGCCGTCGCGCTTGCAGGCGATGGCCATGGCGATGCCGCTGAAGCCGGTGCCGATGATCACCACCTCGTGGGCGGTGGACTCCGCCTCGGGATCGGGCGCTTGGGGGTCGGGCCGGGAGAAGCGCTTGGGCATGGCGGAATCCTAGGCGTTGTTGACCGCTAATTCAAGTTGAATCCCTGTTCAATAGGGAGTACCCTCGTCGGCATGTCCACCGCGCGCATCGGTCGCATGACCCCCGACGCTCGCCGCGAGCAGCTGCTGCAGGCCGGTATCCGGCTGTTCCGCGAGGGGCCCTATGAGGAGATCTCGATCGACGACATCGCGCGCAGCGCCGGCGTGTCGAAGGGCCTGCTCTACCACTACTTCCCGACCAAGCGCGACTTTCTGGTGGCTGCGGTGGCCAATTCGGTGGACGAGCTGACCGGGCTGCTGACCTTCGATCCGTCGCTCACTCCGGACGAACAGGCAGACGCGAGCATCGACACCTTCCTCGGGTATGTCGAGGAGCGTTCGGCCGGTTTCACGACGATCTTCCGCACCCGCGGCGGGGGCGATCCCGAGCTGACCAGCATCATCGCGCACGGGCGCAGCCGCCGGCGTGAGTTCATCATCGAGGGACTCGGTCGCCTGGCCGATACACCGTTGGAGACGCTGCGTACCCCGGTGTTCGAGGCGGCAGTGGAAGGCTGGATGTTCTTTGCCGAGGGCGTGATGTTGCGCTGGCTGGAGCGCGGCGACATCGATCGCCCGCAGGTCCAGCGGCTGCTCAAGGCGGCGCTCGAGCAGGTGCTGGTGATCAGCGCGGCGGCGCAGGCCGCGACCCCACTATCGATGACGGAGGTACGAGCATGAGCGCCACGGCCGAATCACCTCAGGGCCCAGGCTACGCGAGCGGCGGATCGATCGTCGGGAACGGGATCGCGGTCGACCTCGACCAGCTGCCCCCCGGCCCCGGCGGCCCCTACCAGTGGGTCGCCGCGAACTTCATGTTCCGTCCGGTCGCGTTCCTGGTGAACTCGCGCCAGCGCTACGGCGACACCTGGACGATGCGTCTGGCGCCGGAGCGCACGGTGGTGGTCACCTGCGACTCGGCGATCGTCAAGGACGTGTTCACCGGTCCGCCCGACCTCCTGCACGCCGGCAAGGGCAACGTCGTGCTGCAGCCGTTCCTCGGCTCGCGCTCGGTGCTGCTGCTCGACGGGGCCGAGCACCTGCGCCACCGCCGGCTGCTGCTGCCGCCGTTCCACGGCGAGCGGATGCGCAACTACGCCGACATCATGCGCGAGGTGGCCGAGCGCCACGTGGCCGCTTGGCCGAGCAGCGGCGAGCTCGAGACGGCTTCGACCATGCAGGCCATCACCCTCGAGGTGATCCTGCGCGCGGTGTTCGGCGTGACCGAGCGCGAGCCCGTGGCCCGCTGGTCGACCACGATGCGCAGCACGCTCAACACGGTCGGCAGCGGTCGGCGGATCCTCGCCCTGGCCGCCACCATCCGATCCGACCGCATGCTGCGGGCCCGGCGGGGACCGTGGGCCCGGCTACGGGCCGAGCTGCGACCGGTCGACGAGATGATCTTCGGCGAGATCCGCATGCGCCGGGCCGAGCAGGAGCGCGGGGACGGTCCCGAGCGCGACGACGTGATGTCGCTGCTGCTCGAGGCCCGCGACGAGGATGGGCAGCCGATGACCGACACCGAGCTGCGCGACGAGCTGATGACCCTGCTGGTGGCCGGGCATGAGACGACCGCCACCGCGCTGGCCTGGACGCTGGAACGCGTCACGCGCACTCCGCATGTGCTCGAACGCCTCTACGAGCACGGCGGCGTCGACGACGATGACTACATCGACGCCGTGTGCAAGGAGTCCCTGCGCCTGCGCCCGGTCGTCCCGGCGGCCGCCCGCGAGCTGCAGGAGCCGATGACCCTCGGCGGCGTGGACTTCCCGGCCGGCGTGGTGGTCGCCCCGTCGATCGTGCTCATGCACCTGCGCGAGGACCTCTACCCGCAGCCGCACGAGTTCCGGCCCGAGCGCTTCCTCGAGCGCCCGGCCGGGACGTATGAGTGGATCCCGTTCGGAGGCGGCGTGAGGCGTTGTCTCGGGGCGTCATTCGCGCTGTTCGAGATGCGCGCGGTGCTGCAGGCGATCCTCCGGGGCGCCCGGCTGCAGGCCACCGCCGCGGAGGGCGAGGGGGTTCGCCGACGGCTTGTGACGCTCATCCCGGCCGGCAAGGGGCGGGTGACCGTAGCGGCGCCGGAGCGCCAGGCGGCCTGACGGGGCCTGGGCCCGGGCCCGGGCGGGCGCGGGCGGGCGCGGGCGCGGGCGCGGGCGGGCGCGGGCGCGGGCGGGCGCGGGCGCCTGGGCGGCGTGGGGGTTTGACAGGCGCGGGGTCGGGGGCGACAGGCGGGCGATGACGCCATCTCGTTGCGGGCCCGTGACAGAGCGTTGTACATCCCGACCCGCTCTGACACACCGCCGCCTCATAAGCCCCGGCAAAGCACCAACCGTCGCCCCGGGATTCCTACCCATTTTTCCCCCGGGGATCCGCGGGAGTCGATTTTGGTACCACCCCCAGTCGGAAGGCCCGCGCGAAACCGAGCGGCCCGCCCCAACGAGCGCTGGACCCATCCGCAGCTCTCATTTCCGCCCCTCCCGGGTGGCCAGCCGCCGGGGCCGGCCGGGGGGTGTGGCGAGGAATCCTCCGTGGTGACCACTTTCTCGCCAACCCCCAGGGGCCGGGCGCGGCGGCGGAGGGGGGTGTGGCGAGAACCTGTTCGTATTGACCAGTTCCTCGCCACACGCCCCTGCGAATCCGGGCGGGTGAAACCGGAGCGTGCCAGAAGAGCCGGGATGCACACGCGAAGGTCACGGGACCGTCACAGCGGCGGGACCCCCGGGCCCAGAACCGCGACCCGCCGCGCGACCCGAGCCCAGAACCGCGCCCCGCCGCGCGCGACCCCGGGCCCAGAACCGCGCCCCGCCACGCGCCACCGCAACCGCCACGCGCTACCGCCAAACGTGGATTTGTGAGGCCCCCGACCGGGCCCGTAACCAGCTAGTGTGCTCGCGATGTCGGTCCCTGCCGCAGAGACCACCGAAGCCGGCCTGGCGCCCGACGAAGCCGCCCGCGTTCGCCGGCCGGCCATCGTGGCCGTCGACGACGAACCCGCGGTGCTCGCCGCGGTCTCGCGCGACCTGCGTCGCGGCTTCGGTGAGCGCTACCGGATCCTGCGCGCCCCGTCGGGCGCTGAGGCGCTGGGGATCCTCACCGAGCTGCGCACGCGCGGCGATCAGGTGGCGCTGCTGGTGGCCGATCAGCGCATGCCCGGCATGTCGGGCACCGAGTACCTGGTCCAGGCGCGCCAGATCGTGCCCGAGGCCAAGCGCGTCCTGCTCACCGCCTACGCCGACACCGAGGCGGCCATCTCCGCCATCAACGAGGTGTCGCTGGACTACTACCTGCTCAAGCCCTGGGACCCGCCCAAGGAGCTCCTGTTCCCGGTGCTGGAAGACCTGCTGGAGACCTGGCAGTCCGGCACCGCGCTGGAGGCGGGCGGCGTGCGGATCATCGGCCACCGCTTCTCCAAGGAGTCCCACGACCTGCGGGACTTCCTCGCCCGCAACCGCGTCCCCGCCCGCTGGCTGGACGTCGAGCGCGACGCCGAGGCCAAGGAGCTGCTGACCGTGGCCGGCGTGGACGCCAATAACCTGCCGGTGGCCCTGCTTGAGGACGGCTCGGTGCTCGAGCGGCCCTCGGTGCTCGAGCTGGCCGAACGGCTCGGGGTGGCCGTGGCGCCGGCCACCGACCACTACGACCTGGTCATCGTGGGCGGCGGCCCGGCCGGGCTGGCCGCCGCGGTGTACGGCGCCTCGGAGGGTCTGCGCACGGTCATGGTCGAGCGCGAGGCCCCGGGCGGCCAGGCCGGCCAATCAAGCCGGATCGAGAACTACCTCGGCTTCCCCATGGGCCTCAGCGGCTCCGACCTGGCCCGCCGAGCCACCGACCAGGCCCGCCGCCTGGGCGCCGAGCTGCTGACCGTGCAGGACGCCGACGGCCTGGAGGTGGAGGGCTCCGGACGCATCGTGCGCCTGAGCGGCGGCGCGTCGCTCAGCGCCAACTGCGTGCTCGTGGCCTCCGGGGTGTCCTACAACCAGCTGGCGGTGCCCGGCTTCGACGAGCTGACCGGCAGCGGGATCTACTACGGCGCCGCGCTCACCGAGGCGCGCTCGTGTCAGGACCAGCACGTGGTGGTCATCGGCGGGGCCAACTCGGCCGGACAGGCGGCGGTGCACTTCAGCGGCTTCGCCGCCAAGGTCTCGATGCTCATCCGCGGGCCGTCGCTGGCCAAGTCGATGTCGCACTACCTGATCGAGCAGATCGCCGCGATCACCAACATCGAGGTGCGCACCGGCACCCAGGCGGTCGGGGCCGAGGGCGAGGACGGCCACCTCAAGCGACTGGTCATCCGCGACGCTGACGGCGAGCATCTCGAGGACGTCGACGCCTGCTTCGTGTTCATCGGCGCCGCGCCGCGCACCGACTGGCTGGCCGGGGTGGTGGCGCGCGACGAGCGCGGCTTCATCCTGGCCGGCAGCGACGTCAAGGGCCCCGACTGGCCGCTGCCCCGCGACCCCTACACGCTGGAGACCAGCGTGCCCGGCGTGTTCGTGGCCGGCGACGTGCGCTCGCGCTCGATCAAGCGAGTGGCCAGCGCGGTCGGCGAGGGCTCGATGGCGGTGTCGCTCATCCACGAGTACCTAGCCGACCCGTGAGCACCGCGACCCGGATCACGCTGGCCGACCTGCGCCGGGTCGATCTGTTCGACGACCTCGACGACGCCGATCTGCAGCGCTGGGTGGACGTGGCCGAGGAGCGCTTCGTCGAGCCGGGGGTGGTCATCTTCGAGCAGGCCGAGACGCCGACCGGCCTGCACATCCTCCTGGAGGGCACCGTGCGCTCGCTGATCGTCGACGGCGACCGCACCGAGCCGGTGGGCACCCAGACCGCCCCGACCTGGATGGGCGCCATCGCCCTGATCACCGACGGCACCACGAGCGTGCGCATGCAGGTGGAGACCCCGTCGCGCTTTGCCTGGGTCTCGCCCGAGAACTTCAACGAGCTGGTGTTCCAGCAGCGTCCGGTGCACCGGCGGGTCATGCACCAGATCGGGCCGGTGGTCAACCGCGTGGCCGCGGTGGGCCAGAACCGCGAGCGGCTGGAGTCGCTCGGCACGATGGCCGCCGGGCTGGCGCACGAGCTCAACAACCCGGCCGCCGCCGCGCAACGCGCCTCCTCCGATATGGCCGACGCGCTCACCACCCTGTCGCAGACCATCGAGCAGTTCGTGGAGACCGGGGTCGAGCGGGTCGACGCCGAGCAGCTGGTGGCGCTCCAGCGCCAGGCCATCGAGCAGGCGCAGTCCCACACGGCCCTGGACACCCTCGACGCCGCCGACGCCGAGGACGAGATGCTCGAGTATCTCGAGGAGATCGGGGTACCGGAGCCGTGGCGCCACGCCGAGCCGCTCGCCGCCGCCGGGCTGGGCCGCGACTGGCTGTACGCCGTGTCCGCCCACGCCGGCCCGGGCACCAACGCGGCCATCGCCTGGATCTCGGCCTCGCTGGCCGCCCGCTCGCTGTCCTCCCAGCTGTGCTCCTCCACCCAGCAGATGAGCCGCCTGGTCGGCGCGGTGAAGTCCTACGCCTACATGGACCGGGGCGAGCTGGTGGAGGCCGACGTCCACGAGGGCCTGGAGACGACGCTGATCGTGCTCGGCCACAAGCTCAAGCACACCGAGATCGAGATCGAGCGTCGCTACGACCGCAGCATTCCGAAGATGACCATCTGGGGGTCTGAGCTCAACCAGGTGTGGACGAATCTGCTGGACAACGCGATCGACGCGCTCGGTGAGCGCGGAACCATCACCATCACCACGACGCTCGACGGCGATTGTGTCGAGGTGGACATCGCCGACGATGGACCGGGTATCCCGCCCGAGGTGGTCGATCGAGTGTTCGATCCTTTTTTCACCACAAAATCCGTCGGGAAAGGCACCGGTCTGGGCCTCGACACGGCCCGGCGAATCGTGGTCGACCGCCATGACGGCTCGCTGTCGCTGACCTCGGTCCCCGGCGCCACCACCTTCACCGTGCGACTGCCGCTGCGCGGCAAGCCGGTCCCCGGCTCGACAGGTGGTCCTGTCCCAGCCGGCGATCTTGGCACGTAGGTCCATACGGAGTCCGCTATATGCGGGCGATCATAAGCTCGGGTAAATGAACACATGCGGACACGAACCCCTCAGATCGTGGCTCTCGGCGGCGGCGGCTTCTCGATGGAGAAGGAGAACACGCTGCTCGACGACTATGTCCTGTCGCTGACCCGCACCCGCCACCCGCGGGTGTGCTTTCTGCCCACGGCCTCGGGCGACGCCGATCACTACATCGTCCGCTTCTACCGCCGCTTCTCGACGCCCTGCGAGGCCAGCCACGTGTCGCTGTTCCGTCGCGACCAGGGCACCGGCATCGAGGAGGACCTCGAGTCGCACCTGCTCAGCCGCGACCTCATCTACGTCGGCGGCGGCAACCTCGTGTCGATGCTCGGCACCTGGCGAGCCCACGGACTCGACGAGATCCTCCATCGCGCCTGGCGCTCGGGGGTGGTGCTGTGCGGACCGTCGGCCGGCTCGCTGTGCTGGTTCGCCGAGGCCCTGAGCGCGTTTCACGGCTCGCCGCGCGCGGTGCCGGGCCTTGGGCTGCTCCCCTATTCCAACTGCGTGCACTACGACGCCGAACCGCAGCGTCGCGAGGAGTACCACTCGCTGGTGGGCGAGGGCATGCGCGAGGGCTACGCGGCCGACGACGGCGTCGGGCTGCACTTCCGCGGCACGCGCCTGGCCCGCGTGATCAGCTCGCGGCCCGGCGGTCAGGCCTACCACGTGCAGGCCACCGCCGAGGGCATCCGCGAGACGCCGCTTGACGTCCGTTACCTCGGCACGCGAAACGCGCCCGCCCGCCCGCGCCTGCACGAGCCGGTGGCCGACACGCGGCGCGCGCGCATCGCCGCCGCATGAGCGAGCGGCCGGTCGTCGAGCCCGGACAGCGCGTGATCTTCGCCATGGGCGGGGGCGGCTTCACCATGGAGCCCAACAACCCGCTGCTGGACGTCTTCATCCTCACCCTGTCACCCCGGCCGACGCCGCGGATCCTCTTCCTGCCCACCGCCGCGGGCGACCCCAACGCCCAGATCAACGCCTTCCACGAGCGCTTCGCCGACCGCGCCTGCGTACCCACCTCGCTGTCACTGTTTCGCCTCGGCGGGATGACGCGCTCGCTGGCCGAGATCGTCGCCGAGCAGGACATCGTCTACACCGGCGGTGGCTCGATGCGCAACCTGCTGGCCATCTGGCGCGCGCACCATCTCGACGCGATCCTCGTCGACGCCTGGCAGCGCGGCACGGTGCTAGCCGGGCTGAGCGCCGGGGCGATGTGCTGGTTCAGCGGCGGGATCTCGCGCTCCAGCGGCGCCCCCGAGGTGATCGCCGGCCTCGGCCTGCTGCCGGGATCGCTGACCGTGCACGCCGACGGCGAGCCCGATCGCCTGCCGGTGTGGCTGGAGGCGATCCGCGCCGGCGAGCTGCCGGGGGGCTGGGCGGCCGACGACGGCGTCGGGCTGAGCTTCCGCGGCGAGCGGCTGGAGCGCGTGGTCAGCTCACGCCCGGGCGCCAGCGCGCTGCGGGTCGATGCGGTGGACGGCGAGCTGGTGCGCGCCCGCGTCACCCCCGAGCTGCTCGGCGCCGAGTCGACCTCGCTGCTGGCCCCCGACGAGGATGTCCGCGAGCTGCGGCGGGTTCACCGCTTCCGTCAAGGCAGTGGTGGGTACCGTTAGGGAACAAGGCGACTCGGCCGCGTAGCTGCGCCCGCCGCGCCGCGCCCGCTTCGGCGATCAGTAACCGAGGTCGCGCAGCGCGGCCTGGGGATCGTCCTGGGTGACCAGCAGGCGCGCGAACTCCGCGCCCGTCAGCTCGACGATCACCGTGGGGGCGTGGCCATGGACGGCGCAGAAGTCCTTGCCGAAGTCCCCCCGGCAGATGCCGAGCATGACGTGCCCGGGGACGTCGGTCCCGGGGGCGCGCAGGCCGCGCAACTCCGGCCAGCCGTCCGACACCACCCGCGCGTCGGTGACGGCGCTCAGCGGCACGCGCACCGGCCCGCGCAACGCGCCGGCCTGCTCGAGGGCCGACAGGCGCACCTCCACCTCGCCGTCTCGGACGCGGATCTCACCCACAGGGAAAGGATACGACCAGCTACGGCGGCCTCGGGGTAGGTACCATCGCTGGCCGCATGCGCGCGGTCACCTTCCAAGCCCCCGGCGAAGTCCGGCTGGACGACGTCCCCGAGCCCGAGCTGCTCGCCCCCGACGACGCCATCGTCCGCATCGAGGCGAGCGGCATCTGCGGCTCGGATCTGCACATCTACCACGGGCGGGTGAAGATCGAGCCCGGCTTCACCATCGGCCACGAGTACGTCGGCACGGTGGTGGCCGCCGGCGACGGCGTGCATCGGGTGGCGGTCGGCGACCGGGTGCTCGGCTGCTTCCAGACCGCCTGCGGTGAGTGCTTCTTCTGCCGGCGGGGCAACTACCACCGCTGCGTGCACTCGCGCACCTTCGGCCACGGCGCCGGCCTCGGCTCGCTGCCGGGCACCCAGGCCGAGCAGGCGCTGGTGCCCCACGCCAACCTCGTCCTGCGCCGGGTGCCCGAGGGCATGAGCTCGGACACCGCGCTGTTCGCCGGCGACGTCATGGGCACCGGCTTTCACGCCGCGGTGTCCAGCGGCCTGCAGCCCGGCGACATCGCGGCGGTGCTCGGCCTCGGACCGGTCGGCCTGTGCGCTGTGCAGGCGGCCCGCGCCATCGGCGCCGCCCGGGTGCTGGCGGTGGACAGCGTGCCCGAGCGCCTGGCCGTGGCCGAGTCGTTCGGAGCCATCCCGGTGCACCTGACCGAGCAGGACGTGCGTGCGGTCGCGCGCGAGTACACCGAGGGCCGCGGCGTGGACGTGTGCGTCGACGCCGTGGGCGACCCGCGGGTGCTCGACACGGCGATCCGGATCACCCGCGCGTGCGGGACGGTGCAGTGCATCGGCGTGTACGCGGAGCGCGCCGAGGTGCACATGGGTCTGCTGTGGCTGAAGTCGATGACGCTGTGCGGTGGACAGGCCAATGTGATCGGTCACGTCGACCGCGTGCTGGCGATGATGTCGGCCGGGGTGCTCGACCCGTCGGCGCTGGTCACCCATCACCTGCCGCTCGATGACGCCGTCGAGGCCTACGCGATCTACGACCGCCGCGAAGCCCTGAAGATCGTTCTGCAGCCCTGAAGAAGCCGCCATCAAGTCCACGGCGGCAAATTGGGTCTTCAGGACTGGCCGATTTCAGCCGTTACCTCTCCTAGGCACAGTGGCCCACGGCGGGCCGCACATCTTTTGGGGGTTCTTGTGGCGCCAGACGTCAATGGAGCGGCGGCCGGTCCGGGTCTCGAGCCCCTGACCGGTGATGCCGAGGTAGAAGCCCGGCTCG
>Ga0302325_10028904_pt1 | contig 11463 bp, 12 predicted proteins | sample Palsa_T0_2_FD_201948 | JGI IMG/M metagenome (GOLD analysis project Ga0302325, IMG submission 201948) | Peat permafrost microbial communities from Stordalen Mire near Abisko, Sweden - Palsa_T0_2 | ecosystem: Environmental > Terrestrial > Soil > Palsa > Peat permafrost | place: Sweden: Abisko... | reverse complement strand
CATCTTTCCAAGTACAAGCAAGCAGCCCCTCATGCATGGTCATGAAAACTCCAATGCCTGGTTTGATGAGAAAGAGAGAGACCTAGTTTCTCCTTCGATCGTTGCTGCGACTCGAAGAACCAAAATCTGGTTCTGGCAGGGTTTTCTTTAACTTAGGGCCTTTGATTGCGAACTCGGCCATCAGCGACAAGTGATCACTGGGAAAATGGTAGTTAGGAAAGCCGGGCACTGTTTGCATGTATTCGGGATCGACACGTCCAAGTAATGATGTATTTTCGAGAGCGTTTGTCGAATACCAGATGTGATCGATGACCCCTCTGAAGCCTGGCGTATAATTCGTGAAAGGTAATGCGTCAGGAGTCTTGTCGAGATTGGTATATGCCGACCGTAAGGAGAAAGGATGATCCATGCCGTCTTTGGTGAAGTTGCCGTATTTATGACCGAGTAGCTCTGGATGGTCTGGTCTGACACTTCCTTTAGCGAACAGCTCAAACACGCTCGAATCTGCAGTTGAGTTTTGATCCGCACAGATCACCAATGGGATTTGTGTCTTGCTGGAGTACTCCTTGGAAGGCTCAGGGATGATCTCGGGTGGTGGCTCGACATCACCACCCTCGTCTGGCAATGTATAGCTCTTCTTGTCCTTGCAAGGCGGCCAGTTGGAATATCGTTCCGCCAATCTGTTCACCTCGCCAAGTAATATTGCAGTCTGGATGAGCTTCACATCGCAGTACATTGGATCCCAGAAGAGATGAGTGTTCACGAGGATCAGTCTTGACCCAGTCTGCCTATGCTCAAAGAAGCATACCACACCAATGTGATCCCTCGGCATGATTCTGTTGAACACATCGTGCTGGCCCTTGATGTCGGGTCTGTTGATTGCAATTTTCGAAAATTCAACCACCTCCTTATCGAGCAATATCCATTCCTCGTGTTTGTAGAATGTCGCACAGCCGTCCACCTGCCTGGCTTCCTTCTCTGCCATTGTCTTGGCACGAGATCTTGGCCAGAACACGCCTTTGTACTTCGAATAGGCAAGTTTCATGCTGAAATATTCCTTGAACGTCTCAGTGTCGACTTCTTGAAGGCAAACAAAATCGGCGTCTTGTGTTTGTATCTCCTGCAACACCTGCTCCTTTCGATACGACCATGACAATGCCTCTTTGGGAGAGTAACCGTAAAGTCTTTCCGTGCATGCCCCTTCGTTCAAGATATTGAACGAGAAAACCTTGAATCGTTCTTTGTTGGCTGCGGTGACTTCTCCTGAAGTGAGATCGAGTATTGCACGAGGCGAGGGAGGAAGTGGGACTATATTCAATCAGCGACAATCCTCAGAAAATGATTTGAGATTCTTACCTGGCGCTTCTTCCCTGAGATGTTCAATGAGCTTTTTCGTGCCGTTTGTCATGATCTCGGTCCTCATACCGGAATCGAGAGGATTGCCTTCGATACCGAGCATCTCTAATTGGTACAATGACCCCAATTCATTTGGTAATGTCCGGATATTGTTGTCAAACGCCAGGAGATGCTTTAGGTATACGCACATGCCCAATTCCAGAGGTAATTCCGACAACTGATTGTTCGAGACGTCCAAAAGTGTCAAGTGCCGTAATTGACCGATCGTTGGGGGCAGGTATCCGAGCTTGTTAGATGCGACATAGAGTTCTTTCAAGAACACGTAGTTGAACACGGGGGCTGAGAGCACTCGAAGTCCTTGACCACTCAAATCCATATTATGCCAATCTTGGCGTTTGACAGGGCTTTGCTGATCAGCCATCCGACCAAGATCTCTATTCTCGTCATCTTGCGAATCATTTGGTGCCGACACAGGTGCTGCTGGTGCTGGAGTTATCCCTCGGTTTTCTCCAGCTCTGAGTCTTGCGTAATGATTAGGAGCACCTTCCATCATCAACGAATGAGCCTTCTCAGACTCCTTGTGAAGCTTCAATTGTTGCGCCCAGTGTTCGTTGATCTGTTCCGCCTGCCCCCCACGTGTTGTTGTCGAATGCCCATTTTGGAGGTTGCTAGGTGTGAAGCTCGGCGTCGAATTTGACAGGACTCCCGAGGAATAACTTGTATGGTGTCCTAGCACCGCACCATTGGTCGTGTGTGCAGTATGATCCTGTTGAATATTCGCGTGGTGTTGCATGTGTTGGGGTTGATGGGAATTCTGATGTTGGAAATTGTACATCGCGGGCATCCCCCGCCCAGGACCTCCATTAACCCGGCCATGCTGCCCTTGTTGGTGAGACTGATTAAACATGCCGTAGAGACTTTGAGCTGGAGAGTGAGAGTCTGGCGATCGAGACGGTGAAGGGGTGTCTGCGCTAAAGATGGACCTGACGTTATTGGGTGGTGTCCCGTTGCGAATTATCTGGTGTCTTGGATGGTGTGGTTGTGTGTGTTGCGGGTAATAGTAGTTCCCAGCACTCTGCTGTGGGAATCTGTAACCATCGGCCATCTAAATCCTCCACAGACAGATCAAGTAGCGGCGGTGGCTCGAAGGTTGGAGCGCAGGCCGAGTACGTATATGGTAGGGCCCGGGGGAGACTTAGGTGGGAGATTTGGAGAGCGGGGATCGGATCCTTCTTCGTTGGCACATAGGTCTGCTGAAAAGATCGTCTGAGCATCTACCACGATTGGATCCACTGTGCTGCGCGAACGCCGACGTGTCTTGGGCGGCAGCGAATATCGAGAGTCGAGGAGAGGTGCAACAATCCAGGCGGCCTTGGTTCAATTAACGAGCACGGGCTTAGGCGCGAGATTCGACAGTCTGCTCCTAGAGCTGAAATTATATTCGAATATGACAATCCGTAAGTGAATAGTGCACTCTGCAGAGTAGAGTAGGGTCTTCAGCTGTGCTTGCAAGGTCAACCAGAACTCTGGGGATGCGCCAAATCTACGAGGATGATTTATGCAGCTAGCACCCTGCGGATGGAAGGGGGAACAGTATCGTACCTTGAAGGAGGGCAATAATTTGCATCAAGGTAAAGTTCAAGTCGTTGGGAGCAGGTGGTCGGTCGTTGTGCTGCTTTGATGTTGACCATTTGGATTGAGCACTCAAATCGACGGACGCTAAGGTTAAATTCACGTGATCAACCCAGCCACTTTGAAGCGAGAGGCTTGCAAGGGTGCCAGATGAGCATTATCTTGAAAAGTTTATCAATCCAAGTGCAAATCATTAAGCTTTCGCATTCATGGTAAAGTCATAGACCATCTTAGTTAAAGTGACTTCGGGTTTGCGATGACTTTAAGTAAGGTTAGCCTTGTTAAAAATCAGTTCCTCTACCTAGTTTTCTCCCTCACATCAGTGCGGGCGTGCACGGCCATTTGCTCTCAGGAGAAATCCCCCTTGAATTTGTGTTGTGTTCCCCCCTTGACTCTCGGATTCATCAGTCTTGTAGTCGTGTCTCAACGTCGATTGAATGATGATCTCTTCTAGTGTCCTGACAGAAACCATGGGCACATGTTGATCTTCTCGCATCAGAGGGCGTGTCGAGGTTTGCCTACCGGTGGCACAAATGCCTCGTTTCAAATCTAGCCTATTTACTCTAAACATATCAATACCACTTGACAGGTCGTCGGAGAGCTGATTCGAGATTGCATCGACCCGTTCAGCTTGCATCCACTGCGGTTACACCCGTGTATCGTGCAGCATGTCTCGTACGGAGTTGGAGATACAGTACGCTATCACGGCCATCCCCTTTATCTCCAAATGCAAGCAACCTTTTTGGCTCGGAAAGGCTTGAATTGACCACAACCTACTGTAGCAAGCCTGTTTGTGGGACCAATATCTACTTATCATGAAAAGAATGGTGGGTGTTAGAAACAAGCGTGGGAATCAGGGGCGAGGACTGGATGTTGGACTCGAAGTGGCTTCTTGCACCAATTTAAGGAAACTGTGCCCTCACCAGGCATGTTCCGAGGCTCGGTCTGCGTCCTGCTGCTGGCGAGTCCAAGAGTGGCATTTTTATTATTTTGGCGTATGACTAGCGCACGATTAAAGAAGGCTCCTTGCCAGCGGACTGCGCCCGCGTTACTTAAAAGAGCACAATTCTCGGTACCGGGAGGGCCTCTCTAGCTAATTGCGGGGAGGGCTAGGGAAGACTCAGAAGAAAGACTTCTGCACGCAATCCAGCTCTGACCTCAGCCTCGGTGGGCAGTCGAAGGAAGACTGCGATATCCGAGGACGTCGGCACGCTTTATCCCATGAATCAGATGCAGCTCTGAGGCCAGTTTGAGATCCTACGCGTAATATGGCGGGGAAAGGGCCGTAATGTACTTCGTATATCATAAGGCTGTTATTCCCCTCTACTCTTTTACCAACATCCTCTCTCTGATTCAGTGAGGCTAAAGAGAAACGTCTGGCCGGCCACTCATTTCTTCTTTCGAACAGCTCAGCCAGCTTGAGGCCCGCACCGCGCCGCCCTGGGCCCGGGCGGTTGCTTTGCTCCATAAATCCACGTGTCCCCTAGCACGACAAACTAATACAGTAAGGGCAATAAAGGAACGCTGGCAGCGTCGCATTTACTACGGATCCCAGGTTGTTATGCCTTGGCCCCCTCGGTTGTTGAGCGAATCACTAGGTAAAGTCGGTACCGACGAACCGACCCCGTAAGGTTGCTAGACTTGATCGACCCCTTATTAGGATGATGGAGTACTCTTCGTTCTTCTATAATACCACGACCCAACGCCCAGATAGAAGCAAACTTCTATCCGCACACATCGACATCTCCTCTCATTTGCCGCCATTGAAGTCCGTCTTCAAGAAATCTCACTCAACTTCGACACGCAAGTCGCGTCCCCTCTCCTGCCCGGCGAACAGTTATTCAACCACCTCAACAACATCAAAGATCGCGGTACAAGAAGTCGAAGACGCAGGACACGATCCTATGCTCTCAACACCAGTACTTGACTACAAACATTCTGCAAACCAAACCATCAAGGCAAGGGCCGCTGCTCACGTTGCAGCAGCCAGTCGGAAGTCCTCGTTGAACTCGGGGACCAGCGCCGCCGACCGCAAACATGCTCTCCAGGTCGCGGCGGAGCAGAAGGCGGCGGCGGCGGCTGCAGCCAGAGGAGAAGCGCTTGGTAGATCAGGCAGTATCTCGAGCACCACAGGATCAAGTGGTATCACAGCGGTAACGACGAGCGACCCTGCATCTAACGATGAATTGAACGCACAGCCTTTCACTCAACGAAATAGAAGACGATATCTACGAGACACGACACTCTCCTACCCACTACCGTGCGATCTTGCTGAGATCCACAGACAGACCTTGCGCACGATGCTCCTGTGTCAAGTGTTCAATGGGCCAGTCTGTTCTCCCGCCTTCGCCAACAAACCCCCGAAACGTGTTCTTGAGGTTGGATGTGGTACAGGTTTCTGGAGCGTAATGTGCCACCGGCATTTTGCGCAACGAGGATTTTCCTCGATTTCCTTTACGGGGATCGACATTGCGCCGCTTGCACCGCGGATGGATTCAGACAACGACATGAATTGGCGTTTTGTGCAACATGATCTACGACGGGTACCGTTACCGTTTCGGGCAGATGAGTTCAATTTGGTCATGATCAAGGATTTGAGTATGGTTACTCCAACGACGGGGATGCAGCAGGAATTGATGGACGAGTACTTGCGAATTTTGAAACCGGGTGGGACATTGGAGATCTGGGATGGGGATCACTCTCTACGAATGTTGCTACCGCACGCACCACCCGGCGCAAAAGACGATGAAAGCGAGGACGAGGAACAAGTGCACACGAATGCAATGGGCACATATACTTTGACACCACAAACTCCAATCGCTGCTCCACAGAATCAATATCTAAACGACTACAATGCCTGGGTATCAAAAGCGCTGGAAGCTAGGCAGTTGACGCCCATGCCATGCACAACCATGCGACCCATGCTCCTGCAAGAATCTGAACTTTTGGTGGAGATCGACAGTCGACGACTGGCCATTCCTCTTGGTGAAGTACGCTGGGAACGGGAAGGAGTGGGCGGAGCAGCTACACAAGGAACCAACGGCCATGTCATCTCCTCCAAAGGCAAAGCGAAAGAGTTCGACCGGAGGACATTGACCGCAGGTCAAGCCGCGCTCAGAAGAACTGCCCTCATGACCGTTATTGGGATGATTGAAAGTTTGGAGCCGCTCTTGAGAGAGGCGAGCGGCAAGGGGCAAGACGAATGGGATCGCTGGCAGGGCAATATGATGGCCGACCTGCTGAAGCATGGAGGAACATCCTGGGGCGAATGTCTTGAAGTCGGAGCATGGTGGGCGCGGAAGAAGAAGTCGCCGCCTTGAAAACACAGGGGCTAGACCTCTAGATTTTGAATCGATACGGCAGGGCCAATTGTGGTTGAATACTGTATTTGCATTTTACTCGGCGTGGCAGAGCATCACGCGCCACATTGACAACCCTTCTTGTGGCGCAAACGGCTTCGGTATGATTATTCCGAATCATCAGCTCCGCTGTTGCATATATGCTGCAGGGTTGATCTTTGTGGGGTCGGAAGCGGGATGCATAACGGATGGGGGGGGGGGGGGTGGATAGTCCGTATTTCTATAGGATTAGGTCTTGTCATATCGTTGGCGCATTACTCGGTATTTTTTCAGATAGTACCTAGATACCCATCAGCATCAGAGTGCTTTATTTGCAATGTAACAGTCTTGACTCTTTCAAAACGAACTTGGTCTGATCTGGATGACATGTGATGTGCTTACAATGCTTCTATTTCTGGGAATGTTAACATGTGAGCGATTATGTGTGCTGAGGAGATTACCTTTTTTTACAAACTCAGCTCGCTGAATGCCCTTCCGGATGTCTGCTTCCTCTGTTAGAGCCGCATTGCTGGCAAATGCTTTGTGGAGACGTTGACGAAAGTAGTCGTAGCCAAGCGGATATGCTTTGCCCAGATTCAGCAGCTCTGATGCCAGGGTCAGCTTCCTTTTATAATCACCCTCAGAGCAAAAGATGCGAGAAGCAACTTATGAGTCAACACAGAGGTGTTCCGTATACCTTTGTAAATAGAAATTACCTCCCTCCGTAGCGCTGGGTTTGGAGTTGCCATCGTGTTGATGGAGAACGTCCAACCCTCTCGATCTCAACCTCGTTTGAGCTAGAGCTTGTTTGAACAATATCAAAGATCAAAGAAGAAATAATGAGCCAAATTCAAAGCCTCTAATGTAATTGAACTCAAGGTACAGCTCAAACTACCCACAGTCGAGGTCGACGTCGTCTCGATGATGCGGTCAAAGCTCATTCCCGGTTGGAGTTTCCAACAAGCGGCCGCCTCGGCCCGAGATCTGGACCCAGCCCAGCCAGCCAGCCCAGCTTCCGAGCTTCCTCCACTCAATGACGTTTTCTACCAGCAATTGCTTTACTACCTGATCACTCCCTTTCCTCCAACCCTTAAAAATGAAAGTTCGACTCCCACTCACCCTCCTCTTCTCCCCCACCACCCCTCGAACCCTCCTCCTCCCCTCCCTCCAGCGATCCTTCACAACCTCCTCCCCGCACCTCTCAAACCCCACCACCACAGAGCCGCCAGCAAACAACAACGCCCGCTGGCTCTCTGAAACCAAGGCGCGGATCGGGAAATGTATCATCTTTGGTATGAATGGTGAGCAAACGAGGAGAGCGGGAAATGTGTTGAAAGTATTGGCGGAGGAGTGGAGAGACCTCGTTGCGGGGAGGGAAGGATTTCTAGTGGATGGGAAAAGAGCTGGCTTGTTGAGGCAGGGCGTTGTATGGGGGGAGATGGATTGTATGGTTTGTCTGTACCTTTCACAACGGGAAATAAACTAAGGGCTGATGAATGTGCGTGGTAGAATCACGTCAATAATGTGACCTACATACGGTATGCGGAGTCTGCGAGGGTCAATTGGGCGAATAACTATGCGATACATCATGATCCGAAGCATAGGAAAGAGTGGAGTGAGCTCTGTACACCGAGGGGTGATGGGATGATTTTGAGGAGTATTAGGACGGATTATAAATTCGTATTCCCCCCCTCCTCTTCTCTTAACCTTTCGCCTCGCTCGTTCTAACGAAATACAGCCCATGACTTGGCCAGACCACATCTCCGTCTTCCACAAACTTCGATCCCTACCCTCACCGAGCTCTTCCTCCTTTATACTCGATGTTATGGTGCTTTCAGAGCTACATCAACGGCCAGCAGCGAGATGTGTGGAGGATATTGTTATGTACGATTACAAAGCGGGGAAGAAAGTGGAGATACGGCCGTTCATGATGGCTGCTTTTGAAAAAACTTGGAGGGATCAGGAGGAGGAGAGGATGAGGGTTGAGGAACGGGTTGCAGAATTGGAGGGTGCGGTGGGAAGTTTGGAGAGGGAGACTTGGAATAAGGAGGGAGCTGTGGAGGATTTTGGGAGTGGGACGTGAGTTGAAGATACTTACTGCACACGAGGAGGCTTAGAAGTTGATGCATATATTGGCATTTTGCGGGTATTTACAGTACATGCCTCACGGAGTTGGAAACATAAAGGGCATGACGATTCTGGATCAGAATATGACCAAGTGGCTTGAATGAAAGGCTTCCCTGCCAGAAGACAGCTGGATGACGCGTTTGGTACTATTCAACCGATTGAATCTAGTTGATATTCATTTTCAGAAAGAGATTGTCATTGACTTGCAGTACAACATCATCTGCTTCGAATATGACGGATAGCGTATTGGACTAGGGGAAATTCACGTCAAGCTGAGTATTTTGAGGCGGTGTAGTTCAACGCCTTCAGCGCAGGACATTCATAATGCATTGCAGCCTCACTTTTTCTGCCCGAGTTCTTGATTTGCTCACAGCTCTTAACGAATCACGGGGAAGTTGTAGTTGCCTGAAATTTACTTTGAGCTTTCATATAGAAGTATTGATGATGGATCTATCCCTTCCAGCCTGCTTCCATTGACCTCCACACCATACTTCCATCTCACAACTGTTGCGTATTCATTTCATTGGTGATTGGGTTCTAAGTCTATTCCAGCCATGGCTTCTTCCAAGTCGTCTCTGCCGAAATTACCCGGCCCTTCATTCGAGGCCTATTCTGCAAGATATGACGAGACTCGGCGTTTCTTATGCAATGCACCACCATCCATGGGTATTGAGCCTTCTAGATCTGATATTGCTGGGAGTATCGATATGACCGCCCACACAGCAGCCAACCACGCCTCGAGTTGGCGGTTCCTCGAGAAGCCATGGAAGAACAAACTTGGACGGCCTCTCGACCACAATCCCAACCCGATCTTCAACCCCCTCCCCCAGTTCTATCTCCGCTATGGGCAGCTGAAAATATCAAGCAAAAAGGATTTGCTTCTTCTTTGGAAGATGCTGAAGAAGCGAAAGGTTGGAAGTCTCCGCATATTATATCCAAGCCCCTCCATGCCCTTCAACAATTGCGTAATGTCTATAAGGTGAAAAGGGACGATGAGCACTTTGAGCCCGGAATGCCACAAGACAGGTTCAAACACGTAACCAGTACGTTCCTTTTCAATGTTTTGACCGAATATGAAACTGCTTATATTGACTTTAGAAGTCGAAGATGTCGAGCGGCACCCATTGGGCTGGCCACATGTGGCAGCATTCCAAAACGTAAACGATGGCCTTCTTATTTTTAGGAGCTTTAATCAAGTTCACTGCCGCACACTCCAGAATCTTCAATGCGAAATTGGATATCTCGAAGAGGATCTTCAGAAGCTAGACATCCTTGACCAGAAGAATCCCAACATGCAGTACAGATTGACATCTGGGCAGCATCAAGAGGGCTGGGACGCGACGAAAAAGAATATGTTTCGGGAGCTAGAGCGGAAACTTCAAACCTATGGTATGCTCAAAAGTCATGATACATTGGTCAATCGCTTAAAAATGATCAACGGATGATCTCTTATTGAAGCTCAGTCAATTAACGAAACTCCGGAATATCCCAAAGAAGAGCTATCAAATTTTTTTCCATTTCATGTGGAACCAAAAACCACTAGAAGAGCAAAGTTCAGAATGGTGTTTTCATGTGGACGACTTGGTTCTCCTCTCTGAATTTGACGACGTCACATCCGCGGTGACGGCGGCGTGGAATTTCACTGCGGTAATTTCATATACCAAGCGAACTTTACAAAGCTGATCGTTTACTAGGATGTATTATCCACCTGCTACACCAACCTCAAGTGTTCAACTCGTCGTGAGGATTCAAATGACCAATTGCCTGTCTCCAAATATTCTGCTCCGAGTAAGGCATTCAAAGCAGCGACGCATGCAATCAGTGCCACCTTGGCCGTGGGCATCTTGCTAATTCCAGTATTCCTACTCCTTTGGTTCTCAATGAATCGATTTTGGACGTCCTTCACGGTTTCCATCTCGATGCTGGTTTTTGCGTTCCTAATGGGGAGCTCCCCCAAAGTTAGAACCCAGGATATCCTCATAGGCACTGCAGGGTAAGTTATTTTGCGTAGTTGGACTCCAATAGTCAACATGGCTCACACTTTCGCAGATATTGCGCCGTACTTGCCACTTGTTTGGGCAACTCGCGAGTGGCTTAGGGTCTCATTAAAAGTGTTGAGAAACTCTCTCTTACACGTTGCATCGCTTCGAGTACAATTCTGGACCGTCAATGGCTTGCTCATTCAGCATTATTACTCCTTTGGGTTTCGGTGAATCAATTCTGGAAACTCGCTACAGTACCTTCTTTGCATGCCTGATGGGACGTTTTCTCGGGAATCCAGGGTCCTTCCACCGCAACGTGGTGTATTCCACATATTGATACGGTATAATTTTTGCATTTCTGTTAGGAATTTTCCCAGGGGGCGGAACTCTTCCACGGCCAACCCTGGGAACTGTGGCGTAGCTTTCTCCAACACCGGCCGATCTTGTGCCTCTGTTCCATGAGGATGATGAAGATACGAGTGCCCCAACCTCGGATCGGCAACCGGTTCCGGTGCTGGGGTAGCCGGGCCGCCTGGACCTTGGCGACATGTGTGGCAAGCGGGGAAGCCAGAATATTGCGGGGTTAAACAACGTCCCTTTTTCTTCTTCTCGTCCAATTGATCAGACAACGATGCCCAGTGTGCCCTGCCAGCGCCGACACGAGACGCATTTTCTATATATAGAACGCGCTTTTAGACGTCAACTGCTCCATCTTCACTGCCGTTATCGACTCGAGGAAGCAAGTTGAGGTGTTGAAATCACGTAATGTATATTTTCAACAAAATATGTAACACGATATTTAGGCGGAATAACTTCGTCCGTTGTCCATCACAATACCTATTTACGTCTACGATGCCGTTAATCTCACCGTCTCATGTCCTGGTTCCCATTGTATGTAAGCGGTTAGTACGAACACCACTAGAAAGCTCCAAAATTTGCATTTATTTTTGGCGTTGATGTTGGATTTCTGAGTGTTTTTAGTGGTTAGCTGCTATGCATTAAATCCCGGCCCGCCACCTGGCAAGCCT
>Ga0302325_10028903_pt1 | contig 11463 bp, 21 predicted proteins | sample Palsa_T0_2_FD_201948 | JGI IMG/M metagenome (GOLD analysis project Ga0302325, IMG submission 201948) | Peat permafrost microbial communities from Stordalen Mire near Abisko, Sweden - Palsa_T0_2 | ecosystem: Environmental > Terrestrial > Soil > Palsa > Peat permafrost | place: Sweden: Abisko... | reverse complement strand
CTGACATGCGCCGCCCGATCACGCGCTTTGCGTACTGCACGGGGATCCGCCGCTGGCCCTCCTGCACGAACACGATCCCGGCCACGACGGCGAGCACGAGGAACGGCATCATCACCTTGAAGACCTGATCGTTGGTGGTCCACCAAGCCTGGATGCCCGTCGGCAGGCGTGAGACGATCGAGGCGAAGATCAGCAGCGAGATGCCGTTGCCAATGCCGCGCTGGGTGATCAGCTCGCCGATCCACATCAACATCACGCAGCCGGTCGTCAGGCAGATCACGATCAGGAAGATGTGCGGCGCGTCGAAGTGCGTGACCACCGATTCGCCGGCTTTCCCCTGCAGCGAGTGGAACAGGAACACATAGCCGATCGACTGGGCGAAGGCCAGGCCGACCGTCAGGTAGCGCGTGTACTGCGTGATCCGCGCCTGGCCGACCTCGCCTTCCTTTGACAGCTTCTCGAGCGACGGCACCGCCACCTGCAGCAGCTGCAGGATGATCGAGGAGGTGATGTAGGGCATGATGCCCAGCGCGAACAGCGCCAGCCGCGCCAGGCCGCCACCGGAGAACAGGTTCAGCAGGCCGAGGATGTTCGAGCCGCCGAAGGACTTCTGGATGTTGTTGACCGCCGTCAGGTTGATGCCCGGCACGGGGATGTGCGAGCCGAGGCGGTAGATCAGCAACATCGCCGCCGTGAAGGCGAGCTTCTTGCGGATGTCCGCTACCTGGAAGGCGTTTAGGATCGTTGAGAGCATTGATCTGAGGCCGCTGGACGAGCGTCGTCCGCGGAGCGCCCGATTCTAGCTCTCGACCGTGTGGCAGGTGCCGCCCGCGGCCTCGATGCGCTCGCGCGCACTGGCGCTGAAGGCGTGTGCGTGCACGGTCAGCGGCTTTGTGAGCTCGCCCTTGGCGAGGATCTTGATCGGGATGTCCTTGCGCGTGCCGAGACCCTTCTCCTTGAGTCCCTCGATCGTGACCTCGGCTCCAGAATCGAAGCGGGCGTCCAGATCGCCGATGTTCACCGGCTGTGTATGCGTCCGGAACATCTCAAACGGCATCGACTTCTTCATGTGCGGACCGCGCAGCTTTCGCATGCGCATGTGGATCGGCATCTGCCCGCCCTCGAAACGCGCCCTGCGCTTGGAGCCCGAGCGTGAGCCCGCGCCCTTCTGCCCACGGCCTGAGGTCTTACCCGTGCCAGAGCCTTCGCCACGGCCGACGCGCTTGCGCGGACGCCGGCTGCCGGGGGAGGGCTTCAGGTTGTGCAGCCCGATGCGCTCCTGCTCGTCTTTGTCGGTCGCGGGGCTCACTTGCTCTCCTGCACCTCAACGAGATGGCGCACCGCGTGCAACATCCCGCGGGCCTGCTCGCAGTCCTTGACCTCCACCTTGTGGCCAATCCTCCTCAGCCCGAGCGAGCGCAGGGTGTCGAGCTGTTTCTTGTTCGCGCCGTTGCGCGAGCGAAGCTGGGTGACGCTCAGTTGGGACATCAGGCCGGTGCCTCCTCGGTAGCTGGGGGCTCTGCTGCGGAGACCGGCGTCTCCTCGGCGGCGGGGGCATCCGGGGTGGCTGTCTCTGACTCGCCCGCTGTGGCCGCCTCAGGCTCCGCGCTCTCCGTCGGAGCGGCGCCATTGATGGTCTCGGTGGCAACCTCGGTCTGCTGGTCGGCGAGACCGAGCACCTGGTTGATCGTCAACCCACGCAGCTTCGCGACCTCCTCGGGGGTCCGCAACCCGCGCAGCCCCGCGACCGTCGCCTTGACGAGGTTGATCGGGTTCTGCGTGCCGAGGCTCTTGGAAAGAATGTCGTGGATCCCCGCGAGCTCGAGCACCGCCCTGACGCCACCGCCGGCAATCACGCCGGTACCGGGCGAGGCAGGCTTGAGGAACACCCGTCCGGCGCCGAACACGCCGGTCGTCTGGTGGGTGATCGTCGAACCGTGCTTGGGCACCCGGAAAAGATCCTTCTTTGCCCGCTCGACGCCCTTCTGGATCGCGAGCGGCACCTCGTTGGCCTTGCCGTAGCCAATGCCGACGACTTCGCGCTCATCGCCGACGACCACCAGCGCGGTGAACGAGAATCGCCGGCCGCCCTTGACCACCTTGGCGACGCGGTTGATCTCGACGACCCGCTCCTGCAGGTCGAGGCCGGACTGACTTACTGAGCGATCTGAAGTTATTGCCATAGGTTCGTTGGAGGGTAGCGGTAGGAAGAAGGTCTGGGTAAAAGGTGCTTTTAGACGGTGAGGCCGGACTCGCGGATCGCCTCGGCGAAGGCACGCACATGGCCGTGGTAGCGGTAGCCGCCGCGGTCGAACACCGCTTCTGTAACGCCTGCTGCCTTCGCACGCTCGGCGAGCGCCTCACCGGTGCGCTTGACGCGCTCCTCTTTGCCAAGCTTGCTCAGCTCGGGCTCAAACCAATTGACCGCCGCGAGCGTCTTGCCCGCCACGTCGTCAATCAACTGGGCCGACAGGCCCTTGTTCGAGCGGAACACGGAGATCCGTGGGCGCGCCTGAGTACCCGAGATCTTCGCGCGCACCCTCCTACGACGCTTCAGCCGGCGATCGCCCTTGGTGATGACGCTCATGCGCGCTTGCCGACCTTTCTAGCCACATACTCGCCCTCATAGCGGATGCCCTTGCCCTTGTAAGGCTCCGGCGGGCGCTGCTTGCGGATGATCGCCGCAGTCTCTCCCACCAGTTGCTTTGAGATCCCCTTCACGACCACCCTCGTCGGCTGGGGCACTTCGAACTCGATGCCAGCAGGCGCCGGAATTGGCACGGGGTGCGAATAGCCGACGGCGAGCTCGAGATTCTTCCCCTTCAGCTGTGCCCTGTAGCCGACCCCCTGGATCTCTAAGCGCTTCTCATACCCGTCGGTCACGCCCTGAACCATGTTCGCCACCAGCGAGCGGGTAAGCCCATGCAGTGCGCGATGTTCGCCACGGTCTGTGGGTCGCGATACAAGCAGCCGGTCACCGTCCTGGACGACCTCGATGTCGCGGGAGATGCGCTCCGACAGCTCACCTTTCGGACCGTTCACGCGCACCGACTCAGGCTCGATCGCGACGGTCACGCCGGCGGGCACAGGTATGGGTTGTCTTCCGATTCTCGACATCTCGTTCCTACCAGACCTGCGCCAGAACCTCGCCGCCGACGCCCGCCGCGCGCGCGTCGTGGCCGGTCATCACGCCACGTGAAGTGGAGACGATCGACGTGCCCATGCCGCCCAGCACCTTCGGAATGTGCTTCGCGTCGACATACGTGCGCCGCCCTGGACGGGACACGCGACGCAGCCCGGAGATCGCCGAGCGCCGGTCCTCGGTGTACTTCAGCCGAATCTCGATCAGCTGCCCGGCGTCGCCCTCGGGGGTGGGCACAATCGACCACGAATCGATATATCCCTGCTCAGCGAGGATCCTCGCGAGCTCGGCCTTCGTTTTGGACGCGGGAACCTCGACCGTCTCGTGCGCGGCGTGGATCGCGTTGCGCACCCGCGTCAGGAAGTCGGCTATGGGATCGGTCATGGACATAGTTCAGTGGCTATTCGTAGTCGTGTGTTTGGGGCCCTACCAGGAGGACTTCGTCATCCCGGGGATCTGGCCATTGTGGGCGAGGTCGCGCAGGCAGATGCGGCACACCCCGAACTTCTTGTAAACCGCGCGTGGCCTACCGCAGCGGTTGCAACGAGTATAGGCGCGCGTTTTGAACTTTGGCGGGCGAGCCTGCTTGACGCGCATCGAAGTCTTGGCCATCAGTCGGTGCTCTCTTTCTCGGCGGTGGTGGTGTCTGCGCTCTTTTCTGCCTCGTCGGGAGCGTCGATCTGCTCGGCGACTGCGTCGGGCTCGGTCTTGGCCTCCGCATCGACGTCAGCGTCGGCCTGCGAATCGGGGAGGTCGGCCGCCTGCTCGTCCTCGGAAGTCTCGGCGGCCGGCTGCTCGGCGGCGGGCTGCTCGGCGGCGGAGGCGGAGGGCTCATCTTCGGCAGGAGCTTCGGCAGTTGTCTCCGCGGCGGCTGAGTCACCGTTCTCGTCGGCCGTAGAGCCGCCGAACTCCTTCGGCCGGCCCTGGGTGGCGAACGGCATGCCGAACGCCTCCAGCAGCGCGAACGCCTCAGCGTCGGTCTTTGCGGACGTGGTGATCGTGATGTCCAGTCCCCGCACCTGATCGATCCCGTCGTAGTCGATCTCGGGGAAGATGATCTGCTCCTTGACACCCAGCGTGTAGTTGCCGCGGCCGTCGAACGAGCGCGGGCTCAAACCGCGGAAGTCCCTGATCCTGGGAATCGCGATCGAAACCAGCCGGTCGAGGAACTCGTAGCCGCGCTCAGCCCGCAGCGTGACCGCCACGCCGACCGGCATGCCCTCGCGCAGTTTGAAGGCCGCGATCGACTTCCTTGCGCGCCGCACGCTCGGCTGCTGGCCGGCGATCGTCGCGAGCTGGTCCTGGGCCGCCTTCAGCATTTTCGAGTCCTGCTTGGCCAGACCCACGCCCATGTTCAACGTGATCTTCTCGAGCTTCGGCGCCTGCATCACCGAGGAGTAGCCGAAGCGCTCAATCAGCGCCGGACGGATCTCCTCCAGGTAGCGGGTCTTCAGGCGGGCTTTGGTGGCGGTCTCGGTCATCATCACTCAGATCAGTCGATTCTCGTGCCCGTACGCTTGGCGACGCGCAGCGGCTTGCCGTTCTCGCGCTCGATTCGCACACGCGTCGGCTGGCCGCCTTTGGGATCGATCAGCATCACGTTCGACACGTGGATCGGGCCCTCGCGACTGATCACACCGCCCACCGTCTGTTCACGGTTGGTGTCGCGCACCTGCTGGGGCTTCATGTGACGCTTGACCATGTTCAAGCCCTCGACATACAGACGCTCCTTCGTCGGCTCCACGCGCATCACCTTGCCGGTCTTGCCACGGTCCTTGCCCGCGATCACCTTCACCTGATCGCCGGAGCGAATCCTCAACATGCGGCGCTTCGGGGCCGTGGCGGTACGAGTACGCGCCATCACAGCACCTCGGGCGCCAGCGAGACGATCTTCATGAAGTTGCGCTCGCGCAGTTCGCGCGCTACCGGTCCGAACACGCGCGTGCCACGCGGGTTGTTCTGGTCGTCGATGATCACCGCGGCGTTCTCGTCGAAGGAGATATACGTCCCGTCCTCGCGACCGATCGCCTTCTTCGTGCGCACCACCACCGCGGTCACGACCTCGCCCTTCTTCACGGCACCCTGCGGGTTTGCCTGCTTGACGGTGGCGGTGATCACGTCTCCGACAAACGCATACCGGCGCCGGGAGCCACCCTTCACGCGGATGCAGAGGATCTCGCGCGCGCCCGTGTTGTCGGCCACGCGCAGTCTGGTCTCGTTCTGGATCATCGCGCGCGCTCCAACACGTCGACGAGCTTCCAGCGCTTGTTCTTCGACAGCGGCCGGCTCTCGATCACACGCACCGTGTCGCCCTCGTGGGCGTCGTTGGACTCGTCGTGCGCATGCAGCGTGCTCGAGCTGCGCACGATCTTCTCGTAGCGCCGATGCCGGCGGGCGAAGTCGATCCTGACCGTGATCGTCTTGTCGGCCTTGTCCGAGACCACGATTCCTTGGCGCACGGTGCGCTTGCCCTCGAGCGCCGCGTGCACCGGCGCAAGCTCCTGCGCCGGTGCGGTCGCCCCGCGCTCGCGCTTGGCGGCCCTTTTCGCGCGTTCCTGCAGCCGCCGCGCGCTTCGGCGGGTCGCCTTCGCACGCCGCTCGGCCAGGCGCTCTGCATGACGGTCCTCTGGTGAGCGCGTCGGGCGGGCCTCGCCGGAGTGGGTCGAGCGCGCCTTGCGGCGGCGCTCCTTCGATGAGAGCTGTTCCGCGGACTCGGCCGGGGCCTCCTGCACCGCTGGGGCCGCGGGAGCCTCAGTCGCCGGAGCGTCATTCGCGGGAGCCTCTGCCTCAGGGGCGTCGGGAGCCTCAGCCTCGGGAGCCTCAGCCTCGGGTGTCTCGGCCTCGGCGATCGCAGCCTCGGTGGGCTCAGGTGCCTGCGCCTGCGTCTCGGGGGCCTGCTCGCCAGTGCTCTCGGGTGTCTCGTTGTCTGTCTCGTCAGCCATTTTGTTCTCTCTCACGTCCCACTGTCAGTGCTCGGGCCAGGTCGCGCCTCGCGCGAGCAATCCCGGCGGTGTTCTCAAGCTCTCCGGTCGCGTTTGCGAAACGCAGGCCGAACAGGTCCTTGCGCAACGTCGCCACCCGCGCGGCAAGTTCTTGCTCGGTCAGATCTCTCATCTCCTTGGCGTCCATCGTTCTCTAGTCCTCACGCATCACGAACTTGGACTTCAACGGCAGCTTGTGCGCGGCCAGCCGGATCGCGTCGCGGGCGAGCGGCTCGGGCACTCCGGCCAGCTCGAACATCACGCGCCCGGGCTTGACCACGGCGACCCAGCCTTCGGGGTTGCCCTTGCCGGAGCCCATCCGCGTCTCGGCGGGCTTCTTCGTCACGGGCTTATCCGGAAACACGTTGATCCAGACCTTGCCGCCACGCTTGATCTTGCGCGTCATCGCAATTCTGGCCGCCTCGATCTGGCGGTTCGTGAGCCAACCCTGCTCGAGCGACTTCAGCCCGTACTCGCCGAACTGCACCTTCACCTGGCCACGGGACATCCCACGACGGCGGCCGCGATGCTGCTTGCGGTGCTTGACACGCTTTGGAGACAGCATCAGCGAGGCCCTCCGCCGGATCCGCCTGGCCGCGGACCACCACGTCCACCGCCGCCGCCCGGACCACCTGGACCGCGTCCACCACCGCCGGATCCGGACCCACCCGCCCCACGACCGCCACCGCCACGACCGCCCTGGCCACCAAATGATCCGGGCCCACCCGCCCCGCCGGGGCCGCGTCCGCCGCCCTGGCCACCGCCACGTCCGCCGCGACCTCCACCGCCACCGCCGCCACCACGACCACGATCGCGCCCGTCGCGTCCACCACGACCGTCGCGATCGTTACCGGGGGGTGCGGGCGCGGTCATGTCGGTAAGGTCGGCGCCGGTATAGCCCTCGGGCATGATTTCGCCCTTGTTCACCCAACACTTCACGCCGATCCGCCCGAACGTCGTGCGCGCCTCGTAGAAGCCGTAGTCGATGTCGGCGCGCATCGTGTGCAGCGGCACGCGACCGTCGGAGTAGCTTTCGGTGCGGGCCATCTCGGCGCCTCCCAGCCGCCCAGAGACCTGCACCTTCACGCCCTTCGCGCCTGAGCGCATCGCGCTGGTCAGGGCGCGCTTCATCGCCCGGCGGAAGGCCACCCGATTCTGCAGCTGCTCGGCGATCGACTGCGCCACGAGCTTCGCGTCGAGCTCCGGGCGCTTGATCTCCAGGATGTTGACCTTGATCTGCTTGTTGGTCATCTTGTGCAGATCGCGGCGCAGCGCATCGACTTCCGAGCCGGACTTGCCGATCACGATGCCCGGCCGTGCCGTGTGGATGTTGACCTCGAGCTCCTGCGCGTCCTTGCGGATCGTGATGTCCGCCAAACCGGCATGGGCGAGCTTGCGAACGATGTGCTCGCGGACCTTGATGTCCTCATCAAGGTACTCCGCAAAGTTTTTCTCGTTGAACCAGTTCGACTTCCAGTCGTGGATGTAGCCCACGCGCATAGCCTCTGGATGAACCTTCTGTCCCATGTCTTCTGTTCTTCTCTCTATCTCAGTCTTTATCCGGGCTCTAAGCGTCCGGTGTCAGCGTGATCGTCAGGTGGCTGGTGCGCTTGCGGATCGGCGTCGCTCGTCCCATCGCGCGCGGGCGAAAACGCTTGATCGTCGGCCCCTCGTCGGCGTAGGCCTCACGGACGATCAAATCGTCCTCGAGCAGTTCGTGGTTTGACTCGGCGTTCGCCACCGCCGACTCGAGCAGCTTGCTCCAGTCGCGCGCCACCTCACGAGGGGTGAACTCGAGAATAGCGCGTGCCTCCGGAATCGACTTGCCCCGCAGGTGCCCGCACACCATCCGCGCCTTGCGCGCGGACGTCCTCACGTAGCGAGCCTGGGCGCGAACGACGCGCCGTCGCGGTTTCTGCTCGCCGCCTTTCCCAGCGCGGCGCGCGGGCTTCTTCTCAGGCTCGGGCTGCGCTGACTCCTTGGCGGCAGCAGGCTCTTTTGTGGCCGGCGCTTTTTGGGCGGCCGGAGCTTTTTTCCCAGCCGCAGCCGGTCTTTTCGCGGCAGCTTTTTTCGCGGCGGGTTTTTTCGCAGCCGGCTTCTTCGCCGCGGTCGGCTTCGCGGACGCCTCGTCCTTGGCGTCATCCTTTGGGTCCTTCTCGTCGGCGGCGCTCATCGGACTCTCCCGGAGCCGACATGTCCGCGGTAGGTCCGCGTCGGCGCGAACTCGCCGAGCTTGTGCCCGACCATCGACTCGCTCACGAACACCGGCACATGCTTTTTGCCGTCGTGCACCGCGATCGTGTGCCCGACCATCTCCGGGAAGATCGTCGACGCCCGTGACCAGGTCCGCAGCATTTTTTTGTTGTTCTCGGCGTTCAGCGCCTCGATCCGCTTCATCAAACGCTCTTCGACCCACGGGCCCTTCTTGCTCGAGCGACTCATCTACTCCTACCCTTCCCGCGCCTGCGGCCGCGGACGATGTATCTGTCGGAAGTCTTGTTTTTCTTGCGCGTGCGGTACCCCAGCGTCGGCACGCCCCACGGCGTCACGGGGTGCCGGCCAGCCGTCGTCGAGCCCTCGCCACCGCCGTGCGGGTGATCGACCGGGTTCATCGCCACGCCGCGCGTCTGCGGGCGCACGCCCATGTGGCGCTTGCGCCCGGCCTTGCCGACCTTCACGTTCTGGTGCTCGGCGTTGCCGATCGTACCCACCGTCGCCCTGCACTCAGCGCGCACGAGGCGCATCTCCCCGGAGGGCAGCCTGAGCGTCGCCATCTCGCCGTCCTTAGCCATCAGCTGCACCGACGCCCCCGCCGAGCGCGCCAGCTGGCCGCCGCGACCGGGCTGCAGCTCGACGTTGTGCACGACCGTGCCGACCGGCATCCGCGCCAGCTCCATGCAGTTGCCGGTGGCGATGTCGGCGCCATCGCCGGAGGCCACGGTCGACCCCACCGTCAAACGCGCCGGCGCCAAGATGTAGCGCTTCTCGCCGTCGGCGTAGTGCAGCAGCGCGATATAGGCGGAGCGGTTGGGGTCGTACTCGATCGCCGCGACCTTTGCGGGAACGCCGTCCTTGCGACGCTTGAAGTCGACGCGCCGGTAGGCGCGTTTTGCGCCGCCGCCGCGATGGCGTGAGGTCTTGCGCCCATGGGCGTTGCGCCCACCGCTCTTCTTCAGACCTTCGATCAGAGTCTTCTCGGGCTCTGACTTGGTGATCTCGGCGAAGTCCGGGTAGGACACGAAACGCATACCTGGGCTCGTGGGCTTTGGCTTACGGATGGGCATGGTGGTCTATCTAACTCTCTCTCTGCCTCTACTAGTCCAGGGCCTGCAGGCCCTGGAAGATCGGGATGCTCTCGCCGGCACCGATTTGCACGATCGCCTTCTTCCAGGAGCGCGTGCGACCGGCCATGCCTGCGCGGCCCTTGGGCTTGGACTTGACGCTCAGCGTCCGCACCTCGACGACATGCACCTCGAACAGCGCCTCCACCGCCTGGCGGATCTGCGTCTTGTGCGCGTCGGGGTGTACGCGGAACGTGTACCTGTTCGCGGCCGACAGGACGTAGCTCTTCTCGGATACGACCGGCCGGAGGATCACCTGTGAATGCTCCATCAGGCCTTCGCCTCCTCGGCGGCTGTGGTGGTCGATCCGGCGGCGCGCGCGCTCAGCGCGTCAAGCGCCGGACGAGAGATCACAAGCGTCGCCGCCCCCAACAGGTCGGCGACACCGACGTTCTCGTGCGTCAGCACGGCCACACCCTTCAGGTTGCGGAATGAGAGGGCGGCGTTTGCATCCTCGGCGGCGAGCACCACCAGCGTCGAGCTGGGCGGACGGGCAGATGAATCCCAATCATCGAGCAAGTCAAAGGCCTGCTTGGTCTTGGGCGTGCTGAACACAGAGGTATCGAGTACCGCCAGCGAACCTCGCTCAGCGTGCAGCGACAGCGCGCTGCGCAGCGCGGCGCGCTGCTCCTTGCGATTGACCTTGAACGTATATGAACGCGGCTGCGGCCCGAACACGACCCCGCCGCCCGTCCAGATCGGCGAGCGGTTCGAGCCCGCGCGCGCGCGTCCGGTCCCCTTCTGCCGCCACGGCTTGGCGCCGCCACCGGAGACCATGCCGCGTGTCTTCGTCGCAGCCGTTCCACGCCGGCGCGCGGCCTGCTCGGCGCGCACGCTCTGGTGCACGAGCGCTTCGTTGAAATGGGCGGTGAAGATGCTCTCGTCGAGCTTTACCTTCTTGGTCGCTTTCGCTCCGAGTACGGGGGCGTCAGGCATCGCTCCGCACCTCCACCAATGCACCGGTCGCTCCGGGTACCGAGCCACGCACCATCAACAGGTTCTCCTTCGCGTCCACCGCGACGACCTCGAGGCCCTTTTGTGAGGCCCGCTTGTTGCCCATCTGCCCCGGTCCGCGGATGCCCTTGAACACGCGCGAGGGCGTCGCCGAAGCGCCGATCGAACCCGGCGCGCGCACGTTGTGCGAGCCATGCGACTTCGGGCCGCTGGCAAAGTTGTGCCGCTTGATCGTTCCCTGGAAACCCTTCCCCTTGGAGGTCCCCGCGACCTTCACGCGCGCGCCCACCTCGAAGGCCTCGACGGTCACCGTCTCGCCAATTTGCAGCTCTGCGGCCTCGTCGCGGAACTCGACCAGGTGGCGCATCGGTCCCGCATCGGCCTTCTTCAAATGCCCGAGCTCGGCTTTGGTGAGGTGCTTCTCCTTGGTCTGCCCAAACGCCAGCTGGACCGCCTCGTAGCCGTCACGCTCGTGGGTGCGAATCGCGGTCACCGGACACGGCCCGGCCTGCAGGACCGTTACACGCGCGAGGCGCCCATCCTCCCGGAAGACCTGGGTCATGCCGAGCTTCTTTGCGAGTATCGCCGCCATCGATCAGGCTCAGGTCGCGAGACGAATCTCGATGTCGACGCCAGCCGGCAGGTGGTCCAAACGCTGCAGCGAGTCGACCGTCTTCGGCGTTGGCTGGTGAATGTCGATCAGCCGCTTGTGCGTGCGGATCTCGAAGTGCTCGCGCGAGTCCTTGTCCTTGAACGGCGATCTGATCACGCAGTACACGTTCTTCTCGGTCGGCAGCGGCACCGGCCCGGACACGCTCGCGCCGGTGCGCGTAGCCGTCTCGACGATCTCCTTCGCCGCCGACTCGATCGCGGACGTGTCGTACGCCTTCAGTCGGATGCGGATCTTGTTCTGGGTGGTGGCTGCCATTTTCGTTCTCTCGGATCTCTATCTGCGTCTTGGTTTGTTGGGTCGATGCACCTTCATACGGCGGGAGCTCCCCACCGAGCCCACCCCTGAGGGCGTAGAAAGGACGGGTCCGTGCGG
>Ga0302325_10028901_pt1 | contig 11464 bp, 8 predicted proteins | sample Palsa_T0_2_FD_201948 | JGI IMG/M metagenome (GOLD analysis project Ga0302325, IMG submission 201948) | Peat permafrost microbial communities from Stordalen Mire near Abisko, Sweden - Palsa_T0_2 | ecosystem: Environmental > Terrestrial > Soil > Palsa > Peat permafrost | place: Sweden: Abisko... | reverse complement strand
CATCGGCTTGGCCGGCAAGGAACTGGATCTGCTTCGCTACCTGATCGATCACCGCGGCGCCCCGGTTTCGCGCGAAGAGTTGTTAAGAGCGGTTTGGAAATATCAGCCGGGCGTCTTGCCGAGAGCCATCGATGTGCACGTCGCCTGGCTGCGCAAGAAGCTCGAAGACAACCCGCAATACCCGCAGTACATACACTCCGTTCGCGGCGTGGGCTACCGCTTTTCCGCCTAGGTAAAGGCGGTCCTCCCGTTTAGCGAGCGAGAACTATTACGCCCCAAGGGCTTGAGCCGGCTTTAATTTTCTTGACGACGGTGTTCGTGGCGAGATCCACAACCGAGACATCGTTCGAAGGCCCGTTTGCCGAGTAGAGCGTCTTGCCATCCGGCGAGACGGCGATACCCCAAGGACGCGGTCCCACTTCGACCGATCCAATCACCTTGTTATCGGCCGTATCGATGGTGAAGACCTGATGGCCGCGGCCGGTGCTCACGTAAAGCTTGGCAGCGTCGGGCGAAAGCAAAACCGCCATCGGCTTAATCACCCCCGGCTTGCCCAGCGGTATCGCCTGAATCATCTTTTGCTTCACGCCATCCACAAGAACGACAGTTCCGTCGTTTTCGGCATTCACGTAAGCCCTCGAGCCATCGGGCAGGAAAGCCACAGAGCGCGGTCTATGTCCCACCTTAAACGTCTTCAGGATCTTGCCCTCTGCCGGATCGAGTACCGAGATCGTGCCGGTTTCCTCCGAGGTGACGTAGACCAGCTTTCCATCCGGAGTCACCTTGACGCCCTCGGGCTGCTCGCCCACTTTCGCCGACTTGACCACCGTGCCCGAAGCGATGTCAACCACGCTGACGGCCGCATCGTCCTCGTTGGAGATAAACAACTGCGTCCCATCCTTGCTTATGTCAAAGTTTTCCGGATCGGAACCGCCCTTGATCATACGAACGATCTTATTTTGCGCGACATCGAACACGCCAATCCCATCGGCGCTGTGGTCGGCTGGAGGAAGGGTACTCTCATCGACATCCGGACCGCCGATCGGCGAGCCGCTTAGCGCCACGAAGATCGTCTTCCGGTCGGGACTTGCATGAATGCCTCGGGGACGCTTGCCCAACGGCACCGTGGCGATCACGTTGTAGGTCCCGGAATCGATCACCGTCATGTCTCCGGATACCTCATTGGTGACGTAGATCCTGGGCGCCGTCGACTCCGCAGGGGCCTTATTCTCCGCCGCTGGTTGTACTGGCGCCGGGCTTGAGCAGCCCGTGTAAAAAGCGATCATGCATGCGGGTAGAAGCAGATTCTTTAGACTGGTCACGGCACTACTCTCCTTTGAACGTGAAAGTGGTTCCGACCTCTCCGGCCGGGCTCACGGTGATCTTTTGTTCCTGGGTTCCCAGCGTTTCCGTCCAGACCCCGATCACGTAGTCGCCGGCGGGAACGTTGCGTATCTCGAATGTCCCGTCCGTGCCCGTCACGGCAAAATAGGGGTTCTCCACGACGCCGATAAACGCGTGCATCCAACTGTGGATGTTGCATTTCACCCGAATCATCACTTCGGGCTTGATGAACTTACGGGCCAGCGGCGCGTCACCCTGTCCCTGGCTGTGGTTCCATTCGCGATTGATCTGGGCAAGCGGATGGATGTTGTGCGTGACCGGATCCGAGTTGGTCACCTGAAGCGTTTGCCCCGTTTGAATTCCTAGAACCCGAGGATGAAACCAGCAGCCGCGCTGGTCAATTACGGCCGGGGTAGGGGGTGGTTCGAACTTCTTTCCCTCCAGCCCGCTCTTAATATAGATAAACGCGTTAGCCAGCGTGCCATTGGAATTCACCACGAGCGATTCGTCATAGGCACTCCCGTGGTGCGCCTCGGCGCAGGCCGGATCTCCGCTCATATCGATCTTCTTGCGCGTGGGTTTCCTGCCGGTGAAACGGACAGTGCCCTTCAAAACTCCAGCCGTAGCGGGATCAACCTTGAAGTATGCAGGCGCGGGTTCCTTCGATTGAGCCGGCGGCTCTGTCGACCGCGTTCCGGAGCAATCGGCAAGCAAGCAGATTGCGAAGATGATGGCCGGGAAATGGATTCTCATACGGGGAGGACCGTCCTGATTTACTGCGTCAGCCGCTTTCAGTTTCCCTCCTTCTTTGGCAATAGAAGCACCTGCCGGGCGCAACTCTTCTTAGCAATATGGATCGGCTGCGGATCCGCTAACAAATGCATCTCCACGGGGTATCCGCGCGCGTACGCCGACACGTTATAGTCCCCCTCGCTAAGACCGTCGAAGACAAACCTCCCATTATCGTCCGACTCCGGGTAACGCGCCATTTGACCGGATTGCAGTTGGACAATGACGCCCGCCGCCGGCGACCTTGCCGTTTCTCCCTCATGCAGCCGGACGCGCATGCCGCGAGACAGGGAAGAATAGAAAAAGGCCGTGATATCGGAAAGCGTCTTGGCCGCTCGCACCTGTTGCTTTTCATCCGCTTGCAACTCCGGAAAGGTTTTCGGATAGGCGTCCCGCAGGCACTCCAGAGCCGCCGCGGAGGGGTGCTCCCGCGACTCAACCGTGCCGATGAAGACCAGATCGCTCGCCCCAACTTCATTGCAGGTGGAAAGCGCCAGCAGGCTTTGACATGCTTGAGCGGGCCGGGCAAGCAGAATCAGGCGCCAAAAGCATAAAGCCGAACACACACGAATCATTACTGGTCCTCTCCAATGCGTTGCTTCCAGTGCTCCTCGAGCGGCTGCTCCGTGTGGAAGTACTTCTTGTACGCGGTAATCCAGTTTTCCGCAATCTCCTTTTGCGCTTCCGTCAAATCCAGGCTCCCACTACATACCATATCGCGGAGACGGTCCTCCAAGGCGTCCTTCACCAGAGCGTTCCAAACGGTAGATGAATAAGAGTGAGGCCAGAGGTTGCGGATGTCGTCCGCCCCTCCCAAAGCCGGCGTGACCAAATAATCAACTTCGTAAGCTTGCGGTTCGGCGCCGGCGATCCCATATTCCTCGAATACCTTCTTTTGAAGGGGCGCCGGAACCGCCTTGTTCTTGGTATTCGCCAGTGCGCAGACTTCTTGCCGGCTCGCCAGGATGGCTGCGCCGGGGGTGAGCCGGGAATCGGGAATCGAAAAAATGACTGCCGGGGCAGCTGAACTGTTCTGGCGGCTCACCACGGCGCGGACCAGAAACAGACTCAGCACCGCAAGTCCACAAGCGGTTGCGGCAAGCGCCCAGTCCAACCGGCGCGCGGGAATGAACTGCCTGGGGCGAGGCTCCGGCGCGGAAAGTTGGGCGAGTTGAGCCTTGAGCAGCGCTCGGCGCCCGGCGGCAGGCGGCAACTCCGTATCGAGGTCCCGCTGGTGGAGGCGAACCAAATCGGCGATCGCGTTCTCGATCTCCTGCCGGCGTGCGCGGCACTTCCAGCACGCGTCAAGATGAGATCGAACCAACTCCTGGTCGTCCGCCGAGAGCTCTCCTTCAAGGTCCAGTAGCAACTGCTGGCTGGAAAGATGGGGATCCTCGTAATTCATAAGTCTCACCGTTCGGCGGCGCCCGTCCGTATTGATTATTCCGCCTCTTTACGTTCTGTTCACCCTTTTTTTCGCAGGCCCTGCACCCGCGCTACTTAAAAATACATTGAACAGGAAGCTCTTTCGTGGAATCTATCGATATGAACTCGTGCGGCTTCTTCTCGCTGGTGCTCATGGGCTCCGCTGCTCTGCTTCAGGCGCAGTCGCCAACCGGCGAAATCCGGCTCGAGGTCAAGGATCCCTCCGGGGCCGCGATAGCCGCTTCAGGCACCCTGCGGAATCTGGCGGGCGGAGCGGAGCAGCCCTTTCAGACCGACGGGCAGGGGAACTATCGGTTCCCGGACCTGCCTTATGGCCGTTACCGGCTGGAGATTTCGCAAACCGGCTTCGCCACTTCCCTTGCTTCGATCGATGTTCAATCCTCAACTCCCGTCTTGCGCACCATAACCATGACCCTGGCGGGCGTCGAAAGCAAGGTCCACGTAATCGCCGCGACGCCGCTCGCCGGAACGGATCTTACAACCGACCAGATTGCAGGCCCCGTCCAGACAGCGACAGCGGCCGACGTTGCCAACAGCGGCGCGCTCGATCTGGCGGACTTCATGAACCGCCGCTTGAATGGCGTGTACCTCAACGAAATGCAGGCGAACCCTTTCCAACCCGACGTGAATTTCCGCGGCTACACCGCTTCTCCCTTGCTGGGAACGCCCGAGGGGATCTCGGTCTATGTGGATGGCGTACGGCAAAATCAGCCATTTGGCGATGTGGTGAGTTGGGATCTGATCCCTAAAAATGCCATCTCCGAGATCACGCTGGTGCCGGGCTCTGACCCCTTGTTCGGATTGAACACGCTGGGCGGCGCGCTCTCGGTCCAGACCAAGGACGGCGCCAGCGCTCCGGGCGTCGAAGGAAGCTTTCTCTACGGGAGCAGCAATCGAAAACAGGGCCAGGCCAGCTATGGCGGCGGAAAAGCGACGGGGTTCAACTGGTTTGCCGCCGGCAACTATTTCCACGAATCCGGATGGCGCTTCGACTCGCCTTCCACTGTCCGGCAGGCGTTTGTCCGGCTTGGCTGGCGCTCCGCTAAGACCGATATCGCGCTCACTTACGCATATGCAGACAACACTCTGATCGGCAACGGATTGCAGGATTATCGCCTGCTCGAGGCCAACTATTCGAGCGTCTATTCCATCCCCGATAGCACCGTGAACCGCGGCCCGGCGGTCAATCTCATTCTCCGTCATACCTTCAACAGCGCGGTGACCTTTTCCGGTAACGCATGGTACCGGCACATCCGCACCAATGGGATCGATGCCAATCTGAATACCGATTCTTTCGACGAGTCGGTATACCAGCCGAACGCGAAGGAAATCGCAACCCTCACGGCCGCGGGCTATACGGGCGTCCCGGCCAGCGGCGCCACCGCCGCCAACACGCCGTTTCCGAAATGGCGCTGCATCGCGGAAGCGCTAATCGACGGCGACGCTGACGACAGATGCAATGGCGTCAATGTTTATTCGAGGGAAATCCAGAACGATTATGGGTTTTCCGGCCAAACGACGTGGACCTCATCGCCAGGAATTGGACACAACCAGTTCACCGCCGGGGCATCCTTAGACCGGGGTAGCGTGGAATATGTCCAAAATACTCAATACGGCTACCTCAATCCCAACTACACCATCACCGGCGCTCCGGAATGGCAGGACGGATCCGCCAGCGATAATCCGGTTGACTCGCGCGTCAACCTTCATGGACTTACTCCCAACTGGAGTCTGTATCTCACCGACACCCTCACCATCGCCAAGACTGTAAACGTGACGGTGTCGGGCCGCTTTAACCGGCTGACGGTCAACGATAGCGACCGGATCAACCCGATTGCCGGGCCCGGCTCGCTCGACGGCAACTATATCTATCAGCGGATCAACCCGGCCATCGGGATTACCTGGAATCCTGTCCCGACGGTAAACGCTTATGCGAGTTACACGCTGAGCAGCCGCGCGCCCACAGCCATTGAGCTGGGATGCGCCGATCCGGCCAACCCCTGCGCCCTGCCGAACGCGCTGGCCAGCGACCCACCCCTGCAGCAGGTGGTCTCGGGAACCTGGGAAGTTGGCCTGCGCGGCAAGCCGGAGGTCTCATTCATCCGCAATCTGAACTGGAATGTGAGCGCCTTCCGGGGAGAAAACCGCAACGACATTCTTTTCGTCTCCTCGGTGCAGTTAGGCACCGGTTACTTCCAGAACTTTGCCAAGACACAAAGGCAAGGGTTCGATGCTAACTTGGACGGGCGCATCGGGCGCGTCACTTGGGGCTTCGATTACACGTTCCTGGTGGCCACCTATCAGAGCCCGGCGGTGGTCGATGGCTCAGCAAATAATACCAGCGACACTGCATTGGCGGGAACTCCGGGACTCGACGGCAACATCTACATCCATCCCGGTAATCGGATTCCCCTGATTCCGAAGCAGAGTGGAAAGGCTTACGCGGATTTCCAGGCCACTGGGAAACTCATTTTCGATCTTAGCGAAGTGGCCGTGTCGAGCTCTTATGCACGCGGCAACGAGAACAATGCGTATAAAGCCGATGGCGTCTACTATCAGGGGCCTGGCGTTTCGCCGGGTTATGGCGTCACCAATTTTCTGGCTCACTACGACTTCACCAAACATATCCAACTGGCATTCCAGGCGGATAATCTGTTCAACCTGCGCTACTACACGGCGGCGCAACTTGCCAATACGGGCTTGACGCCTCAGGGCACGTTTCTGGCGAGGCCTTTTCCGGATTACACCAAAGGGCCCCAAGCTGGAAACTACCCGCTGCAGAGCGTCACGTTTTTCACCCCCGGCGCTCCGAGGAGGGAATGGGTGGAGCTGCGGATCAGGTTTTGAAGCTTATTTAGAACGCGATCTTGACCGAGAACTGGACAGAACGCGCGGGTAGCTGGTTGGTGATGCCGGCCAGCGGCGCGCCAAAGCCGGCGCCGGCAGTGGCGCCGTTGCCCCACGTGCCGCTATAGCCTGCGAAATTGGCGTGGTTGAAAGCGTTGAAGGCTTCGACGCGCGGGATCACGCGCACCTTCTCGCCAAAGAGCGTGAATGGGCGGTCGATGAACGGGTCGAAACTATAGATCGGGTTGCCGCGGCCGGTGTTACGGCCTACTACTTCGCCGTTGATCACCGGACGGTCGGTGGTGGCCCCGTCGCCGCTGTTGCTGGCTCCGGTGGCATAGTTATACACCAGTCCGGATGCCATGGTATTTACGCCGCCGATCTCCACCTTGCCGGGAAGAACGTAGAAACCGCTAAGCACCACCCGATGGCGCTGATCGAAGAGCGCGTTGCCGTTTTCGATCTTGCCGGTGAAGTTCGGGTCATTGGGGTTCTGGCTGGTGGCGTCGGGGTCCACGTTATCGATGGCATGCGACCAGGTATAACTGAACAACATGGAGAGATGGTGGCCAAAGGTGTGACTCAGGTTCACGTCCAGCGCGTCGTAGAATTCATAGCCGTCGTTGACGTCGGCCTGAATCTCGGCATAAGGCGGCTGCGGATTGGTAGCAGTAACGGTGTTGCAAGTCATGTGGTTCTGCGCATACCAATAGACCCAATAGGGCCGGGTGCAATTGGCCGCCTGCGCGGTCCGGACTTGTCCGGGTGCGGTGCGAATGAAAGGCGTGGCCGGGTCTACATCGAGCGGCCGGACGATGCGCAGCGAGTGCGCGCCCACATAATCCACGCTCAATACCCAACTGGGGGCAAGCCGGCGCTGGATGCCAAAGGTCCACTGCTCCGAGTAAGGATTCCACAGGCCATTTTGATAGTTGATCAGGGTGCTGGTGGGGAAATACGCGTTGTAGTAAGACGCGTCGCCCGGGCGAAGATAGAGGCTGCGCACGGGCGCCACGGCGCCGGCGGGGAACGCGGGCAGCGGCGCGGCGGCCACGCTGGTGGGGAAGCCCACCTGTCCGGGGGTGGCGACGTAATTGAACACGCCCGTGGGTCCGGTGAGTGCGTAATTGGCCTCGGAGTTATCTACGATCTCCGAGTAGTAAATGCCGAAGCCGCCGCGGATTACGGTCTTGCCATCGCCATGGACGCTGTAGGCGAAGCCGACGCGAGGGGCGAAATCCTTGTTGGAATCGGTAAACGTCTGGCGTTCGTAGCGAACGCCCAGATTCACGGTGAAATTCGGGCGAACCTTCCAATCGTCCTGAACGAAGAAGGAATACAAAGTGTCATTTACCGTGTAAGCCGCATTGCCGTAGCTTTGCGTATAACTCTTCACGTTGGCGATGTTATTCAGATAGGTGGAGCTTTCGCAGACAGTCAGGGCAGCGGTGCAGGTATTGTAAATGAACTCGCCATCGTAGATGGGACCGCCGATTTCCTTGCTATTACCGCCGGTGTGGACAAAGATGACATCGGCGCCGAACTTGACGGTGTGCTGGCCCCACACCGCCGACAACGTGTCGTTGCCCTCATACTGGCGGTTCTGGAGCAGCGCCGATTGCGAAGTGCCGGTGGTGAAAGTGCCGCCGGTGGAAATCGGGACGCTGAATTCCGTGCCGTAAAGCGCCGGAATGAACTGGGTAATGGGATCGCCCAGCTGAAACTGCAAGCGCGCGTTGTTGACCAGGCTGGGGCTAATGATATCGGTTTCGCCGAGCTCCGCGGAGTAAGTGCGCTTATAGAACACACGGTCGACCGTGGGGAGACTATTGCCGCCGACGGAGCCGTTCGGGTTGGTGTCGTAAAAGGCATCCGCGTCGAACCTGAAGAACAAGTTGTTTCTCTCATTGATCTGATGATCGATCCGCAAGAAACCGAGCCAGTCGCGGTAGTGACCGATGAAGTTGCCGGGGGCAACGGGCGAAATTACCGGGGAAGCGCGGTTTTCGCGGCTGAATTCGCCGGCGAGGGAGAAATGGGTTTTGCCATCCGATCCCAGCGGCCCGGAAAGGGCGAGATCGCTCTGGCCCAGCGTGTCGTTGGTGACGTCGTTGCCGCTGGAGGCGTTGTTGGCGTTGAAGCCGGAAAGAGCCGCTTCGGTGGCTGAAGGACGCCACAGCTCCATCACGTCGCCGTGAAAAGCGCTGCCGCCGCTCTTAGTAATGATGTTGATGACGCTGCCGGCGGTGTATCCATACTCGGCGGAAAAGGCGTTGGTAAGTACGTCCATCTCTTGCACGGCGGAGCGCGGAATATTGTTGAAAATTGTTTGCCTGCCCCAGGAATCGATGGCATTGCTGCCGTCCACTTCAAACCACGCCTGGCGGCGGCCGGCGCCGTTGGTGGTGAAGAGGTTCTCATTCATAAAGACGTCGCCCATGTTGATGGCAGGCCGATTGGCTGCGTTGAGCATCGGCAGATAAGTGATGCGCTGGCCCAACAGAGGGGTCTCTTCGATCTGTTTTTCGGTGAGAAGCGTGCCGATTTGCGGCTCATCCGCGCGAACGCCGTCCACGGTACCGGTGACGGTGATGCGGGTTTGATCGGGCGCCACGTTGAGTTGCAGATCGATGGTGGAGGTAGAGTCGCCCTGGAGCGTGATATCGGCCAATTTGGCGTCGGCGAAGCCTTGCTTGGCGGCAGTGACCTGATAGCTGCCGGCCACCGGGAGGCCGGGAATTGAGTAGGCGCCGGACCCATCGCTCTGCGTGCCGCGCTGCAGGCCGGTCTGATTGTTCTTCACCGTGATCTGCGCGCCCGTGACCGCGGCTTTGGCGCTATCGGTGACTTTGCCGTTAATAGTGGCCGTATCGGGCGTCTGCGCGGACAACGAAAAAGCGAAGACAGAAGCTAAGAGGAATGCGAACGATCTAAACATTGTGCTCCCACCTGAATTTGGAATACAACCAGCCTACAAAACCAGGAGGCACTACTACCATCGATCGTAGTTAGGTTTGGCGCGGCGTCGGGGCCGGCAGGGAAAACGCCCTAGTGTACCAGGCGCTCGAGCAGTTCGTGGACCGAGTGAAGAGTGGCCGGTTGGGCCATCAGTAAGGCGACAAAAGGAAGCGCGACCAACGCGCCGGCTATCGCGAAACGGCTGGGCGTGGGGGTCGCGCCGTCCGCGGCAGGGCTGAGCAACCGCTCCACGCGGACCGAGATACTGACGCTGGCGGCGACAAAATGGCTCATCAGCGGTGAGTTTTGCGCGGCCACGCCCAAACGCGCCACGCGCACCAGCGCTTCGGCCAGAGAGAGAGAACAAGCAGCGTCCTGTTGGACGGCCCAATCGTCGGCGGCCCACTCGGTGAAGCGTAGCCAGGCGCGCTCGACAGCGGAGAATCCACGCAGGAACGGCAGGGCATCCGGCGCGAGCAGGAGAAGCAGGCGCTTCAGATTATCGGCCGAATTTTGGTGCGCGCGCTCGTGACGGATGGCGGCAGCGAGCTGGTCGCCGCTGAGAGCGTCGGCTACCGAGCGCGAAACGATCAGCTTGGGGCGCACGATACCGGCGATGCCGAGAAACGGCGCAGTCCCATCGGCGATCCAAAGCGACCCGGAGCGCCGGCACTGACGCACATAACGGTGCGAGCGGACTATGGCGCGCAGGCTGCGGGCCCACGACGCCATCCAAACTGCCGCGCCAAGAGCGGCTGCGGCGAGACAGACTAAGCCGACGAATTCCACGTGCTTCTTTTCGAACCAGAGATAACTGGGCACGCAAAGTCCGGCAACGGCCAACAGAGCGGCCGCGGCGGGAAACAAGCGGAGCGCCAGCAGAAGCCGCGCGGCAGACCGCGCAGGCAGACGTTCGGCGAGCCGAAGCGCGATGGGCGCGAGGCAGTGCGCCAAGAACGCCAGCGCCGCATGAACCAGAAAGAACGAGGCTAGACACAGACATACCAGCCGCAAAACGTACGGAAGAATCATGACTTTTCCCTCCGGCTTAATTCCTTGCGCTTGATCTTGATCTTACGCTCGAGCGCGTCGAGCAGGGCTTCATCCTGGGTGCCGACGGCGTCCACCAAACACGAAATCAGGGTCTCGCCGGCGGGTTGCGGTCCAGCCAGAAAGGCGGCGACGAAATCGCCGGCGCGCTTGTGCTCCCATTGCTGCCGGGTGACCTGCGCCGAATAAAAGAACGCGCGCTCCGACTTGCGGCGATTCAGCAGGCCCTTTTTATACAGGCGGTCGAGCGTGGTCATGACCGTGGTGTAGGCCAAAGGGCGAGCGAGTTGCCTGGCCACTTCGCGAACGTTGATTTCGCCGCCGGTCCAGAGAATTTCCATGACCTGGGTTTCGAGGTAACCAAGCGGCGTGGCGGAACCGGCGGCGGAGTGGCGCGGTTTGAAGAGGCGAATCATTTGGCTTGGGGAAATTCTAGCACGGAGTGTAGGGGCAGGATGGCATCCTGCGGCCGATTGGCAATCGGCCGACTGCCGCGTCGATCCGGCCGGCAGGCGGGTTGGCAACCCGCCGCAGGTTGCCAACCCTGCCCCACAATTTATCGCTGGCCTCCGGCGGGCGGGGCGGTGGAGGCCGGCGGCGTGGGCAGCTTGGTCAGTTCGGTTACCCGATCGGTCAGGTGATCTTTCATTTGGAGCAACGGAATTCCGTCTTCCATCCATTTCGGGGCGGGCTTATCCATTAGATAGTGGTCGAAGAATTCGCGCATGCGGACGGTGTAATCCTTCATGTTCTTCGGCACTCGCAGGTTGTGATTCTCGCCTTTGTATTCGAGCAAGATGACTGGCTTGTCGAGACGGCGGAGAGTGTTGAAATACGCGATGCCCTGAGTCTGGTCCACAGCCCCATCTTTGTCGTTGGCGAGGATGATCAGCGGCGTCTTCACGTTCTTCGCATGATAGACGGGCGAATTGCGGATGTAAGCTTCCATGTTGTCCCAGTAGCCGCCGGTAAAGCGGCCCTGGCTGCTCTCGAAGATAGCCTGGTTAGTTCCGCCGGTGTTGCGGTAAAT
>Ga0302325_10028899_pt1 | contig 11464 bp, 10 predicted proteins | sample Palsa_T0_2_FD_201948 | JGI IMG/M metagenome (GOLD analysis project Ga0302325, IMG submission 201948) | Peat permafrost microbial communities from Stordalen Mire near Abisko, Sweden - Palsa_T0_2 | ecosystem: Environmental > Terrestrial > Soil > Palsa > Peat permafrost | place: Sweden: Abisko... | reverse complement strand
CCGTCTGGGCGGCGCGCGGCCCTACTATCTGAGCGGCACGCCGCGAGGGCAGGAAGATCACAATGTTAAGACAATATAAGGACGCGGGCACCAACAGTAACCCCCGCTCGACTTCTTAAAGAGACCTCAAGCCGTTATAAAGAAAGCTTCAGCCCTGCCCACACCATGGAGCGCGGATGCCGGACAGCTCGCAACAGGTGCCGGTCATCGCGGTCGCGAGTGGGAAGGGCGGGGTCGGAAAGACCACCGTCGCGGTGAATCTCGCGCTGGCCCTGACCGCGCAAGGGCGGCGGACAGGCCTGATCGACGCCGACCTCTACGGGCCCGATGTACCTCGCATGATGGGCTTGCGGCGGCGCGCCGAGACGTCGAGCGTCACGCTGTTCGCTCGCCCGGGCGCGCCGGATTCCCGGTTGCAGGCCGTCAGCCAGCACGGGGTTCAGCTCGCTTCGGCGGCGTTCCTGCTCGGCGAGAACCAGGCCCTGGCCGTCCAGGGCGGCCTCGCGCAGCTGATGGTCCGCCGGCTGCTCCTGGATTCGGACTGGCACGACCTGGATTACCTGGTGATGGATCTTCCGCCCGGCACGGCCGACATCCAGCAGTACGTCTTCGCCCTGTCCGGCCGCCCGATGTGCGTGCTCGTGGTCGTCACCCCGCAGGTCATCGCCCATCAGGATGCACGCAGGCTGATCGCGCACCTGCGTCAGCGCGGCGGCCGCCGGGGAGCGGGGGGCATCGACGTCGCGGGGGTGGAGAACATGAGCGGGCAGGTGTGCCCGAGCTGCGGTCAGACCACTCCGCTGTTCCCCTCAGCGCCGCCGGCGGAAAGCATCTGGGAGCTGGTCCCGAAGCTAGCCGCCATTCCGTTCAGTCATCGGGCCGCGCGCGACGCGGACGAAGGGCGGCCCGTCATGGTCACCGGCGCCGTTCCCGAGCAGGTCGCCGCCTACCAGCTCATCGCCGAGCAGATCGGCCAGCGGCTCAGCAGCACGTGAGGCCGCTAGGTCACCGGGCCGAAACGGATGTCGCAGGATCCTTCGGGCGAGCAGAACGCGAGCACGCGTCCTGCCTCGCGCACGAGCGCGTCGCGCTCCCGCGTCGGACCGAACAACTCGATGGTCAGCGTGGTCATACCCCCGCCCGTGGCCAGCCGCCACATCCCGCCGACGAACCCGTCGACGAGCACCGACCCGGGGATGACTCCGTTGACTGTGTAGAGCCGCTTGGCGTTCTCTGCGCTGATGACACGGGACCGGTCGCCGTGCGAGAGGACAAGGTTGTCGAACTCGGCGACCAGGCGGACCGGCGCGGGTATGTCGCCGCCAGGCCGGGGGGCCGAGGGCAGGTCGAACAGCTCGGCCCCGCGCTCGTCCCTGAAGGCGACCAGGGAAGGCCTGAGCCGCTCCATGACCGCCCTCAGCCCGGTCAGCCCGGACCAAGCGGCCACGTCGCGGACGCTGGCCGGGCCGAACGCGCCCAGGTACCGCATCACCAGGTCCGCGAGTCCGGGGGCGTGCGCCGGGGACCCTTCGCCTGCGGCATGGGACGGCTGGCCAAGCCAGCGTTCCGCCGAGGTGTGCCGCGACTGCCCGGACTGGCCCCAGACGGCCCGCGGCGGTACCTGCACGAGCGGCACGAGCGCGCGCACACCCTGGGCCAGGGCGGCAGGCGGGTGGTCCGCCCAGCGCCCGGCTAGCGCCTGGCCGAGCTGGCTGAACGTCATCGGCTCCGCTTCCACCAAGGTCCGGCCGGCCGCGGCCAGCGCGGCGGCGTCCACGTCCGCCAGCTGCCTGCCGAAGTTGCCGCGCAGACCCCGCTCCATCACCGGCTGGAGCAGACGGCGCAGCGGCAGGCAGTCACGCGCCGAGACCAGGTGGATGGTGCCGCGCATGAGCGCGATCCGGACCACGGCCCGGCCGGTGAGGAGGGAAGCCAGGTCATCGGGACGGAACCCGTCAAGTCGCGACAGCAGCCCGTAGTAAGGCGGGAACGGCGCCTGGGCCTGCAGCCCGACAAGATGCTCGATCGTCTCCACCACCGCCGCGGCGCGCGCTCCGCTCGAGCCGGCCGCGGGCAGGGCGGCGCGGTCGAGCAGGCGTTGCCTGCTGAGCAGGGCGCGGTTGATCGCGCGCAGGCTGAGGACCTCAGCCGGCATGACCAGGACTCAGCATCGGCGTTGAGCCGTCACCATCAGGCACCTGCCACTCAATAGCAGATGTTCGTGTGCAGGCGCGCCGCGGGCAGCGGATGGGCGAGGGCCTGCACGGTGCGCCGGTCGGCCGGGCGGTGCAGCACTTCGTAGCCGTCGTCGGCGAACACCAGCGAGTACCCGTGGGCCTGCAGGTACGTCAGTTCGGCGGCCTGCTGGCGTGGACTGCAGAACGGGAAGTCCAGCCCGAGGGTGTCCCCCACCACCCACGGCGCCCACCTGGGCGTCCCGTCGAGCAGCAGCACCGTGTCTCGACCGGACAGGCGGGGCCCGATGTTGTTGGAGGCCTCGACCTCCACCCCTGCGGGCACATGCGCGACGGCGGCCGCGGCCGCCCGCATCCGCGAGTTGACCCCGTAGAACCCCGGGTGCAGCAGCGACCCGAACGGGGAGGACGGCACGTACACCAGCGCGGCGACGCAGATCGCCGCCGCCCACACGCCGGCCGGCCGTGCTAGCCCACGGGCTAGCACAGTCCGGAGGGCTTGCCCTCCCCGGTGGGGAACGGGGGGGCGGGCAGCCCCCCCGTGATCGGGGGGTTCCGGGGGGCTTTTGGGTTCACCCCCCCGGGCTAGCACAGCCTGCAGCCGGGCGGCGCCGTCGACGGCGGCGCAGCACAGCATCATCACCACGAACGCGTCGTACTGGAACTTGGCCTGCCACCACAGCGGATACCCGGACGCGAGCATCCGCTCGGCCAGCAGGGGCAGCACCGCGATCACCATCGGCGACAACAGCGGCAGGAAGCCGAACGTCGCGAGCAGCCCGATCATGGTCCGCGCCTTCACCCACGGGGTGACGAACACGCGCAGCGCGTGCAGCGGATGGATGATCACGTTGGCCGCGGCACTGCCCAGCGTCGGCCCGAACTGGCCGTAGGCCCAGTAGAAGGTGGCCGACCCGCCGAACGCCGGGATCAGCAGGTGCGTCGCCACCCAGGTGTCGGCCAGTCCCCCCACCACGAAGGCCAGGCCGGTCCAGACATCGGCTCGCCGTCGGGTCAGCATCAGGTAGCAGCCGAAGCCCGCGACCAGCAGGCCCATGTCCTCCTTGACAAGGAGCATCGCCGCCGCGGCGAGCACTGCGTGCCAGCGCCGCCCGGCGTCGAACCGCTCAACCATCACCGCGGTCAGCACCGGGACGAACGCGACCTCGTGGAAGTCGAAGACGACCGCCGACATGACCGGCAGCGACAACGCGTAGGCGACGCACACGAAGTACGCGGACACCTGGCCGAGCTGACGCCGGGTATAAGCCCACAGCGGCGGGATGGCCAGCGCGAACAGCACGCCTTGCGCCACCAGCAGCGTGGCGGGACCGTCGTGGATCCAGTACAGCGGAGCGAGCACAGCCAGGATCGGCGACCAGTGGTCGGCCAGCAGCAAGAAATGAGCGCCCTGGCCATCGGACACCCCCCGCGCGACCGACACCGGAGCCGCCAGGTGCGCGTAGCCGCGGATCCCTTGATCGAAGATGACCAGGTCAAACGTGCTAGCGAGGAAGCGGCGGAACAGGATCAGCGAATCCAGGCAGTACACGAAGGCGGCCGCGACGGTGAGCGCACCCACCTTGACGCCGGCCTGGGCCCACGCGCCGCGCAGAGCCCGCGGGCCGGTGAACCGCCTGGCACCGCCGACCGTCCCGTCAGCCTGCCCGGCGGGCTGCGGGTCGGTGGCCGCGCGGGCAGACCCGGAACCGGCCGCCTGACTGCTCACCGCTGGAAGGGTAGCAGTTGGCCGCGTATCCGAACGGGAAGCAGAGGCGCCTCGTTGACCGAATGCGCGGCAGCATGGGCGCGGAAGGCTACTCTCTTGCTATGAGCCAGGAGGCAAGCCCCGGCCCCGCCAATGCCGCGCCACGCGGGACCGGGCGGCCACCGAGGAAACAACCAGCCAGACCATCACTGGGCGGCGGCGCCCCCGCCCAGGACCGTGAGCTGCGAGCCCAGGGCCGCGAGACCGTCCGCAGGCTACTCGATGCGGGCATGATCGAATTCGAGGATCGCGGCTTCCACGGCGTGCGCGTCGACGACGTGGTACGCCGGGCCGGGATCTCTCACGGCACGTTCTACCTGTACTTTTCCAACAAGGAAGATCTCTTCAAGGCGCTGTTGAAGGACGCGCTGCACGACATGGAGATCGTGGCCGGCGATTTCCCCGTCGTCACCAGCGACGACACCGGGCTTAAGGTGCTACGCCAGTGGGTCCGCAAGTTCTTCCGCGCCTACGCCGCGCACGCCACGGTGATCCGCATCCTCAGCCAGGCCGACCTGGTGCCCGAAGAGGTATTCGGCGACGGGCTACGGTTGTTCTTCAGCATCGCGGAGGCCATGACGACCGGCATGACGGCCGCCGCCCAGGCCGCCGGAAAGCACCAGGAGCACGCCGAACTGACCGCGGTGGCCTGCCTGATGATGCTCGAGCGGGTCAACTACCTGATCAGCGCCGAAGTCCGGCTGCCAGAAGACGAGATGGCCGACCGCATCGCCGACATCATGTACGCCGCGTTCGGCCTAAACCTCCCGTGACGCTCTAGGGAGCAGCTCGGCGACGGCGGCGAGGGCTTCGCGGGCGGCGGGCACGTCGTGGACGCGGAACACCCGGGCGCCCAGCCAGGCGCAGACCGCGAGGGTGGCGATCGTCCCCTCGGCACGCTGGCCGACCGGGAGGCCGAGGGTCTCGCCGATGAAGTCCTTGTCCGCGACCGCGACCAGCACCGGCCAGCCCGTGCCCGCGAGCTCGCCGAGCCGCCGCGTCACCTCCAGGGATTGCCAGGTGTTCTTGCCGAAGTCGTGGGCGGGATCCACCAGGATGGAGTGCCGGCTCACCCCTTGAGCCACGGCTTGTTCGGCGTGTCCGGTCACGTAGGCGGTCACCTCGCGCATGACATCGCCGTACCCGGGCCGGTGCGGCCTGGTCCGCGGCGGCAGGCCGCCGGCGTGCGCGCACACCAGCCCGGTCCGGTACCGGGCCGCTACCGTGGCCAGCCTCGGGTCCGCGCCGCCCCAGGCGTCGTTGAGCAGGTCAGCTCCGGCCTGGGCGACCACCTCGCCCACCTCGGCACGCCAGGTGTCGACGCTGATCACCACCTCAGGATGCCGCTCGCGCACCGCCGCGACCAGGCCCGCGACCCGGTCGATCTCGGCCGCGGCGCTCACCTCGTCACCAGGGCCGGCCCGCACCCCGCCGATGTCGACGATGTCGGCCCCGTCGGCCACGGCCCGGCTGGCGGCGTCGAGCGCGGCGCCGAACTCGGCGGTGGCGCCGCGATCGAAGAATGAGTCAGGCGTCCGGTTGATCACCGCCATGATCCCGAACGAACCCTGGTTCCACTCCCGGGATCCCAGCCGGAGGGTCCGGTGGCTCCCGGCCAGGCTGGGGTCTGTCACCGGATCGAGGCTATAGCACGCGTGTCGTTCGGGAAGAATCTCTAACGTGCGATTCCTGAACGGGATAATCCCGGAGCAAGACCTGACGTACAGTGACGTCTTCATGGTTCCCGGCCGGTCGGCGGTCGGCTCGCGGCTAGACGTCGACCTGGCCACCACGGACGGCAGCGGCGCCACCATTCCCATCGTGACCGCCAACATGACGGCCGTATCCGGGCGCCGGATGGCGGAGACGGTGGCGCGGCGCGGCGGCATCGCGATCGTGCCGCAGGACATCCCGGTCGATGTCGTCGCGGACGTGATCGCCTGGGTGAAGTCGCGTGACCTGGTGGTCGAGACCGCGCTGACGCTTGCGCCGACCGATACCGCAGGCGACGCGCTGAGCCTGCTGCCCAAGCGGGCGCACGGCGCCGTGGTGGTGGTCGAAGACGGGCGCCCGGTGGGCGTGGCCACCGAAGCCGACTGCCTGGGAGTGGACCGGTTCACCCAGCTCAGCCACGTGATGTCCGCCGACCCGTTCACGCTGGCCGCCGGTACGCCGGCGGAGCGGGCGTTTTCGCTGCTGCACGACGGGCGGCACCGGCTGGCCCCCGTGCTCGATCCCGACGGCCGCTGCGTCGGCATCATGACGCGAACCGGCGCGCTGCGCGCGACCCTGTACTCCCCCGCCGTCGATTCGGCGGGCCGGCTGCGGGTCGGCGTCGCGCTCGGCGTCAACGGCGACGTGGCCACCAGGGCCAAGTCGCTGCTCGAGGCGGGCGCGGACGTGCTGGTGGTAGACACCGCACACGGGCACCAGGAGAAGATGATCTGGGCGCTTCAGGCCGTGCGCGCCCTGGATCCCGGGGTTCCCGTCGTGGGCGGCAACGTCGTCACCGCGGCCGGCGTCGCCGACCTGGTGTCGGCGGGAGCGGACATCGTCAAGGTCGGCGTGGGGCCCGGCGCGATGTGCACGACCCGGATGATGACCGGGGTGGGCCGGCCGCAGTTCTCCGCCGTGCTCGAGTGCGCCGAGCAGGCCAGGAAGCTCGGCGCGTCGGTCTGGGCCGACGGCGGGGTCAGGCACCCGCGGGACGTGGCCCTGGCGCTGGCCGCGGGCGCCTCGAACGTGATGATCGGGTCCTGGTTCGCCGGCACCTTCGAGTCGCCTGGCGACACGTTCCGTTCCCCCGAGGGGCGGCTGTACAAGGAGAGCTTCGGCATGGCCTCGGCGCGGGCGGTGCGGCTGCGCTCGGCGACCGACTCGGCGTTCGAGCGGGCCCGCAAGGAACTCTTCGAAGAGGGCATCTCCACGGCCCGGATGTACCTGGACCAGGTACGTCCCGGTGTGGAGGACCTGATCGACATGATCGTGGCCGGCCTGCGCTCCTCGTGCACCTATGCGGGCGCGCGGAACCTGGCCGAGTTCAGCGACCGTGCCGTGGTCGGGGTGCAAAGCGCCTCCGGCTACAGCGAAGGCATGCCCGTCCCGACCAGCTGGTAAGCAGTGCTAGCCCGGCTCAAACGGCGTTGAGCCAGCGGACGGGGGCGCCGTCGGCGGCGCGGCGGAACGTCTCGAGCTCGTTGTCCCAGGCGGTCCCGAGCAGCCTCCCGATCTCGTCCTCGAGGGACTCCCCCAGCCGCAGGGCCACGCCCATGGCGGCCCTCAGCCTGTCCTCTGGTACCAGGATGTCGCCGTTGGCGCCGGTCACCGCGGTGAAGATACCGAGGTCGGGGGTGTAGCAGTAGCGCACGCCGTCACAGCCGGGTGAGCTGTCCTCGGTCACCTCGAACCTGAGCCGGTTCCACCCGGCTAGCGCGGACGCGATCTCTCCCGCCGTGCCGGGGCGCGCCTGCCAGGCGAGCTCAGCCCGCAGTGCTCCGGGGGAGGCGGGCTGGCCGACCCAGGGCATGCCTACGGGCGCCCCCACTATTCCGGCGACGGCCCACTCTACGTGCGGGCACAGCGCCGGGGGCGCGGAATGAACATAAAGAACACCATGCGCGGACACCGTGCCTCCTTAAGACGAGGTTCGCCTTCCCCAGCGGCCTCGTTAGCTTGGCACGGACTGCCCAGCTACATATTGTGCCTCATCCTTTCCCCCGATACCAGCATTCCGGCCAGGAAAACCACGTGAATTCGCAAACATGACCAGTGCGGCCAGCAGCGTGGCGCCGACCGCTGACCACGGAACGTAGTCACCGAGACGGTCGTAGATGGTCCTGGCCGAGGCCGCGGGCAGCCCGAGCCTGACGGTGACCACGCCGTGCGCGGACTGTCCCATCCAGGCCAGCAGCCTGCCCCTGGCGTCGTAGGCGACGGTGTCACCGGTCAGCGCGGCCTGCACCACCGGCCGGCCGGTCTCGGCGGCGCGCACCGCGCCGAGCGCGGCGTGCTGGTCGGGTCCCCAGGTGCCCTGGAAGGTGGAGGTCTCCGACTGGTAGACGATCAGCTGCGCGCCGTTGTCGGCGTCCACCCGGGACATGTCGGGGAACGCGGACTCGAAGCAGATCAGCACTCCGATCGGCAGCGGCTGGCCGGCCCGGTCCGTCGCGTACAGGACGTGCGCGCCGGTGCCGGGGATCATGTTGGCCGCAGCGGCCTTGCTGATCTTGGTGAGCCAGCCGAGCTGCTGCCGGAACGGGATGTACTCGCCGAACGGCACCAGCCGCGTCTTGATGTACTGGCCCTGGATGCCCGCCGGGCTGATGAGCACGCCTACCTTCTCCTGGCCCTTACCCGGGACGGTCGTGTCCTGATTGACCAGCAGGTCGGCGCCGTCTTGCTTCGACAGCTCCTGCATCGCCAGCAGCTGAGCGCGGTTCTTGGCCAGGGTCAGGTCCACCGCGGTACTGCTCTCACCCCACACGATCAGGTCCGGCTTGACCCTGCGCAGCAGGCCGGAACGGCTGAGCTCGGCGGTCAGCCGCTCGGACGCATCCACCCGCTGCACCGCGTTGTCGATGATGCCCGGCTGGACCATGGCGATCGTGACCTGCCGGACGGCGGGACTGGCCGGCGTGAGCGCGAACGCCAGCGGGCCGGCGCCCACACTGGCCACTGCGGCGACCACGCCAAGCAGCGCGAGCCCTGGCCGCAGGGTTGCGGGCCCGGGCGCCCGGGCCGTCCCGGTGGTCTCAGTGGCCGCGGTGGTCTCAGCCGCGGTCGCAGGGCCTGAGCGCAGGACCGCACCTAGGCGCGGCAGCGATCCGATGACGAGCACGATCGCCACGTTGGCCATCACCAGTGCGGTGCTGATCAGCCACACCCCGCCCACGGCGGCGAGCGCGAGGACGGCCGGATGCTGCCACTGGCTGGCGCCGAACACGGCCCACGGGCCGCCGAGCGCCTGCCAGGAGCGCAGCCACTCGCTGAGCAGCCAGCAACTCGGCACCACCACGAGTGCGGCCAGCGCCCGCGGCCAGGTCACGGGCGGGCGGAGCAGCTTCCACGCGGCCACCCCGAACGGCACCCACAGCACCCCGGCTACCGCCGCCGCCAGCAGGACCGCGGGCCCAATCTCCGGCGCCAGCCAGTACAGCGCCGCGATCAGATACCCGGCCCCGAGCCACCAGGCCCGCACCCCGCCTTCCCGCGCCGAGGGCGACCTGACGATGAGCACCAGCCCCGGCACCAGCCCGAACCAGGCCAGGAACTCCAGGTTCGCGTCCGGGAACGTGAGCACCAGGAGCGCGCCCGCGAGCAGCATCAGCCGTCGCACCGACCAGATCCACCGGCCGGTTCTCCTGAGCGCGTTGCGTGCCCGCACCCATCCATTGTCGGCCTGCCGCAATGGTCCCCGCGACAGCAGGCCGGGCGACGTCAGGCCAGGGCTGCTACGGCGGCTGGGGTTAGGTCGATCAGGACGCCGTCCAGGTCGAAGACGACCGCCTCGATCACTGCGTGCCCCGCACGCGGCCGCTCACGCCCGGCGGGGGTGGCAGGTGCCGGGGGCACGCATCCGGACCGTTCGGGATCAAGATCTTGACTTTGCCTCGGTGAGGGCGCGGGAGACCAGGACGCGGGCCAGGTGCTCGCGGTAGGCGCGGGTGGCGCGGATGTCGTCGGCGGCGCTGGTGCCCTCGGCGGCGCGGGCGGCCGCCTCAGCGGGTGACGCGCCGGCGGCCAGCGCGGCTTCCACGCCGACGGCCCGCAGCGGAGTGCCGCCCATGTTGACCAGCGCGACATGGCCGTCGGTGACGGCGCAGCCGACGATGGCCCAGTCGATCGCCCGCTGGGTGAACTTCTGGAACGCCCACGCCCCGGATGCGGGCTTGGGCACCTGGATCTCGGTGAGCAGCTCATCCGGCTCGAGCGCGGTCTCGAACAGGCCCTGGAAGAACTCCCCGATCGGGATTTCCCTGCTCCCGCCGGCGCCTCGCGCGACGATCGTCGCGTTCAGCGCCAGCAGCACGGCAGGCAGGTCAGAAGCGGGGTCGGCGTGCGCGATCGAGCCGCCGATGGTGCCGCGGTGCCTGATCTGCGGGTCGCCGACCTGGCCGGCGGCGTGCGCCAGCAGCGGCACCTGGCGGCCGAGCAGTTCGGAGTGCTCGACGTCGTGGTGCCGGGTCAGCGCGCCGATGGCGACGTAGGAGCCCTGGTCGGTGATGTAGGACAGCTCGCTCAGCCCGCCCAGGTCGATGATCACCTCGGGCGCGGCCAGCCGCAGCTTCATCAGCGGCAGCAGCGAGTGCCCGCCGGCCAGGAACTTCGCGTCCTCGCCGTAGGAGGCGACGAAGTCAAGCGCCTCTTCGGCCGAGCCGGCCCGCTTGTAGCTGAACGTGGACGGGATCACGCTGGCACCTGCCCTGGCATCTCGGCGGCCGCCAGCGCGGCCCTGACGATGTTGTGGTAGCCGGTGCACCGGCACAGGTTGCCTTCCAGGCCGGTCCGCACCTGTTCCTCGGTGGGATGCGGGTTCTCCTTCAGCAGCGACACGATGGCCATCACCATGCCCGGCGTGCAGAACCCGCACTGCAGCCCGTGCTCTTCGTGGAACGCGCGCTGCACGGGGTGCATCTCGCCGTCCCGGGCCAGCCCTTCCACCGTGGTGATCTCGTGCCCGCTGGCCTGGGCGGCCAGCACCGTGCAGGACTTGACCGACTCACCATCGAGCAGCACCGTGCAGGCGCCGCAGGAGGTGGTGTCACAGCCCACGTTCGTCGCGGTGAGATCGGCCACGTCGCGCAGGAAGTGCACGAGCAGCATGCGGTCCTCGACGTCCGCGGTGATGTCCTGGCCGTTGACCGTCAGGTCGACCTTCACTGGTTACCCGCTTTCTGCGCCTGGAGAGCGTTATGGGCCTCGTTGATGGCCGTCCACACCCGCTGAGGCGTGGCCGGCATGTCGATGTGCCTTATACCGAGGTGCGACACGGCATCGATGACCGCGTTCTGGATCGCCGGGGTCGCGCCGATCGTGCCGGCCTCGCCGATGCCCTTGACGCCGAGCGGGTTCAGGGTCGTCGGCGTCTCGCTCGCCAGCAGCTCGTAGCTGGGCAGCTCCGCGGCGGTGATGGCCGCGTAGTCGGCCAGGGTAGAGGTCAGCGGGTTGCCGTCCGCGTCGTAGAGCACCTCTTCGAGCAGCGCCTGGGCCGCGCCCTGGGCGATGCCGCCGTGCCGCTGGCCCTCGGCGAGCACCGGGTTGAGCACCGGACCCGCGTCGTCGACGGTCACGTGCCGCAGCAGCGTGACCTTGCCGGTCTCGGTGTCCACCTCCACCACGGACACATGGGCTCCGAACGGGAAGGTGGGCAGGTCGGCGGTGAAGCTCACGTCGGCGATGAGGCTGCCGCCGCTGGTGTGGCCCGCGACCTGGGCCCAGGACAGGGCCGTGTCGGGGTCGCCGCGCACCTGCCAGAGGCCGGTCATGGTGTCGAGCACGACGT
>Ga0302325_10028897_pt1 | contig 11465 bp, 9 predicted proteins | sample Palsa_T0_2_FD_201948 | JGI IMG/M metagenome (GOLD analysis project Ga0302325, IMG submission 201948) | Peat permafrost microbial communities from Stordalen Mire near Abisko, Sweden - Palsa_T0_2 | ecosystem: Environmental > Terrestrial > Soil > Palsa > Peat permafrost | place: Sweden: Abisko... | reverse complement strand
GTCTCCAGATCCTGAACCTTCAGTGGCGTGGAAGGTCCAACGATGCTTTGACCGCTTGGGAGGATCCGCAGATGTTCCGATATCTGTTGTTATCGCATCTATATTCGCAGTCGTTGGTGATGAGATCGGCGAGGGACCGTCGTATAATCCAGGCCATAGTTGGACAGGCGACGAGTTGCGAGGTTGATGGCCGAAACTTGGAGAGTATCGAAAATTGGTATGCATCCGCAGCGAGCTGATCATTCTAGGATCGGGAAAACTTGTCGAGCCATGTTTATCCAAACTCGTATAGCAGGGGGAAGGCAATCCGACGGTGGAGTCTGGCGGGAGGGTGAAGCATGCACTGAGGAGCTGGATGGCGACCAGATGTGCGAGGTCATGGACGGTACTTGGATCGGAGAGAAAGCTGTCGGTAATTGCTCGACGCTGAACTCCGTATGCAGGCTTTGGTCTTTCGTCAACCTCCCTGTACCATATCCTCGGGCCTGCTTCTGTTGTGATTCGTGGTTGGATCTTCTTGATGCGATGGTACTTGGCCTCGGGAGACCACCAGTATGGCCGACCTGTTTGGCAGACGTATTGCCACTCGAAGATCTCGCGGTCGATGATGTTCAAGGATGCATATTGGCCGAATTCTTCATCTCTAAGGTCTTTCTTCGCATCCGAGAGGCCGTCCATTTTCCGGCCAGGGCTATTGCTAATGGACGACAGTGACCGATTTTGCCCTCTTGTCTTTTTCTTGGGCGCCATGTATAAGATCTGGCTGTCTTCAGACTCATAATTTTCTGATCTGTTGGAGGGTTGAGAGCATCGGCTTCGAGTCCTGCGAAAAGCGTCGCGGCGCCCTCGCCGTTTGCACAGCTTGGTGAAGTCGGCAATGCTCGAATTCCTTCGGATGGGTGCTGGCACACCCTCTGAGATCTCAGACACATCTTCGTGACGGCTCATGATGATAAAAAAGTGGTCTAGGAATGATAGGATTGTGGCGTAGGCGGAGTAGATGATGGCTTTAGGGGTTCTGTCCGAAGACAGAGGTGGAGAGGGAAAACGACAAGTGTGCGTTTTCGGAGGATGATGGAGTTTGATAAAAATTTTACGTTCAGTCGAGGTTGCCCAGGTTAAGCAATTGCCATTTCTTATTCCTTCAAGGAGTAGAATCTTGCGTTGCATCATCGCGAGAGTAGCTCTCTGGCAGGGACTTCGTAGGAGGAAGGAGCGATCGAGACCACAACCTGCAATCACTTTCTATCAAATCGTCCACTGTGGATATCTGTACCAGCACGCTGATTAAGGCTTAAACTTAGGATTTCAATCTATTATATGTTTTGGGAGAATGAAAATTTGAAGCCGGACACTTGGCTGATCCCTTACCATTCAGTAATTTAACAACGAGGCTGTTAGCCTAGCCATGCCTGAATATGCCAATAACAAGAAGCTGAGTTGATCAATCGACTTCGATTCGATCCCATGCCACAAAGATAATCCCTACTGCGAGGCCAAAGATGGGTAATAGATGCCAGACAGAGCCTCTTAGCTCAGAAGTTTTATATTATCCAAGCGATTACCGTTGAGGAGTAAGCCGAATTAATGACCAGAGCAAATGAGACTCTTTTCTCAAAGTCGTCTGATCTGCCAATTGCTCTACCTGAGTATCCAGCTTTGCATAAGAATAAGAAAAATAACCCCTGCCGGACAAGGTGAACCCCTGTTGCACGTGACTAGTTGTTCAGCCTCATTATACAACGTTACCTAACTCGTAAGCTTCAATCCGTTCTGGCTTCAGTGCATTTCTTTTCAACCTCGACACTCTCACATTCACGCACCGTCCAGCGACATCTAAGAAAGCAACGCTACACGTGTCATACTCGTCAATGCAGAGCATACTGTCGTTCTTGGGCAGATTCCTTCAGTGGAAGCATCCTGCAATACCAACCGCGAAAGCTGACTCCTTCAACGCCAACTCAAGCGACCTCCCTCCTCCACCTTGCGAACTGCTCCGTGGTCGCGAAATTTACGAGCTTCCCATCTTGCGACGCCGGATTGATCGCGAAGTGGATACGCCCCTTGCAGCCCTCTATCGTCTATACGAGCATATCATCCTGGACCAGAATATTGAGATGCGGAACGAGCTTGAAGCCTTCTGGTATCAACCCAGTTGGCCGGTCTGCAAAATTCCTGATCCCAAAGATCCAGATCCTGAGCGCTATGCCGTTCTAGCCGTGATCCCTTCACTTTTGGTGCTTGCATTTAACAAGAGGATCGAACTGGGCTTGCCACGGGATGCGCCAGCAATATTCACTGGGGACCAGTTGGATGAATGGCGGGCCCGAGATCGGGACTACGAAAAGGAGCCGGATTGGGCAAGTTCTGTGCCTCCTTGCAAAGAATTGTTGAAGATACCACACTGGAACAATGATCTGCGGGACTTTGTCTCAATCGATGGATTCGACGACCACAGAGCATCTCAGGAATTTGCAAAGAAAAATATCTTGATCTGGCAGCCACATATCCATTTCATATAATCATCAGTTCTCCCCGGACCCAACGCTGCGAGCAAAAATTACCAAGACCGGAGATTCAGCGCTGGAGCAATGCGATTTACGGCCTTGCAATAGGCAATGTCCCATATGTTGTATTATATCTGGCGTTGACTTGGTCCAGTACACCATCAGTAACGTTCTTCCCGAAGTCTCTGCACCATTGTTTGATCTCCTGGGCGCTCACTATCTGACGATTGTTGGCTACCAGATACTGATGAAGATAACAGACTGCGTCGGCAATATCATAAGACCTAGCATTGGACTCGCACAGTCGATTCAACTTTCCGCAGAATGCATAAGCCCATGGAGCCGCGTATACCACAATTCCTCCCCTCGGACCTCTGTACTGGTGCACGATGACATTTTGCTCCAGTGCACTCTGAGCAAGACGTGCCTGGATGTCACGACCCATGAGTAGCTGGGTTGCATTATTGAACCAATTGGCGCCCAGTTCCCCTCCTTGCGAGCGTTCGCTGTGCGCGGCTGACCTAGCGGCTTCGTGGATGACGGTATGCTCTGGAGCTGTGGGAGTAGCAAGGAAGAAGTCGACATCATGTGTGGAGCGTCTGGATTGCAGGTAGACAGTGTTTACTGCTCCTCCAACAGTCATTACGGTAGCATTAACACCCCTTCGATCCAGGTACTGGCCCATCTGGTCTAAAGCTCGAATGATGGTGTCCCGGTCGAGCTCGAAGTCTTGGTGTGTGATGGGCCTGCCACTAGCATCTCGATATGTTGGTGGGACCATGACGGGGCCCCCTATTGGCATACTGGCAGTGTTCTGTCCTGGATTTTGGGCCCGTGCCGGCCGGACCGGCTGAGCTGGCTCTGGTTGGGAGTGCCCACAGCCCATGTTGATGACTGTTACAACGTTAGAATGGTTTAATGCATTGGCTTCAAAGCTCACCTTGATAAGAATGACTTTAAGCTCAGCTTACTAGTTCAATAAACTCGAAGGAGATGGACCGTGGCTCTGGCTTGCCTACGACTTTTATACCTAGACATTGCCGCTGTGCTCATTGCTACTTAATTTCATGGGCCTCGTTACACCTAGTCGGTTGCCTGCTTCACACTTCACAATTGGATGCTAATACGTCGGTAAGCGCCGGCCTCGATCTCGACGCCAGAACGGTTATAACTATGGCCAGCAATTCATGAGTCGGCCAACTAGACCTTGAATAGAAATAATTATATGGATTTGATACGATACCTTCAATGCTCTGCGGCATCTCCTTACTAGGTGTGGCATAGAAGGTTCGCAAGCGCTGACCGTTGTTTCAGGCGGTTGCACGCGCGACTACTGTAACGTTAAGGATAACCTAGGTAAATGGCTGATCTGCGGGTGTCGCAACCGTACCCCCAGCCACGACACAGCCCTTGCGATTTTGGACCTCTTCAAAAGCAGAATAACTCTATAGGGTTCTAACCCGCTATCTTCCCTATTTGAAGACGCTAATGGTCGAGAAAGCTATGAAACAGCATCTGCATATCTGTTAACAGTGTTAGGTGGCCTCGATGGGGCTCGCATGCTACACAAACATATCCGCGCCTAACCGCCACATTCACCTCACCCACCTCATGTTATCGACCCCAATTTTGCTCAACTATGTAGGCCACATTCCTTTACTGCCTGAAAGTTTCACGGCTGACCCCAATATCACCACCTAAGTGGACATCAATCCTCATCTTTATACCTACTGCAGCCGAAATTGCGGCGCAGGATCTATGGAAAAATCTCATTTCATCGCATGTGCCGCTCGCCCTGAGAAACGCGGTTCAACGTTCCCGAAGAACGATCAATTCATCATGCCAGCCGAGCTTCAGATATCTGCACCACTTGCCCCAACGGCAATGCCTTCTCGCACGGTATTTCAAGAATTAAAGTCTAATCCATCGCGCTTCATAGCTAATCGGCTCTATGCACACCGGCCGCGCATTGCATCAACACCACCAACGCATTCATCGACAACTGCGGCCAGTCTGGTAGACGACACCGAAGTTTCGATTACTCTGGTCTGCATCTCCGATACGCACAATAGTACCCCGTCTGTGATCCCCGATGGCGATGTTCTCCTGCACGCCGGCGACCTGACCAATAAAGGCACCTTTGCAGAGCTCCAGGCACAGCTGGACTGGATCAACACGTTGCCGCATCCCCACAAGGTGGTCATAGGCGGGAATCATGACAGGCTCTTGGACGAAGAATTTGTCAGTAACCATCCCTATCGACTCGAGTCTGGCGACATCGACCGCCGACATCAACTTAATTGGGGCAGCATTACGTATCTTAACGGGGACTCAACAACAATCACTGTCCGGAAGCGCAGCCTCACAATATTCGGGTCGCCTCTTACCCCTGAGTGTGGAACCTTTGCATTCCAGTACTTACCGATACGGGACGTGTGGAAAGATCGTATACCGGATGGAACGGACATCGTTCTAACCCATGGACCGCCAAAAGGACATCTAGACCTTGGAGGGAAGGGATGCGAGTGGTTGTTGCAAGAGCTGTGGCGAGTCAAACCGCGTGTGGTAGTGTTTGGCCACATTCACCAAGGCAGGGGACAGGAGGCTCTAGCTTGGGACTTGATCCAAGAAGGATACGACTTCCCCGGTTTTTTGAAGGTTGTGATTATGGTACTCGCATTTGGTTGGAGCTGGGCTGAGAGTATATTCGGGAGAAGAAGAGTAGAGAGGACGCTGCTTGTCAATGCAGCCGTGGGGGATAAAGAGGAGCCTATGAAGGTCGTACACGTTTGAATTTGCGTGTCTCGGACTGTACAAAACCGGACAAGTATGGAGATCCGCGATCTCCACTCTTTTGTTCACGATGGAAGGTGTCAAGAAACGGAAGACTAGCAAGGCTTCTATTTCAGCCTCAAGGCGGTTATACTAGTGATGTGGAAAAGGATGAACCCCCTCCGTTGAAGAGAGCTTGGAACCTGGGGTTTAGAGCACGGGAATCGGAGACTCTGGTCGAACATTTCTAAAGAAAGTATGCGCTGGCTCATCAGTGGTTGTCAGAATTCGTGACGCAATACTAGCTTTCGATGTACTATAACTCGAGGGACATATAGAGCCAAATGCCATTTTGCTTCTTTCAATACTCCTCAATCTGAGGAACAATCTAAAAGTTTTAGCTTGTCACTTTACTGATTTTCCATAAGTTATAGTATATTAAAACGTAGCTTTGCACCCTGAATTCTGATAACCACTAGTAGCTTAATGATGAAGAACTATTACTTTTATCTTTACAATGAGAAGGTATCACAATCATAAGTTGTCTTCCACCAAACCTTGTGAAGGCATCGTCCCTTGCCCTATTCGATTCCTCTTTGAATGAAGCTTTGAACTGGGCAGAGTTCAATGTTGAAGACAAAACTGTGGTCTCAAAATACAAAGATCGAGTAGATATAATCGAAAGGGTGATCGCAGTCTTTCGCTATTGATTACATGTTGCTCAAATTTGTATAATTGGCTGCTCGAACTGAAGGCGCGCTTTGAACATACGGATGGTTTCTTCTAACTTAGGAGCTATGTACATGCGGTGTTGCTAGCTGCTTTCTCCAAGAAGATCGACCCTTGAATTCAAGGAGTAAGATGACCTGGATTATGAAACCATTCTGCGCTAAGTAAGTACCGTCAGCTATGGAATCACGCACTCAGTTGTATTAGCATTCAAAAGGTCAAATGCATGCAGTACTCCAACTGTATGGGCTACGCCGGCGAGAACGACCATAATATAAAGCCATTGATGGCTCACACCGAAGATATCAAAAGCCTTTTTGAACTACCTTTCGGAAAACTGGAAATAGAATTAGCAGCGAACTCTATGAAACCCAGGTTGAGATGGAAGCTTAAAGCTCAATACCTTGAAGCTACGGCGAAGTTCTGATTACTAAATCGTAATTTATCAATTTAATTTGTGAGCATGTATTTAGAATGGAATTGCTCATACCAGTGACCAGTAAACCCATTCAAATTTCTTATCACCATAGAATCCGTAATAGATCAATACCACATGAGCAGGATAGCCCTTTAGAAGTCAAGTTGCATACCCAGGAATCCCAGCTTGTCCATGTTTGGATTGTGATTCATGATTTTATGGAAGCTATATGAATTCGAGTAAGATATTCCAAATTCAGCAAAGAAGAATGTGGACACTCTTCTCAAATGGAAGGTATTTGCGGAATTTAACTTAAGGAACGGAATTTGGTTGCCGGGTGTAGTTGCTTCACAGAACAGTAAGCCATATAGCCATCAGCGGCAATGCTCTGTCTTCCAGTGTCGACCGTGGTAACGTGTTTTCCGCAACGAGCAACGAAACTTTGATATACGGTTTACATGCCAAAAGCTGTTCTCCTTGAAGCAATTGAAGCCCATGACTTTCAACTGGTGCCTTTATATTACTGCCGTGGGATATAGGGGTGAATTGAACAGAATTAGTATGAGGCAAGGAGCAGGAGCAGAGAAAATTAAGTTATCGGTTTACATTACTATTCCGCGAAGCACTCTTACAACTTCTGCATTGAAACCTTGCTGAATCGTTATGCTAGTGCTTACGCTCGTCTCAAGATCTACTCTGGGGATCCCAAACGAATCTCTAGCCGCAATGCAAGTTCTTACAGCACTGGCATATTTATCGCCAACCTCAGCTTGGAGAGCGCGAAGCAAGTTAGGTTCCAAAGACAGCAGGCGCTCTTGGACATCACTCGTAGCTTTTGGAGATACGTTGATCGATTCCTCGATGCCCATCACCGATGCAATCGATCTCCAATGAGCAATCTCGATGAGGACAATACCCACACTGTAAATATCAAAGGACTTGCGATAGTACAGAATGGGGCCATTCATCTGGATGTCTGGGTGACGATAGACTTCCATGCTACCAACTCTCGGAACATCTATAGTGGCTTCGTTGAAGCGCGCCCGTCGAGAATGATTGAACCCTGTCAGGTATGGCGAAGCAAAGTCGTATTCGCCATCGGTTGATGGGAATACGAGAATATTCTCACTCCGCAGACCTTTGTGCAGCCAGTTTACTGCGTGGAGATATAGCAAGCATTGAGCTATCTTGTGTGCTAAGGCAACCCGTTGTGTCAGAGACGGTTTTGGATGCTGCTGTATGGCTTGAAGTAGAGTGACCGCTCTGAACTCGGAATTGATTCCAGGAGGATTCTCGAAGACCAGCCCTAAGCTCTGCGTTTCTTGGTCTCCCTCTAGATTGCAATACCCCAAACAAGGCGGAACACAGAACTCATCTGGCTTTGACGCTATGAGTAAAGCTGTAAGCTCTTCGATGGCAGATAATCCCGCTTCTTCGACATCTTTCTCTGCCGTTCTTGCAGACTGCTGGCTTTGCCTGTTGATCCACACTCTTTTTGGGGGGTTGTCGTCAGATACGAAAAGAGCTGGCGAATATGGTTCTTCCAAAGCTCCGACATGCTCGAATTGTATTTGACAAGCAGGGATTTTCAGATTCCCTGCTGTGTATTTCTTGGTGAGAAGTGAAGCATAGAAGGCCTTGAAAGCGGCGAGATTCTCCAATTCTAAATCGACTTTCTGCTGCCATTCAAGCGATTCATGAGGGAATCGACGAAGAGACTGAGCCGCTTCTGCCAAAACTTTCAGATCGTTCACCGAATTACGAACTTGGACAAGCTCCATGTAAGTCTCTTGCTGCTTGTCGTGGAGAATCTGCGTCTGGTGTTCGTCTAGCAGCTCGTGGAGATAATCGTTCGTTGTCCTGAGCCTCTGAAGTAGCCTTACGAACTCATCCTTCTGCAGGAGACCCCACTTAAAACGTGGAGCAACGCCAGTGAATTTGTTCTCCCGGGGTGGAATACCACTCATTTGAGTTACCAAGGAGCTATATGCTTCACCCAAGTTCCCCTGGCCATGGCTTGGATTAGGAACGTCTGAGTAAGTACCGTGAGGCAGCTGATGTTCTTCGTTTTCTTTTGCGAACTTTTCAAGAACATGCTTGACTTCCGTCAACGTCGATAAAAGAAGAACTTTATTTGCTCCGAGTCTTCTGCCCAGGGTATCCTCATCGATATGTCCGGTAAGGCCAGCCGCCTGACTGAAATCCCGTAAACGACTCTGTTCTATCTGAAGTTGTACCGAAAGGTAGCGGAAGTCCTCTGACATATTTAACCCATTTTCAATCACGCCGTAGCCTTGAAGATTTGGTTAGTGGGTCTCTCTGCTAAGATATTCATACGTGCTAACCTTTCATGCATCCACTCAAGACTTGTATCGTCAGGGATGCCACACCGAGAGCTGTTCCGGTATCCATGTTCTTGCTGATGAGCGCGCCGGCTACACACCCTCCTTGCGAGTTCTAAAAGAAAAGCCGCTATAGCCCCAGCGAAAAGAGACTCAAGAATGGTTGGTGACTGAGCAGCTGTTTTAGAGATTGGGTGCAGACTTGAAAGATGCAGATGTTCTTGTCATCCCAAATCTGCGCCTATGCAGTATCAGTGGAAGGCTGTTGCAAGTTTGTACGACATTTCCATGCAATTCGCGAGGCTGGGGGCTGAAAGCTCTAGGAGCAGAATCGTTGCTGTCTCAGCCCAAGTCGGGCGCAACTGTGGGATGGGTAGTATCGCTGATGCGCCAATGAAATTGTAGCCATCCATGTACAAATAAAATCCCGACACGTGAAGCCCTTGAGTAGCCGCCCAGTATTCGTAGCACCACTGGCGATGATTGGATGATGCGTTGAGCTTGGCCTTTTGTTGGCCAGGCTCCTTGCAGGATATTGCTTTTTCAGCAGCGCCCCTGGAGGAGCGCGTCTCTTCCATCACTTGACTTGTCATCTTCTCATTTTCTCTTTGTCTTGAGCACCTGAAATCTAAAGGAAGCCCGTCCTCGGTTTGTAGTTGAGAGAACCTGATATGACTTCAGAAGTCGTCTCAGACCGAAATGCTGTCCCACGACCAAGGAATTTGACAGCCTCGGAGCTTGAGCAGGCAATGCAAACCATATTTCCATTTGGAAATGGCGAAAATGAACCCGAAGAATTTTCAGACACATCCTTTGATGAAATCGCAAATCTCTTTCGTCAAGCAGGCCGAGAAGAATGGAGTCTCCGGCCACGTACCTACGCCGTACTCAGAATGATCAATATCGTTCAACTCTTGGATGAGTTCGTCAAGGCTGAATTTTGGGATATTGAATTGCCCTACTCTTACAGCACGTTGCCTCACGGACTTTCGCCTTCTCAACGACACAAATTCCTCGAAAAACAAGATCTGGTACTGACCAAAGCAGCAAAAATTGAAGGGGGAAAATCCTCCTCACACGCAAGCTTTGGTGAGTTTCATTGACCTTAGCCGAGCTTCTAGACTCTGACGCTGAGATTGAAAAGGGAAGGATGCGGATAATTACCTAGAGTCGCTCAATGAGCTCGGCAGAGGAGGGTATGGGTCTGTTGATCGAGTTAGGAGTAAGCTTTCTCGAAAAATATACGTGGTATGTACTGCTTAGAACAACCGACGACCAAAATTGGACCTGAACTGAAATCTGCTGCAGCGAAAGCGCATGAATCGCTCTACTGTTTTTGAGCAGGATAGGAAAGCGCTAAAGCTTTTCAAAAATGAGATCGAGAATCTGAAGAGGTTGACGCATCGTCACCTCATCCGTTACGTCGGGTATGTCCACAAGATAACTTTATATGAAGCAACAAACTCTACCAGTACCAATTGCTAACATCACAAAGTTCTTATACGGATCCTAAGTTCGTCGGGATTTTGATGGAACCCGTCGCTGACTGTGATATGGACGCATTTCTCAGCTGTAGCGATTTCAGCCCTGCCGACTTCGTTTGCATTAGACAGGCCTTCGGCTGTCTATGTTCTGCGATTCTGTATTTGCAGGAAAAGCAGTGCCGCCACAAAGACATCAAGCCCCACAACATCCTTCTGAAGGGAGCCAAAGTCTATATAACGGACTTTGGAATTGCAAGAGATTGGACACAAAAGGGCAGAAGTACTACAACCGGTGCTGCAGGAGCTTTCAGTCCCGAGTATGCTGCACCCGAAGTCGTGGAACAGCAACCAAGAAACTCTTCTTCTGACAGTTGGTCCTTAGGTTGCGTTTTCTTGGACATGGTTATAAGTGTTGATAAAACTACTTGCTACGTGCTTGCTACGTATAACTGCGTACGTAGCAAGCTGCTTGCACAAACTGGAACGCTTGCGTACAAACCAGCACGCTCACGTGCACACGTGAGCAAGCGCGTACAAACGCTATAGCTAGTCCCGATTAGGCATAGTTAGCGAGCAGGAGACGGGTATATTAACGTCGTTAATATCCTGCTTTCCTCTTTAATTAATTACTTATATATATATTTAATATTCTTACGAAAATGTAACGACTACTACGCGTTATAAATAAACTAACATTAATTAGTCTATACTTATAAATCAAAGAAAATAATTAGTTAAGTTAATAAAGCATTCAGCAACTTATAACTAAGCTTCTTATATTTTGCGTCAAAAGAAAAAAATATTACGTTAACTATAATAAAGTATTCGATAGTTTATACAAGAGATAATTATTTCTTGTTAAGTATTAAGCGATTAATTATTTGATTAACTAAACCCGTTTCTTATATATTTAACTCTAAGCTTAAAGCACGTTAACTTATTTTTTTCAAATATTCAAAAATTATCCTCTCCCTCCTCTTCCTTCTCTCTTTTCTTCTTCTTTAACGACGATAAAGAAATATTATAATTTATTTATCGAGAAAAGATTACGAATATTAAATATATTAAGTAAATTAGATATTTAAAAATATCCGGAAAAAAAAATATTCTTTATAATAATTAAAAAATCTTTAATTCTTTAAGTTTATTACTTATAAATAAATATTCTTAATATTTTAAATATATTTAATCCTGTATTATATTTTTTAAAGTA
>Ga0302325_10028896_pt1 | contig 11465 bp, 15 predicted proteins | sample Palsa_T0_2_FD_201948 | JGI IMG/M metagenome (GOLD analysis project Ga0302325, IMG submission 201948) | Peat permafrost microbial communities from Stordalen Mire near Abisko, Sweden - Palsa_T0_2 | ecosystem: Environmental > Terrestrial > Soil > Palsa > Peat permafrost | place: Sweden: Abisko... | reverse complement strand
GAGTAGAACCTTAAGGCACCAGACTTACCCAGAATTGCGTCATGTACAAGGTAATATTCTTGTAGAAAGAATACAAAATAACTTTGCTGACTCTTTGGTAACTCCAAGCGCCATGCACTAAGAGCAACTTCCGAAGATATCTGAATTGCCCGATAGCAACATCTGCACTTCGAGCAGCCTGAAGACCTTCCATACCACTGATACCCACACCAATATGTGCAGCTTGAATCATAGACACGTCGTTGGCGCCATCACCGATGGCCAGAAGAATAGCCTTCAGATGACGCTTAACAAGCTTGACCACCAATGCTTTTTGGAGTGGTGAGACCCGGCAGCAGATGACTGCCTTACACATGACAGCGAGATCCAAGAAGTTTTTCTCCAAGTCCTTTTCTAGGGCGTACGTTAACGATTTCCCATCGATCACAAGAGCTAGGGTGTCCATTGCAATGGTACCATCGCCCTGCGTTCGGATGGCGTCTAACTTCTTCTGGATATTGTCTCGGGTCATCATCGCATTCTCTTCGTTAACTATCAGGAGAGTCATGTCTTCGCTGATCAGTTTGCAACTCATGCCGATGTTGATAGCGGTCTCTTGACGATCTCCAGTCAAAACCCAGACCTTGATTCCAGCTTCTTGTAGCGTGTGAATTGTCTCTGGGACACCATCTTGGAGACGATCCTCTATAGCAGTGGCCCCGAGAAGATAGAAATCGTGCTCTAAGATCTCCGCCGCCTTGTCAAGCTCTTCCGCACGATTACCACTGACGGTGGTTTGCGCTTTATCGAAAACCTGCCACCATTCTTGGAATTCATGCTCTGGAATTTCACGCATCGCGAGACAAAGTGTCCGCAGACCTTCTGAAGCATACTCTTCGAGGTGTTGCAGCGTGATATCGACGTGGGGATTATTCCCACCTAGTCTTTCGAGAATCACAGTATCGGCTCCCTTGCAGTAGCATCTGATCTTTCCGTCTGGGCACCGGAAGATGGTCGACATTCGTTTTCTGGTGGAATTGAATTCACAAACAGCCAATAGTTCATACTCGAACTCTTCACCTTTCACTGTGATTTGAACGGATCTCGGTTTGCGTGCTGTGAATTGATAACCCATTATGACGGCACCTTCCACTAAAGCGCCTTCGTCTGGGGAAGCTGCCTGGTACTTGATCGCCCCTCCTTTCTCGTCTGTTCTTTCCGGGATGACCGTATGGCAGGTTGCCAGCAACGCCAAGAAATGATGTATCGCAAAGCTCGATTCATGGCTTAGCAAGTTCTCCTTTAGCCGATTGAAGTCGTGAATCCCAACCTCTATGCCATCTTGAATCGTAGCACGTCGATCCTCCGGAACCTCCTCTGCGTACTGGATTCCTCCAATCGAGCATTGCTTAAACTCCATCTGATTGCAAGTCAAAGTGCCAGTCTTGTCTGAAAAGATGTACTCGACCATTCCAAGTTCCTCCACCAAGCTAGATGTGCGGCACACCGTAGGAGTATCCATCTTGTCGTAGTACATATCCAGGTCGTCATTGATGAGTATGGCATGCCAATACTTGACGATTTCGATCGTAACAAAGAGTGAGATAGGGACCAGAGCGGAATAGAGTACCCAATACGTGAAGATGTCAGCCCAGAATTGTTGAACTTTTTGTAACGCTGACGTGGATATAGTATAGCCCAGGTAGGTCAGCTCAGAGGAATGGAAGATTCGAACGATCAAATCGCCAATGGAGCTGATCACACTGAGTATTATGAGAATGCCCACCAGCATCAATACCAGTATATTGAGTTGTCTTTCCACAGCAGTTCTCTTGATGGGCGTTGCTGTAGCATTTCGCATGAGTTTGGTTTCATGACCAGTGAAAACAACAACACCATGTATCCAAGGAGTATTTCGTAGCGTTGCTCCTCTGAGAAGGAGCTGATCTGGTTGTAGCGGAAGTTCTTTCTCTCCCCCTCCTGCCGCCACGGTTAAAGTAGCCTCGTACGTATAAAGACTGCTGTTTGGCTGTTCTGAGCGCAGCTTTCCTCCGAGTCTACTCAGATCACTTGAGCTAACCATAATACACGTCTCTGGAATTGCTTGTTTGATTTTGAGATTCGTTTCGCCATCGAGATTTGCCGTTTCAATGTAGCAAAGACCTTCCGGTTCTGAACTCGCAAGCAGGGCAATGTCGGCTGGGAAAGGTTCCTCAGACTCCACACGGACAATATCTCCAACAGCGACGTTCACCCATTTCGTTTCTTGAAATGAAGATCCTCGCAGAACTCGCGCCTTCGAATTATTCAACGTCTTATCCGACGACTTTCTTTTATAGTCCTCAATCAACTCTTTACCGGCAGACACCAGCAGCACGAGAACCAATGGCCCGATGGTAGTATACTTGTTCGTGGGTGAAATATTGGGTATTTGTTGCAGAGCCGCTGTAAATAAGAAGAAAATATTTGCAAATTTCGAGAATTGTTCCAGAAGGAACTTGGGTATAAAGGTGGCGATGTTGTACTTCGCTGTGGATATGTGATTGTCAACATATTTATTCGCGCTGTTCGCTGGAGGGTTGTTCAGATGTATAATCCTGGGGCCTAAAGTCGATGGATCTGGTTTGCCTCTACCAAATCCAAATTTGAACTTGCCCGCATCGAGCCTCTTGCTTGGCGTCTTCGGTGTTTCTGGTCTTGCTGTGTCCGTATGTGATCTCGCTCCTTGTTCCGTCAGAGGGAGGTCCATCTCCGAATACTCCGGGCCCATTCCCAGCATGCTCTTTGCTTTCCCCATCAGGCCTCCTCCCATGTTGAGCACACTATTTCGATTCTTAGTTTTCCCTCCCATCGACATACCAGCTCCATCCTCTGGCAATGCACCTCCCTGGTGATAGTACATCGACTGTCCATCCTCGGGAAAGTCGTCCAGGTCATCCGCATAGCGTTGGTAGTTGTTGAGCCCAGATGTCTGGCTATACGTCCTATTCAAACTTCCAGAGGTATATGGGCCAGCTCCAACACCTGACATTGTCCCAGGGCCACCAGGGAGGTGCCTTGTTCCGGGATGTGGCTCTCCACCAGCGCCTACGAAGTCATCGTACGATATTGAGGGACGGGGATTCGAGGCATCGTGATCGGCAGTGTATGCGCGCAGCAGATCATCATCGTTTAATGGAGGCCGCTGGCCATCGTTGTATATTGGTTGTTCATCGTTCAAGTCAAGGAGAAGGTCGTTTCTGGGGGGTGGCTTACCAGCCATGCTGACGAACAGCGGAGAGTCGTCGCTGTCAGGATGGTGCAAGCTCCGTCGGGGACATCCAAAGCTGATAAATGTAAGTTTTCCGCAAGATTGTCTTCGTAGCAGATCGTTTCGTTGTCTGAAGGTTCGTGAGGTCGTAAAATAAGCCTCAAGTTTCGTCAAAGCACAGCCTCAATCCTACAGAACAACACGAACTGTACCAAGAAAAGCTTCAGCGAAGCTTTGCAGGCAGCTCTATTTGCTCGAGGTGGAATTTGTGATCGAGGATCGGTAGGAGAACAATTCGAGAGCCATTGACCAAGTCGAGATTATTTGCGGAGTCGTCCTTTGCACTTTCTAACCACCAGGTCTAAAACGGGGCGCAATGGAGATCCCTGCTAGCGTTGGATGGCCTTGTTCGCCTCGCCAGGTGATTTAATATTGCAGCCTTCTTTCTCCCCGCCACGGCATCAACAATCAACGTCACGAAAAGATGGTTTGCGCCAAATGTGCAAAACTCTCGAAGTCGACGACACTGGCGACGCCAGGGGTCAAGAAGAAGAGTGAAATGTATTATGGCTCGCCCGCAGGGTCGTCGAAGAGCTCCGACAAGTCGAAGACCTCTGCGACCCTGGGCAACAACGGTATAGGGAAGGCAAGTCATCATTCTTCAATCATATGGTGTGTTTTCACTAACTATCTCTTAGAGTAAGTTATTATCAAAGGCCGCAAGAAATCCATACGCATCATATTCTTCGTCTTGCACGACTTGCAAGACGAAAGTTGAGCAAGGGCGGACATATTGTCAAAAGTGCGCATACAAAGCAAATGGTACGTAATATATTCTAAATAATCGATGAGAAGAGAGACTAATGTCGATACAGCATGTTCCATGTGCGGCAAAGCAAACTCGAAATCGACGGCAGCAGCTCCTGTCATTGCTGGTCAGAAATTTACCCTCAAATGAACAAACATCATGACTCTCGCACGAATTCAACAAATGAAACAACATAGGGAATCTGAGGGCCCCAGGTTCGGGCCTCAGAAGAGGTCCAAGAAGGATCCGAGAATATTAAGAGCGATAATAGATGCTGAGAGACACGAAACGTTGTGTACCTAAGTCTATCTAGCGCAAAAGAATTACAATGAAGGCTGCCATACCAGCGTTGGGGGCGATTAACTTTCAATCCTAGAGAAGTCTGCTGAATTTCGTTTCTGTGTCTCTTAGCTTGTGGATTATCAAGCTCCCTTCTCTAATGCCGTCTTCCATATGACCAACCCGCAACATGGTTATTTCAAGACTTAATGGACGAGTTGGAATGCTTCTTGAGATGCTCCCAGTTCTGAATTTGATGGAGCTACTGTAGTTCAACTCTCGAATGTTTTCATGCCTTATGAGTTCTTTAATCCAATTCTAGACGAGCGCTTGGTAGTACGAATCATCATCTATCCGTTGACGCGATCTGCGGGCACATTTCTTAGGAAATTCAGCCCGAGCCTTGTTCTGACTTGCGTCAAAATCCCGTTCTGAGTCTCGAAGCAATTTGATCTTCCGCCATCGAATTTCGAAGGCCGTACCCGTGGTCAAAGGTGGCGCTAATGTGGACTCCGGCAGACCATTGTCAATTGATTCGGAGAAGAGCCCTGAATGTTCTTCCTGATAGCGAGATGCAACGGTCGCAACACGATCATACTTTCCCCATATTATCCCAGGGCTGTCGGTCCACGCAGTCGAGTTCAGAAAGGTCACAAGCTCTTCGATAGAATCGATGAGATGTTGTAGCAGCATCTCCGTGGCTTTCGAATTTGATTTTTAGCTTTGTATTGTCCAGTAATCCAGCAAGGGAGAATTCTGAAAACTCTAAATTTGGACTCCCATTTATTTCTTATAAACAATTATCTTGCCTTCTTTCAATGTTGTGATGAATACCTATATCATTAGTCAATGGTTGCCGTGAATGTTTGTGCGCCACCTTGGACGGACCTTTGTAAATGTATAGATAGCCATTTACCCTTGAATTATTTGGCTTGATGAACTCCCCCACACAACGATATATTGTACACTTAAAGTAAAGCAATGCTACCAAAAATCCAATTCCTAAAAACATCAGCCACTCTCGCCTTAAGTCTTGTTATCAAGCGTTACTTCTTCCACCTTAGCCTATTGTGCGATTCCTTCCTCAGTCAGTCCTCCTTCGCAGTTTCTTCCCACCATACTGCCATCTTTCCTCGTACCTCCTTCAACCCCCATATCCCGAAGCTCTTCACCTCCCACCTCCAAATCATCGGCATTTCCTTCCTCTCTAATTGTTCCTACATCGCTTGGCTCGAAGCCTTCCTTCCATCCCTCCCTCTCATCTACAAACACCTTCTTGTACTTCCCCACCAATCTGCCGCCTAGGAACCTAACGCTATTTGACAACAACATTCTATACCCCTTATGGGTAACGCAACCGTTTTGTGTTTCTACGATCGTGATGCCCTTCACTATTGCAATTGTTGTTAGCTTGTTTTTGATTTGGCAAAAAATTACAAGACTTGGAAATGTGGAGGGAAGAGGGTGTGGATGGAGAAGGGGACTTGGTACGCACAAAGCTTGCCATCTTTGAAGAGTGCAGGCTGGGGTAGGTAATGCCAAGCCAGATATTTTGTGTTCGCTACCAGTTCTTTTGGATCTTTGGCGCCGAGAGTGCGGGAGGATATAGACCATTTGCTTTGGTGTGTTGTATTAGCTATCGACTCTTTGGGAGTCCTGGGGGCGAAAGAGGGGAAGAATGAAGACATTTTGATTTGGGATGTTGTGTTCAATCTATTGGCTGTTTGATGTTATTACTGATTTGGTGGGTGTTACTATTATGTGGCGAAGAGGAGAAATATATGTATCTACATATTGACCAATCATGAATTTCAATGTGAATGTTTTGCACGATTGAAGAGCATGGGAATCAAGATCTTCATAATGCACTTTTTTTTTTTGATGGCTACCACTATTCCGGACATTGAACAAATGTTAATGAAGACATTTTCTGCGCTCGTTCGGTCACCTTGAATGCCGCATCCCATTTTCTTAAATAATCGCCATTGCTTCATAATACCCACACATCTCAAAATAAACAGCCATTCATCCTTCCATTAGCATAATCCCTCACTTCTCAATAAACAATTCCATACCCTTCTCTCTCGCCGCTCCGAAATTTCTCTCCCACCAGATGCTCAAAGGGAACACAATCCTCGCATTCTTCTTCCGAATGATTCCATTTATATCAATGATTCTCCACCAAATTTCCATTCCCCTGCTCCAGCGCGGGACCTCGAGAATGATCTTCCTACCATCAACCAACAACGGCGGATTGCTCTCTTCCAACAGCAACACCTCGCCTTCCTCTCCTTTCTTCAACAACTGATCTCTTCTTTCTCGACGGAACGTGTTCGTTTTGACATTGTAGACGAGTTGAAAAGGTGAAGGTGGCAACTTTGGCGCGGTAAGCAAGCCGTGGTTGAGGTCATATTCGATGTTATCCGCGATGCAGAGATCGATGGGGTCCGATTCTCCCTGCAGTGCCTGGCGGGCGAAATTGCGTTCTTGGGGTGTAACCAGGCGATTTGGTCTCGGCGCTGCATTGCGGGGGCGAGGAAGTAGGCCAGGTACGGGCTGGGAGTATGAGGGTGGGACGTAGTGGGGTACGGGCGAGGGAGTCGCTGTATAGGAGAAAGGAGGGGTGTTTGCTTTCAGATCAAGTGCGGATTTTAGGCGGCGAGGTGTGACGAATATATTGTCTTCATTGAAGCTCTTTGAGGGCAGTATCATTGACTTCCGTCGACCGATTGATGTAGGAAGTGCTGCGAAACGTGAGGGGTTGGGGGGTGAACTGCCGATGGAAGGGGAGATCGGAGGAGAGGGGCGGAGGGTAGTGATCGAGGAGATCGCTGCTGATTTGAGTGTTGACTCAGTGTTTGCGGAGGTATTTCGAGAGTGAACACGTCCTTCGGGAGTTGGTCGTTCTCGTCGTTCTAAACGTGGCGAGAATGATCGCTTCTGCTTTGCCCCTGAACGTGACCATCTTTCCTTTACAGAAGAGAACATTGCTCCAATGGATCGAGTGACGCCTACTTGAGTTGCTAGGATATTATCAGCGATGAAATCTCCTCAACGCGTCTGGACAGAGGAAACACACCTGGTCAAAGCTCTAGAAAGCGCTTGCAAGTACTAATTGGTCAGTGACAAGCGCTTCAGCTCTGTCCTTGTTGTTTCCCGTTGCAAGCTCGTAAGCACTTGGGAAATAGAAACATGGCAAGCTGAAAAGCGAACACAGAGACAACGCTAAAGTGAATATAGGATAAAGAGCCGATTGATGCTTGCCGGTTGAACAAACATCCTTCCGATGCGGTTGAATGAATATTGCCTACCGCCTCCGGGCCGATCCCCAGCTCCAGATATTCAATCCGACTTTCGATCCCGACAATACTGGCAAACCAGCATGAAAGGTCTCTTCATAACCCCTCCCATTCGCCGCCAGGTTCTGCCAATACACAGCGTTGCCTGTTATAGGCTTGAAGGTGACGCCCATTTTTGATTCTTTTTGTTCATCACCAGCAACTTCATTGCATTCTAAAAACTTACACCATTTCCCCCTCCTCACATCTGGCATCCTAATCCTCGGAAACTCGGTCCCACCCCCTTCACACTGCGCATCGACGTATACCATGAAGGTGCTCACTCGATCAGCTTCTCGACTGGTGCCACTCCAGTCGTAGTGGTGCTTATAATGGCCTCCTACTCCATATCTCTGGGTTCTCAGACGCTCGATATGAAGTCCTGGATTCCAACCTTGGAAATCTCTTGCTCGGTGCTCGATGCAGCGGACAACATCATCACGGTCTATGAGTGCGACTTCTGAAAAACGAATGTCTTTTTGAATAGACGTATCAGCTCCAGTAGAGACTGTTGAAGGCTCAAACTTGTTTTCGCTGTCGACAAAGTCAGTTAGTCACGTGTTGACATGCCGGAATGTCCGGATCTGAATGGAACATTGAACAATACCTGATCTTCAGGAAGTGCACAGATTCTTCTTGACTCAGAAAGTTCTCAATGTATATGATCAAGGGCTCCTGAGACAGGATGTAAGTGCTGTAGGTGTGGGGTGGGCAAGAAAGAGGCTCATCGCTGGCGATTGATGAGACATTGAAGTTGAAGTCCGTAACGTGCGGATTTGAAGGCTTCAACGTCGTCCCATAGAGCATGTGCGAGATCGGAAGATAGACGAAGAAGTAGATGGGAATGAGGGCGAAGGCGTATCCTAACATCTTGATGGCTTGGCGTGCATAAGGCAGGCTCGAATGAGATGAGGTTGCATCAGCCATTTCGGTCACGTGCGCCCCGCTTTCCATCCAAAATTTCTTAAGACATTTTTGATTTCAAACCTACATCTACATAACAAGAATTTTCGAACTGAATCTCAACATCCGAGCAGGAATCAATTGCATCCGAACTCCCAATACCAAGCTGACTAGAGATACCAAGTTGGTGTTGACAGGTCATGCAACGCGACAAGACCGTTGAATAGTTTTCAGATCACTGCCGAGTCTACCAAGAGTACACGAAAGGTCAACAAGAACAGTCTTTCGAGTTTCAGATATTTTCAGACAAACTCGCAGCTTTTACAACTGTTCTGAGCTTTCTTGCCTTTTGCGTACCACCGCTTGTGCCTTTCTTATGTCTTGGAATTCAACGAATCGCTGGTCAAGGCGCAGTCGTCTCAGCTGCGATCATGTAATTGGTGTTTTGACTCTGGCAACGAGCTTAACTCTAATGCGGATCTGTACTCCTATTTTCAGACGAGTCAGCAGCAGTATGGGATGTACCAGTCGAATCTATTGCAATCGAAAGCTTGGTACTTTTGTTGTCAGCTCGTGAGGTATTAGGTAGACAAGTTCCCCTATTTTCTCCATTTCTCTGCCCAGCTGCGTTCACATTCATTTCAAACCCCCCAATTTCAGAAGGAAGTCTTCTTCAAACCGCTCGAACCTAGTCATAATTCTCTCATTCTTTCCCGTTCTATTGAATCAGCTATCCAACTCCTTCCAACATCATCGAATCACAGCGCCATCATGCACTACGAATCAACCATTCTCGCTCTCCTAGCAGCAATCCCCGTTTCTGCAGTCCCCCCCCCAACATCAATCTTGGTTCCTGCTCACCGGCCCTGGTAGTCGGTGATGGTGAAATCTCATTCGGAAGCGGCACCGAGGCCGAAGCACTCGTGAACACCTTAGTAGGAGCCTCAGTCGGCACTGAAGGAGCAGCTACAGCCGCCAATGGCATCACTCGAGCCGGAGAAACCTCACCCACGATCAGCACATCCGCGGAAGCAAAATCTCCCTCATCAAGTGCGTCCTCCCTCCCCACTGGTATCTTCAGTATCGGAAAAAGTATCTCTGGCATCGAGCCGCAGACGGACATTGCTGATATGGGTGTAGAGAAGCGCGACCTCGCTGGCTTTAACGCTGCTCTCCACTATGCGACTGGTGCACTGATGATCCCTGGTGTTGAGCCGGGAGCTGGGGAGGGGGTTTCTGGTATAGGGATTACGGTCAAGCTTAGCGGTGCTATTGCTAAGAGAGACGATGGTGGTCTTCCTACTGTCGCTTTGCTCTCAAGATCAGATCATTTGGGGATTATAGTGGTGCGGAAGCTGCGACGTAAATCTTTGAACTCAAGCTAATTTCAGTTTAGCTTCTGCAAAGGGTCGAGGCGCGGGGGATGTTATGGAAAGGGAAATTGCTGTGGAGTCTATTGATGAGGTGAACTTGAACTTGGATGGGAATATTGAATTGACAATTACTGGGGTCAAGCCATGAGCGTGTGTAGAAAGTACTTAGTAAATATGATTGCACCAGCAGATATGAAAATAATAAGTCTTCTTGTCGGATCAGTCTGAAGTTCATGTTTTTCGTTCAAACTCTTGACCTCATCTTCAACGGCAGGCACAGCAGCAATAGGACTTCCCGAGTTGGGAATGGTGTGGCACTCCTTGTCAAGGCTTATAAAAGGCTTATTGCGTGTTTTCAGGGCAGGAGCCTGGAAATATAGGGACTTTCAGCAACTAAGCTCACTAGAAAAGAGTGCTACAGTGGACCCAGACTCCAAATGCCCTGTATTCCTGTCACTTTATGCCGCGATCTCCCTACACTTCAAATTTCATCTACTCTCGTTTCGACGCACTCGCATCTTCACCTCTCTTCATACACTCAATCCTCACATCAAGCCCTCCACCTCCCTCTTCCCACTTGCAGCAGTCGGCGCCGTATTCAACGCCAACAAAGCAAAATGCCCGCCAACAACCGGCCTCGCGATAAACGGTCCATCCGCAAAACTACCACACCCAAATTAGCCTCTCATTTTCAACACCCCCACGATCAAAAATCGAAAAAAAAACAAGAAAATAAAGGGAAGGTGGGAGGGGGAAACACGTACTCTCCGGTTTGGGTGTTGTAGAGATCAGTAAACGCACGATTCGTAGCCGTTTCATTTATCCATTTCGCGAGCAGGGAGATGAACATTGCTTGTGTGGATGGGGAGGCTATGGCTGAGGTCCAGATTTGCCAGTCCGCTGTGCTATAGTCAGCTCCTTATTGACCTTTCCTCTCGAGTGGGGAAATCATGAAATAGAGATCATAGACTGGTGAGAGTTTAAGGAAGAGAGGAAATAGTGGATTAACCATACATTTTGTGAAGACATTCCTAGTATCGAGTGGTACACCATAAGTCTGTGCTACAGTGGGGTAAAACGTGCTTTGCATATCGTAGATAGACTGCGGGACCAGGTTGAGACCGAGAAGGCGGTCTGCGTAGAGGTTGTAGAGTAGACCTAATCGCAGTCAACAAAATTGCTTCAGAACATACCACGAACACTCACCATGCGAGTTATCATCCTGATAATCCAAATTCGTATGCGGCGGATCCGCACTACTCACAACCGCCATCTGCCGCCACTGCCCGATATACTCATGCGCGATATTCGAGTAGTTCGCTGCATCCGCACTATTTCCCGTCTTTGACGCAATCTCGGACATTGCTTCAATCGCTATAATCCCCTTTAACGCAAGATTGGTTTGGTTCGCGAGCTGGCCTTGGAAATCGTCGGTTGAGAGTTGGTTTGCTGGAATAAGTGCTTCTTGGACCAGGTATCCAGTCCATTGTTTTAGGATGGAGTAGTGTTGGGAGAGGTATGCAGTGTCGCCTGTT
>Ga0302325_10028895_pt1 | contig 11465 bp, 10 predicted proteins | sample Palsa_T0_2_FD_201948 | JGI IMG/M metagenome (GOLD analysis project Ga0302325, IMG submission 201948) | Peat permafrost microbial communities from Stordalen Mire near Abisko, Sweden - Palsa_T0_2 | ecosystem: Environmental > Terrestrial > Soil > Palsa > Peat permafrost | place: Sweden: Abisko... | reverse complement strand
CAACCAACTTTGCCCTGGCCGACCCGGTCGGATCCATCAGCGGAGAGGTTTACAACGACGTGAAGGGCACCGGCATCATCGTCCCCGGCGATCCCGGCGATCCCGGCGTGCTGGTTTACGTCGATCTGGACAACAGCGGGCAGTATCAGCCCGGCGATCCCTCCGCGACGACCAATGCCGATGGCGATTACACGATCTCCGATTTGTTTGCCGGAACTCCGCTGATCGTTCGCGAAGTCGTCCCCGCGGGAACGATCCAGACCGTTGCCCCCGCCGAGCCCGTTACCCCCAGCTCCACGACAAACACGGCAGCCAACTTTGCCGTGACGCAGACCGCGCAGATCGGCGGTGCGGTCGCGCTGCAAAACGTCGCCGAGGCACCGGCAACCGATAGCTCCGGCGGCTTTAAGCTGATCCTGGCCGAGAAGCTGAAAAACAAGAAGCCGATCAGACTCGCGGTGTCCACCAACAGCGGCGGCGGCTTCATGTTCGACGGCGTCAACCCGGCAGCGAAAATCACCGTGCAGATCCTCAAACGAAAGGGATATAAATTGGCCCCCCACACCAAGTCCGTTCGCTCATTGAGCGTGACGGAAGGGGAGGTGCTGAGCACGCTGCTTTTCTCAGAGGTTCCGATCGTCCCACCCACACGACGTGAGAAAGCGGTATAGTGGGTTCGGACACGTCACCGGCAGCCGCCCATCGATGCCAAAGCTGCGCCACGGGGCGGATCGGCAGATTGGTGTGGCCGCCGGGTTTTAGACGATGATTAGGACGATGACCGCGACCATGGAAGCATTGCCAATCGCCGCTCCCCCCGAAACTCACGCCGACGGAAGAAAGCTGTTTATCGCCACGATGCTGGGGGCGATCGCCCTGCGCGTCATGGTGTTCGCCGCTGGCTTGTTGTCGGTACACCTGGCTCCGCCAACCGCCGAGCCGCGGTTTAATTTCGAGCATCCATGGATCGCGTTTGACGCCCGCAGTTACCGCGAACTGGCCCTCCACGGCTACGCCCCCGACCGAAAGGGCGCCCCGTATCTTGGCGGAAACACGTTTTCACTGATCGCCTATTTCCCGTTGTTCCCGGTGGTCACCCGGATGTTGTCGACCGTCATGCCGATCGATGCGGCGATGCTGATGCTCTCGAACGTCTGCTCGATTATTGGCTTCGGCTTCCTCTTCGACTGGGCCCGCCGATTGGCCGGCCTGCGAACCGCGGCGCTGTGCGTTCTGCTGGCCGCCACGTTTCCCGGCGCCGTCGCCTTTGCCGCCGGGATGACCGAGGGGCCGTTCTTCATGTTTGTTGCAATCGTTCTCTGGCTCCTCGAGGAGGACAGATTTTTCTGGGCCGCGCTGATCGCCGCCATCGCCGCCACCAGCCGCCCGACCGGTGTCGCCCTGGCCATGCTCCCGCCCGTCTACGCCTGGTTCCGGCAGAAAAACACCCCACCGCCGCGCAGGCTGACCAATGTTGTTCTGCTGGGGCTGGTCGCGTACAGCGGGAGCATCGCCTACGAGGCGTTTCTCTGGCACCGCTACCAAACGCCCACGGCGTTCTTCCAGGCCCAGTCGCATTGGAACGATCTCAACGCGGAACGACTCCAGGTGGAGGCGGCCGCCCATGTCGATCGCCACTCCCTGCAATTTCTGCTCGATACTCTCATGCGCCCCGCGGGCTGGAATCGGGCGATGGCCATCCCCATCCTCCTGGTCTCGCTGGCGGGGCTATTCTGGCAAAAGCGCGTTCCCCGCGAAATGTTCTTATTGCCCCTGATGATCTTCCTGATGACCAGCCTGCCGGGAGGGGGGCTGCGCATCAGCTCCGTGCCGCGATATGAATCCGTCGCCGCCCCGCTGTTTCTGCTGGTCGCCCTCTGGCTCGCCCCGCGGCATCGCACCCGGGCGCTGGTCACAGTTCTGCTGCTGCAATTGGCCATTCAACTCTATTACGCCGCTCTGTTCCCCCGACAAATCTGGGTCGGCTGATCGCTGCGGCCGTTGGAAATTCAGCGGCGGCCCTGCGATAAACTGAGGCCATGCTCAAGCAAGAGGACCACGAGAGTGGGGCCGCGGAGTCCTATCCAGACGCTCGGCCGCTCGTGGACGACATCTTGCGAGATGCCGTCGCCCGTCGCGCCTCGGATATTCACGTCGAGCCGACCGCTTGCGGTTACGAAGTGCGGATGCGCGTCGATGGGCTGCTGGAAACCGTCTGCACGCACCAGAAGGACACCGGCCGGGCGATCGTCGCCCGATTGATGGTGATGGCTCACCTGCTGACTTATCGAGTGGACGTTCCGCAGGAGGGACGGCTGAGTGCGACCGTCGAGCCGATTCCCGGCGAGTTGGATCTTCGGCTGGCGGTGATGCCGACGACCCATGGCCTGCGGGCCGCGGTGCGATTGCCGGCGGACCTGCTTGCTCCCGGTTCTTTGGAAGCGCTGCAACTCCCCGAAGGCGTCGTGCAGGGGCTGAAGCAATTCGCCGCCGGCGATTCGGGCATGCTGATCCTCACCGGCCCGGCCGGCAGCGGGAAGACCACCACCATCTACGCACTGCTCCAGCACATCGCCCGCACCTGCCCGGGATTGAGCATCGTGGCATTGGAAGACCCCGTCGAACGCGATTTGCCGGGCGTGACGCAAATCGAAGTCTCGCCCTTCGGGCAACTCACGTACGAGCGGGCGCTGCGCAGCATCCTGCGGCAGGACCCGCAGGTGCTGATGCTCGGTGAAATTCGCGATGCCGCCACCGCCACGCTCGCCCTGCAGGCCGCGCTCTCCGGCCATCGGTTGATCTCCACCTTCCACGCCTCGACCGCCCCCGGCGCGATTGCCCGATTGATCGAAATGGGGGCCGAGCCGTATCAGATCACCAGCGCGCTCCATGGCATCGTCTCCCAGCGATTGCTGCGGCGCAAGACAACCGACGGCTACCGCGGTCGAATCGCGGCGGGGGAGTTTGTGCGGCTCGACGAGCCGGCCCGGGCCGCCATTCTGCGCCGCGACGACGCTGCAGCGCTGCAAACCCTGTTTCAAAAGCAGCCGGGCTTTGTGAGCCTGCGCGAATCGGCAGAGCGCCTGGTCGCGGCGGGCCTGACCGACGCCGCGGAAGTGACGCGCGTGCTCGGCGCGGTCTGCCAATAAATGCGGAAGGCGGCCTCTTGCCTCCTCCCCCGGTACTCCGGGGGGAGGATTGAGGTGGGGGCCGAGTGGCAGGATGCGCTCTCACAGCCGGATCAGTTCGGGTGCCGGAGAACCCCCACCCCAGCCCTCCCCCGGAGTACCGGGGGAGGGGGAAGGACCTGCGCCGTGATCGGGGCCCGCGAAAGAATTGGCAGACCCTGCTGCGCGAGCCCGCCGCTGTATGATGCCCGCCGCTGTATGATGGTGAACAGGACGGCCGCGCGTTACCATCCGCGCCATGGCGGAGGCGTCGGCTCGCAACGAGACGTTCGCGTACCAGGCTCAAACGGCGGGGGGCCAATCGCTCAGCGGCACCATCGATGCCGATGACATCACCTCCGCTTCCCGCCAGCTCCAATCGCTGCAACTGCGCATCACCGGCATCGCGCCGGCGCAGCCGCCAACCGCCCGGGCAACATTGCGCGGGGCGGATTTTCTCGCGTTTAATCAGCAACTGGCGCAGCTCACCGCCGGCGGATTGCCCATCGAACGCAGCCTGCGCCTGCTGGCCCTGGAGATGCGCGGCCGACCGGCGCGGGCGGTGAACGAAATTGCCGCCGGGCTGGAAAAGGGGACGCCGCTCGAAGCCGCGTTTGCCGGCCACGCCGCGCTCTTCCCGCCGCTGTATGGATTGCTGATCAAGGCTGGCATCGAGTCGAACAATCTGCCGGCCATGCTGCTGAACCTGGGCCGACACGTCGAAATGATTCAGCGGCTGCGCGCCGCGATCTGGCGGGCCGCGACGTATCCGCTGTCGGTGCTGGCGGCGCTGTTGATCGTCATGACGTTTGTTTGGACGTATCTCATTCCGCAGTTCAAGCCGTTAACCACCGTGCCAGAGGTGCCGTACTATTATTATCGCGCGACTCTGACAACCAGTCCGCCGTCGTTGGACTGGGTCATCCCAGTCACCAGCACCCTGAGCTTTGCCTTGATCAGCTTCGTCGCCTGCATCCTGCTGGCGGTGCTGCTGCTTTTGATCCTGGCGCGCCTGCCCGCCGGTCGGAGACTCGTCGAGCCACTGGTACTGCCGCTGCCGTTGATCGGGCCAATCCTTCGATGGAATCTGCTGGCGCGGTGGTGCGATGCGCTGCGGCTGGGCGTGGAAGCGGGATTGGATTTGCCGGCGGCGCTGTCGCTGGCGGGAAATGCGATCGACTCGCCACGGCTTCGCGCCGACAGCAAACTTTTGATGGACTCCGTTGCCGGGGGGCAGCCGATGGACCTGCGCCCGACGCGCCTGCTTCCGCCGCTGGTTCCCGCTGCGCTGCAACTCGGCGCCGAGCAGAACGACCTTACCGCGGCGACGGCCATGCTGGCCAGGATGTATCAGGAGCAGGCGGAGATTCGGCTGTCGGTCTTGCCGCAGGTGCTCTCGCCGCTGTTGCTGATGTTGACCGCGACGTGCGTTGCGCTAGCCGTGGTTGCGGTGGTTCTGCCGCTGTTTGCCGTGCTGCGCTTGCTAACGCACTAGCGAACGCAAAATATGTGGTGGGTCGAAATGCCGCGATCATCATGAATCCCCAGCCCCTGCAAATCGGTTATGCGACGCAGCGTTCGTACGCTCGATTCTGGCCCAGGCTGAATCAGCGCGGCCCCAAGATGGAGTTTCTGCACTGGCTGGGAAGTCTTCTCGCCTGGAGCCTGGGAACGCTGATCCTCATCGGCGTGCCCCTCGGCTTTCTCTTCAATGTGAGCGGACCGGTGCTGAGCTATCCGTTCCTGCTGGTCGCCGTGGTGCTCACGCCGCTGTTGGCGGCGGCGTCGCGCAGCGTGCGGCGGCGGCGGGCTGCGTCAGTCCTCGGCTATCTCCAGCAGGCGATTCGGCTCAATCTCCCGCTCAATCGTTTTCTGGCCGCGGCAGCCCATAGCGAGAAGGGCCGGCTGTCGCGCGAGCTTGTCGAGCTTCGTCACGAGCTTGAGGGTGGCACGCCGCTCGCCGTGGCGCTGGCAATGAGCGTCCCGGAGATCTCCGAAAGGAACATCGCCCTGATCGACTATGCCGAGCAGATGGGACGATTGCCCGAAACGTTGGACCGGCTGGTCAGCGAGCAGGTCGGGGAGTCACGCAAGGTTCGCGAAAATCGGACGATCGCGACCTGGTATCCGCCCATCCTGATGATCGTTGGCGGCTCGGTGGTCGCGCTGATTGACGTGTTCGTCCTTCCCAAGTTCACCGCTCTTTTCAAGGACTTTCATCTTCCCCTGCCGGCGGCAACTCGCTGGGTCGTCGGCGCGGCGGACTGGCTCGTGCTGCTGGTGCCGATTGTGGTTGTTGTTGTATTGGTCATGTGTGCAATGCGCTTCCGTGAAGCCGTGAAGATGAGCCGGCCGACGTGGCTGTTTCGGGGGATGACGGATCGGTTACTGTGGATGCTCCCCCTGTCGCGCGGGCCGATCCGCGACCGCGCCCTGGCCGATCTCTGCACGGCCCTGGCGGATTCCGTCGAGCTGGGCTATCCGCTGGATCAAGCCCTCCTGCGGGCGCAGCAGTTGGAGCTGAACGTGGTCATCAAAGGCCGGATGCAGCGTTGGGGCCAGGGTCTGGCCGCCGGCCGCCCGCCCGGCGAGGCGGCGCGCGAGGCGGACATGCCGCAGCTTCTCGCCGGCATGTTGACCACGGCCAGTGCCGCTTCAAACACCGGCGACGTCCTTCGCTTTCTGGCGCGGTACTATTCCGGGCGATTTGTTCTGGGGCGAGAGCTGCTGCGCGGCATGGCCGTCCCCGCCATTACACTGCTGATGGGAATTCTGGTCGGGGCCGTTGCCTTGGCGCTGATCGTGCCGCTGCAACGGTTGATCGAAGCTTTCGCGAGAGGGGGGTTGCGCTGATGCGCAAACAACGCCGGGCATTCATGCTGCTGGACGCCATCGTGGGTCTGGCGATCCTCGCGCTGCTTGGCGTCATCATCGCCGCAGAAATGTCGTGGCACGCCCGCGCCGCCCAGCGCCTGGCCAACATTCGGGCCGCCTCGGAATTGGCTGAGTCAGCGCTCTTCGATTTGCAACAGGGTCATCCGCTGCATCCCGACGGAGGCAATGACCAGACCAAGGTGGAGCAACTCGCCGGCGGTGACCCAATTCCTCACAGCGCCTGGGTTCGCGTCACCGCAACGCACGACGGGCAGTCGGCGTTGCTGGTGGGGCTGGTCAAGGCCGACGTAGTGGGGGACAAATAAGATGCGGCGACGCATATCAGGTTTCACAGTTCTGGAGATGGTCGTCGTGACCGGCCTGTTCGTGATGGCCGCCGAGATCGCAGTGCCCATCCTGCGCTGGTCGATCATCGACGTGCACAACGCCCAGACCGACGCCGACTCGGCCGACTGTCTGGACCGGGCGACCAACGCCCTGCGGAAGGACATCTGGCAAGCCCGCGAGATGCACACTTCGACAAGCGATCGTCTCACGCTCACGTCCGCCGCCGGCCATGAAATCACCTGGCAGGCTAATGCCGATGGCTCCCTCGAACGCAGTGAGTCATCAGCCTCCAATCAACGATGGACCACGTTCCTGGCCGGCATTTCATTCGCCCAAGACGGCTCGGTGCTCGTGGTCACGATCCCCGGTTCGCCCCAACATCCCGGCTCGACAATCAGCATGATCAGTCCGGCGATGCTTTACTCCGGTGAGCAAAGATGACGCGCACCTACCGATGCAAATCACGGCCGGCGTTCGTGACATTGCTCGCGATTGTCATGCTGGGATTGGTCGCCACGGCCCTCACCTCGGCGGCGCTGCTCATCCGCAACGACATCCGCCGCACCCAAACCATGGAGATCGACGCCCAGCTCCGGCAACTGCTGCTGGCGGGAATCCCCAATGCCGTCGCGCGCTCGCAGAACTGGAGTGACGCGACTGTGCCGCAGACGTGGTCCATCGCCCTGCCGAACGATCCCCTGATGCAGGAAGCATCGCTGTCGAGCGAGCTTGAGTCGATCTCGTCCGGATCAGTCGAGGTGCGTATCTCGGCGACGCTGGCCGCTCGACGAGCCGACGAGCAACTGCATTTCCAACGCGAGGGGAATGAATGGAAGTTGACGGAAACACATCTGGGTCCGCCGGGATGAGGGACCGGTGATTGGTGATTGGTGCGTGACGCCAAGCCGGTGATGGTTGCGTGGCGCGCAACTTCACATCAAGCATCCATCCGTTCTGTCACGAACCAATCACCAATCACCAGTCGCCAATCACCATTGCTGCTCACCAAGGGAGCAATCTGAACGTCGGGGCAACCTCGATCTTCTGGCCGGGCTTTCGGTCCGCGATTTCCACGAACTGCTTGGCCCATTCGTCCATGATTCCTTCCGCGTCGCTGTACCACGTCAGCCCGCGGACATCCAGCGGGGCAAACTGCTCGGCCTCGCGGTCGGCGGCGTAGATGACATATTTCCCCGTGGCCGCATCGCTGACGCGGGCCTCGAACGCGGCCGTGCTTTTGTCGTTGGCGACGGAGCGCACCACGGTGATTCCCGTGCCGACCCAAAACGGGGCGAAGCCCAGGGCGTTGAGCAGAACCTTGCTGGGGACGACCTCGATCAGCGCCACCTCGAACACCAGCGTATGCGGATCGTGCCCCGCAACATCGACCACGGCAAAGCGATGGTTCGGATCGTCGCGGAACGCCTTCACGATCGAATCATGCGCATGGTCCGAAAGCTTCCGCGAGTCCGCTTCGATCTGCGCCTTGGGCTGCCCCTGCTGCCAGGCCGTCGTTTTGAGCATGTAATCGGTGTTCACCGGGGCGACATAGATTTTGTCGTAAGTCTTCCAGTCCACGCTCGGGTCGCGCCAGAATTTGTCGAATGGAATGGTCGGGTCGTGCTTCAGCAGCGTCGGATCGGCAAATCCAACATTGGCCGCCGGAGCGGCTTTGCAGCCGACGAGCAGTGCCATCATCAGCGGGATCATCACCCCGGCCAGTCGGTTTGTTTGCTTCACGTTGAAGTTCTCCTTGAGCAATGATTCACGATGCATCGCGGCCAGCGCGTGCATGTTATAAAGGCCCGCATCCATCGGATAAAGATGCCGGCGCGAACATTTCGCCGGCTGAGAAATAGCGGGTGAAACCCCGAATGCGGACGGTTTGTCTCGATGACCCAACCAAGTGCGTTGGCTGTCAGACCGCGCGGGCGGTAGAATCGCGCCCGTCAGGAGATAGCGGGGAATGGCGATCTTTCAATTGCTGAGTGAAACTGGCGCCGGGCTGAGCAATTCGGACTGGATCGCTGTGGCATCGGCGATCGTCTCAGTTATCGCGCCACTTATATGCGTCCGATTCGCGAAGCGCGCGGAGGAGGCTAGCAAGAGCGCGAACGCCGTTGCAAGCGGGGAGGCCGAAACCAATCTTCGCACTGCGATCCGCGGTGCCCACCAGTGGTTACAACAGTGCAATATTCAAATCGTCGAACTACGCAAGGACAGGACGCCGGAGGAGCTGTCACCGGATGAGCGGTCAATATATGAAGCGTACCTTACCAGCTACGACACTAGGGCGCGTCCGGGTCGTCCGACGTAAGCATCTCCCCAGTCTCGACGACTCGGTATTGCTTGGACCCCAGCCAATTGACGTGGTTTCCATCGATGGTGAGAATGGCCTTCATGCCTTCAATCTCAGCATCCGGATCCCCGACATGGCCGGCATCGATGATGTCAACGAATTGGTGCAGCGTTTTCCGCTTGCCGGCCACGTCGACAGCACTAAAGGTCTTCTTAAGCTCTTTTCGCTTTACCATACGAGCAGCATTATAGCACCGCGCCGCCAAGTGCGTCCACGCGCCCTGTGCCGTTGCAACTCCGAGGCTGCCAGTTGTCGGCGATTGCGCCATCCAGGACTTCGGGGGATTCTGGTTTCGTCAGTCTGGTTTTCAATCCACCTCACGGCTCGAAGATGATCGGCCGGATGGCGACGCAGCGCAGGGCGGCCATGGCGTCGGAGAGCTGCTGATATTGCCGGCGGTCGTGATAGAGGCCGCGGATCGCGCCGCCGCTGCCGGCATACCCGCATTGGGGTGCCGCCGGGTCGCTCCCTCATGGCTCCTTCCTTTTTTTTCTTCGTTTGCAACGCTTCTCTGAGGGTCGTGTATTGTTGCTATAGCAGGTCTAATCCCGTCGAACCTCGCGGGGTGCATGGTGATTTCAGCCCGGAAAACGTCGGTTGTTGGCTTGGTGGTGGGCGTTGCAGCGTTCGCCTGCCTGTGCCACCCTCAGGATTCGGCCCGTGCGGTCACCGCCGCAGCCGCCGCTCCCGCGACGTCGTTTCCGGAGTCGCAGGAACTCTTTGATAAAACGATCGTCCCCCTCCTCCGGCAAAACTGCTACCAATGCCATGCCAACGGGCAGAACAAGGGTGAAGTAGCCCTCGATTCCTATAAAACCATCGCCGACGTCGAACAGGATCGGGCGGTTTGGAAGGAAGTGTTGAAGGATGTTCGCACCGGCGTCATGCCGCAGGCCGCATCGACACACAAGCCTTCCCCAGCCGATCGCAAAACCATCGCGGACTGGATCGAGCGCGAGCTGTACAAATTCGACCCCAACAATCCCTATCCCGGCCGGGTCACGCTTCACCGGCTCAATCGCGCTGAATACAACAACACTGTTCGCGACCTGCTGGCCACCGATCTGCGGCCGGCGGATACGTTTCCCAATGATGACGCGGGATACGGCTTCGATAACAACGGCGATGTGCTCTCCATGGCGCCGGTGCTGATGGAAAAATACATCCAGGCGGCAAAGATGGTTCTCGACGACGCGATCTTTTCCGATCCCGTCGTGCCGGCGCCGGTGGCCCACTGGGATGCGGCGACGCTGGCTGGAACGATCCCCCCCGCGGACCCCAATGCGCATACGCCTCCTGCCGGACCGCTCGGTCGCACGTCGCCGCTCGGCCGGGTCTTCAACTATGCCGGTCGGATCAGTACAACTTATACTTGCCCCGCCGATGGTCATTATGACCTGCGGTTTCGAGGCTATGGACGCCAGCTCCCCCGGGTGCAGTTCCAGATTGACGGCCAGAACATCGACCAGCCCGTGGAGGTTACCGATGATCTGCCCAACGTAAGAGTCTACGGCATCGACAAAGCGCCGCTTACGGCCGGCAAGCACGTGCTGACGTTGGTGTTCGTCAACGGCCCGACGAAACAGGAATACGATGCGGCGTCAGCCGCCGCGGCAGTGGCGGCGGCCAACGCCAAAGCGCAGCCGGCAGGTGCGGTTGGGCAGACCCAGACGCTGCCCCAGGGGCGGTCTCAATTCTCGACCGATGGGAATGGGCCCGCACCGTCGAATGGCCCCACGACCCGACCCACGACCAATCCCTCCGGCCGGGCGGCGGGACGAGGCCGCAGAAACGGTCGCGGCCCCAGGGGTTCGACCGGCGGGGTGCCTGGCAAGCCGCTGCTGGGGGTCATCTTTGTCGAGGTCGAGGGGCCGGTCGATATCACGCCCGACCGCATGTCCGAAAGTTATCGCCGCGTGTTTGTCTCCTATCCCTCGGCCAAGGTCACCAAGCAGCAGGCTGCGGCGGCTATCATTCGCAACTTTGCTCCCCGGGCCTTTCGCCGCCCGGTGGCGCCGGCCGAGCTTGCGGAATTCATGGCGGTCTGGTCCAGGCAGAACGCAGCCGGTGAATCGTTCGAATCGAGCATCGATACCGCGCTGCAGGCGGTCTTGATCTCTCCTTACTTCCTCTATCGATATGAAAAGGATCCCTCGTCGTCAGATCCCAACGCGGTGCGGACCCTGGATGAATACGAGCTGGCCTCGCGCCTGTCCTACTTCCTTTGGAGCAGCATGCCGGATGACGAGCTGTTTCATCTCGCCGGCCAGGGAAAACTTCGCGCCAACCTGGAGACCCAAGTACGGAGAATGATGGCCGACCCCAAGAGTTCGGCCATGGTCGAGAATTTCGCCGGCCAGTGGTTGCAGTTGCGACAGATGTACAACGTCAGCCCGGATCCCAACCGCTATCCGGCCTTCGATGAAGACCTGCGGGCGGCGATGATCAAGGAGACGCAGCTCTATTTCTCCTCGATCATGACCGGGGACCGCAGCGTCCTGGAATTCATCGATTCGGATTACACCTTCATGAACGAACGCCTGGCGAAACATTACGGCCGCACGGATGTGCTCGGCGATCAATTCCGCAAAGTGATGCTCACGGGCAAGCAGCGAGGCGGCCTGGTCACTCAGGCGAGCGTTCTCACCATCACCTCCTATGCCAATCGCACGTCCCCGGTGCAGCGCGGCAAATGGGTGCTGGAGAATCTGCTGGAT
>Ga0302325_10028894_pt1 | contig 11465 bp, 9 predicted proteins | sample Palsa_T0_2_FD_201948 | JGI IMG/M metagenome (GOLD analysis project Ga0302325, IMG submission 201948) | Peat permafrost microbial communities from Stordalen Mire near Abisko, Sweden - Palsa_T0_2 | ecosystem: Environmental > Terrestrial > Soil > Palsa > Peat permafrost | place: Sweden: Abisko... | reverse complement strand
ATTGCTATTGTCCGCAGGACTTTCTGAACGTTCATTGCTGCTCCTCGCATTGCCTCTACTGCTCACGATTTTTTACCAGCGGTCAGGAGAAATATGCGACTGGCCACCGATCCGACGCTATTCTATCGGGAAAGATCAGTACAGGCGAGTGTCTGAATGAACTGCGCGTGCTCACCGCAAGCCTACCAGTTCGGTGACGTAATCTTAGGATTTTTCCTCGCACCCCATCACTTTATTGAAAAACTCCCGCTCCGCATCAGAGTATTGCATTTCGTAGGATGGCATCGTTCGTGGCGTCCGAAGGACTCGGCGGTAAAAGCTCTAAGCATTTGTCCCTGACTCAAGGTTCTAGCCAAGGTTCGATTTTCTCTGCGTACTCTGCGTCCTCGGCGGTAAAAAGCTCTAAGCAACAGGTCACTGATATGATGGGCGGTCTCCGACGATGTACTGTCGAGATAAATCTTGTTAAATAAATCTGGGAGCGCACGGAAAGCAAAGGCATGGATCAAGATCAGACTAAAGCCCACCATCAATCAGGGAATCCTCATTTTCGCGCGCCGGGCGCCGACATCTACTTATACGTAATTTCACTGATCGCAGCCGTTGGCGGCTTTCTTTTTGGTTACGACCTCTCGATTATTACGGGAGCCGTGTTAGTGCTCAAGGGTCAATTTGCACTCACTCTCGGGCAGGAGGCATGGGCTCTCGGCAGCGCGTCGGTCGGCTGCATCCTTGGACCTTTTCTTGGTCCCGTATTGTCTGACAGCGCCTTGGGGCGAAAATGGACCCTGATGATTGCGGCGGGTTTATTTCTGGCCGGTACGGTCGGAACCGCCCTCGCGAACGCGATGTTTGATTTCAACCTTTACCGCATCCTGGGCGGGGTTGGCGTTGGGCTTGCTTCCGTGGTGTCACCCATGTACATCGCGGAAACATCGCCCGCCCGCATCCGCGGCCGTCTCGTAACCCTGAATCAGCTCGCGATTGTAGTCGGCTCGACCGCTTCTATCATTGTCGCGTACTTCCTTTTGAAAACTGGGATGCCGGAGGCATGGCGGTGGATGTTCGCTTCCGCCTGCGTCCCCGGCCTCGTCCTGATCGTGGGGCTGTTCTTTGTTCCCCACAGTCCTCGCTGGCTGGTCGAAAAAAATCGCCTGCCGGAAGCGCGAAGCGTATTAACGAAAACCGACGGGGCGGAGAACGCCGATCTGGAAATCAAGGACATTCTCGCCAGTATTCACGAGGAAAAGGGAAACATCTGGGAACTCTTTAGCCCCGGCGTGCGCGTGGCCCTGCTCATTGCGGTTGGGCTCGCATTCTTTCAGCAATGGACAGGCGTCAGCACGCTGACGTTTTATGCTCCGATCATCTACCAGAAAGCCGGTTTCACGCAGGTGAGCGGCGCCATCGGTCAGACCGTGATCATGAATATCTTTAACATCATCGTCACTGTCATTTCCATGTTAATTGTCGATCGCGTCGGCCGAAGACCGCTTCTGCTCTGGGGAGTTGCCGGCATGGGCCTCGCTCAACTCCTGATGGGCACATTTTTCTATCTCGGGCTGCATGGTTTCTTCATCGTAGGAGCCATGTACTTCTGCATGGCAACTTACATCGTCAGTCTAGCTCCGCTGACCTGGCTCATTATGTCCGAGGTTTTCCCCACCCGTGTTCGTGCCAAAGGAATGGCCACGGGTTCGGTTGTAGTGTGGGTTTCAACCGCAACCTCAATCTTTTTCCTGGGAAATGTGATGAGCGTCTTAGAGAAGACCTTCGGCACGGCGGCGGGAGTCTTCTGGGCCTATGCAGTGATATGCCTGGTTTGTTGGATATTTTCTTACAAGTTGGTTCCAGAAACCAAAGGCCAGACGCTCGAAGACGTTACCCGAGACTTCCTTCAGCGAGCCCAGACGTAGCGATGTCAGGATAAGGTTTTGCAACTCCCTTTACTGGCTCCGAAGCATCCAATGCAAGCTTGCGTCAATCCGACCTCAATTCCGTGGAGGTAATGCCTGTCCATACCGATTGAAGATTACGCGATGATTGGCGACTGCCACACGGCGGCTCTGGTCTCAAAAGAGGGTTCGATCGACTGGCTCTGTCTTCCGCACTTTGATTCCGGCGCCTGTTTTGCCGCGCTGCTCGGAACCTCTGAAAACGGTCATTGGTCCATTTCGCCCTCCGAGCCGATCCGCGCCATACGCCGCCGCTATCGTGACGGAACTCTGATTCTGGAGACTGAGTTTCAGACCGAAAGCGGATCGGCAACCCTGATCGACTGCATGATTCCTCGCAATGGCATGCCCGAGCTTGTGCGCACTGTGGTCGGCACCAGAGGGCAGGTCCGTATGAACCTGGAACTGGTGATTCGATTCGACTACGGCTCGGTGCTGCCTTGGGTTCTGCAGACCGGGAGTGGGATTTCCGCCATCGCCGGTCCGGACATGATCCGGCTGCGCACGGATGTTCCGCTTCGCGGTGAAAACATGCAGACTAAGGCAGACTTCACCGTTGCGGAAGGACAAAAGGTCTCCTTTAACCTGACCTGGTATCCGTCACACCGGCAGGAACCTGAACCGCTGAACTGTGACGCGGCGATCGAGAAAACAGAAAAATGGTGGCGGGAATGGTCGGATCGCTGCACTTATCAGGGTCAATGGCGCGATGCCGTGCTGCGTTCGCTGATCACATTGAAGGCCCTGACATTTCTGCCCACCGGCGGAATCGTAGCCGCGCCAACCACTTCTCTGCCCGAACTGCTGGGCGGCGTCCGCAACTGGGACTATCGCTTCTGTTGGGTGCGGGATGCGACCTTCACGCTGCAGTCTCTGCTCAATGCCGGCTATCTGGAAGAGGCGCGAGCGTGGCGGGAATGGCTTCTGCGAGCCGTCGCCGGCAGCCCTGCCGAATTCAACATTCTCTATGGGCTTCGCGGCGAACGCAGGCTCACTGAACTGGAATTGCCGTGGCTGCAGGGATACGAAAAATCCGCCCCAGTCCGCACCGGCAATGCCGCCTACAAGCAATTTCAATTGGATATCTTCGGAGAGGTGGCCAACACGCTTTTTCAGGCGCGCCAAGCCGGCCTGGGACCACCGGAGCACGAACGCGGGGAGATGGCCCTGGCGCTGTTGGAATTTCTGGAGACGGGATGGGTTCAGCCCGATGATGGCATCTGGGAGGTGCGCGGCCCGCGCCGCCATTTCGTTCACTCCAAGATGATGGCGTGGGTCGCAGTCGATCGCCAGATAAAGAGGGCAAAACTGGGCCGGCTTTCGCTGGATATACCTCGATGGGAAAAACTTCGAGACGCCATCCATGAGCAGGTTTGCCGGCAGGGTTTCGACGCGGACGTGAATTCTTTTGTGCAATTTTACGGATCCCAGCACCTGGACGCGAGCATCCTCATGATGCCGCTGGTCGGCTTTCTACCGGCGAATGATCCGCGCGTAATCGGCACGGTTAAAGCCATCGAAACCAATCTCATGCAGAACGGTTTTATCCAACGGTACACGGAAGACCCAGCCGTCGACGGCATGCCCCATGGCGAGGGAGCGTTTCTCGCGTGCTCCTTCTGGTTGGCGGATAATTACGAGTTGCAGGGTCGCCATGATGACGCCGTGCGGTTGTTCGAGCGCCTGCTGAGCATCCGCAATGATGTTGGTCTTCTGTCCGAGCAATATGATCCAATCGCAAAACGTCAGCTGGGCAATTTTCCCCAGGCCTTCTCTCACGTCGGCTTGGTGAACACGGCTTTCAACCTGACCGGCGGGTCGAAATCATAACGCGCTGTCTCGCCATACGGCACGCGCGACCGCGACGTATGGCATTATTGAGACGCGTGTGTGGGGACGGGCGTGTGGGGACGGGCGCCTCGCCCGTCCAAGCCGAGCGCAGCTCGGCAGCGCTCGAATGCCAGCGCGCACACCGTTGAGTCGGAGATCATCATGGCACCGCATCCCGGTCGTAGCGTCCTCATTCCGCTGACGCTCGGCCTCCTCTTCTGTCTCACTGCCTGCAGCCGCCCGCCCGCCGCCGACTCTTCGAACTCCGATTCGCAAAAACTTCCATTCGATCGCCTGCCCCACTCCACCGGAATGTCACCGAGCCAGTCGCTGATTCCATCCACTACGAAACTGCCCGAGGGAACGCCCATCCTGATTCGCCTGCAGAACGTGCTTTCCAGCGCGTCGGCGCATTCGGGAGATCCCTTCAGCGCAACCGTCGATGAGCCGGTCGTGGTCGACGGCCAGACGCGGATTGCCCGCGACACACTTGCAACCGGCCGCGTCCTCGAAGCCAAGCCCTCGGCTGGCGCGCGCGAACCCGGCTATTTGCGGATCGTGCTGGTGAGCCTGAATGTCGGCGGCCGGCAGATCATGGTCTACACTTCCAGCATCTTCGCGAAAGGTGGCCCCCGCGAGGAACGAAACCCGGCCACCGGCGCGCCTTTGGACGCCAGTCAAAGAGATAGAGATAAAGATAAAGGCAAAGATAAAGACAAAGATAGGGATCGCGATATTGCTTTCGGCACCGATCGCCGTTTAAATTTCCGTCTCGCCCAGACCGTGGACTTACAACAACCGGCAACAACAAACGAGCATTGAGCTAACAGGCAGCGGAAAAATCTGGGACTAGCATTTGCTCGTGTAGGGACGGCCGCCCTCGGCCGTCCAAGCCGAGCGCAGCTCGGCAGTTGCCAGTGCACAGCAACTCACAGACCGCGCCTCCGAGATCCGGGTGCCCCGTCCAAGCTCTGCTTGGGCGGGCCCGCGTCACCTGAGACCGATGCCTCGATCATGGTTTAACCACGGCGCGAATATCCGCGCTCTCCATGACTCGTCTGGGATAACCATCTCTCGCGACAATCAACATCGCGCGGCCAATCTCTTTTGTGGTCAACACGTGATTAGGAAAGATTTTTCGGAGCAGCGGAAGCAATGGCTTACCGATTTTATAAAAGACACGGTAGGATTTCGTCTTCGATTGGATTCCATCAAGGGGCTGGATCATCCCCGGACGAAAAATGTACGCGGTAAAAGGCATTTTCAATAGTGCGTTTTCAGTCTTTCCCTTGATTCGCGCCCACATGACAAGTCCACGCTCTGAGCTGTCGGCGCCCGTGCCCGAGACGTAGATGAAAGTCATCCGAGGGCTGAGCCGGCATAGGACATCCGCGGCCGCCATGGTCATTGCGTAAGTTATACGTTTGTATTCCTCCTCGTTCAGTCCGCTGGCGGAGACGCCAAGACAAAAAAAGCACGCATCGAAACCCGAGAGATTAGTCTCAATCGTTTCATAGTGCCATAGGTCCGAATGTACAATCGCGCGTAATTTCGGGTGAGGCGCCGCGCTAGCGGTCCGGCCAACCGTCTGCACGAGTTCGACATTCGAGTCCAGAAGAGATTCGCGCAGCACACCCTGGCCGATCATCCCAGTTGCGCCGAAGATTATGACCTTCATCGTCGGTCCGCTTCCTTTCGGTTCCTGTGCAGGTGATCTTGTGCAAGACTCTCAATCCCGGCTTCTGCCGTGAGATGGATCGCTTGACGTTGCCACGTCGAGGTCCAGGTGCAGTCGTTGGGTGGGATCTACCGAGGGAGCCATGCCGGGCGCGTAACAATTCCCATCCTTATTATAGTTAGCACTATTGTTAGTTGGGCAGCCTCGGGCGAAATCAGCCCGCTTGGGCGACTGAGCAAATTGCCAGACTTCTGCGAAGGAGATCCCGCTGGATCCCGGTGAAAGATTATTTCTCGAAATGGTGCATCCAGGCGACGGCGGACAGGAGTCGTTCACGACCCAGTATTTGATTTTTCTTCCACCCGCATTTTGCTGAATATCTTCCGCGGTCACAACCGAGACGCCGGCGGATTCTCTCGAAGCAATTCCCGAACAGTAGACACCCGCTGCGAATTGGGCGGAATTTACTCCGTCGACCCAGGCGTGAAGATAGACGCGTTGTTCCCGGAGCAGACGTCCGCCTTGTTCCTGGTCGAGAAAGATGATGGTCTGCAATGGAAATCCTTCCGCTCGGGCCGCCCGAACCGCCGCGTCCGCATCGGACCTGCCCAATCTGGCCGCCCCCACGGCCGATGATTTGATTTCCGCATAAGTGCGGCCGTTGAAGAGAACCAGGAAGCCGTAACCGGCAGCCTCGATGATTTTCCGTTTTCCCGTCCATGAATTTGTTTTCGCTCCCGGCGGCGTATTCAGCCAATATCCGGAATAGGAGAACGTCTGGTGGAGGCTCTTCAAGTTCGCGTCTCCGGGATAATCGTTGCGATCGAACCCTACGTAGGCAGCTTGTGTTGCCGGATGCGAGCTGGAATCTGGCGTGAGCTGAAAACCGGCCGTCAGCAACGCCATGATCGCCGCGATTGGCAGAACCGCTCTCATGTTGCCTCGTATGTGCCTCGTCTAGTGCCTCGTCCCTTCGCATGATGGACTGCACTGCCGTGACTGCACTACCAATGAACCAGACCCTCGGGGTCTTCTACCAGGACGACGTCATATTTTTCCAGCATGGGCAGCAGAACGTTTTCCAGTTCGCGCTTCCACAATTCTCCTTCATAAAACTTTGCTTTCATCGGCTCGCGTGTAGTTCGATCAGGAAAGCCACGCATAAAAAAGAATGTGTCGGGATCCTCTACGGAAAGAAATGGACCCAATATTTTCATCCCGATTTCCTTGTGCGCCGGGATGCTCTTGGAGCGGAATATCGCAAGGAATTCGGCGCGCTTGCCGGGCTTGGTTTTGTAGGTGCGCATTTCGATGATCATCTACCGTCTCCGCCAGCATGCTTGCGCGCCATCACGGGCGCTCAGACCGTCATCTCTGCGTCTTTTTGACGCTCCGCTTTCGATGCCGCCGGCAAGCGCAGGCGAAAGGTGGTGCCGGCGCCGACGATGGAATCGAATTCCACCGAGCCGTAGTGCCATTGCATGATCTGGTAGGTTTGGGCGAGGCCGATTCCGCTTCCGCCTTTGTCGCCTTTGGTGGTGAAGTAGAGTTCGAAAATTTTCTCCTGCGCTGCGGATGGAATGCCGCAGCCCTGGTCGAGCACTTCCGCCAGAATCATTTCGTCATCGCGCCGCGCCTTCAGTGTCAGCGTTCCATCTCCGGTCATCGACTGCAAGCCGTTCAGCACCAGGTTCAGAATCGCTTGCCGCATCAGATCGGAATCCACACGCACTATCAGCGGCTCGTCGTCCTTGGGAAAATCCAGCACGATGCGCAGTCGCTGGCGCGCAGCATCTGGCGCGGCCAGCTGAGATACGTTCTCCATGATCTTGCGCAAGTCCAATTCTTCCAGCCGCAAATCGCGGGGACGAGTGAAGTCCACCAGGATTTGCACCACCCGGTCGAGCCGGTGAATTTCGCTGCCGATGATGTCCATGTGGCGGCGTGTTTCGGGATCGTCCTGGCGCAGTTTATTCTGCAGCAACTGCAGATGAAGCACGATAGCGTTGATCGGGTTCTTTACTTCGTGAGCTACCCCTCGAGTGAGGCGGCCGCTGGCGGAAAGACGCCTTGAAATTTCAATCTCATCCTCGATCCGGCGCACCGATTCGGTATCGCGCATGGTGAGTAATGCCCCTATCGACGTGCCTCTCTCCTGAATGAAATCAAGCGACACCTGAACCCTGTGGCCGTCGGCAGCGTCGAAGTCATACTGCACCAGCGGGCGCTGCTTCTGGAATGCCGGGAGAACCACGGCGCCGAGAACCGTTCCGTCGGAAAAAATCTCCGCGGCGGTGCGGCCAAGAATTTCGCGACGCGGCCGTCCCAGAAATTTTTCCGCTGAAGCGCTCACCAGGACTACTCGCGAATCTCGGGTGAAGAGCATAAGTCCGTCCTGCAGCTTGGTCATGACCTGCTCGACATTGTCTTTCAGGGCGGAAAAAATCTGGTTGGTATCGCGAATCTGGCGCCCGAGGTGCGCGATCTTGAGCGACACCAGGCCGACCTCGTCATCAGAGCCGGACTCCTCGGCGGGCAGCACGTCTCCGGCGCTAGCGCTGTCGAGATTGCGGCTGATGGCTTTCAGCGGGCCGAGTGCGACATTGGACACCACCGCCGCCAGCACCAGCGAACAAAAAATCGCGACTACCGAAAAGAAAGCTGCCTGCTGCAGTCTCGGCGTCAATTCGCTGCGCAAAAAAACTGTGTTCACGCCCACCCGCACGCTGCCAAAGATTTGGCCATCGAGTTCCAGGCCGATGCTTACGTCGTAAACCGTGCCCGGGCCGTAGAGCATGCGCAGCTGGCGCCGGAAGCCGGCGTCGCGCAGCGCGCTTAAGGGAGACCGCTCCGGCACCGGCTTGCCGTTCAAGGTTGGATTGGTGTCGAGAATCGCCAGCCCGCTCGGATCAATGATGGCGGCGTCATAGATGATGCGGGAATTTCCCACCACCGATTCCAGCATGTCGTTCAGGTTGGTGTCGGTCTGCAGATAATTCGTGATGGCGGTACGCATCGCTTTGGGATTGTTGGTGTCAACCCGCGTGCTGGTGAGATCGGGAACCGCTTTGGAGGCGGCGTATTCGAGCTGGTTGGTGAGCTGCGAAGCGGTTTCATCCGCCCACAGCAGGCGCTGGCGCAACAGTTGCGACAGATAAATCCAGGAAAAGCCGACCACCAGCGCCGTGAACAGCGTAGTGATCACGAGCACGATGATGACTTTGCGTCTCATTTTAAAGAAGGTCGCAGGGCGTTCGTCGTTGGCCGATAGTCGATAGTCGTTAGTCGTTAGCAAGGACTCGCGAACGACTATCGGCCAGCGACGAACGACTAGCCCCGAAACAAAGACCTGCAACAAAAACCTGACACCCGAAAGCTGAGAGCTGATAGCTGACAGCTGCCCCTCTCACTCCCCCTCCGCCTCCGCCAGCAGCGTATCCTGTGGCCGCCCGTATTCTTTCAGTTTGTTATGCAGCGTCTTCAGGCTGATGGCTAATATCTCAGCCGCTCGAGTTTTGTTGTTATTGGTCGACTGCAGCGTTTTCAGGATGAGCAGCTTCTCCGCTTCTGCGACCGTCGTGCCCACGCCCAGATGCACCGCATCGGGATCGTTTACCACCTGCCGCACGCTCTGGCCAAAGCCCGGCGGCAAGTGCTTGGTTTCTATCAGGCCGCTTTCGCAGACGATTACGGCGCGTTCCAGAGTGTTGCGCAGCTCGCGCACATTCCCCGGCCAGGAGTAAGTCTGGAACATATTGAGCACGGCCTCGCTCACGTCCGCCACATTGCGATTGTGCTTCTGATTCATGTCCGCAAGCAGGCTTTTTACTAAGTCACGGATATCTTCTTTATGCTCGCGCAGGGCCGGCATATGTATATTAAAAACGTTGAGCCGATAATAGAGGTCTTCCCGTAGTTCGCCATTGGCCACGGCATCGTCGGGAACCTTGTTGGTGGCGGCGAGCACGCGCACGTCCACCGAGGTCTCGACCTTGCTCCCGAGGCGCCGGAGTTTGTGGTCTTCGAGGACCCGCAGCAGTTTCGCCTGTGTGCCCACCGGCATCTCGCCAATCTCGTCGAGCAGCAGCGTGCCGCCCTCGGCGAGCTCGAAGCACCCGGTGCGGCGTTCGAGAGCGCCCGTGAAAGCCCCCTTCTCGTGGCCAAAAATTTCGCTCTCGATCAGGGTCTCGGGAATCGCCGCGCAATTGATGGGGACGAACGGTTTGTTGCGCCGCGGACTTAGATCGTGGATGGTCCGCGCCACCAGTTCCTTGCCCGTTCCGCTCGCCCCGGTGATCAGGATCGAGGCCGTGCTCGGCGCCACTAACTCGACCAGGCGGAAAATCTCCTGCATCTCTGCCGACGCGCCGACCAGAGTTCCGAGCGCTCCCTTATCGCGCAAGCGGCGGCGCAGCGATTCGTTTTCGTTGCGCGTATTCACGATTTCGCCGATGTTGGTGAGAATCGAGCGCAATCGCCGGAAGTCGATGGGCTTCTCAATATAATCCTGGACGCCCAGCCGGCCGGCATGGAATGCGGTGTCGGTCGCCTTCTGCGCGGTTACCATCACCACCGCGATCGGCTGCGTCATGTCGGCCAGTTTCTCCACCAGTTCCATGCCGCCCATGCGTGGCATCTTAACGTCGGTAATCACGATGGCGGGAGCAAAGGAGGGAATTTTTTCCAGAGCCTCCACTCCGTCGGCTGCGGTGTCGGTGCGATAGCCCCAACCCGAGACCAGTTCGGCAAGTCCGGTTCGTTCGTTCTCTTCGTCTTCGACAATCAGTACACGTTCCTGTGTCATATTTCCTTTGCTGTCGTCCAATCAGCATTATTCAGGGAAGCGCGCCGCCCCGCAACCCGACCAGATATAGGAATATCAATTTGAGATAGAGCGAGGGCACAGCGTTCTACAGAAAACCGGATTCGCGAACCACAGAAGGCTACAAAAAATATCGGCAAGTAATCTTCTTCTTTTGAAAAACCGACTGCTTGCTGTAGAATTCGGTGTTTCCCATGTGCAGCCGATCCGTGCGTGCCATAAGGACTCATTTATCCCAGTTCTATTTAATTAGCTTCTAGGTTTTGATTTCGGAGGAACTCTAATGTCACTTTGTCACGAGACTTACCGGAGGTTCGCGAGTGTCGCGCTCGTCCTGGCCATTGTGCTGATTGCGTTGCCGGCTTTGCTGACCGCACAGTCTACGCCCGCACCCGCGGCGCCAAGTTCATCTTCGGATAGCTTCCCCTCGGTGGAAGTATTCATTGGCTATCAGTGGTTAAACCCGGGCGGAAACGTCCCCGATCAGAGCAGCCCGCCCAACGCTGTGCAGACGCCGTCGATGTCCAAGGGCTTCGCCGCCAGTGGGACCTACAACCTCACCAAGTATCTCGGTATCGAAGGCAATTACGGCGGAAGCTCGAATTCCACCAACGCCAGTGTCAACACCTTCACCGGTGGGCCGAAGTTGACCTTTCGTGGCGAGAATAATGTGAATTTCTTCGCGCACACGCTGATTGGAGTGGAACGCCTTGACTATAGGTATGACCCAAGCAGCAAGGGCGTTGTCGGCATCCTCGGCGGCGGTATGGACCTCAAAATCTGGAAGTACGTCTCGATACGCCTCTTTGAAGCGGACGTCCAGTTGTCGCACCAGAATTTCGGCGGCGTCGTGCCTCCCAGCGATGCCGGGTTGCGCCGTCCAGGTTTCACCGGCGAAGTGCTGCGCACTGGTCTCGTGTTCTCCTCGGGCGGCGAAGCGCCTGAAGTTCTCGTCGGCGCGGCCTGCTCGGTGCAGAATTCCGACGTGATGGTTGGCGAACCGGTTCACGCCACCGTCGCCGCCAGCAACTTCAATCCCAAGCATCCTCTCACCTACACCTGGGCGAGCAGCGGCGGCAAGATCGAAGGCAAAGACACCGGCGCCACCATCGACACCAATGGCCTCAGCGGAGGCAGCTACACCGCCACCGCCACCGTCACCGATCCCAAGGCGAAGAGG
>Ga0302325_10028893_pt1 | contig 11465 bp, 6 predicted proteins | sample Palsa_T0_2_FD_201948 | JGI IMG/M metagenome (GOLD analysis project Ga0302325, IMG submission 201948) | Peat permafrost microbial communities from Stordalen Mire near Abisko, Sweden - Palsa_T0_2 | ecosystem: Environmental > Terrestrial > Soil > Palsa > Peat permafrost | place: Sweden: Abisko... | reverse complement strand
GCGGGCCTCAGCGGCCCCTGCAGCCCCTGGGCGAACCAGTCAGCCTCGGCCATACCCTGTTATCCTCGAAATTAGCGCCCCGTCCGACGCGCTTCCCAAATGAAAAAACTGCTCGCTCTCAATCGCGGCGAAATCGCCATCCGCATTCTGCGCGCCGCCAACGAGCTCGGCCTGCGCACCGTGGCCATCTACTCGCAGGAAGACCGCTTGGCGCTGCATCGATTCAAGGCGGACGAAGCTTACCTGATCGGCGCCGGCAAGGGTCCGGTGCAAGCCTACCTCGACGTGGAAGGCATCGTCGCCCTGGCCAAGGAAAAAGGCGTTGACGCCATCCATCCGGGCTACGGGTTCCTGGCCGAGAATCCCGCGCTGCCCCTCGCCTGCGAGCGCGCGGACATCACGTTCATCGGACCGAGCGCCGGCTTGCTGGAGCTGCTCGGGGACAAAACCGCCGCCCGTAAATTGGCGCAGCAGGCCGGCGTGCCGGTGGTTCCGGGGACCGGAAAGGCTGTGAGCAATCCGCATCAGGCCGAGAAGATCGCCGCCGGCATCGGATTCCCGCTGATCGTCAAAGCCGCATTCGGCGGCGGCGGGCGTGGCATGCGCGTGGTGGAAAAGGCCGCCGATTTCGCCGGCAAGCTGGAAGAGGCGCGCCGCGAAGCCAAGGCGGCGTTCGGCAACGACGCCGTATTTCTGGAGCGCTTTGTGCGGCGGGCGCGGCACGTGGAGGTGCAGATTCTGGGCGACCGTCACGGACACCTTCTGCACCTTTATGAGCGCGATTGCTCAGTGCAGCGGCGCCATCAAAAAGTAGTGGAGGTCGCGCCGGCGGTGGGGCTCGACGCCGCCATCCGAGTTGCGCTGGCCGATGCCGCTGTGAAACTCGCCAGGGCCGCGGGCTACTACAATGCCGGCACGGTGGAGTTTCTGGTGGACGCCGATTCCGGTGAGTGGTACTTCATCGAAGTGAACCCTCGGATTCAGGTGGAGCACACCGTCACCGAAATGGTGACGGGCATCGATCTGGTCCGCTGCCAGATTCAAGTGGCCCAAGGGCATAGCCTGCACGGGCCTGAGATCAATCTGCCGCCGCAGGATAGCATTCCGCTGTATGGTTACGCGCTTCAGTGCCGCATCACTACCGAAGATCCAGCGAACAACTTCGTGCCGGATTACGGGAAGCTCTCCACCTATCGCTCGCCCGCCGGCTTTGGCATTCGCCTGGACGGCGGTTCAGCCTACAGCGGCGCCGTAATCACTCCCTATTACGATTCGCTGCTGGTAAAGACTACCGCCTGGGGCCGGGAGTTCCCGCACGCGTGCCAGCGCATGGATCGCAGTCTCCGCGAGTTTCGCGTGCGCGGCGTGAAGACCAACATTCCGTTCCTTGAGAACGTGGTCAACCATCCGGATTTTCAGGCCGGGCGAGTGACCACGCGCTGGCTCGAAGAGACTCCGGCGCTGTTCAAGTTCGTAGTGAAGAAGGACCGCGCCACCAAGCTGTTGACCTATCTCGCCGACGTGATTGTCAACGGGAATCCTACCGTAGCCGGGAAGCCCGCGCCGCTGCGTCTGCGGACGCCGCCCATTCCGCCGCACGATCTCAGCGCGCCGCCGAAAGGCACGAAACAGATATTGGAACAGGACGGCGCCGCGGGGCTGGTAGCTTGGGTGCTGGCACAGAAACGGCTGCTGCTGACCGATACCACGTTCCGCGATGCGCACCAATCGCTGCTGGCGACGCGCGTGCGCACTTACGACATGATGGCCATTGCGAACTTCGTGTCACACCGGCTTCCCAACCTCTTCAGCCTGGAAATGTGGGGCGGCGCCACGTTCGACGTGACCATGCGCTTCCTCTTCGAAGACCCGTTCGCGCGCCTGCGGCGGCTCCGCCAGGCGATTCCCAACATCTGTTTCCAAATGCTGCTGCGCGCTTCGAACGCAGTCGGGTACACGGCATATCCCGATAACGTGGTCGCAGAGTTCATCTACGAAGCTTCCGCGCAGGGCATGGATATCTTCCGTATCTTCGACTCACTCAACTGGCTGCCTAACATGAAGGCGTCCATGGAAGCGGTGCGAAAGACTAAGTCGGTGTGCGAGGCGGCTATCTGTTATACCGGCGATATTCTCGACCCCAAGCGCGATAAGTATCCGCTGGCTTACTACGTGAACATGGCTAAGGAGTTGGAGCACATGGGCGCGCACATGCTGGCTATCAAAGATATGGCGGGCCTGTGCCGTCCCTACGCCGCGGAGAAGCTGGTGAAGACGCTCCGCGAGGAGATCGGCATTCCGATCCACTTCCACACGCACGATACCAGCGGCATCAACGCTGCGTCGGTTCTGAAAGCGGCGGAAGCGGGCGTAAACATAGCGGACGGCGCGGCGGCGTCGATGAGCGGGCAGACCAGTCAGCCGAATCTGAATTCGATGGTCGCGGCCCTCGACCATACGAAGCGCGCGACCGGTCTCGACCTGGACGCATTGAATCAGTACGCCGATTATTGGGAGACAGTGCGAGACTACTATGCGCCGTTCGACACCGGCCCGAAAGCTGGCACGGCGGACGTCTACTTACACGAAATGCCGGGCGGCCAGTACACCAATCTGAAAGAGCAGGCGGAGTCAATGGGCCTGGGCGCGCGGTGGCGCCAGATCGCACGGACTTACGCCGATGTCAACATGGCGTTCGGCGATATCGTCAAGGTGACTCCGTCGAGCAAAGTGGTGGGAGACATGGCCATCTTCCTGGTGAACCACAACATGACTATGGAACAGTTCGAACAGTTGACTCCGGATCACAACCTGACGCTGCCCAGTTCGGTGATCGATATGTTCATGGGGTCTCTCGGCGAACCGGATGGCGGATGGCCCAAGAAGCTGCAGAAGATCATTCTGCGCGGACAGAAGCCGCGCCGCGGACGTCCGGGCGCGCATCTGCCGAAGGTCGATCTGGATGAGACCGCGGCGGCGGTGGAGAAGAAGATCGGCCGGCGTCCGTCAAAAGACGAGACGCTGAGTTACCTGATGTATCCCGACGTTTTCGTGAAGTTCGCGCGCAACCGCCAGACTTGGGGCGATGTGGACGTGCTGCCGACGCCGCAGTTTTACTACGGCATGGAACGCGGCGCGGACATCACGGTGGAGCTAGAACCGGGCAAATCGCTGGCGATCAAGTTTTTGACCGTCGGCGAGCCGCATCCGGACGGCACGCGCACGGTATTCTTCGAGCTCAACGGCCAACCGCGCGAAGTAACCGTTCGCGACCGCAGCCTGGAGGTGAAGCAACCGGCGCGAGTGCAGGCGGACGTCTCGAAGCCGGGCGAGATCGGCGCGCCGATTCCGGGCGTGGTATCAAGCGTTGCGGTAGAGCTGAATCAAAAGATCAAGAAGGGCGACCCGTTGTTAGTGCTGGAAGCGATGAAGATGCAGAGCACGGTTTACTCAGCCTTGGCAGGGACGGTGAAGCAGGTGCTGGCGCAGCCGGGGCAGCATGTAGAGTCTAAGGACTTACTGCTGGTAATCGAGTAACGCCGGCGGTCTTGCCGCCGGCGCCTTGACCCGGCGCGTATGACAGGCCTCCTGGCCTGTCCAGACAGGCCAGGAGGCCTGTCTCACTAATCGCCGAAGCTGCCGACTTCTTCGCGCTCCTCAACCACCGTCTTCGCCTTCGCTTTGGGCGCCGGAGCCGGCGCAATGGCCCCGATCTGCACCAGTTCCGGACCGGCCTGCTCTTTGAGCACATGCTCGCGATAGAGCTTCGCCATGCGCGCGTCTTCCTGAGACTGCTTGAGTTTAGCGTCGCGCGCGCGGATCTTTTCTTCCCCGGCGTTCTTGGCGATGCCCAGCTTATCCAGATCGTGCTGCACTTCCGTTGTAACAATCCCTTCGCGCAGCAGCAGCGAGTGATCTTTGCTGTGGAGCGGCACAGCCTTGTTGCCGGCGAAGATCTCGTGGCGGCCTTTCTCCTCATACCACTTAGTAAGTGTGGCCGTCATGTGCATCTTCTCGATGATGTTGCGCCAGCCGATGCCCGTGTTATAAGCGCAGAAAGAGATTTCGCCTTCCTGTGTGGCGTAGGGGATGATGCACTGCTCGGTGCGGCGGAAATCGTAATTGAACAGATCCTGGAACCACATGCCGGCGATGAAGAGGAAGTTCCAGCGGTCGCGGCGGCGCTTTTCAATGTCGTCCATCGTGCGGTCTTTGCCCACTTTGCCGTAGTTCTTGCCGGTGGCTCCGAAGGTCTTATCGAACTTCGCCATCAGGTCCGAAAAGCGGAAGTGCGTGGGCGATTTGAACGGGTCGTAATTGCGACCGAGCGCCAGCGCCATGCCGATGATCGACATCCACTTGCCGCGGGCCGCGTCGTTCACATGGGCCACGTCTTTCGCAAGCTGATCGGCGTTGACGAACGCGGTGAAGGGGACGGATTCCTTCGTTTCCTTGTCCACCATGACCGCCATGCCGACGCCGCAGTTGGGGTGGCAGCCGCAGCTCAACTGTCCCCAGGTGGCCGTGGGGCCGTGCACCAGATCGCTCCAATCGGAGAAGGTGGAAATGAACGAAATCGGGAACCAGTCGCGCACCGGCTCGCCGAGTCCGGTCTGGCTCTTCACGTCATGCGCCAGGTGCGAGAGCGTGTAGCGCTGCGCTGCGCGGCGCTCATCGGTGATGGCTTCGTCGCGTCCGGTGAAGCTCACCGGTTGGAACGAAAGGAAGGGAATCTTCTTGGGATTATCCAGCGCGAACTGAATCACGCGGCCCACCTGCTCATTGTTGATGCCGTTGATGATGGTGATCACCGGGACGATATCGACGCCGTTCGAATACAGGTTTTCAATGGCGCGCAGTTTCACATCGAACAGATTGCCCACTTTACGGTGCGAGTTGGCGGCATTGCCAACGCCGTCGAATTGCAGGTACGCATAGCGCAGCCCGGCGTCGGCAGCCTTCTTGCAAAACTCGGGACTCTTGGCGAACTCGATGCCGTTGGTCGCCGCCTGCACCGAGGTGTAGCCGACTTCGCGCGCATACCGGACAGCGTCAAGGAAGTAGGGCGAAAGCGTCGGCTCGCCCCCGGAGAACTGCACCGACATCTGGCGCTTCGGCTTGATGGTGATGGCGTTATCGAGCAGCGTCCGGATATCGTCCCAGGTTAGCTCGTGTACGAAACCGACCTGATTGGCGTCCATGAAGCAGGGGTCGCACATCATGTTGCAGCGGTTGGTAAGATCGACCGTCAGCACCGAGCCGCGGCCGTGAGTGATGGTGCTGGAGCCATGCTTGTGAAGCGTGGAATCGTTGTGGGCGCGAATATCGCGGCCGGGGAATACGTCTTCGAGATGCTTGAAGAAGGCGGTATCCATCGCCATGACGTCTTCAAAGTGTCCATGGACGGCGCAATCCTTCACCATCAGGATCTTGCCATCGCGCTCGATCACCTTGGCTTTAATTTCGCCGGGGCGCGAGTTGTAGAGAATGTCGATGGGCTCTTTGCCGTCGAGAATCCGCTGGCGGATTTCCGGCACGCAGCGCGGGCAGAGCGAATCGGTGTCGCGCGGCCATCCAAGCGGCGGCTTGATCTTCTCCCACGACTTCAGGAGCGGCTTATCGGACCATTTCGGCACAAATCCCGGATTCTGGTGAATCTGGTTTAGCGAATCGAATACTGCCCAAGCGGCGCTGGCGGCGTACGTTACGGCCTTCTCTACGTATTTAATCGGCTTGTGCATCTCTCTGTGCCCTCCCGATGGCTCAGTTTTCCGGCAAACGTGATCTGCTTCCGGCGATTGAATCTAGTAATGCCCGGGCACACCAGAATATGGCAAGACGGACTGGTGCGCTTAGGGGAAGTATAGTGAAGCTGGCGCGGCCGGGACCACAGATTGCCATTAAAGCGTTGAATTTGTTGGTTGTACGGTGCATCACGGGGTTGAATGGGGCAATTCGCAGGATAAACGGCCCCGGCTTGTAGACGTATGAAAGGGAACGGCTTATGCCCCGGCGTGAGGTGAGCCGGCGCGGGTGGTAAGTGGGGCAGGCGCTTCCGCCCGCCAACCCATTGTAAAGAGCATGAGTAGTAAGATGGTCGGTGCAATGCTCGGGCAAAGGAAAACACATGGCGGGAAGACCGGGATTTCGAGTGCGCGGGGATTGGCAGCGGCCGGCGGCCGATTTGCTGGCGGCCTTTTGCCAGGCGGCCAGCTCCCAGGTGGCGGACGCCATGTCGCGTTTGGGAGCGATGGATTCGGGCATCCGTTCCGTGTGGCCGGGGCCGCGCATAATTGGCGCCGCCTTCACCGTGTGGTGCCACGCCGGCGACAATGTGATGTACCACAAGGCGCTCTCGCTGGCGCAGCCGGGTGACGTGTTGGTGATCAACACCCAGGCGTCGGGCAATGCAGGTTTCGGCGAGCTGCTCGCCACCAGCGCGATGAAGATCGGCGTGCGCGCGGTGATTGTGGACGGCATGGTCCGCGACGCCGAAGCGTTGGAGGCGATGCGCCTGCCCGTGTGGGCGCGCGGCCTCTCCCCCAGCGGATGCAATAAGGATGGCGCCGGCGAAGTGGGCGCCGTCATCGCCTGCGGTGGCGTGGCGGTGCGGCCGGGAGACGTGATTGTGGCCGATCGCGATGGCGTGGCCGTGGTCCCGTTGCAGGACGCCCCCGAAGTGGCGCGCTTGTCAATGGACGTGGTAGCGCGCGAGCGCAAACGTCTGGCGGAGATTGAGGCGGGGTTGCTGGTGAGGCCGGAGATCGATGAGGTGTTGCGGCGGGCCGGCGTGATTGAGTGACTGGTGTGTCTTGGCCGCCGATGAGCAACTAAAGGCCGATGAATCAAGCCCAACTCTTATCGGCGTTCATCGGCGTTTATCGGCGGCCGATGCCTCTTTGCGTTTTGGTCCCTGGACGCGGCTGCATTTCACCCGGCGCCCAAAGCGGCTAATCGGCTGATGTCCGGTAAGGCGCCGCACCCCCGCGTTTCATCCGTGGCCTTCGTGCTGCCCTCTCCTGTCAAAATCGCAAATCGGTACCCGACCCGGTATCAATGTCCGCTAGCCACCCTGTCGAGCGCCGCATAGCGTCCGCCATGCTGATCTTGCTCGGCGCGCGATTGCACGTCGATGTGCATGAATTTCGCCGTACTGCTCGCGTCCACCGCCGGCCATTTCGGCAGCCTATCATTCGATGCGCGTTTAGGGTCGCAGTTTGACTATCCCAAGACCGCTCCCTTGCGGAAAAGCTCCAGCGTTTTGAAGAAAGAATCGACGCACGGCTCGCGCGTACCGAAAGACTCCTCAATCTCAGCTAAGCCGGTGTCCGATGCCGAACACTACGTCGCGAAATGGGACAGCGCCGGATTGCAGGCTGCTTCATAACCCTCTGTAACCTCCACAGCTGACTAGAGTTACATCGGCCCTCCGATTGCACTCCAGGGTCTCTCGACAGCCGAGGATTTGATGAGAATTCCACTATCCATTGCCTTATTCGCTTCCGCTTCCGCGGTTTTCGCGCAATCGCTCGTTCCATCCGAGGTCTCCATCTCGACGCCGCCGCCTTCACCCGTGATCGGCCGGCTGCTGCGTCCCTTTCATCTGGAAAGGCGGGTGGTCGCCCCCGCGCGGCTCACCAACTCGTCGCGGTTGGACTCGCTGATCAGCGGTAGCAACCTCTATCTGACAGTGCAGGACACCATCGCGCTGGCGCTCGAAAACAATCTCGATATTGCCGTCCAGCGCTACGGCCCGTTTCTGGCGCAAGAGGATTTGCGGAGAGCTCTGGGCGGCGGCATCCTGCGGCAGGACATAAGCATACCGATTGCGCCAGGCCCGGTCAGCGTCAGCCCCATCGGAGTGAGCGGCAATTCCAGCGGCCTCGCCGCCGGTTCCGGCCTCGCATCGACTGCATTCCTGGTTGGGTCTGGCCCGAATCCGGTGAGCTTGGATCCCAGCATCGGCGCTTCCGTAACATTCGGGCACTTTAGCACGCCTCAAACCAACCTCAGCCTAAATCAGACTACTTCTCTGGTCGAGAGCTACAGGAATTACTCGGTCGGTTACTCGCAGCAATTCCTCACTGGGACGGCTATTTCAACGAGTTACTCCGGTAGTCGTTATCTCTACAACAGCCCTACTCCCACGCTGAATCCGTATATCAATGCCGACATCGATTTCACCATCAGCCAGAGCCTGCTGCAGGGCTTGAGCTACGCTGTCAATAACCGCCAGATTCGGGTTGCCAGGAATAACATCAAAGTAAGCGATCTGACCGTGAAGCTACAGTTGGTCACCACCATTTCCGCGATACTCAACCTCTATTGGGACTTAGTGAGTTTTAATCATGACGTGCGCATAAAAGAGCAGGCTCTCGCAATCTCTCAGAGGTTGTATGAAGACAATCAGAAGCGTGTTCAAGCCGGGGCGCTGCCGCCGGTTGAGGTGACGCGCGCGGCCGCGCTGGTTTCCGCCAACGAGGAAGCTCTCTTGATTTCGCGAACCAATCTCGCGCAGCAGGAGACCGTCTTAAAGAACGCGCTGAGCCGCACCGGCGTGCAGGATCCGAAGTTCGATGCGGTCCACATCGTGCCGCTCGATTCCATCGAAGTTCCAAAGGTTGAGGAAATCAGGCCCATCCAAGACTTGATTCAGGTTGCCGTGGCGCACAGGCCCGAAGTCGAACAGACCAGAATCAGCCTGGAAAACAGCAAGATCAACCTGCAGGGTACCAGGAACTCCCTGCTTCCCAGCCTGAGCGCTTTCGCCGAGCTAACTAATAACGCGCTGGCCGGCGCTCTGAATCCAATCTATAACGGGTGCTGCGGCGCTCCGGATCCTTACTTTCTTGGGGCGGCCGGAACCGTTCTCTCGCAGTTGTTCGGCCGCAACTTTCCAAATTATTCCGCCGGCCTTTCCTTCAACATTCCCTTGCGGAATAGGGCCGCGCAGGCCGACTACGCGATGGATCAGCTCAAGCTGCGCACCGAGGAGCTTCAATTGCAACGCAGCTTCAACCAGATTCGCGTGGACGTGAAGAACGCCGTGATCGGAATGCAACAGGCGCGCGTGCGGTATGACACTGCAGTCAATACCCGGATGCTGGCGGAGCAGAGTCTGGATTCAGAGCAGAAGCGGTTTCAGTATGGCGCGACGGGGTCCGATGTCACTACCGTGATTCAGGCGCAGCAGGATCTGGCCAACGACCAGAGCCTGGAAGTGCAAGCCATGGCCTCTTACATCCACGCCAAAATCGACTTCGACGCATCGCTTGGACAGACGCTTGACGTCAACAACGTGTCGATGGAGGAAGCACGCTCGGGCCATGTGCAAAGGCAATCGTTCCTTCCCGAATCGCTTCCGGGAGTTAAGCAATGAAGCCGCCGCATATGAACTTCGCGAAGACCACTCCCTCACGGTCGTGGCTCCGATCGGAGTCGCGCGTTGCTAACAGAGCCGCGACCGTGAGGGAGCGATGCTTCATCCCCTGCGTGATCTATCTTTGCATAGCCGCCATGCTAGCTCCGCCCGCCGGCGCGCAGTTGCCTTTTGCCGAAAAGCCCAACGGACCAATCCTATGGCGCTCCTACAAAAGCGCCACCGCCGGCCCGATATTCCTTCACAATTCCAGTCGCATCTATTCGCTGATGCGAGCGGGCACGCTATATCTCACAGTGCAGGACGCAATCGCGCTGGCCATTGAGAACAACCTCAATCTGGAAGTGCAGCGGTATGCGCTGCCCGAAGCCGAATGGGCGGTGGAGCGCGCCGATGCAGGCGGCCCGATTCGCGGTCTCTCCACCGGCGCGCCGCAGGTGGGAATCTCCGACTCGGGTATCGGCGTACTGGGCGCTGTGTCCGCCGCCGGACTAAGTGGCAGCGGAGGAGGCGGTGGCGCTGGTTCCGTCGGTGGCGGCGGCGGGGCGATTCTTCAACAAATTGGCCCGGTGGTGGTGAACTTCGATCCCTCCCTGACCGGCAGCGCCGGCTTCTATCACGTGACCCAGCCGTTCGCCAATAATACGTTCGGGGTCAACCCGCTGGTCGATACAGACGCCATTTCCACCACCAGCGTTCAACAAGGGCTCCCCACAGGCGGCTCTGTGACGGTCCGCAACTACTACTACCAGCAAAAGGAGAATGCGCCCGGCGACACTCTGAATCCGGCCATTGGTCCTTATATGCGGATTCACTATTCACAACCGCTTCTACAGAATTACGGCGTGGATCTCAATACCCGCAGCATCCGGGTCGCCCGCAACGGCCGTATATCCGCGCGCGAGACATTCCGTGGGCAGTTGCTGACGCTGGTTTCGAGCGTGCTGGGTCTCTATTGGAATCTGGTGAGCGCCAACGAAGAGCTGCGCATGAGACAGCACGCTCTTCAGGTTACGCAAAAGTTCTTCGACGATACGAAGACCGAGATCGATCTGGGGGCGCTTCCGCGGGTTGAGCTTCCACGCGCCGAAGCCGAGGTGGCGACGCGCCGTCAGGATCTTGTGATCGCCGAAACCACCCTGCGCCAGCAGGAGACCGCGATTAAAGAGCAACTGGTGCGAGAAGAAGATCCGGCGATCGAGGCCGCGCGAATCGTTTGTCTGGACTCGATCGATGTTCCGGCCGAGGATAATCTGCCGCCGTTGCGCGAGCTGGTGGCCACTGCCATGGCGAAGCGCCCGGACGTCGTGGTTTCGAAGATTACCGATCAGAACGCCGCCATTAATGCAATCGGAACCGCGAATGGGTTGTTGCCGACCTTGCTTGCTTATGCCGATACATACAACAAAGGCGCCTCGGGTACGGTAGCCAGCCCCGGAGCCAACCCGTCTTTCGTTGGCGGCTATGGCACGTCGCTCGGCCAGATCTTTCACCGCGATTTTCCCAACGAGTATGCCGGCTTGCAACTGTCCGGCTTACCCATCCACAACCGCCAGGCGCAGGCAGACTACGGCATTGAGCAGTTACAACTACAGGCATCGCAACTCACCGGCCAACGCGATAACAACAACATCGCCGTGAATGTATCCAACCAGTTGATCGCGCTACAGCAGGCGCGCTCGCGATACTCCACCGCCGTCAACACCCGTAGGCTCCAGGAGCAGGTGCTGGAGGACGACCGGAAGAAGTTCACGTTCGGAACCGCCACTTTCAGCAATCTCATCATCGATCAACGCACGCTGGTCGGCGCCCAACTTACCGAAGTGACCGCACAGGGAAACTATGCGCGGATGCGTGTCTTGCTCGATCAGGTGGTTGGCGAGACACTGGAGAAGAACAACATTTCACTCGAAGAAGGCATGCAAGGAAGAGTCGAGCGGCCGTCGGCTGTTCCCGCCGCGCCCGCGCCTGCTGCTCCCGCCGGACTAGCGCCAGTTGCTCCCGCCGTGCCGACGCCAGCAAAAAGGTAGCGGACCGGCTTCTGTGTCCGGGTAGAATATTCAGACTACTTCGATCCCTTCGGCAG
>Ga0302325_10028892_pt1 | contig 11465 bp, 12 predicted proteins | sample Palsa_T0_2_FD_201948 | JGI IMG/M metagenome (GOLD analysis project Ga0302325, IMG submission 201948) | Peat permafrost microbial communities from Stordalen Mire near Abisko, Sweden - Palsa_T0_2 | ecosystem: Environmental > Terrestrial > Soil > Palsa > Peat permafrost | place: Sweden: Abisko... | reverse complement strand
GCCGCGGAGATTACGAAGTCCTCACGGAATTGAGAAGAGGATGGTCTGTTCCTATGACGGCCCTTCGGAGAAGATTGCAGCGCATCGAAGCAGCCCTGCGGCCGAACTCCGACGCAAACAGCGAAATGACACAGGCGGCGTTGGGATGTCTTTCGGACGAAGACCTGGACGCTTTTCACGACATAGTGGACAAAGGAACGCCTGCGAACCAATGGACGGAGCGCGAAGCCAGTGCGGTGACTGCGTACACTCGCGCATTCGAACAGCATAGGTTGTTGAGCCAGACGGGAATGACTAATCTCGCGCGGGCGTCGGAACTGGAACTGGAACCGGCAGCGGAGGTACCGAAATCGTCGCGGAATTAGAAGACCAATCCAATGAAGATCACGCAGCGTGTGGAGAAGTTAGAGCGGAGCGGCATACTTGCCGTAACGGTTCCCGTTTTGGAGCGATTCAATGCGGCACTGGATGAAGCGGCCCACCGACTGATGGGCGCGAGTTACGAGTCGATCAAGGACGACCCTGGAGCGCAGGATCGAATCGTTGCCGACGTGACGAGCGGGTTCTGCCGTCGTCTGAGTCACGCCGACGAGGATCGTCTGATCACGGAACTCGAACGGATCGCTGGCGTGAGCATCGACGATGTGAGCATCCCGGCTGCCAGCCTGGCAGACAACGCAATAAAGGGACAGCAACTGCAATGAAGATCGTCGAGAGTCGGCTGCGCAAGCTTGAGGATCAACTTGGGACCGGTGACGGCAAGCCGCGGATTCTACTCGTAGCGTGCAAAGCCGGCTGGGGGCTGGCCCTCGATATGGATACGTGCGTTCAGATCCTTGATGAACGCGGATCGTTGCCCACTGGTCCGGTCGGCTTGGTGAGTCTCCTCGGAATCCCGGAAGGATTGAACGCGGGGCAAACAGAGCGGTTCCTGCGGGAGAATGGCGCGGCGCTCGAAGCGCAGACAGCTTGACGAAATAGGACCGACGATGATTGGCAGAAGCCTCACCCGGCGTTTGGAACATCTCGAAACCGAATTCCTGCCGGTTGCCGGCGAGACGAAGATCATCAGAGTCGATTTTGTCGAGCGGGACGGAACGGTTTCAGATCACAAAGACTTCACAATAAACCTGTCGGCCCCGAATCCCCAGCGAACCCGCCCTTGGCGGCGGAAATAGCTAACGATATTCACTCATATCAGGCCGCTTCAAGTGGACGGTCTCCGTCACGCCGAAAACAACAATGCGTCCGGAAAACGGGAAGCCTCAATGCAAAGGATGCGCCAACCTGTCCCGTGCAGACTTCCGCCACCAGACGCTGGCACTCATTCCACTGGCGTTGCATCCAGATGGTCCACCACCATCACTGGATACGACCGCGTTTGCTTCACCAGCTTCAGTCCCAATTCCTTTTCCACAGCCTCGAACACCGTTAGCCCGGTCGGATCGGACGCCGTAGCAGCCGCAGCACCATCCGGCTGGCTCGTATTTTGCCCCTGGGTTTGCTGTAGCATTTGCCGGGGCGTCCACCCCACCACGAAATTCCAGCTGCCCTCCAGCCTGGTAGCGTCAACAATCGGATGATCGATATAGCCGCCTGCGAATGCCTGCAAATTTTCCGCAAACTCGCGCATGCTCGTATTCTTGCAGCCGATCATCTGCGCACCCGGAACCGGCGCCGGCGCGCCAGGTTGGGGCCTGCAGCCGCCGCGATCTGAATCGGCCGATGGCGTCAGTTTCGGCTTGCCGCTCCCGGTCACTAGCGCGTACACCGTGATCTCCCGATTCTCCATGTGCGTCTTCAATCCGAACCGGTCGATCATGAGCCCATTCAGCATTTCCAGTCCGACGCTCAGCGGCGGCGGGAGTGGCCGTCCATTGACTATGTTTGGGGCGCCTTCGCCCGTCATCGGCACTTTCGCCACGATCTCCCATCGGGCCGTATCGGCAAACTTTGGCAATCCCACCACGATGTCGTTGGCTAAATTCGGCGAAAGCTGCAGCGACATTGCGACCAACTGGCGCAGTGTTCCGCCGGCCTGCATCGTGCTCCCGCCCTTGTATAGCAAGCCCACCATCTGATTGTCCGCGGCTGCCGGTTTGATTGACGCAGCCTCGAACCGCGCAGGGGGCAGCGCCAGCGCCTTCTCTGCGCCCGGCTCATTCGGCGTGGGCTTCCGATCCACGCTCGCGATCACCAGCGACGGCATAGGAATATCCTTCAACTCGAGTTTCAATCCCAGTTGCTTGTCCACCGCGTCAAACAGCGAAATGCCGTCGGCGCCCTTCGCCGCCAGTGCGCCACGCGCCGTCCACTCTAGCTGAAAGTCGAACTGCCCCGTCAGTTTCGTCTCATCCACCACGTCGTGGTCCACGTACCCGCCTGCCATCTGGTGCAGGTTATCCCCGATCTCAGCCGCCGACAGATTGTGGCACTCGACCACAAGGTTCGGCATCGACGCTATATCCCCTCCGCGTCCGCCGCCTGACTGCTGTACCGGCTGGCAGCCCTGCCCAGACCCGCTCGCCGTTTTCAGCTTCGACCCGCCCTTGCCGACACTGAGCACATACCGCGGCACTGGGTGCAGATCGTGCTTCAGCACTAAATGGAAGCGCTGCTCCAATAGGTTCTGCAGCATTTGGTTGGCTTCTGCCATCTTCGTGCCGTCCGGAACCCTCGCGATCACGTCGAAGAGATCGGTGTCCACCCAACCAGGTCCCCCCGCAACCGCGTCCGCCTTTAACCCATACGCCGCTTCAATCAGGCCGAGCATGGTCACGTCACGGTTGATGTACTTCCCGCCGCGCAATACCCCGCCGAAGTTCTGCGCCATCATCCGCGGAGTTTTGCTTGCATGGACATCCGCCAACTCGAACGTTGGCTGCTGCCCCCAAGCGGCCGCAGCTGTCATCAGACAACCAATCGATAACATGGTCTTCATGTTCGGGAGCCTCCCATTTTGCTTTCGCACGCTAGCGACGAAAGGTTTGATGTTTGACGCTTACAGCCCGAGTTTTGTTCCCGCGCACAAGCCGAAAACAACACTGCGTCTGTAAAAAGAACCGTCTGGGAAAAACCCGGAAATTCATCCTGGAAATCTAAGCGGAATTGGTTTTGCGCGCAAGACCGCCCCGGAGTATCGAAAGCCTACCAAGAAGAATAAGAAAGCCAGGGCTCCTATCGCAACAAGCAGCCATGAATCCGGAAGCGTGCTGTCTTCGGCGCGGCCTGTCTTCGGGTCCACGAACAATCGGATGGTGTCTCCGGCGCTTAATCGTCGGAAGGAGACGCAGACCGTTACGTTGTCCCGGGCAATGCGACCCGCAACGGTATACTGCACATAGCTGTCATAGAGGGCGCCCATATCTTTGGTGGCGACAGAACTCACAGTGGCTGATATCACTTTGGCGTCGGTTGGGATCATACCAGCGTAATGCCGGTAGTCCGATGCAAGTGACCATAATGGGCCTCCCAGGGAAAAGACCGCCAATGGAAGTGACATCCAGCGGACAACCTGGATCGCCCGCCTGCGCGCAGATGAAATCATCGTTTTAGATTACCTACCCTATTTTGCGCCGTGCCGCGTTCTTTCAAGGAAGGCATTACCCGCCCTCCACTTCGCAGCGCCTGATCGTTCGCCCTGGATGGGAGGCCGCGGGCCCCTTCGCGCATATCGCGAAGTGCGCGCGCATCTGGCGCCGGTGAGATCGGCGCCGCAACCCCGGTTGTAGAGCATCCGCCGTGCTCGGCGAAATGCGTGCGCATCTGGCGCGCCGTGAGTTGGGCGTCGCCGTGCCAGCAGCACGACATTCGCCGCCCCACGCTTGGCTCCGAGTGCCTACCTCGCCTGGCCCACGTGCGCCATCCGCTGATCCTGATCGTAGTCGGAACATTGCGGAAGCGGCAGTTCCAGCCGCTGAATTTGTCAATCCGTTTCGACGTATAGCTCCTTGGTCGCTCGTAAAGCCGTAGGGCAACCTGATACTCGGTAACTAGCGATACTCCTGAGATCAGGCCTCGCTCGTGCAGTTCGCGCAAATCGTCACGCCATACTGCGACACGGAACCACTTTGGGTCACGCAAATCGCTTGTAGGTTCAAGGCAGGAACCGGAGCCGACTGCAACAAAAGGAGACATCGGTTAATGTCGCCTAGCAAGAGAAAACGGACGTTGGAAGGAAAGGCCGCAAATCACTTCTGTCCAGCCGAAACTTGCCCGAGATTACCAGCTGGATGCAATGGTGCGATTAGTCATTTAAGTTCTTCAGGTTGCCGAAGAGGAGCCGGACCTTGACCGACGATATACAGGACGCACGGTTTGCCCTTGGCGCCGTCGTAATGCAGTTGCCGGGCAAAATGATGCACCCATGAACCGGCAGGGATAGGATAGGTCTTGTCCGGATTGTATTCCGGGCCGGACCCTACCCACCAGGTACCCGAAACCACGTAGACGTACCGGTCATAGTCGTGGAAATGCGGGCGGGTCATTCTGTGCGGATACCACTTCAGGAGAACGGCGTAGAAGCCAGGCTTCGAGGGGTCGCCGAATAGCTGGATCTGGTCATAGCCTTCAGGACCGGGTCCCTTAAATTTGAAATCCTTGGGCAATTTAAAGTTCATTACCTTAGGATCAGGAAACTTCGGCTCGTCCGCGTTAACGACGCCGAATTGGAGACCGACAGCCAACGCAAGGGCCAACGAGGATAAACGAACTAGCCTTGGAAAATTCATATTAGTCCTCATAATAATTGAACTCTGGCACGCGTGTTCGGGCTGTGGCGGAACCCTCCGCGCCGCGGCAATGCTAGGAGTCAACCCGCTCCGGCTCCCATTCATCCATACCGTCGCGGTTGCGAGCCTAGCTTCAGGGCATCCCCCAGCCTCCCGCGAAATGCTTCCGCATCTGGCTCGCCGTGAGTCGGCCTCCGCGCTGCCAGCCGCGCAGCGTTCGCCGCCCCGGTGGGCACCTGCGCTTAACCTTCAAGCACCTCCCTTGTCGGTCCTCACGGTCGGACGCGCGGTAGAATTTGCGGAGGGGTGACGTTAATGAAACTCGTAAGATACTTTCTGATTGTTCTAACGGCTGCCGCGATGATGTCGGCTCAGCAGGCTAAGCAGGCAGCTCCCGCTAAAGGCACTGACACGAAGGCAGCGCCGACCGTTGTGGGGGCAAAGACGCCGCTGCTCGACATCAATTCGGCCAGCGCGCAGGATTTTGAAGGCGCTACCTGGAATCGGCGACGCATACTCGGCGAAGATTATCGCGGGGCGGCCCTACAAGGCGAAGAACCAGCTCGACCAGAGGAAAATCGTTCCCCACGCAACCTACGAGAAGATCAAGGACATGATCATCGCTAAGCAGGGAGCGGGCGCGAGCAAGAAGGAATAGCGTAGGCGGATTCGTTATAGTCACCAAGCTAACCGTGAGCCGGGCTGCGCCAACCGCACGGCATTCGCCATTCGGTGTCCGGGCTTGGCTTCCGAGTTCCTCCCGCGGCGGTCCACGTAGTTGGTGCCTGCCGTCCGTCCGGGCGTATGGTGAAGTGCGCGCAGCTGGCACCCGGTAGGCTTCGGAGCCGCAGTGCCAGCCGCACAGCATCGCCGCCCGGGTGGGGGTCCGCGTTTGGCTTCGGATTCCTCCTCGTCGGTCCAGGTGCTCCGATGGTGCCGGCCAGCTCGGGCATATGGTGAAGTGCGGTGCATCTGGCGGCCGGTACCTTAACTTCGGGCGCCGCAAGCCCGGCCGTATCTCATCCGCAGCAAGTGCGGACAGCCCCACTTAACGTTCGAGTTTCTCCCTCGGCGGGCTGCGTGGCCAGAGGCTGCCGGCTGCTTCGGGCACGTGGTGAAGTGTGCCGTATCTGGCGGCCGTCATTGCCACCGTTCAGGTTGTGCCTGATGATAACATCCGCCGAGGCGTCCTCCTCAGCGTCAATCCAAGGGCCATACAGTAGCGTAGGATGGGGCAAGGCCATGTCTGAAGAAAGCTTTGACACGCTCCGAAACCTCCTGCGTTCGGTGGGACCCGCGCAGGCGCTGGACGTCCTGATCGAGCAGTTCCGGAAGGCGAAACAATATCCCGATTGGTTCGAGGCACGTATGATGCGCAGTCGCTTCGCACTCGGCTTGCCCTTGATCCAAGCGCCTGGCAGTTCGGAAATTCCCGCCGAAGCGCGAGCCGCCTACGAACAAGCCATGGTAGAGGCCGCTCGCGAGACAGGTGACTTATTCCTCGCGGACGGAAATATTCCCAGGGCGTGGCCTTATCTTCGCGCCACGGGGGATTCGGCCCGCGTCGCCGAGGCGATGGAGCGGGTGGAAGTAGGCGAAGATGTGGACGCCGTCATCGGAATTGCCTTGCAAGAAGGCGTGAATCCAGTCCGGGGTGTCGCGTTGATCCTGCAAAAGTACGGGATGTGCCGGGCTCTCGCAGCGTTTGGGATGTATGGCGGGGAGAAAGATAGGGAACGCTGCATTGATTTCCTGGCCCGAAGCCTGCATGACGAGCTGGTAGAGCGCATCACCGGTGCGATTGAGCGGGAGGAGAGCGCAAAGCCGGAGGCCACGAGCATCCCAGCGCTCATCGCCGGGCGGGACTGGCTGTTCGGGGAATATAGCACCTATGTAGATACCTCACATTTGATGTCGCTACTGCAGTACTGTCTGGAAGTGACCGACGCCCGCACGCTCGAACTGTTTCACGAATTCTGCGAATACGGGAAGCGGCTATCTTCGAACTTTCAAATGGCGGGTCAGCCGCCCTTTGAGAATTTTTACTTCGACGTTGATCATTATGCGCTGGCGTTAGCGGATGTGGAGGTAGAGAGCCATCTCGACCACTTTCGACGAAAGGTGAGGGAGGCACCATTGGGCAACGTGAACTCGCAGGCTCTGGTCAAGCTCCTGGTGAGTCGGGGCAGCTACCAAGAAGCGCTGGAGGTTGCGATGGAGCATTTTCCTGCCGCAAGCTCCTCGGAGCTGGCGTGCCCGACTGCCATTCAACTCTGCCAACTCGCCGACAGATTCGATCTCCTGATGCAACTGGCGCGCAAGCAGGGTGACGAGCTGAGCTACGTGGCCGCAAGCCTGGAACTGGATCGGAAGACGAAGGCAGGCGGTGCCGCATAGCACTTTGCCGAAAAAATAGGGCTGCATAGTTGGCCTGATCCCAATATCCCAATCTGGGAGATGACGAAGTTCCGACCTGGGACCGCCACCTCCTATAGTGTCCTGGCTCCGCCACCCCAACCGCATTTCATCCGCGGCCCGGTGGGCGTCCGCGCTCGGCGTTCGGGCGCCTCCCTTCGGCGGTCCCAACGTCGTCGGAGGCCGCCGCCGTCGGGCTAGGGCTAGGGAATCACGGTGATGCTGGTGACGGGATGGATTTCGCGCCACCCGTGCTCCATGTCCTCAATGTACGCCCCCACGATTTGAACGTGTTTGTTCTTCATGTCCGGGGTGAAGATGTCTTGTCTGAAGCCGTTGCACACGCCTTCCTGAACAGTGTCGGGCTGGGTTGGGGCTTTCGTGCAGATCGGTTCGATCACGAGATGGCCACTTTGACCGGACATATTTTTATCGTTCAGGAGATTCGCGAATTGGGTATCCACTGTGACGCGAACGTGAAAGTCCCCGTCCGGCTCTGAAATGAAATTGAAAATCGTTCCAGTTACTATGATGCAGGGTGTGATCACTTTCAGTCGATCTTGCGGCTTGCTGAACCTTTTCGGGTCTCCTGGATATACGTGCTGCCAGAGAGATTCGTCGCATTTGGGCGCACCGGCGACCACGAGGCCGGCTGGTCCCGCGGCCGTGAGAGGAACTGGTGCTATTCCGGCATTCGTCTTCTTCGCGCAAGAGGCTTCCAGAAGAACAGTAAGCAAGAGGCAGGTAATGATCAGATGTCTGTGGCGCAGAAGCATGGGCGGACCCTCTCTGTATATTAAAGCGTAAAGCGTTGTTATGAATGATATGAATGCTCCGTCGCACCCCGGCAACGCCCTCGCAGCTTTCGAGCTCTGGCCGTTCCTGGTATATCGTGAAATGCACCCGCACCTGGCTCGCCGTGAGTCTGGAGCCACAGCGCCAGCCGTTCGTCCGCCACTTCGGTGGACGGTGCCCTTGACCTTCGAGCATCTGCCTGGCGGTCCCCCGTGCTCGGATGCTGCCGGCCGCTTCTAGCAGATAGTGATTCGCGTGCGCATATTGCGGCTGGAAAGTAGGAGGCGCGACCTCAAGCGCATTTCATCCGTGGACCTCGTGGGCATTTGCGCATAACTTTCGAGTTCCGCCCTCACGATCCCCGTGTCCAGAGGCTATCGGACGCGTGCGCAATTCGTCTGCGAGATTGGTGCCGGTCGGTAGTCAAAACCCCCTCTTACCGGAAGCTACTTTTGGTCTGTGGTGCCTTCCGGCTTGCTGTGCGGCGGTTCATCGCTCCAGTTATTCGCTTGCGTTCTTTCGGCTCCAACTTGGCTTTGCCTCTGGCGAGCTGAATCGGGAGTCTTGCCATCGCCGGAGCGCCTACAGCCGGTGCGTGAGCTCTGGAAGGGCTAGGCGGAAAAAGCGGGTGGAACGACTGAATCTGCAGACTCCTAGCTGCTACCGGAAGAATCAATGCCAACAAGGCGATAGCGATGCCGGGGACGCACCGGCTGAAAGGGCCTGCTGGTGGTCGCCCGAATTCCTGCGGGTCTTCAATCGCGGCGCTTGACATCTTGCTGATTCTCTTATTGTTTACTTCGGCAGAAATGCTACTTGGCTGTAGGCTTGTTGGTTTCACAAGGCGGCCCGCCTAGACTAGCAGGGCCGGGTTGTGTCCAGATTGCCGGGCGATGCACCCGAAGGTGACCGGCTGCTTCCCGTCACCCGATCAGAGACAGCGATCCGGCGAAAGAGTATAGACCGGATCTCCGTACAGTTACGAGCCTCGCACCGGCAGGTCCAGCCGGGACCCGCACGGTGATTCCCTCTTTGCGCGCGACGGCGCGGGAGTCCCGCAGGGCGCGGCGAAGAGTCGCGAGCACTGGGCTATCCGCCTTCCCGAAATTCAGCTTGCGAATTTCTTTGCCGGCTAACATCACCGCCGCGCGCAGTTCGGCGTGAGAGCGTTGGAGTTCGGTCATCTCTGCGACTAGCGGGAGTTTACTGGGAATGTAAAGAATAGAGCCATAACATGCTGCTTTTGTAATAACTTGCGAGAGCCGATCTGTATTACCTAAGTTTGGGTACTACACAGTTGATCCAAGCCTAAGATTTGGGCGAGAGATTGTTGCGCCAGGGTTTGCTTAGAGAGCGCGATCGAAACGCGATTCGGCCCTTTCTCGCCCTGCGGAGGATAGAGCAAGACGAACTGCTGGATCTGCTGCAATTCTTCGAGCAGTTGCTCCATGGAGATCCCGTCCCACGCGGCTTGCGCCTGCTTGTGCACATACTGCAGCAGCGAAATTCCGAGCATGCAATAAAAAGCATGAACGCGAATCTTGCGATCCGTCCAGTGATGCATCGGTCCCCAGCCCAGCCACTCTCCATCCTTGAGTCCGCGGAAGACTCTCTCGATGGATTGCTGGCCGGAGTATCCCGCCGCCACCTGTTCCGCCGTCCAGTCCATGCGATTGGTGAGTAGCACGGTGCGGCCGAGACGATGCGCCAGCAGGCGCTGCCAGGCATCGTTGTTGAAGTCAAACTGAAGATGCCAGTGGCCCTCGCGCTGTTGGATGTCGTAACGAATTACGTCCGTCAGGAATTGGGTCGAGAGCCAGCGCTGTATCTTACTGCGAATCTTCTTCTCATCCCATCGGGCTTTGGGCTTATTCAGTTCCATGGAGAATCGGCGCAGAGACTGCATCACCTTACTCATGCTGGTGGTCAAACTATGCAGTTGCTCGCCGGCAAAGGAAGCTGAATACTTCACCACACAGAGATACTCTTTGCCATGCACCAGAAGTTTTTCCGCCGCCGCCCGCACGCCAGGTTGTTGGCTGCTGCATGGCGGCAGTTGTTCTACCGCTCGCTCCCGCAACTCCGCCGGGGCCTGGTTCCACGGGAGCGCGGAGATCCATCCCACACCGGCTTCCGCTAACTCCACGGTGTTGGCCAGTGCGGCGGTTCCTTTGTCGAACACCAGCGTCACCGTATCGCGCGCGATCTGATTATGATCCAGCATGCGCGTGATGCGTGACAGGGCGGTGGAGAATTCCTCGGCGTCGGCCACATCGCCAGGATAAACGTGATGACATAGACTCAATCCGCTTTCCCCGTCCAAAACATAACTGAGACCCACTTGCCGCAGATTGTGGCGGCCCTGCTTGTTGTGCCCGCGCTGCGCCAGTTCGTTGCGAGTGTTAGTGCTGGCAATATAGGTGTAGAAGTTAGTGGTGTCGTAGGCCAACAAGCGCCGGCTTACGCCTGGCTTTTGCTTCCACAAAGCCAGCAGGCGCAACTGGGCATCCTCCAGCGAATCGTCGCCAGAAGATTTCTCCGGCAGAATCTGTTCGAAGGCATCCCAGAAGGCTTGTGAGGTGAAGCGCTCGGGCGGGATCTTCCACAAGGAGTGCAGAACGGTGCGGTCATACCAATCGGAGACCTCGGTCTTAGGACCGGGCTGACAAATGCGGTGGATGGCAGCCAACAAGAGATAGTGAGCTGGCGAGGGGCCGGAGCGAGGCTGCGGCCAGAGCGACTCCAGCAGAGAAAAGACGCCAGTCTGCTGGGCGGCAAGCCATAGGGCGCCGGGCAATCCGAAATCACGCATGGTGGCGGACAGAGGCACGGGGGCGGTGCGGTCCTTGACCAAGTCGGCGACCTTTTCGGCGGTGCCCAGATAGGCTTGGTGGACGATGCGGGGTTTGCCATCGACGCGAGCGCTTTCGACGACGTAGTAGTAGAGCTTATGGCCCTTTTTCTTGGCAACGAGGGACGCCATAATAGGGTAATACGATTATAGGATGCAGTAATTGCAGGGTCAAGAACATTCAGAACATTTTGCTATAGAAATGTTTTATATAGGGTAATACAGAAACTGATCGGACCGGAGCGAGCTAACCGATTGGCAGGAAAGAGCTTCGAAAAACGGGTGGCGCGCTACTCGGGGTGTTCGCAGTAAACTCCCGCTAGCGGCACAGTCAGAATGAAAAGTGAGAGTCCCCTAAACCTATTGTACAGGGAGGGAAAAAGGGCTTTCGGAGTTTGATCAGTGTTTTCATTGAGATGCGACTGTAACTGGGTTTGCCGTGGTTTGGGGGGCCGACTTGCGGGTGCATAGTGATGAGTCGGGGGATTAGATCGGGACTGAGTGGTTGCCGGCATCATCCGAGGAGGAGGAGGCAGAGAGATCAAAATCGAAAAGAGGTATTAGCCGCCGATGAACGCCGATGACCGCAGATAGGAAATTTTGCTTTGCTTATCGGCGTTTATCGGCGTTCATCGGCGGCCCAAACACTTTCCTTCGGGGGATGGCGACCATCC
>Ga0302325_10028891_pt1 | contig 11466 bp, 5 predicted proteins | sample Palsa_T0_2_FD_201948 | JGI IMG/M metagenome (GOLD analysis project Ga0302325, IMG submission 201948) | Peat permafrost microbial communities from Stordalen Mire near Abisko, Sweden - Palsa_T0_2 | ecosystem: Environmental > Terrestrial > Soil > Palsa > Peat permafrost | place: Sweden: Abisko... | reverse complement strand
GCACCGGATGTCACCTCCCGGGCATTTCAATCATTCGGGATGCATACCGTGGGCTTATTTGCTCACCCGGATGACGCGCGTATCGCAGATCATATCGTGCAACGCCCGCTTTTGAGAGTCGAATCCCGCCATGATGTAGCCGATCCCCAGAATAATTCCGCTCACGATTTTCGCGAAATAGCGGCCCACCGCGCGGCCCAGCGATATCGGACCTCCGTCCGGACGAATGACCTTCAAATCCAACGCCATCTTGCCCGGCGTCGCGCCGAAGCGGCTGACGAAGACGCCCTCGTACGTGGCCCCGATAACCATACCGATCAAATACTCGATCCCCAGAGCCATCAACATCAGGTCCATGCGGCCGCTCCGCAGCATGGGGGCGAACAGCAACTGCACCACCACGCCGACCACAAAGAGGATCACGCCGTCGAGCAGCACGGCTACCAATCGTATCCAAAAGCCCGCATACGCGAAGGTTCCCGCGGAGGCCACTCCTTCGCGCAGCTTCTGCGCATAGGCAATCTTGCAGTTTGCGCAGATGAGCCGGTCGCCGAAGTGTGCGAGTTCCTCCGGGGGCCATGGCTGGCCGCATTCCGAGCAATACCGCACCTGGACTGGCTCTGGTTCCATTTGAGGAGATTGTACCTTGCGGCGGACGCACTCCTGCTTGCGCCACCGTATCGGCGTATAATCCCGAAATGACAAACTCGTTCCACACCCGCTACTCATAGCGCAGCGCGATGAGTGGATCGATCCGGGTAGCCCTGCGCGCCGGAATATAGATCGCCACCCAGGCCACCGCTGCCAGCGTGAGTACCACAGCGCCGAACGCGATCGGGTCGTTGGCCTTCACGCCGAACAGGAGGCTCGAGAGCAGACGGGTGAGTCCAAACGCCGCGGCCAACCCAACCGCCAGTCCGATTCCCGCCAGCAACAAACCGCGCCCGATCACCATGCGCAGCATGTCGCTGCCGCTGGCGCCCAGCGCTACGCGGATGCCGATCTCCTGCGTCCGCTGCTCCACCGAATACGACATCAATCCGTATATTCCGAGGGCCGCCAACAGCAAAGCCGTGCCCGCGAAAATCGTCAGCAGCAGCATGTTGAAATCCTGGCGTGCGGTGGATTCCGAGATCACTTGTTCCATGGTGCGGAATTTGGAAACGGGCAATTGCCCGTCCACAGCCAGAAACTCGCGCTGAACCGCGGTGGCGAGGGCCGTGGGTTCCTGGGACGTGCGTACAATCCAACTCAGCGGGATCACCTTGTTGGCAAGTTGCGTAAGGCCATCGGTGATCTGGCCTGCCGGCACATACATCACCCCCTGATTGGAATCGGTCAGCCCATTTTCGCGCACGTTGCCGACGATGCCCACGATCTCGCGCGCGGGCTCCTCGAATTCGGGACCCAGGCCTTTGCCGAGCGTCATGACATGACCGATGGGATCTTCCTTTTGCCAGTACTTCTTCGCCATGGCCTCATTGATAATTATCACGTGGGCGGAGTTTCCGGTATCGTGTTCGTTGAAGACGCGTCCCCGCAGGAGCGGAATCTTGAAACCGGTAAAGTAGTGGGCCGATACGGATCGCCATTGCTCGTCGCCGTTGTACATAGCGCCCTTGGCCGGCGGCTTGCCGGCGATGTTGAAAGGCAGGTCGATGCCGCCCTCGATAGGCAGCATGATGGCGGTGGCGGCCGATTGCACTCCGGGCAGACTTTCCAGGCGGGGCGTCATTTGCCGGATCAGGTTGTCGACCTTCGCGGTGGTATCGTAGCGTCCGCCGGAAAGCGAGGTCTGCAACGTCAGAACATAGTGGGGATCGAAGCCCGGATTCACCGCGCGCAGGCTGGCGAACGTGCGGATCATCAATGCCGCGCCCACCAGCAGAATCACTGCGAGCGCAATCTCGCTGATTACCAGGAAGCCGCGCGCGCGGTTCTGGTGGCGGCCCGTTCCCGAGCGGCCGCTGGTTTCCCTGAGCGCCGAATTCACGTCCAGCCGGGAGACGTGTACGGCCGGAAAGAGTCCGAAAAGGATGCCTGTGGCAAAGGAAATGGCCAGCGTGAAACCGAGCACGCCCCAATCGAGAGCCGATACCGCCGTCGCCGCGTGCGCGCTGCCGGTGATGCGCGCCAGATCGCCCGGTGCGATGGTCAGCAGCGCGCGTACACCCCATGCGCCAATCAAAAAGCCGAGAACGCCGCCGGCCAAGGCCAAGATCACGCTCTCGGTCAGGAGCTGCCGCACGATGCGCAGGCGGTTCGCCCCAACGGCGGTGCGGATGGCCATTTCCCGTTGCCGTGTGGACGCCCGCGCAAGCTGCAGGTTGGCCACATTCGCGCACGCGATCAGCAGCACGAAGCCCACCGCGCCCAGGAGGATCATCAAAGGCAATTTCACATCGCCGACTTGGGCTTCCTGAAGCGGCACCACGGAGACAGTCTCGTTTTTGTCCATCCACTTGGGATTAGCCTGGCGAAAGCGCTCGCCAACGATCTTCATCTGAGCCTTGGCGGCTTGCAAAGTCACGCCCGGCTTCAGGCGTCCGGCGACCAGCAGGTAGTGGCCCTGATTGGTGCTGTTCGGATCGGCCTGCAAGGGGATGAAGATATCCGCCGGCGGATCGGATTTAAAAGTGGCTGGTAGAACCCCCACAACGGTGGTGGGCTCGGCGGATATCCGGATCGGGGTACCCACCAGCCGCAGATCGCCGCCTAGCCGATGGCTGAAGAGCTGATAGCTGATGACCGCGACTTTCGGCCCGCCGGGTATGTCCTCATCCGCGGTAAAGGTCCGGCCGAGCACCGGCGAGATGCCGAAGACCCGGAAGAATTCGGAGGAAACATGGATACCTTTTGCTTGCTCGGGACGGTCGCTGCCGCCGACGTTCATACCCGGTCCCGCGAAGTCGTAAGCCGCCATGGCCTCGAAAACGTCGTTCTTCTTCCAGGCGTTGAACTTCGGGATGGAAGCCGAGTTCCCCACGCCACCCGGGAAGCCTCGGGCAACCTGCATGATCCGGTCAGGCTCCGGATATGGCAGCGGCTTCAGCAGAACTACATTGATTACCGAAAAGATGGCGGTATTGGCGCCAATACCCAGGGCCAGCGCGGCGATGGCGATGGCCGTGAAACCGGGACTCTTGCGGAAGACGCGAAAGGCGTGCCGCAGGTCGGCTAGCAGGTTCTCCATGCCTGGATTACGATCCAGGGCGCCGGAGAGTTCCATTATTTCGCTTGTGGGGCAGGTTGGCAACAGTTGGCAACCTGCAGGCCGATTGCTAATCGGCCCCGTTCGCCTTGTCTATGTCATTCTACATAAATATACGCCGTCTTAGCCGTCACTCCACCGATGCTGAGAACGACGGGCTGCATCCCAGCCGAGATGCCGGACGGCACCACGGCATTGACCTGGTATCCGACCAGGCCCGGCGCCAGACCGCTATACGTTACGGTGGCCGGCTGGCCGCCAATGGTAACCGTAGGCGTAGCGGTTGTGGTGGATGTGGCCCCCGAAACGGCAAGTCCGTCCCCTGGCGGATTATTGACCGGCCCTAGTCCGTTCAGGTACAGGAGAACCGGGGTGCCGCGCGGCACCGGGTTACTGGACGACACTAAACTATAGTTCGGTAGTAAAGCGGCAGCCTCATTAGTCGTATAGTTAATGACAAAGAAGCCCGGTGAGTACTCTGCGATCGGTAGCAGGTACAGCGCACTGTAAGTGTAATTGACAATCACCTTGACAAACGCCGAAGTCTGGCCGGCAAGCTCCCACGGCACCTGCACGTTCAATTGGCCGGGACTCACGAATGAGAAACGGCCCGGCAAACTGAGAGTCGAAGTATCGAAGCTGAACGCCACGCCGTCGAGTCCCAGCGGCAGCGGCTGGGAGAGGGGCGAGCACTGCGGACAAGTAGAGTAAGCGCCGTCTGTTACGTCGGACATATTGGTCCCAAAGATCGAGATCCAGGATCCCGGCGCCAGTGCCCGGTTGGCCGTAAAACTGGCGGCATCCACGATGCCGCCAGAGCCGATGGCGGGCACAATCCGCGCATTTCCGTCGAAGGGCATCGCCATGCCGGCGACTGTGGCGGTAAACTCCTGGGGGCCGGGAGTTGAGCCGAGGATCACGGACGCCCCGGCAATCCCGTAAGTGTTCGTCGCGCTGTCCGTATTGGCGGCGCCCTGCAGGATACTGCCGTTGCCTCCGGTGACCGACCATTGCACGGGAACATTAGCCACGGAAGCTCCGTACTTGTCGATGACCTGGATCGCGCTCACGCCATAACTGTACGAGCAGGCGTTGACAATTGTGCCGCAAGAGTTATTCCACGGAATATTCGCGTTGACCGGACCATCGAATGAAGAAACGCCCGGCGGCGTCTCTGAGTACGGGACGATGTCGTAGGGCGTGTTGTCGCTTTCCAGGAAGGTGTAAGGAATAGTGAGCGGCGTGTTGGCGCCCGTGGCTGTGATCAGCCCTTCATAACGGCCGGGTCCCGGCGCGCCTCCCGAAAGACTGACGGTAATACTGGTCTCGCTGTTGGCCGCTAGCGTCAGACTGCCGCTTGTAACGCCATTCACCTGCACCTGAGTCCCGGATAACCCCGCAGGCTGTGCGGCAGTCAAAGTCAGCGTCACTGCACTTGCACTGCTGTTGACGACCGTCACTGCCGAGGATGACGATGGCGTCGGCCCATTCAGCACGCCGAAGTAAACAGAGGATGGGATGAACTGTACCGTGGAAGCCACCGCGTACTGCGCTTGCAGCAGTCCCGCTCCCACCGCCACCAGGGGCGCGGCGGCAGTGCCATCGGTGGTCTTCAGCCCGGATGCGGAAGCCGTGTTGACCAGGGCGGACTTAACCTGTTCAGGGCTGAAAGTGGGATTCGCTTGTATGACCAGCGCGGCGGTTCCGGAAAACATGGGAGTCGAAAAGCTGGTGCCATCGGCCGCCCCATACTGATTGATGTTGAACAACTCGCCTTCGGGATCATAGCTCTGGGTGGCCAGCAGGAAATCGGTGGCGGCCGCCGCGGCATCGGGCTTGACTGCTACCGCTCCCGTGCCGAAGCTGGGTCCGAGCGAGGCAAAGCACGCCACGGACAACGGTATCAAGGCTTCCGTGGGAGGGGCGGCGGATGCAGTCGACGGATCGCACTTATCCGAGACGTACGCAGTGGACGCGGGCGACTGGAACGGATTGGGATTCATAGTTACGTTGGCGCGGGGATTGGCATCGATGTAGGCCTTCAAGTTGGCGCCATTGGTTTGGCTCACCAGGAAGGCGGGGATCAACGCGCCCGTGCCCACGCCCCAAGGTGAAAGACCCGTTCCGTTATCGATGAAGATCACGCCCAGCGCACCCGCATTCTGGGCGTAGCCGACCTTCACGCTGAAGTCGCAGCTACCGCGCAGTACCAGAACAAACTCGTTGGTCAGCGTCCCGGGAGATATGGGCTCGCACAGCATGCCTTCGCTGTCTCCGGCTTGGGTGACATCCACCGTCGGAGCGCCGATCGGCGAGGCCGGGTCGGGCCCATCGGCGCTGGTCACGGCCGCGATTTCCTGGAGGTTCGCAGGAACGCCGGCGCCGGATACACCCACGCTCTGCGTGTAGGTCACGTCGTTCTGGAGTCCGCCGGCGGCCAGAACGGAAGGCGCATAGGCGGGAGAACTGATCGTGCTCAGGGTGGGGATACTGGCCGAGTTGAAGTTGTACTGGTAGCCGATATTCGCATCGTTGCCGGCGGCGGCCACCACCACCACATAGCCATCCTCCACGGCTTCCTCGAGCTCCTCGGCAAAGGGATCGCAATAGCCTTCATCGCACGTATCCAGGGGACCGGTGTAGGCCAAGCCGCCGAGCGACAGGTTGATCACATTCACGCCATCGCTGACAGCGTCTTCCGCGGCTGCCATTAGCCCGTCCTCGGAAGCGCTTCCGTTTACTTCATCGGAACCGAATACCTTGTAATTTCCTAAGAACGCCATGGGCGCGACGCCCGAAATCTGCACACCATCGGCGGTGGTGATTTGCCCGGCTATGACGGAGGCGACTCCAGTTCCGTGACCAATCAAATCCCGCGCCGTGAAATCGTCCGGGCGGGATTGGGCATCCGGATTACTCGTGCCATTCTCGTCGGAGACGGCATTGTAACTGACATAACTGCGGGCCACGATCACCTTGTTGCTGGTGAAGGCCAAGTCGGCTGTGTTATCGGCCACTGGATAGCCTGTTGGCGGGATCAAGGATTGGTTAAATGAGGGATTAGTCTGATCGATGCCGGTATCGATGACGCCGATGAACAGGCCCGCGCCCGCATTGGACGCGCCGCCAATCCCGGAGTTGGTCCAGGCCGCCGCCACATTGCTGAGAGTGAGTTGGTCATTTCTGTGGTAGGTCCTCATAGGGGCCACGGACTTTACGCCGGGAAGATTCCGCAATGCAGCCGCCTGCGCCGGCGACGCAATGACGAAAATACCGTTCATGAGGTGCTGGATGCCACCGGTGACGCGAATATGCCGGCCTTCGATCTGCGCGCGCAGCCCAGCTTGCACGCTGCGCAAGTGCTGCCGGTAGGGCTCGGCGGCCGCGCGGGTGGCGCGAAATTTGCCGGGATACCGCTTCACGGCCGGCGGTTCGGTCAAGATTACAAGCCATCGGTTGGAAGGCGGCGCTGCACTCCTCGCGGAAGGCGCGCACACCAACGCGGCCAGCAACATTGAGGTGAGTCGTATTCGTCTCGTTAATTCCATGTTAAGAGTCCCTTTGATATCTTTCCAAAAACCTAACAGACGCGAGAGAGACCCTAAACGGTACACCAGCACGAAAGTATAGGATCGTACGAACCGAGATCGGCGTTACGCCGTCAGGTCCCGCGCCAGCGCCGCGAGAAACTCGTGGCGGTAAGTCCGGAGATAGAAGTGGCCGCCGGGAAACACCCGCACTGCAAACGCAGCCGCCGTCTCGGCCGCCCATCCTTCGAGATGCGCGCGGCTTACGTTCGGATCCTGCGCTCCGCCATAGGCGCGGATCGGGCAATCGAGCGGCGCATCTTCGGCATAGATGTAATTGCGGTAGATGGCGGCATCCTCCCGCAAGGCCGGCAGAATCAGTTGCATGAGATTGGGATTGTCGAGTACTTCGCGCGGCGTGCCTTCCAATCGCCGCAGCGTTGCCACGAATTCGGCTTCGGGGGGGTCGGGCTGCGGCACATGTCCCCGCCGGAACTGCGGCGCCCGCGCCCCTGAAGCCACCAGCATTCGCGGCGCCGGCTGATTGCGCCGCCGCAGCAGACGCGCCAGCTCGAACGCCACTATCGCGCCCATGCTGTGTCCAAAAAAGGCGAAGGGCTCGTCCAGATAGGGCTGCATGGCATCGCTCAGCAGCGACACCAGATCGGCCATATTGTCCGGCTTGTTCGGTCGGGGCGGTCGCATTGGCACCACCACCACGCCGCGCGGCAGCCGCTCCGCCCAACCGTGGAATGCCGCCGCTCCTCCGCCGGCGTGCGGGAAGCAGAACAGGCGTAGCGCGCCCGCCGCGGCTTGCCCGGCGCCGGAAAGCCTGCGCAGCCGCAGCGCCAGCAGCTTGCGGCGATCCCGCGAGAGCCGTTCCATGGCGCCACCGGCAGGCGGAAGCGCCTGCCCCACCAGACCTGGGTGGGCTGGCAGGTGCTCTAGCAGCGCCTCGAACGGTCTCACGCTCAAGGTTGCCGCCTCGGCCAATGCAGCCTGGCGGGATGCCCGCGACAGATCGTCATAATGCGCGCGATCCGAAAGCAGGCGTGCGAGCGCCGCTTGCCACGGCCCAGTATCCTGCGGCGGCACGTCCGCCAGCGGCACCATCTGATCGTCGAACCGCGCCTCGTACCTTTCGATAGGCCGCACGGGCAGCAGGTAGTCGACTCCCAGCTTGGCCTCTGGAATGCCGCCGATATTGGCGGCAATCACCGGCACGCCCCGCAGCATTGCCTCCACTACGATCCGCGACCGCGCCTCGGCCCACAACGAAGGGACCAACAGCACGCGCGTGCGGCGCAGGATGTCGTCCACGTTATCCACGGGATCGAGCAGCGTTACGTTGGCGCGCCTCGACAGCGCCGCGCGGTCCGCCTGAGTGGTGCCCCAGGTGGGCACGCCCGCAAACCGCACTTGCGGCATGCGGTCCGCCAGTTCCAGGAAGATCGAAATGCCTTTGACGGCGCACGGATTCACCAGCGTGACAAATTCGTTTTCGAAGCGGCCCAGGTCGGGATAGGGCGGCGGGTCTAGTAGTGAGATGGGCACATGCACGGCCGGGATGCCGCTCCACTTGCGGATGTAATCGGCGACGTACCGGCTGACTCCCACCACCGCAGCAGCCTGACGCAGCACTTCCGTTTTAGCCGCGCTGGGGAAGGCGCAATCCGGGCCGAACGGCACCGCCAGCGTGGCGCGCGCCAGGTAGACCGTCGGAGCGCCCGCCCGCAGTGAAACTTCCAGCAGCAGTTGCGCGGGATCGTCGGTGGAAGTCAGGATCGCATCGGGCGCGAACGCCGCAATCTGCGCCGCAAAGTAGGCACGCGGATTGGGATGATGCGTGACCACCTGCGCCTCCACTCCCGCGCGCCGGAAAACAACGACGCCGTCTTCCAAGACGAGCGGCGACACCCCGCGCTGCTCCAATTCGCGCAGATATTGGGCGTGCCCTTCGGGGCCGAACCGGGCGATGCGCGCCACCACGCGGCATGCATGTCCGCGCGCGGCCAGCGCCTCCAGCAGCAACCGGTTGGACCGGTCGCCGCCGCCATAGGCCGGATAATAGAGCGCGTTTTGCGCCAGCAGGATTCGCATTCAGGGCTTCCGGCTGCGCGCCCTGTGCAACAGCAGCGTGCGCTTCTCGGGTGACAGGTGCGCCAGCGAGGGACGCTCCCGCACCGCCTCGCCCGGCCGCAGCGATTGCAGAAACTCCGGCATACGCCCGCCATCCAGGCTGCCGGCGAAACGCAGCGCGGCTTCCCGCGAAGCCGCCGAAACCCGCTGGTATAGCGCGCGATCCGTCAGCAGCGCGCGCAAGGCTTCCTCCCACGGCCGCAGGTCCACCGGCCCCAGCACGGGCTGCGGCAGCGAATACTCGTCGAAGACCGGCGCATACCGTTCGATGGCGGGCGCATGCACCACGAACGGCGTTCCCATCTTGGCCTCCACCAAGCCGCCGGCGTCGCTCGCAATCACTGGAATGCCGTGCAGCATGGCTTCCATTACGGTCAGTCCGAAGCCTTCATACCAGAGCGACGGCATCAGCAGGATGCGCGTGCGGCCCAGAAATTCGGCGATTTGGCGGCAGTTCGGCAGCAGCGCGATGTTGGTATGCGCGGCCAGTTTCGCGCGGTCGGCAGCGGTCGTGCCCCATCCAGGCAAGACGCCGAAGCCGCATGCAGGGAAGCGCTCCGCCAGCGCCATGAAGATCGAGATGCCCTTGACCGCGGACGGATTCACCATGGTCACCAAGCCCGTATCGAACGAAGCCAGATTCGGAAACGGTCCGCGGCCGTAGATCGGCGGATGGATCACCACGGCTTCGCGTCCGGTGTGCCGGCATATATATGCAGCGGTGTGCTGCCCGATGGCCACCGCGGCGGCCGCGCGGGTCACCAGTTCCGTAGCGCCCGGATCGGGGTTCCAACTGGCGGGCCCGAAGGGGAAGAATTGCGGCGTGTGCGCTAGATAGACCACGCGTCCGGGGGCCGATTCATGCGCTTCGCGAAGCAGCCCGTGGCCCAGATCTTCCGACGAAACCAGCACCCAATCCGGCTGGAATTCGCGGATCTGGCGGCGCAACACGGCCGTTTGCCGCGCGTGCCCCGCGACTTCATAAATGTCTACGCCGCGTTCTGCGAGCGCTTGCCGGTCCGTACCTTCCTGCGCCGTCTGCGCGCGCTTCGCGGCGCTTTCCGCCAGCGCGCCCGCCACCACTCGGCACGCGTGACCCCGCGCCGCCATGTACTCCAGCCACAGCAGGTTGCTGCGCGTAGCGCCTCCGCGGGGCGGCACGTAGGATGCGTTGGCGGTCAGCAGGATCCGCATCGCTCAGTACGGCGCTTCCCCGCTTTCCTTGGCCAGCAGTTCGCGCACCTCTTCGTCGGTGAGGCTTTCCACTTCGGCCAACATCGCGGCATACTGCTCGGCGCCCGCTGTTTCAATCTCGCGCAGTTCGATGGCCTTGGCCAGTTCCGCCACGGTGAAGTCCGCGCCATAGACGACGTCGAGCGACAGTTCAATGCCGAGGTCTTCTTTCAGGCGTGAAAGCAATTGCACGGCCAGCAGGGAATGGCCGCCCAGATCGAAGAAGTTGTCGTAAATGCCCACCGGCTGCACGCTGAGCATCCCGGACCAGATGCGGCACAGAGTGCGCTCCAGGTCGGAGCGCGGCGGCTCCGGCGGAGCGGACGATAGGCGCGGCGTGTCTTCCGTCGTGCTATGTTCCAGAATCTGTTCGATGGTGCGCAACTCGTTGGCAATCCGCGCATACTGGATTCGCTCACGGCTGATGGTAGAGGTTGGCGCACCGGGGCTGGCCGCTGGGCGCGGTACGGCCGCCGGCGCATATGTAATGCCCGCTGCAAACTCCGCCGGAAACCGGAACAGCAGCGCTTCGCCGCGCACGCTCTGAAACTCCAACCCCACGCTTTCCAGGAATAACAGCGCCGGCCGGTTCCGCTGGCTGCGCACATAACGGGCCTCCACGGCGGCCAAGCCGCGCTGCTGCGCAATCTGCCCTAACGTCGCCAGCATCCGATGCTCCACTCCGCGGCCCAGCGCGCGGCAACTCAGCAGGAACGTGTCGATCGAGATCGCGTCCGCGCCGCCGCGGAAAATCATGGCGCCCGCCAGGCCGTACCTGCCGAAGCGATCGCTTACATGCACGGTCAGGCATTCGGCTTTACCCGATTCGAGCAGCGCCTGAATGTCGCTCTCCGACCGCCGCACGGTGGTGAAGTTCATCTGGTTGGTGCGCTGCGTCAACTGCGCCATGCGCGCCAGATCCTTCGGCGGCATGGGCGCGATGCGCACCTCAAGCTGCAAGCTCCGCAGAAAATCTTCCAAGCTGGCCGCCTGCTTTCCGGCGCGCTGGCGTTCCAGTTCCTGCGCGTACATCGCGGGACGCGCTCGATCTTCTTCGGTCACCCGCAGCCGGTCGAAAGCCCACACATGCCGCAAGAATTCCGGGATCTCCTGGTCGCGCGCCGGCAGCGCCAGCGCCGGCACTTGCGGATAGGCCGCCTCCACTTCCTGGCACTCGCGGGGATTGTCATCCACCAGGATGAAGCTGTCGAGACCCAGTTCCAGTTCCTCGGCCAGCGCCGCCAGATTCGCCGGCTTGGACGACCAGTTGATGCGCCACGCCGCGAAATGGTCCATGCGCAGCGGCATTTCGGGATGCAGGCGGAAGGTGTCCAGCACGTCTTCCACGTTGTTCTT
>Ga0302325_10028890_pt1 | contig 11467 bp, 7 predicted proteins | sample Palsa_T0_2_FD_201948 | JGI IMG/M metagenome (GOLD analysis project Ga0302325, IMG submission 201948) | Peat permafrost microbial communities from Stordalen Mire near Abisko, Sweden - Palsa_T0_2 | ecosystem: Environmental > Terrestrial > Soil > Palsa > Peat permafrost | place: Sweden: Abisko... | reverse complement strand
TCCAGGAAGTAAAGCATCTGGGTGCCAAGGATAGGATGATGGCCGCTGACGAAAATGAGCATCTGGCCCGGCGCGACGATCCGCTCTTGCGGGCCGTCGCCGCGCTTTTGCGGGGGTTTCAAGCGAAGTACTTCATCCGGTGTCATCAGGGGACGCTCGATGTGATCCACGCTGGCGTTGATGTGCTCCATCACCGGAGAAAGCCGGGAACCACTGAAGTTGTAGCTCGCCTTCTGCACCGTGGTGGTACCCGTCATTTTGCTCAGCAGTTCAGCGGTTTCGAACTGGTTTGGCGCGAACGCAATGCGCACATGGCAGTTGGAAACGATGCTCTCGTTGTTGCCGTAGGCATCGACGATCTGCCGGATGTCCTGCGTGATCAGGTACGCTTTTAGTCCATACCCGGCCATGTAGGAAAGTGCATCCGCGAATACCTCCATGCGATTCAGCGATGGGAACTCGTCGATGAGCAACAACAGGCGATGTTTGTTGCGCTTCTGCTCTGCTCCTTCGAAGACCATCTTCTCGGTGAGGCGATTCACGGTCATGGTGAACATTAGGCGGATGAGCGGACGCAGGCGAATCTTGTCCGATGGTGGAACGACAAGATAGAGCGATACTGGCCGCTCGTGATTCACTAGATCGTCGATCGTGAAATCGCTCGCTGAAGTGTTCTTCGCTACCAGAGGATCGCTGTAAAGCGTGAGCGCGGTTTTGGCTGTAGAGAGGACGCCGCCGAAGTCGCGGTCTTCCTTGTCGAGCATCTCCTGCACTTTCTCGCGGACGACAGGATGGGTGAGCGTCCTGTCGCCGGTCGGCATGCGCCAGTCACGTTTACGACCCGGATCGTGCTCGAAGTTCAGGAGTTCTTCGAGCGTCTCTCGAAAGCCGGAACCAGGCCGAGTGAACACGTGCGAGAGATCGGCGAGACACGCTACGCGGCCTTCGCGTGCAGCTTCATAGCAGACATGGAGGATCATTCCCGTGGTGATGGAGGCGGCGGCGTCCTGCCAGTAGCGTTCTTGCGGGCTGTCTTCGCCGGTGCGCACGATCATGTTGGCGATGTTCTGCGCGTCGCTGACATCGCGTGGCGTGAATAGACGCACCTCGCTTAGGGGATTGAATCGGGAGCTGGATTGCTCTTCAACCGGTGAAAACTTGAAGCAGAGATCGCCCTTCTTTCTGCGGAACCCTGCGGTTTTAGCCCAATTCTCACCTTTAATGTCATAGATGACCGCGCTCTCTTCCCAAGCGAGCAGCGACGGGATCACCAAGCCGACGCCTTTGCCGCTCCGGGTTGGCGCAAAGGCGAGCACGTGTTCGGGTCCGTTGTGGCGGAGATAGCTCAGCCGGTGTCCGCCTTCCGGGCGCCACCCGCCGACGTAGACGCCATTCGTTGTGCTGAGGAGCCCGGTATCGCGGATATCGTCCTCGTCCGCCCATCGTGCGGAGCCGTGGAGGTCTTCCGCATTCTCGGTCAACTTGCGCGAGCGACGGCTCGCTAGCACGAAGAAGATACCGACGCACAGCAAACTTCCCGCGAAGACGATCATTTCGCCCTCGAAGAACGGCCGGCGTATCCGCTCGTCTTGCGCGGTGCAATAGCGCCAACCCCATACGATCCACGAGAAGGGCTGGTAGATGCCGCCCGACTTCGCGCGCAGGATCGGCGCACCGAGTGCGGCCTGATATTGAAATCGGGCGGCGATGTACTGCGTGGCAATGAAGTTCACGACAACGAGCAGAAGACCTCCGAGCGTTGTTGCCCGCCAGTTGTAGCCGCCGAGATATCCAGGATTGCGAGGAGTGCGATAAAGCTTTGGCTGTTTATTCGCCACGGTCGTTCCTCCTCATCGGGTTCGATCCTGCGTCTTAGCACGCTCGCGGACTTTCCGGACCGCGCCCTTGGAATCGGAATAGTTGATGCGCACACTCTCGCCCATCTGCGGCTGCCGATCGAGCAGATCTTTGGGATGGGCGATGCCGGTGTGGGCGGATTGGCGCTGGATGACATGATGTTCCGTCTCGCCAATGATAGGACCGCGATAGGTGCCGCTCTCAGTCTGCGCGGTAAGTGTCTTAGCGGAATCGCCGAGCAGCTTCGTCGTGATCGACTTGGCCTCTGCGAGCGAGTCGCTGGTAGGTGCGCCGACCGTGTTCCGCCGGTCCGTCGCCGTTTGCTTTGCGTGGACGTTAACTGTCCCGCTGCCTGGTTCGTAACGGGCGGCGTATTGAGCAGACTCTCGGACCGGAGCCGTATGTTCGTTCGCGTTATCGGCGGACTCCAGGATCGCGTTATCGGCGGCGTTCAAATCCGTATAGGATTCCTTCTCTTCGACCCGCTCGCGATCATGGTGGATCTCTTCGGTTTCCTGTTCGAAAATCGCGGCTGGCGAACTACCGGAGGCTCTGGAGATGAGAACCGGTCCACTCGCCAGATCCTCTTCTCCGATGGACTTGTCGCGCTCTAACGCCAAAATGAAATCAGTCGCCTTGGAAGCGTCGTGAGCCGCGCGAAAGATCTCGTTCTTATCGCGCTTGAGTGCTCCAATCCAGGAATTGACGTAAGCGGCGTGCTGCTCGGGATTGTGTGGGATGCCCCGCTGCCCGGCGAGGAACACGCTCGCCAGTTCGGCGCGAAGCTCTTCTTTGGCGTAATTTACATCGCCAAAACGATACGATTCAGTAAGGGTCGAACGGTCGAGACGGGAGGGGTGGCCGGTCCAGTGTGCCAATTCATGGAGGGCCGTGCCGTAATATCCGGCTGCGTTTTTGAAAGCGTCCTTCGGTGGCAGGTGGATGCTGTCCTGGGAACGGCTGTAGAATGCGCGATCCGCTTGGTCATGCGCGATGTTCGCGCCAGAGTGGCTCAGTATCTGTTCGCCCGCCTGGACAACCTCGAAGTTTGTGTGCTGTTTTGGCGTGTGGAGCGGAATGCCGTCGACCTGCTGGCCGTTGAAGACCGTATACACGCGATGGATGAATCGAGATTTCTCGAGACCCGCGTTGTTGCCATTGCCAGTGCTCGCATCGCCGCGTTCGTCAGACGGAGATGGCTGCGTCTTGTCCGAAGCTCCTTTGGCCTCCCAGTACTCAATCTGGGTGCCTTTCTCGCCCTTGCGGACCTGCCATCCCTTGTCGGACGCCTGCTTGTACGTCATCCACCTCGGGTCTTCGTAGCCACGTTGAAGGCTGGTGGCCATCAAGTGGATCGCGTTGCCACCGCGGTACGCCCTTTCGCTGGTTGGATTAAACGGGATGCTGAGCGAACTGGCTCCGGGCTCCCAAGGTTTCTGCCAGGGAGCGACTCCGCGCTCCAGCATTTGAACGATGTTGTCGGTGACTTCTTGGCGGAAGTCTCGCAGTACCGGTCTGTCGGTGTACCGATGGTCGGTGGGCTGGGAAGTTGTGGTAGCCATTGCGGTTACTCCTCACCCTCGTCGGTTGTATAAAAGCCGGATTCGGGCTCCTCAGTGTCAAAGCCTGATCCGGCCAATGATTCGCCGCCGATAGCGTCGAGGAACGTGGCTGGCGAATTGTGTTGAATGTCCTGTGAATTCTGCATTTTGCCTCCTTAATCGATGGAGTGGAGTTTACCCCCATCAATTTGTAAGGGAATGGCGAAGGCGTTTCGGGACAGAAAAATTTGCTATGAGGGCGACGGTTCGGTCGCCGCTCTATCGGTACGACGACAATCTTCTAGCAGGTTCCAAAAGTGCGTTCAAGCTTTGGGAGTAGGTTCCAAAGCCGCTGATTTCGGCTCAGCTTTGGTAGCACCGTCAATTCTTCGGAGAATCGGAACTTCTCTGGCTTACGCTTCTGTCGGGGATACAACAAAGCCGCGAATCTACCTTGGTCACGAGGCGAGACCTATTCCGGCGTGGGCCAGAGTGGCTTGAGATTCGGCTACGTCAAGTATTTATCGGCTGTCGCAAGGCGTTTACGACATTAACCTGCGAGCACCAAGCCGGATCTCAGGTCCGACATCGACACTAGACGATAACAACGCCAACCTGGCCAATACTCGAACCCATCTCGCTTGTCGCTTCTCCTCTCAGTCTGAAAAGACTTAAGACTGAAGAGATTTAGAAGATGCGCAAATTTGCCACTTCCGCAACCGTTCTTCTTTCGGTTCGCGACAGATTATACAGCTCATAAAAGATCTCGTCGAGCATTCTCTCGCTTTCTCGGAGCGCTCCCAAGAGACGGCTAGCTTTCTGGTCAGCGAATCGATGCTCGCTCCCTATCACACATTTCCCGCCGATCTGGTGCAGTTCGTCGCGAAGATTCGCGCATCTTCCTGCCAGAGCGCGTACACGGTCTTTCATGTTTTTCTCGGCTGGTACGGGTACCTCGCGCACCAGTTCGAGCTTGATGTTCCGGCTCACGTCTCTCACCTTAAACCAAGCATTCGCCACTGACGAGTTTAGCAAGGCGGCGAAGAACCAAGAATCCTTCGGGTCATTTGGGACAAACATAGAGGCGCTGCCTACTGGATAGTTGCCTGGACCGGCGACGGCGGCAATCAACCGTCTTTCCTGAGTAATGAATCGGAAGTTCTGAAACAATACTTTCTCAGCATTGACGTAAACGGCGCTAGGGGAAGTCTGAAAGCGGGCGTCTACCCGGGAATATTTCCGAGAACCCCTTACGCACGCGTGAAAGGGGCGAATGTCGCGTGCCTGAAATCCCAAGAATTCAACCTCAGGAGCCACGGGGTCCCGCTTCTGCACCGACGCTCCCTTGATCGCCGAGCCATAGTCCTTCAGCCGGGGAAGTTCGTGCAACGAGTGGATTAGCCGAGCGGATTCGGGACGAACGAGCGGATGAAACGGTTGCCCTGGCAGCGCTTTCCAGTACTCGACCGCATTGCAAATCAGGCTCGTCCTGGGCTTCAGCGGCCCGCCGAGTGGCATTGGGTGATACTCAATAAGCGATTGACGCACCGGGCCGCTGCTAATCTCTTTTTTCATACAAAGGAACGCGACCGGCACTAAGCAGGGAATCTCGATGAAACTACGGCGCGGATAAATGCGAAGGGACACGACATCGTAGTGATCGAGAAGAAGTTCCCTCACCCTTCGGGCGCTCTCATTAAACAAAAAAGAGCTTGGGAGCACAACACCCAACAATCCGCCAGGTCTTAGCAAGGCATGCGCTCGGAGAATGAACGCGAGATAGTGATCGAAATGATCAGACAGCCGAGACCGAAAGGCCTCGCGAACCTGCTCCGTGTATTTTCCAGGGGATGCATTCCATGGTGGGTTTCCCAGGACCACGTCAAATTGGCGTGGCCATCCACGTGGACACTCATTGAGTAGACTATCGCGGCAAGTCAGACTCAGAGTAAAACGCGCTGAATCGCGCCAGCGCTCCGCAAATCGAAAATGCTTGCGGGTCATTCGGAGCGCCTCCTGATCCCGGTCTATTCCATAGAAGCTTACCGCTATGGATGCGGGAGCCTTGGCCAGGACCGTTACAGGAAACTGACCGGCTTCGACCGAAAGATCCAGCATCGTTGCTCTTTGCGCGGATCCCAGGGCACGGAGCACGTCGCCGACCAAGGCTTCGGCAATATAGTGCGGCGTGGAATATGCACCGCACAACCTGCCGCGCCGTCGTGCCGGATCGATCACCAGCTTCGACTTTCGGTTGCGGATGGCAACGTGGGCTCCCAGTATCCGCTCGTTCATGTGCAAAGCGGCCTCGAGATACCAAAACCATCGCGGCTGGTCGGTGGAACCAGCTTGTGCGGCGATATCGAGTACGTGAGCGATGATTTCAAGATTCGGGTCTAGCTGAGGTCGCTTCCCTGACAGCGCATCGCGCGCGAACCCTAGCGTCGTGTTCGCCATCCATAGTGCGAGACTTGGCTCAGTCGGCTCATTTATTCGCCAATAGTTACAAAGTGCCTCCTGGATCTGACGGAGTTTGGAATAAGTAATGCGGGTAGATCCCACCGTTTCTCTCTTTCAGCTAGAATATTAAGTCTATCCTATGTCCAGCCGACTGCTAATTACGCTAGCAGGCGCATTCACGTTGTGGCACTCGGCGGTATACAGCCAGAGCATAGGCTTCGTCCAGTTCGAGGCTCCCGGGCAGGCCATCCAAGGACCGGGCACCAACGTACTGGACGCGGCGGGTTTGATTGAGAACTCCTACGGCTTGGATTGGGCTGTCCTGGAATCCAACCGTTTGGAATTGCAGCACCGGCTCGATTTTGTTGTGGTCACGCTGGATTTCGCCGTGTTTAAGCCCAACCCGGAAGCGGCCGCGCAGGAAATCGCGACGAAGCTGCGAGGATTGAATACAAATCGAGTATTTCTGCTGGCCGGACCTTGTCTCCAAACCCCCGAGGTCAGAATCAGGTACGGCAAGTTCGTCGCCGAAGTAAAGAAGGAATTACCTCCGCCACTGCACACCATCGTTGATCTGACCGGCAGCTCCCAGGCGGTGGGAGATTTCACGGTGATTGGACTCGATTCTGCACTTCTTGGGCTGGAAGGCTCGCGGGCCAAAGAGATAAGCCGAGTGGAAAGTGCCCTGCACGCAGCCCAAGTCGCCTTGATTCTGGGGTCCATCGAATCCATACCCGCGGGTGGAAAAATCGAAGCCAAATCTTTATGGAAGTTACCTGATTGGAAGCGCGTGACGAAGAATCCGAAGATCTCGGGGATCTTTCTGAGCGTGCTTGGCAAGACACCGCAGATAGGGCCGTTATTTCCGTCGCCGAAGAACAGACCCGGCGACTCTGGTCATCCATCACTATTTATCGCGCCGCGCACCAGTGCCAAGATAGAAGCACCTGGGCGCGGCCTATTGTTTGCAAGGGCGGCGCGCGACGGGCAAATCATCGCCGATCCCATCTGGATGCGCAGCGCCTTCGAAGGCGACGCTCAGGACTTGCGAAGCGACGTGACTCAAGCCGAGTTAAAGGAACAGAACGGTGAATACCTTGATGCGCATAACCTTTACAGCAGCGCGCTCAAATCCAAAGATGCGCACGTGAGGACGCTAGCAGAAGCTGGGTTGCGCCGAACAGACCAGGCCCTAGGGAGTAGGTGGGAAATCTTGAAAGCGAAGTCCATCGCGGCGGGGTGGCTGGCCGCGCATTGGCGGGATGTGTTGATTGCCGTCATTATCTCTGCCCTGTTCGCACTGTGGCGCCGCTATCGTACGTTTCACAACTACGTGATCGGGATTCCGGATAAGCTTTCCGCCGACGCCCCAGTAGAGCTATTCCTGTTCGAGTTCCTGGATACCGCGAAAATGATCCGTCAGACTTGGAAGGATGTTCCCATGGGCCTAGAAGCCAAGAATACCAAAGTGGCATTCTCTACCATGTTGGGAAGGGACATTGCGTCACGGCTCGATAGCCTGAAGTTGGCAGGCGTGGATGTCCAAGCCATCGTTAAATGGATTCTTGTCTTATGGCGTTACTTCTCGTGGAAATTGGAGCTGTCGGTTTACGGAACCCCGGGTCAGGTTATAGTTTATGCGCGACTTTGCTGGGCCTGGCATACCCGGAGAGAGTGGATTCAGCCTACTTCTATTACCGGCCCAATGAACGTTAGCGTGGCGGCTTCGGCCCTGGCGTATGATGTAATGGGTGTAGGAGTCATACGATCGTGAGCCCTGAGAATCGCATTCATAGTTTGGCCGGGACCTTCGGAACCGTGGAGAGTTTTAGGCTTTGTACTGAAGGTTTGCAGGCTTTGGAACGCTACGAACGCCAGCCCGCAGAAAAAGGCAATTTGAAGAAGGCGGAAGAACGTTTTCAGGAGTGCGTCGCCAAATACCCAGACGAAATGCTGCCCAAGTTTTATCTTGGGTCCGTCAAGACATTGCGCGGCTATACTGGCCTGGATGAAGCCGTGCCCTTGCTCCAGAGCGTAGTCGAGCAAGGCACGCCCGATCTTCAGTTTGCGGCGCAGTTTAATCTGGCAGCCGCCTATATTGAGAAGTACGAACCAAGGGCCTTTGATAAAGCGGAAAACCTACTACTGAATCTGGTGGACAAAGCCTCCTCTCAGGATGCTGAAGACCAGCGCCTGTTGTGGTGGAGCCGGGCTATTTTATTGTATATTTACGCGGAGCGAATTTGGAAAACGCGAGAAAACGAGGTGAAGCCCGATCCGTCGACGGTAAGCGATCTTATTCGGAAGTTTGACGCATTCAAGGAACAATTGGACGAGTCCCCGTTTCGCCAGGATGCGGCGATCCTTGCCGAATACTGGAATGCATTCGGCACACTAACCGAAGCTCGCGCATTTTTCGAACCCGCTCGAAATAAGGAATTCGGCGAAGAAGCGAAGGAAGCCTTTTCCAGGGCTCTCAGCTATCGTCCAGGCTGGATGGGATATCGGCAAAACTTAGCCAGGGTGTATGGCGACGTTTTCAAAGACTACGATACCGCGTTCAGGATATGGAACGAACTTCTAGAGATCCGTCCGGATGGCCACTACATCCATTACAACCTGGGTAAGCTGTACTATCAGTTGGAGCTACGCGATTTGGCGCGCGGACACCTGAAGAAAGCAGTAATATCTTGGTTACCAGAAGCTCAGGCTTTGCTCGAAAAGATGGGCCAGGAAGACTCCGAAATTCTGAAGGACCCCGATATCGCCATCAAGAGGTTGAAGGAACTTCTGAAGATGCATCCGGATGGCCACTACATACATTACAGCCTGGGTAAGCTGCACTACCACCACGAGCAACTCGATCTGGCGCGTGAGCATCTAAAGGAAGCAGTTCCTGAGATACCCCAAGCCCAGGAGTTGCTGGACAAGCTGGACCGGGAAGACACGACACAGTATGGAGAGTCACTCTCGCAATAAGCGGCTAACGTCTAAACGCACCTGAAGCTTCCCGTACAGTGCCCTCTGATACGCATGGCTCGCATCCACATACGCCTGTGCGTACTGGCGCAGGCGCTCGCCGCTGACTTCTTCCCCTTTGTAGTCGGTCCTAGTAAAGAAAGCGACTTTCGCGTTTCCCAAATCGGCGCCAGCGCGATCGAGGATCTCTTGGAGTTGCTTTAGCCGCACGGCGGTGGGTTTAGCTTTGGCTGCCATCGAGAACCTCTTAGCATCATTTTATGAAAAATTGCCCGGTACCGATGAGGTGATCGGCCGAACTCTTGTTCAAGTACGTGACGAATCTGCGAGCAATCTCGGGGAACGCCTTTGGGGCGCTCCAATATTGCGGGGGGCAGCAGGCCGGCGAAGGCATCGCGAAGAACACGCTTCATTAGCCGTTGCCGGTCGATTCGATAGCGCAGGGGCAAATGGTACCCGATCGTCCGCAGATCCTTCGTCCAGTAGGGATGGACTAGCGAGATGCCCCATGCTGAATAAATGCTCTGCATAAGGGCTAATTCATCCGGCAATGCTCCGAGCAGGGCCTCTTGCAAATGGGCGCGTAGTTGGAGCCCGCGAAAATAACGGAGCGCGAAGGGAAAGGCACCGAACAGATCGTCCGCTCCCGCGCCGGTGAGAATCCGGTCGATACCCTCGTCAGCGAGAATTCGCGCCACCTCAATGTGCGCCACCAACTCATCGACAATCGTACCGCGGCTAGTTTCTGCAAGATAAATCGCCAGAGGGATGTTCTTGCTCAGGCGCGCCCGATCGACTTCTATCACACGATGTGGGATGCCTAGCCACTTTGCTACGCCTCGCGCGGCGACAACATCGCTCCCCGAACCTGACTCCGGGCGGGGTGGCCGGCGCATTGCAAACGTGAAAGTTCGCAGAGGACATCCCACGCTCAGCGCCACAGCAGCGATAATACTGCTGTCGATTCCGCCACTCAGTAGGTGAGCCGTGTTCGGCTTTGCTAGCCGCCTCACCGATTCTGTCACCAAACGGCGGACTTTCCGAAGCGTCTCTTCATACGATGAGAGTTTTGGGTGCTCGGGTCTTCTAGTTGCAAACGAAAGGTGCGGCTGGAACGTGAGCGTGCGGCTCCCTCCTTCCTCAAGACTGATTTGTGCCGTCGATCCAGCCGCTAGCTTCTGTAAGCGCACATCATGTTTCAGCATGCGGACTGCAAGTTTCGCTTGAGATGCGACGATGACACAAGGATCGGTCGCATAGAGAATACCAAACTCACCCGACCAGAGTCGTGAAAAGCTCACACCGCGAGAAGCATCCCACTCAAAGGTGCAGATCGCTGCGTCATCCACAGCCGGACGTTTGATCTCAATGCGAAACCTCGTCGTCTCGGATTTGCATGTCGTAAACTGGTCAGGCAACCACAGGACGCAACCTGCGGATAGGTTCTTGATTTGGAAGCTCTCGAATGAGCCCTCTACGATTCGGTTCGAGTTCACCAACCTTGCGTCGGCCGCGTACAGGAACATGGCAGCATTAACTCGATCATAGTTTAGCGATGTTCGCCCACGCAGCGTCTGATCTCGAGGTTCCCAAAGGCGAAATCGTGGTGATGCCATAGCGCTGGGCTGAGAAGCCGTCGGCTCTCCGACGCTTTGATCTCGTGATAGCGAATGTGTGGTCCCGGCATTATTCTGTAACGTAGCTGCAGCATTCGGCTCACATCGAACTCAGTGTGCCACAACGGTCTTTGCTGGGCTGTGCTGCCGGCAGACCCGAAGCTGTTTTCCTAACGACGCCCAGACCTACGTAAGAGCGGTTCCCCTATCGGCCCAGATCCCGTTTCTTGGCGCGCTCACGTTTCTTCGTAGGGCGTTGGCTTTCGGGAGTCGTCGCGACGTCGCTAAGCGCTTTCTGGTAGCGCCCGAGCCATCCATTCCAGCCATCCTCATGCGGGACGATGCCGCGCCGGATAAGACGTTGCGCTGTCTCACTAAGGTGGCGCTTGTTGCGCAAGATCGCCTCCGAATCGCCCATGTCATCGATCTCTATTGCTGGCCGGCCCTGTGTGCTCAACTTTCGAAGCCGTATGAACGAATTCGTTCGCAGGCTCCCGCGATGCCGCAACGCTTCCATCTCCGGCGTGTAGTAGAGATAGTGGACTCTCGCGTCGGTTCCTTCCAGCATGAGGTAAGTGCGGCCAGAGGACTCCTCCTCGCCATGCACCAAGATCCTACCTTCCAGTGTGGTTAGATCGCGAAGATCGGTCACAACGACTTGGAGGCGTTCATCCGACATCAGCGCCCCGTGCGCTGCCAACGTCTTCTGGCGGTCTGCGCTCCGTTGCATGGCTCTGAGAATCTCGTCAAAGTCTGCCCGCACCCGCCATAGGTTCGGACCGATGTGCTCGGCCAAACCCATCGTTCTGAGCACCAGCATTCTTTCCGTCATGTGTTGTTTCAACAGCTGGGTGTAGTCGCTGCCCTGAGTCGGGTCCACTGGGACGATGAGAAACGTCCCATCTTCCGTGGGCATGCCGTCACGTTTGATGGCCCTGTCGAGAGAAGTATACCGATGCTGGTTTACTTCGCTGCGTCGTGACGCCATGGCGTCAAACTCCGTACGATAACCTA
>Ga0302325_10028889_pt1 | contig 11467 bp, 10 predicted proteins | sample Palsa_T0_2_FD_201948 | JGI IMG/M metagenome (GOLD analysis project Ga0302325, IMG submission 201948) | Peat permafrost microbial communities from Stordalen Mire near Abisko, Sweden - Palsa_T0_2 | ecosystem: Environmental > Terrestrial > Soil > Palsa > Peat permafrost | place: Sweden: Abisko... | reverse complement strand
CGCTTTCGTTTCTGATCTTGATCGCCCGTTTCGCCATCATTGAGTCATGAAGATCGAAAGCGTCACACCCATGCATCATGTAGATGATCATGGAAAGTTCTGTCACCCCGGCCCGCGGAGGCGCGCGGCTTAGTGGCGGTGGTAGCGACCCTGAGCAAGGGGTATGACCTTGAGTACATCTGGAAGCAGGTCGACCGCGGCCCGGCCAAGGACGCGGCCAGCTACTACCTCCAGGCCAGCGAAACCGGGGGAGAGCCCCCGGGCCGCTGGTGGGGACCAGGCGCCCGTGCCCTCGGCTTCAAGGACGGCCAGCTGGTCGACCGCGAACCGTATGAGCTGCTGTTCGGCGAGCGCCAGGCCCCCGATGGCACCCAGCTCGGCAGGTCCCCAGCCAATGGTCGCAAAGCCGCCGACGTATACGCCCAGCTGCTGGCCGCCGAGCCGCACGCCACCGCCGAACGCAAACGCGAACTGCGCACCGAAGCGGTCCGGAAGGCCCGCCAGAGCCCGCTGTTCTTCGACCTGACCCTGTCCCTGTCTAAGTCGATCTCGATCTTCCACGCCTCCCTCGGCGAGAACGCCCGCCTGGCCCGCCAGGCCGGCGACCACGACGGCGACCAGTACTGGACCGCGCTCGTCACCGAAGTCGACGACATGATCTGGCAGGCCGTCCGGGCGGGTTTTGGCTATTTCCAGCGTGAGGCCGGTTACACCCGCACCGGCTCGCACAGCACCCGGGTGCACGGCCGGGAGACCGGGCAGTGGCACGAGGCCGACCTGGTTGTGGCCCACTGGCTGCAGCACACTTCCCGCGACGGCGACATGCAGCTGCACGTCCACTCTCAGATCGCCCACGTCGCCCGCACCGTCACCGACGGCAAATGGCGGGCCCCGGACTCCCTGGGCTACAACGAGCACATCGGAGCGGTCGCCGCGATCGTCTCCCAGCACCTGGAAGAAGCACTCACCGGCAGGTTCGGTCTCCAGTGGATTGCACGTGACGACGGGCACGGCTTTGAGATCAAGGGCATCAGCGGTCAGATGATGCGCCTGTTCTCCTCGCGCCGCGAGTCCATCACCGCGGACCTGCGCGCCCGCGCGGCGCGGTTCGAGCAGCGGTACGGCCGTAAGCCGTCCCAGCGCGAACTGGCGCAGCTCGCGCAGGCGTCCAACTTCAAGACGCGCAGCGCGAAGGAAGGAGCCCTGGATTTCGCGGAGTTGCACCAGGGCTGGGCGGACAAGCTCGCCCGTACCCTCGGCGTGCGCCTGGCGTCGGTCGCGCCGTCGGTGTGGCACGACGGCGGCGGCGCAGCCGCGCGCCCGCGCGGCCCGGGTCTCAGCCAGCTCGAGCTGGTCGAGGCGGCGCAGAAAGCGGTGGCTCTGGCCCAGCAGGAAAAGAGCACGTGGACCCGCGCGGACCTGATCAAGTACCTGGGCCGGGTCCTGCCCAGGTCCGGCCGGGACCCGGCTGCGGCCGTCGTCCTGCTGGAAGATCTCGCCGACCGGGCCCTGGCCTCGGAGTTCGAGCCGGTGGCCTGCCTGCAGGCGCCGGAGCCAGCCGCGGTGCCGCGCAGCTTGCTGCGCGCCGACGGGCGCAGTATTTACCAGCGGCACGGGGGAGTGCGATACGCGACGCACGCGCAGCTGTCCCTGGAGGAATGCATGGTCGCGCTGGCGCGCGCCGGCGGCGCGCCGCGCCTGACCCGCGCCGACGCCGCGCGGGTGCTCGGCGCGGACCTGGCGCAGCTCGAACGCGCGCTGGCCGGCCGCGCGCGCGCGGCGCGAGACGCGCAGGGCCCGCGCACGCGCACCGGGTTGCGTGAGGATCAGGCTGCGGCGGCGCTGTCGGTGCTGACCGACGGCAGGCGCGTCTCGGTGATCAACGCGCCAGCCGGGTCCGGGAAGACATGGGTGCTGGCCGCGGCGGGCAACGCGTGGGAGGCGGCCGGGCTGGGGCGGATCATCGGCATCACGCCGTCCCAGTCGGCGCGCAACACCCTGGCCGCCGGGGTCCCGGTGTCCTACAACACCGCCCAGTTCCTGGGCCACCTACCGGGGCAGCGCGGGGCCCGCGGCCCGGTCCGGCTGCTGCGCGGCGACCTGGTCCTGATCGACGAGGCGTCGATGGTCTCCAACCCTGACCTGGCCGACGTCGTCGGCCAGGCGGCGGCCAGCGGTGCCAAGGTGATCCTGGCGGGTGATACCCAGCAGTTGCAGGCGGTGGAGAATGGCGGCGGGATGTCCTTGCTCGCCGATGCGCTCGGCTATGTCCAGCTCACCGAGCCGGTCCGGTTCCGCGCCGCCTGGGAACGGGTCGCCAGCCTGCGGCTGCGCGTCGGCGACACGACAGTGCTGGCCGAGTACGACCAGCACGGCCGGATCCGCGGCGGGGCACCGGAGCAGATGATGGACGCTGCCGTCGCTGATTACCTCGCGCTCACCCTGGAGGGCACGGACACGCTGCTGATGGCCGCGGACCACGCGCTGCGCCGGGAACTGTCCCGCCGCGTCCGCGAGGACCTGATCCGCCTCGGCCTCGTCCAGCCCGGACCCGCGGTGACCATCGCCGACGGCGCTGAGGCCAGCGCCGGGGACCTGATCATCTGCACCAGCAACGACCACACCGTCCAGGCGGGGGAGCCCGGCCGCACGCTCGCCAACGGCGACCTGCTCCGCATCGAGGCGGTGACCTCACAGGGGCTGGTCGTCCGCCGCGCGCTGGACGCCGACCCGAGCACCGGTCAGCGGCGCTGGACCGGCCAGCACTTCCTGTACGTAAATTACGGTCATGCTGAGCTGGGGTATGCGGTCACCGACCACGTCGCGCAGGGCCGCACCGTGACCGCCGGCCTGGCGGTGATCACCGGCACTGAGGACCGCCAGCACGCCGACGTCGCCCTGACCCGCGGAACCAGCATCAATCTTGCTTACGTGTTCACCGTGTCGCCCAAGCGCGCCGACCCCATCCCTGGCCCCCGCCCCGCACCCGAGCTGGACCGTTACGACCAGGCCCATACCGAACGAGCAGGCGCCCCCGCCCCCGCCATCTCGCCCGCTCCGCCCGGCGAGGCGCTGGCCGTGCTGGCCGCTGTCCTGGACCGCGACGGCCAGCTGCTGTCCGCCACCCAGGACCGGTACCGCGCCCTGGCCGACGCCGATCACCTGGCCATCCTGAACGCCATCTGGACCGCCGAAACCGCCCAAGCCCGCCAGCAGCGGTACCGGGACCTGCTCCTGGCCAGCCTGCCGCCCGGCTACCGCGCCGAGCCAGGCCACCAGGCCCGGTGGCTGTGGCGGACCCTGCGCGCCGCCGAGCTGGCCGGCCTGGACGCCGGGCAGGTGCTGGCCGCCGCGATCGCTGAACGGGACCTGGCCGGGTCCCGCGACGTGCCCGCCGTCATCGACAAGCGCCTCCGCCACCGGACCGGTTCCCTGGTCCCGCTCCCTGCGGGCCCGTGGTCCGCGCAGGTCCCCGCCATCGCCGATCCCGGACGCAGCGCCTATGCCGCTGAGATCGCCGCGCTGATGGACGCGCGCAAGGACCGGATCGGCGAGCACGCCGCCACCCACGCCCTGCCCTGGGCAGTCAGTGCCCTCGGCCCGGTGCCCGGCCATCCGCTGGACCGGCTGGACTGGCAGCGGCGGGCCAGTTCCCTCGGCGCCTGGCGGGAACTCTCCGGCCACGACCACCCCGCCGACCCGATCGGATCCGAACCCGTCGCCGCCGCTCCGGACCTGCGGGCCGCCTGGCACGAGGCCCTAGCCGCCCTCGGTCCCGCCGACGGTCCCGACGTGCGCGGCCTGCCGGACGGGACCCTGCTGCACGCGCGTGACACCTACCCCCTGGAGACCGCCTGGGCGCCGAAGTGGGTCGGCGATGAGCTCCGCCAGGTCCGCACCGGCGCCCGCGATGCCCGCCTGGCCGGCATCCGCGCCGCCGCCGAGGCCGAAGCTGCCCGGCGCCGCGGTCAGCGCGAGGAGGCCAGCCGGCAGCAGGAACTGGCCGCCAGCTACCAGGCCCTGCACGACATCTACGCCGAACGGGAGACCGTGTTCGCCGCCGTCATGGCCGACCGGGCCGACTGGGATGCCGCCACCCGCGCCCAGCGGCACCTAGCCGTCGCCGCCGACGCTGAACTCCGCCGCCGCCACCCCGCCCGTCAGTATCCGCCGCTGCGCTCCGCCAAACCACCGCGCCTCACCCGAGCCCAGCGCGACGAACTCACCCCGATTATCGGGGAGCCGATCCGGGAGACCGGCCAGTGGATCAAGGACCTGGCTGTCCAGCGCCGCGCATTCGCCGCCAGGCTGGCCGACCGGCAGAGCGTGACCATCCCGTCCGAAGACCCCGACTACGGCGACCTTGGCCAGGCCTTCCCGCGCTGGCCAGCATCAGCCCGGGACGCCATCCTGCAACCCCCCAAGCCCGAGATCCAGCCATCAGCGCGGATCCTGGAACGCGCGCTCGACCACAACCTGGATATGGAAGCCGCGGACTGATAGTGACGTCGTTACCGCCAGGCGTCTGGCTTCGTTCGTGAGCTGTGAGATCAGGCCCTAGTTTCGTGAAGGGGCTGCCCCGCCACCGGAGGTATCGCGTGTGTAGCGGATAAATTCGGTTCCGTCGCCGTCTGTGAAGGTGTCCGCCTGGGTGAAGCCGGCGGCTTCGGCGACGTTGCGTGAGGCGTGGTTGTCGGGGGCGACGTGCGCTTCCAGGCGGGTGACGCCTATCGAGGCCGCGTAGCCGGCGAGCAGGGCCAGGGCGTTGCGCGCATATCCCCGGCCTCGCTTGCCGGCATGGGTCCAGTACGAGACTTCCCCTGTGCCGTCAGGGCCGATGCGCAACTCGCAGTTGCCGACGAGGGCACCCGATCCCGGGTCACGGGCCGCGAACGCCCTCACCGGGCCGTCTTCCTGCCAGTTCCTGGCCCAGTTCGCGTAGGCGGCCCGGACTGTCTCCTCCGTCGAGTACGCCGGCCACCAGCCGAAGCGGCGTGCGGTTTCCTCGTCCTCGCCGGCAGCGTGCGCCGCGATCTCGCTGTCGTTGTGCGCGTTGAGGATGATGCCGTCATTGCGCAGCTCGGGAACTGCCGTCACCAGGCAATGGTGCAGCGATCACCTGCCGTCCGCACGAGATTTTCCGCGCCGCTGGCTGGCTTCGGGCGGTGAGCAGGACGCGCGTGCTGAGCAGTGGCAGCCACCGGCCTGTGGCTCTCGCCGGGTCCGCTCTAGCAGCCCGATGTCAGCCCGCTGCAACGGGTGGGCGGCCGGGCTCGCTGGCACTTGCTCGCGCGTCCTGCTCGGCGCGAACCGTGGCGAGTTCGTGCTGGACAGCAGCGCGGATCGGGGCATTGGTCCCCAGGGCTTGCAGGCACCGCGCGAGCTGGTTGCCATACAGGTCCAGCTCGCGGGCTGGGAACCGGCCGATCTGGCGGCGGAGCTCGTCGGGCCCGGCCGTGATGCCAGCGTGCTCCTGGCCCGTTGGACTGGGGACGCCTGGTCCCTTGCAGAGATCGCGGCCGGGGTCACGCACGGGTGAGCCTTTCGCGGGATTCCTGCTCGGCGATCAGGGCGGATAGCGTCGCTTGCAGGTCATCCCGGACTGCGGGTACTGGAGCTTGCCGGTCGAAGAACGCGATCGCGTTCTCGAGCTGGCGGCGGTAGTCGCGCAGCTCGTAGGTGGTCATTGCTGACAGGGGATGCACCGGCGTGTCCACGGGTGGCGCTTGTGCTGCGGTGACATTTTCAGGCTCGGTTGCGTTGGCTGGCATCGGTCACTGTTCCCCTATCGGCATCCTGACGACGTGTCGTGACGGGCAGCAGCTCATCCGGGTTTGGATGCGCCGGATGGGCTGGTCCCGCTACTCAAGGTGTCAGCTAGGGAGGACAATGGGCAGTGTGGCGGCCGGTCCAGCCACGATCGGCCACGACGTGTCCGGAGGGTGTCCCATGAATGACCCGGAGCGCAATCCGGCCGGGTTTCTCGGTGCCGAGCTGCGTCGCGCGCGTGTGGCCGCTGGCTTTTCGAGCCAGGAAGCGCTGGCGGCCAGGCTTGGCTACGACCGTAGCGTCATCGCCAAGGCGGAGACTGGTGAACGTCCGCCGAGTCCCGAGGTGGCCGATGCGATAGAGGCTGAGCTGTTCCCGGCGGGGCCGTCTGGGTTGGTCGGCAGGCTGGCGGCGCTGGCGCGCCGCGCGGGCGGGCCGGTACCGAGCTGGTTCGAGAGCTGGCTGGAGGCTGAACGCGACGCGCATATGCTGCGGTTGTGGTCGCCAGTGCTGGTGCCGGGGTTGCTGCAGACGGCCGGGTACGCCCGCGCGCTGTTCGTGGCGACCGGGCTTGATGAGGACGCCGCGCAGGAGCACGTTTCGGTGCGGCTCAATAGGCAGGCCATCCTGGAACGCCCGCACCCGCCGCATGTGGTGACCGTGCTGGACCAGTCAGTGCTGCATCGCCTGATCGGCTCGCGGCAGGTCATGGCGGACCAGTTGATGCACATCGCCGAGCTGTCGGAGCGGCCGGACCTCAGTGTTCAGGTCATCTCCGCGGAGACGGGCGCGAACGCCGGGCTCAGCGGGGCGTTCGACCTGGCCAGCGGTGATGGCGGCCCTGAGGTGGTGCGCATGGAAGCCGTCGAGGACGTCACCGTGGAGAGCAGGTCGCTGGTCCGCAAGGCAGCGAATATCTTTGTTCGCGTCCAGGCAGACGCGCTCCCTCGTGCGGCCAGCCGGACTCTGATTCTGGAGGCAGCAGAGCAATGGAAGACAAGGTAGTTCAGGGCTGGCGTAAGTCCAGCTACAGCGGGAACGGCGGCGGCAACTGCGTCGAGGTAGGTGCCGCTGCTAACGCCATCGCCGTCCGTGACACCAAGCAGGACGGCGCTGGCCCGGTGCTCCGATTTTCCCCGGCCGCGTGGCGCAGGTTCGCCGGCCACCTCAGGCGCTCGTTAGCGCCTGACCACCGGCCTGGGTCTGTCGGCGCCTGTAAGGGGCACTCTCGTGTCTGAGGGTGCCCCTTCGCCCTGACCGGGACGGCTAGCGGGACATGTGTGACGGTGTCCGCGCCGGTAAGCGGGCGTGCTGTCTGGGCGGCACGGGCAGGACATATCCGGCCGGCTTGCGCTGTTCGGTGATTCATGGGACCAGGGATGCCGGCGCGGTATCGCTGAGCTTTTTCTGGCCTGCGCACGAGCCCGTTATGTCCCTCCATGTCTGGTTTGGTTTCTGATCTTGATCGGTCGTTTTGTCATCCTTGAAGAATGTTCGTTTGCTGCCTCACACCACCGCTCCGCGCCCGGCGAACCCTGAATGCGCCGCCAACCCGACGCGCCGCTTGTCCCGGCCCAGCGGCCGGGGGACAGGGGGCACGCGCGAGATCGAGAACTCCTACGACCTCCCGTTCCCCGACGCGGATAGCTGGCGTCCTGGTCCGCCAGGAGCACGAAACCCAGACCGTCACCTTGGTCCTTGACGCCACTATCGCCATCGCCACGCACGCCGACGAACGCGAAGCTCGCGTCCGCGAAATCGAGCAGATCAGCCGCAGCCTGCCCGAAGGCTCTTACGGCAGTCGGAACCTCAAGCGGTGACCCACAGGACTGTGGCCAGCACCGTCGCACGGAGCGAACGGCTTCCTGATGAGCGACCAGACCCAGTTCAAACCACCCACTGGGATCTCGACCTGCTCACTCCCGATGACGTATGCGCTCTGCTGAAAGTGAAGAAGAGCTGGCTTTATGACGCCGTGGAGGATGGCTCCATCGAGACCATCCGGCTGGGCAAGCAACTCCGGTTCCGCCCATCAGCCCTCGTTCGGTATCTGGAGGAACGCGCGACTAACGGGAACGGCCACCGGCAGTCGTAGCCGTCTAGGCACTTCATACTCCGAGCCGAATTGAAGCCTGGCTGCACCATCCGGCTCAGTCCTATTTTCGTGGCGGCAGTTCTCCCGGATCACCAGGCTCCGCCGTTTACTCGTATCGGCCGACCGGAAGACGGGGAACGTCGAGGATCTCCTCAAGGGCATCCGCGAGGCTGGTATCGCGCTCGTCGAGAATCGCGGCGTACCGGGAGGTGACCTCAAGGCTGCCGTGTCCGGCGCGTTGCCGGACCTTCTGCAGGTCTACTCCCTTGTCGATGGCCCAGCTGATCCCCGTATGGCGGGCGTTGTAGGGCGTGAAACCATCGGGCAGGCCCGCGGCATCTCTCGCCACGTTCCAAAAGCGCGTCCAGACCTCAGCCATGAGGAATTCAGTGCCGTCCCGGCGCCATATATCAACCCTGTCGGCCTCTCCCGCGCTTGCTCGCTGTGTCCTCTGCTGATGACGCCACTGGCGCTGGTAGTCGGCGGCATACGCCCTGCACTTCCCGCAGTGGCAGTCCATCGAGTACCTGGCACCCTTGGTGCCGTGCTCATACACGGTGCCGGCCTTGGATACCAGCGGTGGAAGGAGCTCGTCGTCAGCGACAGTAATCGGGCTGGAGCGCACGTACGCGAACATCCACTGCGGGAAGAGCAGGTCGTCCGGCCCGAGGCCGTACGCCTCGATATGTTCCTGAATCGCCTGGCACATCTGCTTGGAGATGGCGAACCGGCGCCAGTCGCCGTTCTTCGGATGCGGCTTGGTGAACCATCCCGCTTTCCCCGACGGGTGGTACTGAGAGTTGATGTAAACGGTTGACCGCGTGACGTTCAGCATCTGCTGCCCGAAGTCGAAGTCGCACGGGCGGAAACCGATCATCTCGCAGCGGCGGGCCCACGTGGTGACGTTCAGCCGGGCGTACAGCCTTGCGGGAGGATAGGTCATGGCCTCTTCGAGGCGCCGCCATTGGTCATGGCTGGCCACGAGCACCGGCTTGGCCGGCGCATGCTTAAGCCGGATGCTGCGTATCGGGTTGTTGTTCCGGTACCCCTCGTCGAATGCCATCTGGCACATGGCCGAGAGGACCTTGCGCGTCGCGCGGACCGTGATCTGCGAGGCTTCCTCGGCGGGGAGGACATTGACCAGCAGGTTGAAGAACGTTTCCCGGTTGACCTCGCTGATCCGCAGGTGGCCGATGTACGGGACGATGTGGTTCTTGGCCACGTAGCCGTACTCCTGGCGGGTGCCCGGACTCACCGCGTGGTAGCGCAGGAAGCGCTGCTCGCAGAACTCCGAGATCGTCATCGTCGCCTTGCCGGCCGGGCTTGTCTCCTCCAGGAAGCCCCGGGCGTGACGCTCTTCCTCTTCGGCCACCTCGTAGGCCCGCTCATGCGAGGTGTAGGTACCCGCGGACTTGTACTTGCCGTTGGCAGCCCGGTAGATACCGACGTACCGCGTGCCGGCTCGGCTGGCTCGCTCGATCACGTATGCCACGTCAGGCCTCCCTGGATTCGGGCCGCGGCCGTGTTAGACGAAATGTTAGAACCAGGCACCGACAGCAGACTGCAGTCAACTCCACTACCTAACAAAAAAGTGCCTCTTACCTGCGACTTCATGAGTTCCATGATAGCTACCTTTCGCCAGACGTGAATTTACGGCGGCACGAGCGAGATCATGAAAACGATAATCGCCCGCGAGGTCACCGGCCTGCGGACCTGAACCTTCACGGATCGCATGCACCTAAATTCCAACGCGACGTTAATCGGAATGCTAGGCGATCTCGGCTCACCGCCGCCGCCTCCGGGTCACGGCAGGCACGCGGGACGCCGGCCCCGCGGTCGGCTGTAATCCCTCTTCTGCCGAGGACGGCTTCGCGGCACAATTAGGCGATGGACCCTCAGCCGGGCAGCGCACGGGAACAGGCGGGCGGTTCACTGCCGGTCCCCGGATTCGAAGCGCAGGACGCGAGCCAGGCCATGCTGGCTGAGTACGCTGCGCTGCGCGCTGAGGTAGACCGGCGGGCGACGGTGCAGTGGAATGTCCTCGCACTTCAGCTCACCTCAACCGGAGTCATCGCAAGCTTGGCGATCTCCCATGCCTCGGGCATCGTCTTGCTCCTGGTAATCCCGCTGTCCTCCTACATGCTCGGCAGCCGGTACATACTTCATGACTTTCACCTCAAGCTCATCAGCCGGTATATCCGCGAGTCGCTATCGGAACGGCTTCATGGTCAGCTGGCCTGGGAGAGCTGGAAGATCAGCCAGATCACGCCCGATTCCGGACCGCGAGGCTGGTTCACGCCGACAGCCTGGAATCTGCTGCATCCGACGCGGCTGGCATTTGAGGGAATAGCGTGGCTCACCTTGCTGACGGCTGCACTCGCCGCCGCATACAGCTGGCGGAACCAGGCGCCCGCCTGGGGACTGATCCTCGGGTTCGCCCTGCTTTGGATCCTCGGCGCACTCAGCACCTATGTCTTGCACAGGTCGTTCGACCGTTCCGCGAGCCCTTAAGGAACACCGGAATTAACCCCGCGGGCAGGGAAGGCGGCCTTCCTAACCACGCACTCATCTGCCCCGATCAGGCAGCCATCAAGCTGCCTGTGCCACGGCGTCGCAACTTGATAGTGCCGGGCCAGTCAGGAGATCGCGAGCACCATTCGAGGCGCGGCGCCGAAGTCCGTCTCGGCGACGCCGCAGTCGGTGAAGCCCGCGGCGCGGTAAAACTCCAGCGCGTGAGGATTGGCGGTGACCTCCAGGCGCTGCACTCCCCGCGTCCGCAGAACCTCGGTGATGCGGTTGACGAGTGCAGTGGCAATCCCGCGTCTCATATGGCCCGGGTCCACGAATAGGTCTTCCAGTTCGATGGTGCCGGCGGTCTCGGCCCAGGTGGCGAAGCCGACAAGCGAGCCGTCCTCTTCCGCGACATGAGTGCGGCCTTCGGCTAGCCCTTCTGGCGCCAGGATCAGGTATTCCGGATGAGCAAGCAGGTTTTCGCGGTCGCCCGCATTAGACAGCGATGCGCGGCGGTAGACACTGGCTGCGGCGGCCAGATCGGCAGATGTTCCGAGCCGGATCATTCCCACAGTTTGCAGCAAGCGGCTCGAGCCGCTCATGTCCAGTCCGCGCCTGGCCGACCTGGCCGCCAACGTACCCCGTGCGAGCCCGACCGCCTGCTCTCGATCCACCCGAAGGATCAGGCTGCGGTGAGCCGGTATGACGAGCCACTGCTGCCGGCGACCCAGGCGTCGGGCATGGCCGCGGCGAGGGCGTGCTGGGCGCGCCAGCCGGTGCAGTGGCCGGGCACGATGAGCCCGGGAGTCATCCCGGTGAGCGCGTCGACGGTAGGGCCGATGATGGGTTCGAACGCGGGGCCGCCGAGGTGCAGGCCGCCGATCAGGGCGTGCACGGCCGGAACGGCGGTGAGCCGTTGCGCGTGCCGGACGATGTTGACGACGCCGGCGTGCCCGCAGCCGGTCAGCACCACCAGGCCACGTCCCCGCACGTGGGCGACGAGAGCCTGATCGTCGAGGACCAGGGGATCATGCTGCCACGCCGAGCCGGTCCATTCCTAGTGGGCAGCGGGCATGCCGCGCTCGAACTCGG
>Ga0302325_10028887_pt1 | contig 11468 bp, 8 predicted proteins | sample Palsa_T0_2_FD_201948 | JGI IMG/M metagenome (GOLD analysis project Ga0302325, IMG submission 201948) | Peat permafrost microbial communities from Stordalen Mire near Abisko, Sweden - Palsa_T0_2 | ecosystem: Environmental > Terrestrial > Soil > Palsa > Peat permafrost | place: Sweden: Abisko... | reverse complement strand
CGCTTCAAACTCGCTGTGCATTGGGAGACACGAGACCTGCCTGTCTATGCCCTCGTCGTGCAAAAGAAAGGGCCCAGCCTTCTTCCGTCGAAGGAACCTGAGGGCCAGTCCGGCACATCGGCGAGCGATGGCCAGTTCACCGGTAAAGGTTTGACCCTTTCGCAACTGGCCGATGCTTTGACGCAGGAACTGTCGAGGGAGTTGGGCCGTGTAGTGGTCGACAAGACGGGGATTCAGGGAAGGTATGATTTTGCGCTCAAATGGACGCCAGAAACCGGGGCGCCTTCCGTGAACAATGGGACGGATGCCTCTGCGCCCCAACCCGATACGGGACCTTCGATCTTCACTGCGATTCAGGAGCAACTTGGATTAAAACTGGAATCCTCAAAAGGGCCGGTACAGGTCCTGGTCATCGACCATGCCGAGATGCCTTCCGACAATTAGCGGGTGTCGAATGTTTTCCCGGGCACTGGCCCAACTAACTCGCTATTCGCATCTTAGCGCCGCGATTGGATCCACCTGCATCGCTCGCCGAGCCGGAATGAACGTCGCAACGGAAGCTACCGCCAATAGAAACAACGGCACGGAAACGAATGCGATCGGGTCGTGCGCGCCCAGCCCGAACATCATGCTGGAGAGCACGCCCGAGACCACGCCACACAGAACCACGCCAACGGTCCCACCGATTAAGACCGGGCGCAGCGCTTGCCATAGCACGTGCCTCATCACCTCCGCCTTACTTGCGCCGAGGGCCATACGAATGCCTATCTCGCGCACCGAACGGTTTACGCTATAGGACACCATGCCATACACACCTATCGAGCACAGAAGGAGTGCCAATATGCCCAGAGTGCCTGAGATGCCGGTGACGATACGTGACGGCGCACGCCAGACTTCGAGATAGTCCTCCAGCCTGGTAACGTCGATCGAAACATTTGGGTCGATCGATCGAGCTGCAGCGCGAATGCTTTTGGCAACATCGCCAAAGCCGGTCGCATAACGAACCAGAACGTAGCTTGGCGAGTCATCTTCCGGGCCAGCGGGAAAATACAGATAGCTTGCATCCCGTTGACCAAGATGAGAGACCTGGGCGTCCTTCGCCACGCCGATCACCACATGTTCGCGCCCCGAGGATTCGCCCAGCGTTTTGCCCAACGGATCCTGGCCTGGCCAGAGCCTGCGCGCGGTCGATTCTGTAACGATGATTCCAGGCGCGTCATGCTTCTCTTCCGCTGTAAAGTTTCGGCCGCGCACGATGGGAATGTCAGTGAGCAAAAAATAGGTTGGCGAAACATGGTTGTATTCGATGCCGAGTTGGTCTGCGTGGCCAGGCAAAGTAAAGTGGTTCTCAAAGAAGTCGTGGCTCAGCGGGGCAGATTCTGCTTGCGCAACCTCCACCACGCCGGGAAGGCCACGGAGCCGTTCTCGAAAGCGCATCATAAATTGGGTGGCGTGCGGTTGGTCGTAGCCCTGCTTGCCGAGATCCAGAAACGTCGTCGCCACGCCCTTGATCGCAAATCCAGGATCGACCGTCTGGGCGTAATAAAGCCCGCGCAGCAGCAACCCGGCAGATACCAGCAGAACCATGCACACAGCCACCTGAGAGCCCACCAGGGTGTTCAGCAACCATCGCCCGCTCCGTTTGTATGACGTACTGGCACCTTGCATGCTGCTGTTCAAATCGGGCCGCGAGCTGCGCAATGCCGGAGCCAGGCCAAATGCTACCCCGGCGAAGAGGGTGAGCAAAAGCGCGTATACGAGCACATGCAGGTTGGGTGCAACATTCAGCGCATACGGCGGAACATCGTGGGGCAAATGATTCACTACAAAACGCGTGACCCGAATGAAGGACCACAAGGCAACCACGGATCCGAGCGCTCCGCCGGCAAGGGAAAGTAGGAGGCTTTCCGTAAGCAACTGCCGTACCAGGCGACCCCGGCCCGCGCCGAGCGAGAGCCGAAGCGCGATTTCTCGCTGCCGTACCGCAGCCCGTGCCAGCAGAAGATTCGTCACGTTGGCACAGGCGATCAGCAGCACGAGCGCGAAAGCGGCGAGGATGACGGAGGCGACCGGGATCAGGAATTCACGCTCCTCCGGGCTGGAAAAGAATGTGGCCGTGTGAATCGCGAGTGAGGTCGTGCGCCCAGGATGGCGTTGATCAATGCGCCCTGCAATGACGCCGAGATTCGCGCGTATCTCCTCCATCGTTACGCCCGGCCGCGTGCGCCCGAGCATCGCCAGCCAGCTCATATTGTCATCCGCTAGCCGGTTCTGCCCGGGTTCCAGAGCTTCCTGCATGGTTACAGGCACCCAGAACGTACTCGGAATGGGCTCCGTGCCCGTGAATTCGGGACGCGCAATGCCGACTACCGTATAGGCAGTCCGATTGAGGACAATCTTCTTGCCGACCAGCGAAGGATCTGCCGCAAATCGGCCCCGCCACAACTCGTCGCTCACCACCACAACCGCATGCGCGCCGGCCGTAGCGCAGTCCGAATCGACAAAGCCCCGGCCCTGCGCGGGATGCTCCGTCAAAACATCAAAATAATTGCAGGAGGCCGCCGTCCCCAGTATCTGGCGCACGTCCCCGTCGGCAAGCGTTGCTTCCAGGTAAGGCTCGTAAGCCACTACACCGGAGAAGACATCGTTGTGGTCGCGATACTCGAGGTATTCGGAATAGGAAAACCAACCGGAATTGTTGTGAGTCGAACGATTGCCCTGTCCGTGAAAATGAAAGATCTGGTTGACGCTTATGATCTCCTGAGCGCGCGGAACGGGAAGCAAGCGGAGCGCCATGCCGTTCAGGACAGAGAAGATGCCGACATTGATTCCGACCCCCAGGGCGATGGCCGATATCGCGGCTACCGTGAGCCCCGGGCTGCGCCACAACGTGCGCGCACCGAATCGAAGGTCCTGCAGGAACTGCTCCAGCCACACGATGCTCCACACGGCGTGCGTCTGCTCCTTGATCCGCGCCACATTGCCGAATTTTCGCTGTGCCGCGTAATGCGCGTCCTCCGGAGACATCCCGCGGTCGATGTTGTCCTGCGTTTCCCTGTCGAGGTGTTCGCGAATGTCTTCGTCGAGGTGCTCCAGCATACGTTTGCGCCGCATCATCGTTCCTCCTGCCCTGCCGGCCGGAGAACTTGCGCGATCGCTCCCGCCAGCTTCTCCCACTTGCTGGTTTCAACCGTCAACTGCCGCTTGCCCTTCGCCGTCAGCCCATAGAACTTTGCCCGGCGATTGTTTTCCGAGGTTCCCTCCGCGACCGAGATCCATCCCCGCTTGATCAGACGGTGCAGCGCAGGATAAAGCGACCCCTGCTCCACCTGGAGCACGTCGTCTGACCTGAACTCGATTGCCTTCGCGATGGCGTGACCGTGCAGGGGGCCAAGTTGCAGAGTTCGGAGAATCAGAAGATCCAGGGTGCCCTGAAGCAGCTCGATCCGTTCCTTTTGTTTTTCGGTAGACATTCTAGGTGAAAAATACGACAGCTCGGGTAGAATGTCAAGGTGAGCCACATCTCTGTTGCGACAGTGGTTCCTCCACGAAGCAGCGCTTCGGTCGGGATGACAAGTCGTGGGAGAAGCGCCCGTAGCCCACTCAAGCCAAAGAGCGGCTTGAATGGGCCACCCAAAGCACTCGTTGCCGGTGCACGTGCGGAGTCATTCTTCTCACAACTTGCTACCGGCAAGCCGACTGCTCCTAATGAACAAACCTGTGTGAGGCAAGCAAGAGGCAAAGGGTGATGAGGTCTGAGACGATCCTGGCAGTAAGGGCACGGCTTTAGCCGTGCCGTAATGTGACGAAATGATCTGGGCTTCAGCCCCTGAGGGCAATTTCGAATCCAACAAAAAAACGTACCTCAGCGGCTAAAGCCGCACGTGCCTGGAGATCTACGGCACGGCTAAAGCCGTGCCCTTCCGTCGAACTTCGCTTCGGTCCTAATGAACAAGGCGTTCATTCCATCCTTGACTTGCCACCGGCCGGGTGGGCCCCATATCTCGCTCGTTTTTCGCGAGATGTGGGATACCGCCGCGCCTCCCCTCTAGCTTTCCCACCGCAAGCGACGGTTCAGGGATCCACGTTTCCCAAATTGGGTTTCACAGAGATGCAGTTACATCTTCAGGCATTGGCTCTGCAGTCGACTGTGTGTCACTTTCGTAGTGGCTGGATAGAAAACCCGGTGCCATTGGGTTCGATGCAGCCTTCCCTGGAGCCCCCTGATGGCCTTCGACCGCTACTCCCGGCACGCGCGGTGGTTCGCGCTGCCGATGATCCTGGCCCTCAGTGGCTTGCTGAGATCTACTGCTGCCACGGGCCAGGCTGGGTCTCCGGCCGTCGCTCCACACACCCTGCCACGGATTCCGCCACGTATTGTGGACGCGGTGGATGAGTCAAAGCTGGTTTCACTTTCCGGCCAAACGCACCCGCTTGCCGCTGCCAAATACGATGAAGGCGCAGTATCGGACAGCTTGAGTTTGGAACACATGTTTCTTCAACTGCGGCGTAGCCCGGAGCTGGACGCCGCGCTGGAGCGTTCGATCGCAGAACGGGAGAATCCGCAGTCCGGCAGCTACCACCAATGGCTGACGGCGGACGAAATTGGCGCGGACTTCGGCCCGGCGCAGCAGGACATCGAAACTGTCGTCACGTGGCTGAGCTCGCATGGCCTGCGGGTGAATGCCGTTTCCAGAAACGGGATGACTATCGATGTATCGGGCACAGCCGGCCAGGTACGCGATGCCTTTCATACCCAGATTCATCAATACAACGTGGAAGGCAAGCGGCATATTGCCAATGCCGGCGATCCTCAGATCCCCGCCGCGCTCGCCCCCACCGTCGTGGGTTTTGTCGGGCTGCATAACTTCATGCCGAGATCGGCGTTGGCCAAGCCGGTCAGGAATTTCTCTTTTCCGTGTAATGGGTGTCCCAGCGGACTGGACGATGTCCCACAATACGACGAGGCCCCGGCGGACCTGGCAACTATCTATAACGTGACCCCGCTCTACCATGCGAAAGTTCCTATTACCGGCAAGGGGCAAACAGTGGTTGTGCTCGAAGACACGGATGTGAATCCGGTGGATGTGGCGACGTTCCGCAAGGCTTTTGGTCTCTCTTCCTATTCCGGCACCTTCACCCAGATCCATCCAGGCGCCGGATGCATTGATCCGGGAGTGAATGGGGCGGAAGGCGAAGCGGCGCTCGATGCCGAGTGGGCCGGTGGAGTTGCGCCTGACGCGGCGGTGCAACTAGCCTCCTGCGCGGACACGCAGACGAATTTCGGCGCCTTGATCGCTGCCCAGAACCTGCTCGACAGTCCCAATCCTCCACCGATCATGAGCCTGAGCTACCTGCAGTGCGAAGCCGACATTGGGCCAGGCGGCAACGCCTATATCAATTCCCTTTGGCAACAGGCCGCAGGCGAGGGAGTATCCGTGTTTGTCGCGGCCGGTGATGGCGCCGCCGCGGGGTGCGATGATGCCAATACGGCTACGTATGCCATCTCCGGCGTCGCAGCCAATGGTCTGGCCTCTACTCCCTACAATGTTGCCACGGGCGGAACAGACTTTCTGGATACCTTCGCGGGCACCAACAGCACGTATTGGACCAGCACCAACAGCGCAACCGGCAAGTCGGCGATATCCTACGTTCCCGAGATACCGTGGAACGATTCCTGCGGCAGCAATGCGCTGTATATCTACTTTGGATACAGCAGTGGTCTCAGCTTCTGCAACAGCAGCCTTGGGGCTAATTTTCTGAATGTCACCGGTGGCAGTGGCGCTCCCAGCGCCATCTACCCCAAGCCCTGGTGGCAGAACAATGTGGTGGGTGTCCCTAACGATGGCAGGCGTGATCTGCCGGATGTTTCCCTGTTTGCCTCGAATGGCTTCTGGGGCCACGCGATTCTCTTCTGCATGTCAGACACAGCGGAAGGAGGTTCGCCCTGCGACTACAACAACGACACGGACACGTTGAATAACAGCGCCGGCGGCACATCCTTTACTGCTCCTCAATTCGCCAGTATCCAGGCTTTGATTAATCAAAAGGTGGGAGGGCCCCAGGGCAATCCCGATTCGATTTTTTACAAACTAGCCAAGGCGGAATTCGGGAGTTCGTATCATCCCGATCAACATGGGCTTTGGGCCTGCAATGAAATCCAAACCAGCGGCATCTCGGCGTCCTGTATTTTCCATGACGTGACGCTGGGGAATAACGTGGTTCCCTGCTATGGGACCAATAACTGTTACGATCCCTCGGCAGGCTTATACGGACTCCTTTCCACCTCCGATCTTTCTCTGCTGCAAGCGTATTTTGCGGCTGCCGGGTGGGACTTCACGAGCGGCCTGGGTAGCTTGAACGTTACCAACCTGGTGAACAGCTGGCCTTGACGCAGGCGGATTCATTGTTGCGCATGCTTCCTCATTTCTGGATGAGCATGGAAACAATTTCGTTGTGCCCCATCTTTCGCGCCCAGGCGAGCGGCTGTGCCCACGCTTCAGCATCTTTTTCTTCCGGGGGAGCTCCGTGTTCGAGGAGCAGCCGCACAAGTTGGACGCGGCCCCAGCGGCATGCCCAACCAAGGGGTGTGCTTTTCAGGATGTCGTCGCGAGAATCCGTACGCGCGCTCGCCTCTAAAGCTGCACGACCGAAAGCGGTTACCTCGTCTTCAGTAATAAAATCGCGCATCGCCGCAACCTCGTGGAGGATGGTTCGACCGAACGATCCAACGATGCTGGCGTCGCAGGCGCTCAGCACAAGGCGGAAACACTCCAGATACCCACTTCGATCCAGGCCCTTGTTGCCCGCATGCAGCCACGGTATGTGGTGCCAGAAGCTCAAAGGCGCTGCGAGCATGCGGAACCAACGCACGTCGTGTCGAGGCCAGTCGACGCGCTCCAAGGCCATCCCCACGATCTCGGCGGCTCCTCCGTCGCCGCCAAAACGCAGCAAATCTTCGACAATGGATCCTTCAGTAGGTGTGGCATTCCGGGGAGAAACACCGCGGTCCTCCTCAGCCAGAATCTGCCGGGCAAGCTGCGTGTCGCGATAAAGCGCAGCCGTATCTGCGGTTACCAATCCCCCTCGCGCCCGCAGTAATTCCACCATCTCCCACTGCTTGTGGCTGTATGCGCTGTGCACAGAGGATCCGCTGGAGTCGACGTGGACATTCGGGTTGGCGCCACGATCAAGGAGCAAATTCGCACTCTCGCGCAATCCCATGGCGGCAGCGGCGTACAACGGATAGCCTTGCGAATAGGCCACCCAATCTCCTTCGCCTCCAGAGATACGCTCGTCCGGATCGAACTTGCATTCGTCGAGCAAAAACTGGAGCACTTCTGTGCGATGATTCCTGACTGCGACAGTCAATAGGCCGCCATCACGCCAGCGCACATGATTGGCGAGCTTGCCTTCCACAAGACGGGAACGCAGCCATTGCAAGTCACCATTGGCCACAGCCGTACGCTCCGCGTCATCGAGCTCCACGGCTGGAGCGACGTTTGGTTCATCTGCAGGTTTAGCTCTGCGTTTCTCTTCTTCCTGGATGATTGCGACAAGGTCGTCGTAACCACGCTCATGCGCCAACGTCCAAGCGGACGTGGCATCGCGGTGTGGGTGGATACCCGCGCGTGCGTCCGCGCCCTTTCGCATGAGCAAACGGGTAATTTCCGGTTGACGGTGCATCACGGCGTAATGGATCGCACGATGCTCATCGCCATAGGAAACAGCCATATTGGCGAGCTCTGGCCGCGCCTTCAACATCGTTCGCACACTCTCGATGCCGCCGATACGCACGGCCTCAACCAATCGCCTGATCGTGACGCCATCAACGTACGCCTTCAGCTTTGGCCAGCTATCGAAGCCGTAGCTGCGCGCGATGACGAGTTGCGCATCGTGCAGTGCGAACGTTGCAGGCTGCGGATCGTCGTAACATGCGCTGACTTCGTTGACCGCCGCTGGGTCGGCTGCCCTGAAAGCGGCCAGCAGTTCTTTCGACTGTCGTTTGAGTTGTTCGAGGTCCGGGTGCTTGCGCATCCGGCGAAGAGATAGCTTCTGTTTCACATGAACTCCTTTCTGTGGCGCCTGCTGTCCGCTAGCTCAGGCAGAAAAGAGTTAACTTAACAAGATTTGTCGAAGGACCAAATACAGGAGGGACGCAGTCCCTTTCCGCGGACACGGAGGCGTCCTGAAAACGCCATCTCTAAAATACCACCTGGCCCTCAATCTTTGAAATACCTTGTGGAAGCTCTCAGCTGTGCCGCACGAGTCCGATGTGGCCGCGGCTTTAGCCGCTGGGATGCGATTTTCTTCTAGAGTTTTCGCGCTGAATAATGAAAACCGCGGTACCTCAGGCGCTAAAGAGTCTGCGTGCACACTGGCTTCCAGGGCCTTTCCCTGCCACGAATTCGGGTGCCCCATATCTCGCTCGTTCTTCGCGAGATGTGGGATACCGCCGCGCCTTCCCTCTAGCTTTATCATCACAAACGACGGTTCAGGGAAAGACCCGTGGTATCCCACATCTCGCGAAAAACGAGCGAGATATGGGGCACCCGGCCTTCGGAGTTACTACTGGGAAAGGCGCACCGCAGATCCCTCCACTGCGCTACCCCGGATTTCCTGTTGAGGTTAGTGGCATCGGCGAACTTCATGCGGCTTTCCGTAACGAAAGCCGCACACGTGGCCGTTGGTGAATGCTGCGCAGCAGGAAATCCGGGTTCGCTCCGGTCGGGATGACAAGTCGTGGCGTAGTTGCTTTTTTAAGGTTTGATAGGTGGCGAGTGAACACTAAAGCCGGGCCCTCATAGCTAAACCGAGTTTTTCCGCGGGCTGGAAGCCGTGCTCTTCGTTCTCGATTCGGCTCGCTATCCCAGCCAGACGGGTTCGGGTTCCAGGCGAACGGCAAAGCGCGACCAGATCGCTTCGATGACCTGGTCGCGCAGGGCGAGGACTTCTCTTGCAGTGGCCCCGCCGCGATTGATGAGGGCCAAGGTATGGCGGCTGGAGATTCCTGCGTTGCCAAGCGCGTAGCCCTTGGCGAAGCCTGCGCGCTCGATCAACCAGGCAGCGGAGAGCTTTACCTGGCCGGGCTGTGCCGGATAGGCGGGAATTGTCTGCTTTTCCACGCCCAGCTCCGCGGCTAAAGAATCAAGTACCGTTACAGGTACAATTGGGTTCTTGAAGAAGCTGCCCGCACTGCGGCAATCCGCATCTCCGGCGACCAGCAGCATGCCCTTCTGCGCGCGGATCGTCCGTACTGCCTCACGAACCTCGCTCAGCGTGGGGGTAAGCACGCCGCGGGCGGTGAAGTAGCGGGAAAGATCGGCGTAGGCGACGCTGGCCGGACGGTCGGTGTGCAGCGCGTAGTCGACGCGGCTCACGATATAACGGTCCCGTTCGGTGCTGTTGAAAATGCTCCGGCGGTAGGAGAACCCGCAGGCAGAGGCCGGGAGGTCTCGAAACTGGCCCGTCTGCCGGTCAAACCCACGTACCGTTACGATGGTTTGCGACACTTCCTGACCGTAGGCTCCAACGTTCTGTACCGGCGTCCCCCCCACCGTGCCGGGAATGCCGGAGAGGCACTCGACCCCCGCGCAGGCCTCGGCGACTGCGTAAGCGACCAGGCCGTCCCAGTCCTCCCCGGCGGCAGCGGAGACGATCGTACGGCCGTTCTCCCGGGTGGCCGCAATGCCGCGGAGAGCAATCCGCAGAACCAGACCGGAAAAACCGGCATCGGAGACCAGCAGGTTGCTACCGCCGCCAAGGACAAAGAGCGGCAGTCCCCGCTCACGGGCGAACGCGATGCCGGCGGCGATATCGTCTTCGCTCGCCGCCTCCGCAAACCACCGCGCGGGGCCCCCAATCTGAAAAGTCGTGTATGGCGCGAGCGGTACTTCTTCAAAAACCTGCATTTTCCATCAAGGTATATCAGGACCGGGGCCCAGGCATATGCACCGAAACGGTTTCACCATCCTCCTGGCCCATAAAGCGCACTGGCGGAACACGGGTCGAATCTTTACAATCAGATAAGTGTTTCAGGTTGCGTCTCAATCTGGGGCACACTGAGCACTGAAGGAGCTGGCATGTACCCCGAGATTATGGTTATACCGATGCGCGAAGAGCTTACCCGCGCCGGGATCAAAGAAGCGCGCACCGCCGAAGCAGTGGACGCCGCGTTGGCAACGCCGGGCACCACGATGCTGGTAGTCAATTCGATCTGTGGCTGCGCCGCAGGCAAGATGCGTCCGGGTGTCAGGTTGGCGATGCAGAACAAGAACCTGCCCGACCAGGCGATTACCGTGTTCGCTGGGCAGGATCGCGAAGCCACCGAGCGTGCCCGGTCCTACTTTGAAGGTCATCCGCCGACGTCACCAGCCATCGCCATCCTGCGCGACGGCAAGCTGGTGTACCTGATGCAGCGTTCCGCCATTGAGACTGCGACCGCGCCGATGATCGCCCAGGAATTGACCCGGGCCATGAATGAGTTGTGCGCCAAGACGACTGCCTAATCATAGAGATACGGCTGCTCTTGTAAAGCAACAAATTAAGGTTTGCCGTTCTTCGCCATCCCACGAAGGACGGCAGTTTTTCTCGTCCGCCGGTCTCTCCTACAATCGTCGCGGACACGGGCCATGGTGGGCGAGCAGCTGGTCGATGTTCATCGCGGTCTTGGAGCGCCAGGATTCCTGGACTGTGGGATGCGGCTCCGGGTGGGCCCTGTCGATCTGCTCCTGGTAGACAAAAGTCACGACCCGCTCCTTGGGTTCGTCACGCCAGACGTTCCCTTCTCCTTCACGGCGGCTCGAACCGGAAACCCAGCCGGCCGGCGTTAGATGCCATTCTGTCCACTGCCTGCTGACGGCCATCATCTCTCCAACCTTGCATTGCCCACGTTGACGATATAGGTTAACAGGACGGCAAGCCCTACACTCGCGTAACGCGCGCGCGTTGGTCATACCACCCTCAGCCAGATTTCTACGAAATCCATATGACAACGACTGAAGAGACTGCGCCTCCTCGCCGCAAGCGATCGCTGTTCAAGGGGTTTCTCGCCGGAGCCATCGGAGGACTGGTGGGAGCTGCCGCAAAGGCCGTCGGCGAGGCGGTCTATCCCCCACGAACCCAGGGACAAATCCCTCCTCCGGCTGTGCTGGTCAATCGCATGGCCAGCCGTTCTCTCACCGAGGGGGAAGAGGAGATTTCCGTGCAGGCGATCCACTGGGGTTTCGGAGCTTTGGCGGGAGGCGTGTATGGAGCGCTGGCAGAGTACCAACCCGCCGTCACCGGGCGTCTCGGGGTCAATTTTGGGCTCACCCTTTGCGGCATCACGCACGCTTCCGCATTACCGATGATGGGTCTAACAGAAAAGCCCGAAGACCAACCTGTGCGCGAGCATGCCAGTGAACTGGTGACCCACGCAATCTATGGGGTTACCACCGAGCTGGTTCGCCGCGTTGCCCGCAAATTAC
>Ga0302325_10028885_pt1 | contig 11468 bp, 8 predicted proteins | sample Palsa_T0_2_FD_201948 | JGI IMG/M metagenome (GOLD analysis project Ga0302325, IMG submission 201948) | Peat permafrost microbial communities from Stordalen Mire near Abisko, Sweden - Palsa_T0_2 | ecosystem: Environmental > Terrestrial > Soil > Palsa > Peat permafrost | place: Sweden: Abisko... | reverse complement strand
TTGGTGCGGCGTGAGAGCACTTGTACGATGCGGCGTATTTCGTCATCGCGGCCGATCACCGGATCGAGTTTACCGCGCTCGGCTTCGAGAGTGAGATCGCGACCGTACCGCTCGAGCGATTTGTAGGTGCCTTCGGGATCCTTGGAGGTCACTCGCTGATTGCCGCGCACGTCGCGCAGCGCCGCGAGCAGTTTGTCCTTGGTCAGCCCGGCATCGCGAAAAAGTTTGCCGACCGCGCCGCCGGCCTGCGCCATCGCCAGCAGCACGTGTTCGACGGAGACATAGTCGTCTTGCAACGCACTCGCTTCGCCCTCGGCCGCGGTCATAATCCGCGTCAGCTCCGGCGAGACCGTCACTTGCGCGGAGTCGGCGTTGGGTCCGGAGAGACGCGGCAACTGCCCGATCGCCGCGCGCACGCGCGCGCCAAAGGCCTTCGGATCGACGCCGGCTTTCGTCAGAATATCGGGAGTAATGCCGCGCTCTTGGTCGAGCAATGCGGCAAGCAGGTGCTCGGGCGTGGTTTGCGTGTTGTGTTCGTGAAGCGCGAGAGAGTAGGCCTCATTGAGGCCGTCCGCTACGCGCTCGGTCATTTTATCGACGTTCATGGTTCTCTCTTTTCAACTGCTCCTCGCGCCGCTGTGGTTGCAGGGCTTCCCTGCCGGCCACAATGCCTTCTTGACACCATAGCTTACACATGATAGCCTGGCAATATAAAATAACTACCTGTCCGGAGGCCCCTCGCAATGGCTACCTTTGCCCTCGATCCCAGCCACTCGTCCGTGGAATTTACTGCCCGCCACATGGTCTTCTCCCGCGTGCGCGGCTCATTCACCAAGTTTACCCTCGATCTCGACATTGACGAGAGCACCAATCTGCCTACGGCGGCTGCCGCCAGCATCGAGGCCGCGTCGATCGACACCAACGTAGCCGATCGCGACGCTCACCTGCGTTCGGCAGACTTCCTCGACGCTACGAAGTTTCCAACCATCGCCTTCCTCAGTACGAGGATCGGCGGCGCGCCGAGCGCCTTTGCAATCGACGGGACCTTGACCCTTCACGGCATCACCCGTCCCGTCACGCTGAGCGCCGTCGTTGACGGCCGCGGCAAGGATCCGTGGGGCAACGATCGCATCGCGTTTAGCGCGAGCACGACGATCAACCGCAAGGACTTTGGCTTAACCTGGAACCAGGCGCTCGAAACCGGCGGCGTACTCGTCGGCGACGAGCTCGATATCTCGCTGACAATCCAAGCCGTCAACGCGCAGCAGCCCGCCACCGTCTAACGCAAGGAGTATCGCGCTCCCGCAGCCATTCTATCTTGTGATATGAAGATCGCTGCGGGAGCGGTTCGCGCGTTTTACCTCTTTGACGTGGCGGACACGATCGATCTTGCGGCACTTCGAACGGTCGAAGGTGAGGGCGTGGCGCCTGCCGACATCCCGCTGCGAGCGCATCAAACCAGTTCGTACCTGCAGTTTCCGACGCCGCCGCTGGTGGCGCGCCTTCCCGACGGAACGCTGGCCAAACTCGCTTACACGGTCCGCGCCAAGTTCTTCGACTACGGCGTCATCTCGCTGCGCTACAGCTTTCAACTCAGCGGCGCGTGGGAAGAGCTCGAAGCCGCCGCGACCGGCGTCCGGCGAAACGAAGAACTCCTTGCCCATGCCAAGCAAACCATTGCGCGCATCTGCGACGAGCTTGGTGCCGCCCTCGACGACCCGCATACCCCGCTGGTCGAAGACTATCTCGTCATCGACGTCGAGCGCTTCGAGCCGCGCATCGAAGCCGCGCTGCTCTTGCACGACCACTCCGAAGCGCTCGCCAACATCTTGCTCGGGGAATCCGGCTCGCTCTCGCAGAGTGAGATCGAAGAGTCGCTGCGAACGCGTTTCTCCTACTATAACGACGACCTCACGATCATTCAGTGGGATACCGCATTTATCTACGACCGGCGCGAATCGAGCGACGCGATCCAAGACATTCTCGAATTCGCCAACTCGCAATTGCTCGAGTTACGGACCTATGATACGCTCCTGGATCGAGAACTCGACTCGATCTACGCGGCGCAGCCGGGGCAGCGCTCGCGCTCGCTCTTCGGCCGGCGTGAAGCCGATCTCGCCGCAAACGTGCGTTATCTTATCGTCGACGTCCTCGAATTGATCGACCGCTCCAGTAACGCGCTCAAAGTGGTCGGCGACGCGTATTACGCGCGCATCTATCGTGCCGCGGCCGCTCGGTTGGGCCTCGCCGATTGGCAACGTCAAATCGACAGCAAGCTCGCCAGCGTCGGCGATCTCTATCGCTTCTTTATCGATCAGGCGCGCGGACGGCGCGACGCATTCCTCGAAGTCATCGTCATTCTCCTCATCGCGATCGAAGTTGTGATCGGCGTTGTCACGCTCGTGCGCCACTAACGAGCCGATCGATCTCTTCGATATGCGCTCGCTTCCTTGCGTCATCGATAAACGACGCCTCGAACGAATTCTTCGCTAGCGTGATCACCTCATGGTCGCAAAGACCTAGTGCCTTGACGACTCCTTCGAAATTCGCCGCCACGTAGCCACCGAAATACGCCGGGTCATCCGAGTTGACCGTCGCGACGAGACCCGCGTCCAACATTCGTTTCAGCGGATGATGCGCCAAATCCGTGACGACGTGCAGCTTCACGTTCGAAAACGGACAGACGGTAAGCGGAACGCGCTGGCGGCGCAACCGTTCGACCAGACGCGGATCCTCGAGACTCCGTACGCCGTGATCGACACGCGCCACGTGCAGGATGTCGAGCGCCTCCCAGACGTATTCCGGCGGCCCCTCCTCGCCCGCATGTGCGACGGTCAAGAATCCCTCGGCTCGCGCGCGATCGAAGACGGCGGCAAATTTCGACGGGGGATTGCCGAGCTCGGCCGAGTCGAGCCCGACCGCGATGATCCGATCCCGATAGGGGATTGCGGCTTCGAGCGACACCATCGCCGCTTCCGCCGAAAGATCGCGCAGAAAACACATGATCAGATGCGAGGTGATGCCGAGCCGCTCGCGCGCTCCATCCAGAGCTCGGCATAGGCCGTCCACCACGATGCCAAAAGCGACACCGCGATCGGTGTGGGCCTGCGGATCGAAAAAGATCTCGGCATGTCGCACGCCCTGCGCTGCGGCGCGTCCCAAATACGCGGAGGCCAGCTCGTAGTAGTCGCGCTCGGTGCGTAGCACCTTCATCCCGGCATAGTAGACATTCAAAAATGACTGCAGATCGGTAAACTCGTAGGCCGCTTGCAGCGCTCCCACCGAGGGATAGCCGGGATCGATGCCGTTGCGCTGGGCGATTGCAAAGATCAGTTCGGGTTCGAAGGTCCCTTCGATGTGCAGATGGAGTTCGGCTTTCGGCAGTTTCGCGAGATCGATCACGCAAACCAGCTTACACGGATTGCTGCCGCGTGCCTTTTCTCATACGCAGCATGCGAAAGTCACCGCTGCGCACCGTGATGCCCCGTCCGTCAAACCATTCAAGCAAAGGAACGGCAAATTTTCGCGACGTCCCGAGTAAATCTCGAAATTCCGCCATCGTCATCTTGTCATTCGCCGAAATGAAGGCATCGATCCGCTCGTGCGCGCTCTCGATCTGCGTCCCGCGATAGAGTGCGTCGCCAACCTTGACGAGCACGCCGCGCGCAAGGAGCGTCTCGAAGGCCTTTGAAATGCCTGCAATCGACGACTGCCGCACCCGCGTCGTCACCTCGTCGAACGAAACCGGGAGAAATGGCGTTGCCGCGTCGAACGGCACGTTCGTTTCGAAGAAGGCGCGCTGCTCGCTCGAAAGTTTGGGTTGATGCTCCGTGGTCGCATAGTAGCCCTGGCGCAGGGCAACGCGTCCCTCATCGACCAGCGCCATCAAGAGCCGCACCAGAAGCGGCTCGGTGACGCCGAGCGTGCGCGCAAGGATGAGCGAGGTCGCGCCCATGGCCCAGGGCTGCGCCTCGTGCAAGATCACAAGTTCGTTCACAACGCGCGCCGCGAACTGCGCGAACGCAGCCGCATCGACATACGCAATCGGACGCGCGAGCGCAACCGCTTCGCCGTGCTCGACGAGCGCATCGAGTGCGCCCTGCGCGGCTTCTTCGCGTAAGTTCGCCGCAAAAGCCAAGGCCGAGACTTCTTGAGGCTCGAGGCCGCTTTGCGCAAGTAGCGCAGGGATCGCACCGGACGCTTGCGCAGGGTGTTCCGGCGCGGCGTCGCTCTCGAACGCGACGATCTCGCCTCCTCCCAGTAGCGTTTTCGGCGAGACGCGGCGCACGACAAACCGCACACCGGGAAACGCCAGCACCGGCTCGCGCAGGAAGAGTTTTGCCCGAACCACGGCATCACTTGGTGGAATCGGGTCGAACACCAAGGTGCCGAGCACTTCGGCCGAGCCCACGTACGCGCGCACGTGGGTGCGACGGCGCAGCAGCGCCAGCGCCTCGGGGAGCGCAGAAAAATGCACCGAGAGCTCCGTGCGCGCGGCGAACGACGCATCGGTGACCACCGAACCGCGCGCAATCTGCGTGCGCTCGACGCCCGGCAGGTTGAGGGCGACACGTGTGCCGCCGGTGGCCGCATCGCGTGCGCTCCCGAAGACCTGCAGGCTGCGCACGCGTACCTGCGTGCCCAACGGCTGGAGCGCGACCGTATCGCCGGCGGCGACGCGCCCCTGCATCAACGTCCCGGTGACGATCGTGCCGCGGCCGGGCAGCGCGAAGACGCGATCGATCGGCAAATACGCCGGCGCATCCGGATCGCGCGGCGGCAACGCAGCCAATTCTTGGTGCAAGCCTTCTTTGAGCGCGTCCAGATTCGCGCCGGTCACGGTCGACACGGCGAAGATGAATGCGTCGCGCGCAATTGTATCGGCAAGTTGCCGATGCACGCGCTGAGCGGCTAGGCCCTGTTCGTGTGGCGGAATGAGATCGATCTTGGTCAGTGCGACCACAATCTTTTTCACGTTGAGGTATTGTAGAATTTGCAGGTGCTCGAGCGTCTGCGGCATTACGCCGTCGTCCGCCGCGATCACCAGCAGCAGCAGTTCCATACCGGCCGCGCCGGCCAACATGTTGTGCAGGAACCGCTCGTGACCGGGAATGTCAACGATGCCGGCTTCGATCCCGTCGTCGAAGTGCAGATGCGCAAAACCCAAATCGAGCGTCATGCCGCGGACTTGCTCTTCAAGCCAACGGTCGGGATTGGTGCCGGTGAGCGCCAGCACGAGTGAGGACTTGCCATGGTCTACGTGACCCGCCGTCCCAATGATATGCATAAAGGAGCCGTATTTACGTCATGCCGTCGTCGACCTGACCTAAATCCGTCCTCCTTTCAATTCTCTCAATCTGCTCTTCCTATAACCGTACACGGCGTAGATCGCAATCCCGATGACGAACCACACCCCGAAGCGAATCCAGGTCGGCAGCGAGAGCCCGGTGATCAAGAACAGACACGATGCCGCGCCCAGGGTCGTGAAGATCCAGACCAGCGGCGCGCGAAACGGACGGTGCGCCTGCGGCGCAATGATGCGCAGCACCAGCACGCCCGCGCAGACGATCGCAAACGCCGAGAGCGTCCCGATGTTGACGAAGTCCAGCAAATCGGCGAGCGGCAGCAGCGCCGCGAGGACGGCAACGATGCCGCCGGTGATCATCGTCATCATTGCCGGCGTGCGAAAGCGCGGATGGATCTTCGCGACACTGGGAGGCAGCATGCGATCGCGCGCCATCACGTAGAAGATGCGTATCTGCCCGAGCAGCGAGGTGACCATTACCGTCGTGTTCCCGGCCACGCCGCCGAGGGCAACGATCCAAAAGACCGCAGGATTCTTCGTCGCGGCGCGCACGGCGTCGAGCATCGCGGCACCATCGCTCAGTTTGGCATACGGCATCGCGCCCACCGTACAGAGCGCGAGCACGACGTACAGGACTCCGCCGATCCCCAGGGCGAGCATGATGCCGATCGGCACATGGCGGACCGGATCGGTGGCTTCTTCCGATGCAACGGTGACCGTGTCGAATCCGATGTAGGCGTAAAACACGAGCGCGGTGCCCGCGACGATGCCATGGAAACCGTGCGGCGCAAAGGGATGAAGAAATTCGCCGTGGATCGCTGAGGCGGTCGCCGCGATAAAGACGATCATCGTGAAAATTTGAAAGACCACGAGCACGCCGTTGACATTCGCCGATTCGCGAATCCCGACCGCAACGAGCACCGTGATCACGAGCACGATCAGCGCCGCGACCACGTCGATCTGCCCTGCGGCGATTGCTCCGGTCTGCAATGCGGCGGGAAGGGTGATGCCGACGCCGCTCAGGACTTGCTGCGCGTACGCGGACCATGACGACGCGGTCGGGGCAACCGAGAGCCCATACTCGAGAATCAAATCCCAACCGATCACCCAGGCAACGACTTCGCCAAGCGTGGCGTAAGCGTAGGTATACGCGCTGCCGGCAACCGGCACCATTGAGGCGAATTCGGCGTAACACAGCGCGACGCACAAGCTCACCAAACCCGAGAGCACGTACGCGAGAATGACGGCCGGACCCGCCGCATGCGCGCCGGCGCCGATGGTTGGGAAGATGCCGCCGAGCATCGTGCCGAGGCCAATCGCGGTGAGCGCCGGCCATCCGAGGGTGCGGCGAAGCGTAGGACCGTTCGCCTCGCGCGACGTCCATGCGAGTGGCTGCCTTGCAAAGAGGCCTCTCACGCGTTGGTTAGTGCGGCTGCGATCGCGTCGTCATGTTGCGGCGCGACCGTACGAAGATCAAGGAGCACACGTCCCTGCTCGATACGCGCGACGATCGGCGGCGTCCCTCTGCGCAGACGCGAGGCAAGTTCATCGGGCTGCGCCGATGCTAGCGCAATGCCGACGGATGGAATGCGCGCTTGCGGGAGTGAACCTCCGCCCACGCGACCCTGCATCTGCACGATCTCGCCCGCCGGCGCGGCAGCCGTAATCCGTAACGCGCGCGCGCGAAGCTCGTCGCCCGATTGCGCGAGCATGCGGAAAAACGGAATCGATTCACGCGAAGCTTTGCCGGCGTACAAGCGGAGCGTGGCAGCGAGCAGAGCGAGCGTCACCTTATCGACCCGAAGCGCGCGCACCAGCGGATTCGAACGCAGACGAGCAATGTGCGCATGCGTTCCGACGATCACGCCGGCCTGCGGGCCGCCAAGCAATTTGTCGCCCGAGAACGCGACGAGTGAGATCCCGTCGGCCACGGCGTCCTGCACAGTGCGTTCGTGCGGCAGGCCGTAGTCGCGCAGGTCGACCAGCGCTCCACTGCCCAGGTCTTCCACGACCGCTACGCCCACGCGGCGCCCGAGGGCGGCGAGCTCGGCCGGCGCTACGTCGTCGACGAACCCCTCGATTGCATAATTCGACTGATGCGAGCGCATCAACAGCGCCGTGCGTGGCGAGAGCGCCCGCTCGTAATCCTTGAGATAGACTTTGTTGGTGGTGCCGACCTCGACCAGCCGCGCGCCGCTGCGCGCGAGGACCTCGGGCAACCGGAAGCCGCCGCCGATCTCGATTAATTGATTGCGCGCGAGCACCACCTCGCCTTCGCGCGCGAACGTATCGAGGATCAGCAAGATCGCAGCCGCGCAATTGTTGACCACGAGCGCGTCTTGCGCACCGGTCATCCGCCGCAGGAGATCGCTCGCGTGCGAATAGCGTGAGCCGCGCTCACCGGAGCCCAGATCGTATTCGAGATTTGAGTATTGTTGCGCCACTGCGCGCGCTTCATCGAACGCCGCCGACGCGAGCGGCGCGCGGCCGAGATTGGTGTGTAACAGCGTGCCCGTCGCATTGATGACCCCTTGCAGGCTCGCGGCCGCGTGTTCGGCCGCCCGATCGACCAGTCGCTGCACGATCGTCTCGAAGGGAGGCACGCGTTCCCCCGCGCGCACCCGATCGAGTTCGGCGGAAATGAGCTCGCGCAACGCATCGCGCCCCACGAGAACCTCGTAGGGCGCGACGGACGGATCTTCGAGCAACCGGTTCATCGCCGGGATGGCGCGACGGCTGCTCACGGTACTGCTTACGCTACGTGCTTGGCGAGCATTCCCGATATCACGTTCTCCGGGACGTAACCGACAATCCGGTCGACCGGCTGGCCATCCTTGAACAGGATCAGGCACGGGATGCCGGAGACCTGATACTGGCCGGCGATGCTCGGGTTGTCGTCGGTATTCAGCTTGACGAATTTCGCCTTGCCGCTATGCGCCGACGCCACCTTCTCAACCACCGGCGAGAGCATCTTGCACGGGCCGCACCACGGGGCCCAGAAATCGACGAGAACCGGCTCTTTACTGCCGAGGACTTCGTCCTGAAAATTCGTCTGACCGACGTCTGCTAAAGCACTCATGGGTTAAAAATTACTACCTCCGTAGCTTCTAAACCCCTGCGGGGGCCGCTAGGGTTGCCGGTTGCTATTCGATTTCCACGCCTTCGCCGACGATGTCCGTCACCTGCTCGGCTTGTTTGCCGAGGTTCGTGATCGCGATCACTTCGTCGCCCTCGCCCAGACGCTGCAGCCGCACGCCTTTGGTCGAGCGTCCGGCCTTGCGGATGTCCTTGACGTTGAGCCGGATGACCTGATTACCGCTGGTAATCATCAGGATTTGGTCGTCGGGCGCGACCATGATCTGATCGAGCACTTGACCGATGTCCTCGCGCTCGCGCGCGAAGGCTTTGACTCCCTTGCCGCCTCGCGACGTGTGACGATAATCCTCGATCGGCGTGCGTTTGCCAAACGCCCGTGAGGTCACGAGTAAGACTTCCTTACGCTCGTCTTCGATCACGTCCATCGCGACGATCGTGTCGCCCTCATCGAGCGTCATCGCTTTGACACCGCGCGCATTGCGGCCCATTGGGCGCACATCTTTCTCGTTGAAGTGCACCGCCATGCCCGCCGATGAGGCGAGGATGATGTCGCGCGTGCCGTTGGAGAGATCGACTGCGAGCAGCTCGTCGCCCTCGTCGAGATTGATCGCGTTGAGGCCGTTGCGGCGAACGTTGGCGAATTCCGAGAGCGGGGTCTTCTTGATCACGCCCTTATGCGTCACCATCACCATGAAGCGCCCTTCCGCGAACTCGTGAATCGGGAAGACCGCAGTGACCTCCTCACCCGGCGGAAGCGTGAGCAAATTGACAAGCGCCGTACCGCGCGCGGTACGTGTCGTGTCCGGAATTTCGTAGCCGCGCAAACGATACGCACGTCCCTTGTTCGTGAAAAAGAGCACGTGATCGTGCGTCTTGGTCACGAAGAAGTTGCGCACCACGTCCTCGCGCTTGAGATTCGCGATGCCGGTGACGCCGCGACCGCCGCGATTTTGCGTGCGGAAGGTGTCGAGCGTTACACGCTTGATGTAGCCGCCCACCGTATAGGTGACCACTACTTCGACGTTGGGGACGAGTTGCTCCATCGAGATCTCGTCCTCGGCCGGCTGCACGTCGGTACGGCGTTCGTCGCCGAACTTTTTCTTGATCTCGAGCGTTTCGGTTTTGACAATTTGCGCGATGCGCCGTTCGCTGCGAAGAATGTCCTCGAGTTCGGCAATCGTCTTGATCAGCTCATTGTACTCGTCTTCGATCTTCTGGCGTTCGAGGCCGACGAGGGTGCGCAGGCGCATGTCGACGATCGCTTGCGCTTGAATGTCTGAAAGGCCGAAACGCGTCGAAAGTTTCGTCTTGGCTTCGTCGGTCGTTTGGCTGCCGCGCACGATCTCGATGACTTCCTCGATGTTGTCGAGCGCGATGCGGTAGCCTTCGAGCAAATGCGCGCGCTCTTCGGCTTTGCGGAGATCGTAGCGGGTACGCCGCGCGATGACGTCTTTGCGGTGTGCGATAAAGTGCTCGAGCAACTGCTTGAGGTTGAGCACCTGCGGCTCAAGCGCCACGGATCCATCGGCGCGCGGTTCGCCTACCGGTACGAGCGCGAGCATGTTGAACCCGAAGCTCGATTGAAGCGGCGTGTGCTTGAACAGCTGATTGAGCACGACTTTGGGCGTCGCGCTCTTTTGCAGCTCGACCACGACGTTCATGCCCTTGCGGTTCGAAAGATCGTCGAGCCGCGCGATGCCCTGAATCTTCTTCTCGGTGTGCGCCTCGGCGATGGCCTCGACGATGCGGCTCTTGTAGACCTGATACGGTATCTCCGAAATCACGATCTTGTGCCGGCCCTTCTCCTCGATGATTTCGGCCTTGCCGCGCATCGTTATCGATCCGCGTCCGGTGCGATAGGCTTCGCGAATCGCTTCGTGCCCGAGGATCGTACCGCCGGTTGGGAAGTCCGGACCTTTCACGATCGCCGCGAGATCGTCGTCGCTGGCATTGGGATCGTCGATCAGCAAAGTGATCGCATCCGCAATCTCGTTGAGGTTGTGCGGCGGGATGTTGGTCGCCATACCGACCGCAATGCCGCTCGAACCGTTGAGCAAGAGCTGCGGCAGCCTTCCCGGCAGCACGCTCGGCTCGGTGCCCTGGTTATCGAAGTTAGGAATGAACGGAACGGTCTCTTTTTCGATGTCGGCCAGCGCTTCGAGAGCGAGCCGAGCGAGGCGCGCTTCGGTGTACCGGTACGCCGCCGGCGAATCGGGATCGATCGACCCGAAGTTGCCGTGCCCATCGACCAGCGGATAACGCAGCGTGAAGTCCTGCGCCATGCGGACGAGCGCGTCGTAGACCGAGCTGTCGCCGTGCGGGTGATAGCTCTTGAGGACCTCGCCGATGATACCGGCGCACTTGCGATGTTGCTTGGTCGGATCGAAACCCATGTCACGCATCGCGAACAGGATGCGCCGCTGCACGGGCTTGAGGCCATCGCGAACGTCGGGCAGTGCCCGCGAGGCGATAACCGACATGGCGTACGAGAGATAGCTCTCCCGCATTTCGTCTTCGACGTTTACATGTTGAATAATATCGTTGTGCATTTAACGTAAAAAAGCACTACATTTCGCGTAGTGCTCCCGCGCGGGACCCCTTTCCTCGCAAGCAGGTTTCTTCTTTAATACATTCGCGTTCTACGGTGGGTCTTCCCACACCGGAATGCCCTCTTCGTCGATCCCTTCGACCGCCAAGTCGTCGAAGGAAATAGCGCCCTGCGGCAGCGGCGAGGGAGCGGGTTCCTCGGCGAATGCGTCGGCCTCGCTGAAGGCTGCAGCCTGGACCGAAAACGCCGGATCCTCATCCGATTCGGGGGCATCGAAGTTCACCGCCGGGCGGGCGGTCGATGGTGCGACAAACGGCGGGGCATTGACGGCAGGAGCGGGCGCCGTCGCCCGCACGGTTTGGATGCCCGTGCCGATGCGTCCCTTCGCTGCGTTTGCAGCAGTTGCTATGAGCGCAAGATGGTCTTTGACGGACTGCTGCAGCTCCGCTTCGAAATCGCCGGTCGACATGCCCGATAGCTTCGCCGCATGGGCGCGGCAGACTTTCCCCACGCAATCCG
>Ga0302325_10028882_pt1 | contig 11469 bp, 17 predicted proteins | sample Palsa_T0_2_FD_201948 | JGI IMG/M metagenome (GOLD analysis project Ga0302325, IMG submission 201948) | Peat permafrost microbial communities from Stordalen Mire near Abisko, Sweden - Palsa_T0_2 | ecosystem: Environmental > Terrestrial > Soil > Palsa > Peat permafrost | place: Sweden: Abisko... | reverse complement strand
CATACCTATGCCACGCTTCGCTTGCAGGAAGGCGTGGACGTGTATTTCCTTGCCGAGCAGATGGGAACCTCCGTCCACATGATTGAAAGCCACTATGGCCACGTAAATACCATCAAGCACGCCGACCGCGTGTTGCAGGGGATGGCGGGATGGGAGCTGCCACAACCGGACGACACCAAAGCCAAGGCGTCCAAGGCAGCGGAGACGCACGATAAAGGCAAACGAGGTCAGCGCCACAGGCCGCGCTGACCCTGAAGCTCCCGAAGCCGTCTTTTGCCGGAGCCGCTGGCGGAGGCTGGCGCAGGGAGATGTTGTCCCGTGTCATATTGTCCGGCCCGGACATTCCTCGCTGAGATGGTTCTGATTTGCCGCTGCCCCGCCGGGGCGTTCTTAGCGGCAAATCTCCCTGCACGGGCCGCCGCTGGCGGCTGTTCTTCGTGCAACTCAGAATGAAAAGTGAGCTAGTTCGCTTTAGCAGGAACGGCAGCTTGCGCTTCCAGGATCAGAGCATAAAAGGTGAGCGTTCCCCAGAGAGTGACTTTGTATGCGACCTGCTCAGGGGCATCATGTGCCGCAACACGAATCACTCTAAATCCCGGCCCAACACGCACATCTTTTGCGGCGTAGCTTCGAAAGGCTCGCACGAGATCATCTGGTAGGTCATGATCGTGTACAAAATATATCTGAATATCAAACGGCTCTTCTATAACTCTGTGTGCCAAGACGTATTCGCATCCGCGCACGATCTTATAAGAGACCTGATGAAGAAGGTCAGCAGGAATTTTGATTTGAGGAAGATCTTCATCTTTGAATCCAGCGTGCGATCCCAAACCTGGCAGAGTGTGAGCACCGGCTTCGGGATCATGAGAAGTGATTGCGGCCATCAGACCGAGCTTTTGCCTACGCCTGTGTTCTGCTTCCTCCTCGCTTAGCCCTTCGACGCCGACTCCCAGCGAGCGCATAACCCTTGCAGACAGTCCAGCGGCTTCAGCTATGCGAGGATCAACACAGAGTATGAGACGGCTGAATACCTTTTTTTCAATCGAGCCGAGCCTGTTGTTGCACGCGCCACAACTCGGTGCGGTCCACCGTTGAATTTCCTCTGGCGTCGTTTCTGGATACCATGAGGCGGGGAACACATGATCCTTGGTGGTCTCATCTACGGCTGCACCGCAATGTATGCATTGAAGTGAAACGCTTTCTGCCATCAGCGCACCTCAGCTTTTCAGGCACTTTCCAGTTGAGAAGTCCTCACGAGAACCATCGACCCGCATGATGTAGAAACACTGCGTTCCGCCCTTTGCGTTCTCGACCGTGAAATGCTTGACGCCCGCACCGATCTTCTCCGCCGCACGCTCGTGCTTATTCAAAAGATCGATCAGAAATTCATGGTCCTCACCTGTAATCGGCGCTTTTAGCGGGTGCCGATGGAGAATCGCCTTGATGAACTCCTCGGCAGCCCCTTTGGTGGCGAAGGTGTGCGATCCTATCGTCTGTGGCTTCGGCATGGTTGCAGTTTCCTCTCTTTGGTGAATCCGTCCGAATGATAACTGTACAGAGTGGCAGCACGCGAGTAGTGGAAGTGACTGATGATCGCATCGGCAAAATCCAAATCGATGGACGACCGGCTCAAAGCCCTGAAGTCATTTCAGCAGTTGATCTGTGTTGCCGCCGCAGCAGTTTTAGCCTTTGCTGTAACTTCGGATCAATCTAAGGAGTACCGGGCGGCACTGGACGAGCTTGGCTATTACAGAAAGGTTAATTTGAACGACTACCCGCTCTACGCGGAAAAGCAGTTCAATGCCGCGCGAGATAGTGATCGCGCTCTACTGCTCAAAGCTATAAAGCGGGCGCATCTCAAGGCTCAAAAATCGCTGACGGTCAACGAGTCAGTAATCATGGATTTTCCGAGCACGGGGCTTCAGCGATTGCGGGACTTCGAGAGTTTTATTACATCGAGACATACTCTCGGCGTGTATATGGTGGATGACGAACAAGAAGTCGTCGATCAACTCGCCGCTCAGTTGAAAGAGAAAACACAGCCATCAGCAGCAAGGCCGCAACCAGTTCCACAGCAGCCAGCTACTCAAGCACCAGTTCCATGGACCGTGACATCGATATATGCCTCGGTGAGTTCGGTCATGGCCGTTAACAACGTCTCAATGGCTGATCCTGTTGTGCTGCACAATAGCCCGAATAGAGAAAGCCTTCAGTTTCTCTTGTACAACGGACTGCCGTTGCCACCATCACTCAACTTCTCAGTATCCTGTCGCTACAAGGTTAGTGATAGTCAGAAGCCCGCGTTTGATTGGCTCAGGTCCGACGAAAACGGAAAGCATCTGATCGACCCGGCATCGGGCGTTGTCTTTCCGAAGATGAGGCCATTTTGGGAACGAATTGAGGACATGGGTGCCGACAACGCCGCACTCTTTTTGCAGGAGCGCATCGAGGCTTCTACGCACGGCTCTCTAAGCCTCTTCGGTGTGTCGGTAGACCGCGATCTCATCCTGTTAGCAGGGCCAGCCGCTCTCTTCGCGCTTATGCTTTTCTTCTTGCTTCACCTGAAGCAAGTTAACGCGCCAGTGATGTGGGACAAACACGAACTCGAATCAGCTAAAGACTTCCCGTGGATCGCTTGTTTTCCAGACCAGTGGAGCAGTGCAACCACTTACGGTTGCCTCGTTGGTTTGCCTATCGGCTCCAGCCTATTGCTTCTTCTTCGCAAGAACGAAGGGTGGGAAGAAAGCGCGACGTATTGGGGAGTGGGTTTCACCGTCGCTTTGATCGCACTGGGGATATTCACAGCTTTAGCGATTCGCCGATTCCGTAAGCACTTGCGAGAGGTAGAGACGCCGAGTGAAGCACTGTTGGAAGATGATGGAGAGACCGTCTAACGATGCACCATCACCGCAAATCCTCATTCGCACAGGATACGGAACACCCAGTTTTAATGGCATTCCCCGTCTCCGGGGAATGCCATTAAGAAGAACTCTTCTTTTTTATTGAAGTTCCCTTTTCAGATGCCTGTTTTTTCTTCGCCCCGGCATTCTCCCATCTTTTGTTCGCAGCCTTCCGCGCCAGTTCCTTCCTCTCCTCTGGCGTGAGTGAATTCATGCGCGATTTCCCACCCTTCGGGCCGCCTTTCTTGCCGCCCCGTTTTCCCATTTCACGCATAACGCGAGAGATCGTATCTTCTTTCACTTCAATAGTTTACAGGCAATAAAACGGTTGAAGCGAATTTTTCATTTGCATGCTAGAAGCGCTTGTAGTAAAAGGTGTTATGCTAGAAGCGCTTTTAGCATAGGAATTGCATGGCAATCAAGAATCAGACTCAGCAGCTTCGAATTGGCGGGGACTACAGCAATCACTTGCTGGTACAGATTGAACTGCTGCGTTGCGGCATTTCCCACGAAGAACTGAGCAAGAGACTGGGCGATGTAACGGAGCGCTACCTGGCGCGGTATATCGCAGGCAAGACGCATCTGCGGGAAGACGAGTTCGGGAAGATCGCCAAAGCTCTCACCATTGATGCACGAATGCTCGCGCAGGCATGGGCCGCGTCCCTCGGTCTCCGTCTGCCAGATAAAGATGCTGTGAGTCGGATGGTAGATCGAGCTTACCGCCACTGGAGGCGACACTCGCGCCTCGCTGCGCTCCGGGTCCCGCCGAGTCCGTCTCCCATGACGGTCATTCGGGCCAAGTACGCAGATCGGCTCCCTCGGCAGACACCGCCCCTGTGGTTCAACTCATTCCGCAACAAAAAGCCTACATGCGAGGGCCGTCAGAGATTCGTCCGCGCCTATGAAATGTTGGTCGAGTTCGTCCATGCACACCAGTCACAGCGCGATGTCGGAGCAATGCACGGCCTCAGCGGAATACGCGCGGCGCAATTAATGAGGCGCGCCGCCTACACCTGGGCTAAGAGCGAAGGTATCGACCTGATCTATGACAAGTCAGTGCCTTTCAAGAACGACCGCAAACTCGTAAGAAACCTCTACGCAGGGTTAAGGTTTTTCGCGCAACAGCAGTTCGACGCACTGACTTCTCAGGTTGACAGGGAGAGAAGCAATGAAAAAACAACCGGATAATGCCGCGTTAGAACGCTACTCGCAAGAGCATGGCCGTTGTCTTGGCGTGGTCGCTCGTGAGCTACGGACTGAAAAGGGCTTGACTCAATACGCAGTCGCAAAGAGGGCGAAGGTTTCCCCGCGCTGGGTGCAAAGGCTGGAGGATAACCAACTCAACACGAATTATTCCATAGGCAGGCTGTATCAGGTTGCCTGCGCATTGGGGGTAGAGCTTTACGAGTTGTATAAGCGCGCGGATGAAATGGCGGGTCCGGCTCCTTGGCTATGCCGGAAGAAGATTCGGAAGGATAACCAAAGTGGCACTGCTGACTAGGGAAGAATTTTACAAACGACTCGGCCAAGCACTAAGGAATGCGCGGGAAAAGCGCGGTCTTTCCCGTGCACAGTTGGCTGAACAGTTAAAACAGAACCCCATCGACCCTGAACGGCATGTGCGTCAGGTTGCCGCACTCAGCGTGATAGCAGGGCAAATTCGGCGGCAAAAGGGTCTGTCTCGCAAGCAGGTAGCCGAACGCGCCAATCTCCCTGTCGAGTTTGTACGCGACATGGAGGCCGGGAAAATCTGGAACCCGGAAACCTACTCCATTTATTGCCTCGCTTATGGTTTGCGCACCGCTTATCCAGCATTTGAAAAGAGAGTCGATGTGCTATCCCGCACGGAGTTGGATGAGAACGACAGGCCGGTTCGCAGGAAGAAAAAACATACCTCGCTGCCACAATCGCATCCGCCTCTTCTCTTAGAGCCGGATAGCACCGAAGAGGAGAAGCCGTGAGCTTAGAAAAGAACAACCAAGAACCGGAGCAGAGACAGGTCCAGGTCGTCATCGAGGAGGCCGCTGGCAAACGCATCCGTCAGTTGGTTATCCAGGGGCCGCCTGATCCCGATATGAATGATTTCGCCGTGTGCGTTTCGTTTGACGATGACACGATGATTTCTATCGAGCTTTCACTCCTGTTGCGATTCGGCATTTTCTACGACAGAACCGTTGACGGCGAACTGCAATCGGTCAAGGAATATCCCAAAAGAGTGCTGGAATAAAGACTGCGGTTGCGATCTGTAATGGCCGGAATGAGGAAGCCCGAGGGGAGGCATGGATGGGTAGAGCGCGGAAACAGGCGATTCACTTTGACAGGCGAGGCGGAGTTCTCTTCTATCGCGGAGCCTCTGGGAAGACCGTGGATCATATCCGGCTCTCGCAAGCAGATCACACCGTCTTTGTGGTCGTGGCATTTACCGATCGCACTGAGTGGTCCGTCACCCTTAATTCCATGCCAGTAGCGACGGTCTCACTCCATGCTCCTGGTGACGGAGACCTTGGCGATTTGGAGCCTATCGCCGAAAGTGGATACATTCTGCTGCCCGAGACCGGCCATATTCAATGGGACCAAATCAAGCAGCCGTCCAAACAACGGAAGACCCGCAAGCGAGTCGCATAGAGTCAAGCATTGATTGGCGTGGAGACGAAGATGGGCGGTTCCGGGGGAGAATCGCCCAGGGGCACCGACGGCTTATGACCTCCCAGGTCTGCTAGAAGCCGTCGGTGCTACCCAAATTTGAATCAATCTGCTAGACCGTAGTGGGAGAAAAATAGTGCTTACGCAACCAGAAGGCGACGTTCACAAGACCTATCAGCACCGGAACCTCCACCAGAGGACCGATCACGCAGACGAAAGCCTCGCCCGAATTCAGCCCGAAGACCGCCACGGCAACTGCAATTGCCAGCTCAAAATTATTGCCCGCCGCAGTAAACGAGAGTGTCGCTGTCTGCGCATAGTCAGCTCCGAGTTTGCGGCCCATCCAGAAGCTGACGAGAAACATGACTAGGAAGTAGATCACCAGCGGCACCGCAATCTTCACAACGTCGAGAGGCAGTTTTACGATCAGGTCCCCTTTGAGGCTAAACATCACTAGGATGGTGAAGAGCAAAGCCACGAGGGTAAAGGGGCTGATGCGTGGGATGAATTGGGTCCGATACCACTCTTCCCCCTTGGCGCCGACGAGCGCAAAGCGCGTCAGCATACCGGCCAGGAATGGAATCCCAAGATAGATGAAGACGCTGTGAGCGATTTGACCAATTCCGATGTTTACGACCGAGCCTTGGAAGCCGAACCATGTCGGCAGGATCGTGATGAAGACCCACGCATAGAGGCTGTAGAAGACCACCTGAAAGACACTATTGAGCGCCACCAGCCCCGCAACATAGTCGGTGTCCCCCTCGGCAAGCTCGTTCCAGACCAGCACCATCGCAATACAACGCGCAATCCCGATCAGGATTAAGCCGCGCATATAGGCAGGCTCTCCGCGCAGTAAGATTAGCGCCAGGGCGAACATTAGCAGCGGGCCGATGACCCAATTTTGGACTAGCGAAAGCCCGAGCACACGACGATTGCGGAAGACCTCTCCGAGCTTTTCGTAGCGAACCTTCGCCAGTGGCGGATACATCATGATGATGAGTCCGATAGCAATGGGGATATTGGTCGTTCCCGACTGAAAACTGTTCACGAAAGCGGCAGAGCCGGGAATAAAATGTCCGACGGCAACGCCGATTGCCATTGCGAGGAATATCCAGAGAGTCAGGAAGCGATCCAGAAACGACAGCTTCTTTCGCTGCGCTGGAGTACACGTACTGCCTTGCGTCACGGAAGAGGCCATATCTAGCAAGCCTCGCAGCACAGCTCCGTAACAACGGAGGGTAGCGGAGCACCTTCGAGTGCGGGGTACTTTGATGGGGAGCAGCAAACCTTCGTCAGACGCGCTCTGTCCGCCTGCATTGCCTTGTCTTCTTTCAGCCAATCGAGGGTTTGCCGGAGGATTTGGGTTGCCCCGATATGCGGCGGCATGACGATGCGGTAGTGCATCCACTTGCTCTCGCGCCGCGCCGAGACGATGCCAGCGTTCCGCAAATATGCCAGATGCCGGGAGATTTTCGGCTGCGGGCCGCCCAGGATTTCTACGAAGTAACAGACGCAAACCTCCTGCTCTCCCATGAGGTTAAGCAGCCGGAGACGGGTGTTATCCCCCAGAGCTTGAAAGAACTGCTGCATGTCGAATTGCCGTGTCCGTGGTGCCATGAATTATGTATACGCCTTGACGAATGTGATGGCAATAGATATATTCACCTTGGCGAATATATGCCGAGGTGAGCGCATGGCAGAAGAGATTCTTGAGTCCGTCCGGTCGAAGTACGGCGCAGTCGCGCAGAGCACGCTATCAACCAACGATCAAGGCGTGAAGGCCGTTGCCGAAGCGTTTGGTTATTCACCGGAGGAACTGACCTCCATTCCCGCAGATGCCAACATGGGCTTGTCTTGCGGCAATCCCACGGCGACAGCGCACATCCGGGCCGGTGAGGTTGTAGTGGACCTCGGCTCCGGTGGCGGCCTGGATGTCTTTCTGGCATCGAAGATGGTCGGACCGGAGGGACGAGCCATCGGCATCGACATGACTCCGGCCATGATCGAGCGGGCCAGGGCAAACGCAGCAGCGGGCGGGTATTCCAACGTCGAGTTCTATCAGTCCACCATTGACCGCATTCCACTCCCGGATGCTTTGGTGGATTGCGTCATCTCGAACTGCGTCCTCAACCTCGCGCCCGATAAGGCTGCCGTCTTCCGCGAGATCGCCCGCGTACTCAAGCCAGGTGGCCGAGTCGCTGTGAGTGACATTGCATTAAGGGGCGAACTGCCGGAAGCCGTCGCCAGCAGCATGGCAGCCTATGTAGGCTGTATCGCTGGCGCAATCAGGATCGACGATTACCGCGCAGGTCTTGTTGCCGCTGGATTCGAGCACGTTGAGATCGTACACAGCGGTGCTGATTTGAACGCTTATGCCAAAGTCGAAAATCAATCAGGTTGCTGCTCTCCGGCGATGGATGGAGAGTCCTGTTGTGCGCCTGCGCAGGATACGGCGACCCTGCACACGGAACTGACTGAGCTTCTGGCGAAGTATGACATCAACGCCGCCGCCGCAAGCGTAAAGGTCTACGCCATCAAGCCGAAATCCTCCTCATCAACCCCGTGCTGCGGCCCGGCCTGCTGCGCGTAGGGGGAACGATGCCACACTACAACATTCTGTTCCTATGCACCGGCAACTCTGCGCGCTCGATCATGGCCGAGGCCATTATGAACCGCAAGGGCGCACCAAACTTCACCGCTTATAGTGCCGGAAGCCATCCGTCAGGCAAAGTACGGCTGGAGGCGCTTCGGTTGATCGAAGCCGTCAGCTTGAGCACCGCAGGTCTGCACAGCAAGTCTTGGGATGAGTTCGCCAAACCGGACGCGCCGGTGATGAACTTCGTCTTTACCGTCTGCGACAATGCCGCGAATGAAGTCTGCCCGGTATGGCCGGGACAGCCGATCACCGCGCATTGGGGTGTTCCTGACCCGGCAGCCGCAACGGGAACGCCACAAGAGATCGACCGGGCGTTCTCGCAAGCCTTCTCCATCTTGGATCGACGCATCACCCTCATGTTGTCACTTCCGCTCGCCAGTCTGGGCGCACTGGCTCTCAAAAGCGAACTGGACGATATAGGAAAGAAGTAACGGAGGCTTCATGCTCAAGGTCATATTCGCGTGTATTCACAATGCCGGACGTTCCCAGATGGCAGCGGCATTCTTCAATCGGCTTGCGGACCCACAGAAGGCAAACGCCGTATCAGCGGGCACGGAGCCTGGCGTGCGTGTCCACCCCGAAGTGCTGGCCGTCATGCAGGAAGTCGGAATCGACCTGAGCCATGCCAAGCCTCAGAAACTCACGGAAGAACTGGCAAAGGATGCACAGCTTCTTATCACAATGGGGTGCGGGGATGAGTGTCCCTACGTTCCCGGCCTACGCCGGGATGACTGGCCGCTGCAAGACCCCAAGGGATTGCCGATCGAGGAGGTCCGTGCAATACGTGAGGAAGTCAAGCGTCGCGTGCAAGACCTTGTGGATGGCGAGCAAGTAAAGCTATGTACCGTATATCAAAGGTGAGAGCGAGGGTTGCAGGGGCCTTGCTTAAATCTCCCGCCTGCTTCCAGCATTGTGGACTGACGCCCCGAGGGGGTTGCTTGATCTATGATTCGGTAATGGCGAATGCTCCCAAGCCGGATCTTTTTACGTTTGTCGCAGAAGTTGCACTCCAGAAGGCGCAGCCGATCCCGATTAAATGTAACTGCGGAGGAGTGATAACCATTATACCTCCTATGCAGGAAGAGCTTGTCATTTGTCCGAACTGTGAATCTCGAATCAAAATCAATGTGCTTTCCGGCGATCCAGGGTATGTCATGGGTATGACCCCGGAAGGTGAACCTATGCTGATCCCAGTGCAAGGCAGTTCGAAGGAAAAGCTAGAAATATCAGAGGCGGAACGCCAACGGGCGCTCGAAGAAATCAGGAAGAAATGGAAGTAGAAGGCGTGACACCTTGAAAGACAAGCCTGCACTTCTCAATGGCAAAGGCGAACCGATAGATATAGATGAATTGATCGAGGTCTGCCGCACTCAGCCCGAGCGCATACTTGCCGATGACGAGATTGGGTTCGTCGCGTATGTCGGAGACATGAATATCTTCTCTGTAAGTGGATTAGGACACCCTGCCACGGGAGTCCCACACCCGCTTGGGGAGGGGCAATGGGTTCAAAGAGTGAATGAACTTTCCGTCATTCGCTTCGGCGGAAGCGTGCGGCGGCAGATTGGGTCTGTCGTCAAAACTCTGGCTACCGACAGCATCTTCGTTATCAAGGATGGCAATGTGCTCCGTAAAGTGAAGGCCCAGGACCTCAAACCGGGTATGGTCCTTCGTACCGGCGAGAAGGTGTATTGGTGAAATTCAAGAATGATCTCGAAAAGCAAGTCTACGAACGCGCCCGACGCGTATACGGAGATTCCGTCTCCATTGAGCACAACAAGGCTGTGCAAATAGAAAATGCTATGTCCCCCGAAGTCGCGTCTTTCGTTGGCCCACCGAAGAAAGAAATCGACGTCATAACAGCGAATCTTGCCGATCTGGCACTCCTTATCAGTTGTAAGGACTTTGGTGGTTCTAAGGCAGAGCCCGCTCATGTGCAGGAGTGGGTAGCCGTTGTAAATACGATGAACACCTATTCCGCAGGCACCAAATATCTCGGAATGATTGTGTCGCCTAGCGGCTTTACAAGTGGATGTGAGCCTTGGGCAAGCGCACATAATCTGGGACTGATTCCTCCACTGAAAGGCAAGAAGCTAACCTTCACCCCGGATACCTGTCTTCACATGGTTGAGCGTGTACTAAAAGGACTCACAAGAGACTGAAGTTCCCACATGCGGACTTCTACCAACCGCCGATGTTCTACGAGTTCGTCTATAAGATGACGGAATCATTTGAAGGAAGAGATCAGGCGTCCGAAGAGGACGGAAATCGTTATACGTTGCTTGGAACTGGCTGGATGTCTTCGTTTAGCGAACTTGTGAGGATGTTCAAAGGAAAAACGATCCAGTCTCTCCAAACGACTTCGGCAGGAATATACCTGACTTTTTCGGACGGTCTAGCTTTTGCCATGCTTGGTGCGCACCTTCAGTTCGGTTCCGGGCCAGCAAACGTACAAGGGGAAAGTGTCGAATTGAAGTGCGAGAAGAATTTTGCTGGAGAACCGTGTTCGATAGATTTCCTAAAGGCCACTGTAATCGGCAATCATGTGACGAGCGCGGGCGACTGGGGAGATCGCTTTGAATTTGGGTTAAGCGATGATCTGATGCTGGCAATCGAACCTAGCCGCTTACAGGTCTATCGGACAAGAAATCCCATCGACAAACATTTGCTTTAAGTAAAGCAATCTATTCCCATCGGTTAAGCCTTGGGACTTCGGCTCTAAAGAAACGCCTTCAGGCAGGCATCTCTATGACAACTCACATCGCTCAATGCTTCGCCTCGAAGCATGTTGACCGCGTCGTTGTCTTCGCTTAAATGCGCCTTGGCAAGCCGCTCCACAAAGGTTCTCCCTGTGCTTTGGGTGTAATCGCTCAGGAAATCTGCAAACTCTCGGTTTGCGGCCTGCTTATCCGGTTGCTTTCGTATCCATGAAGCAAGCCGCTTTTCGAGCGTATCCGTTTCGTCGCGGACAATCCCGGCAGCATGGTCCAGGTAGTCACTTGTTCGCGTCTTGGTCAGAACAACCTGCGGCGCGACGTGGAGCAGAAATGGAGGAACGTCCTCGATGTAGGGATTTACGATCTCAAGGCGGCGCTCCAGGTTGCGTTCCAGCCAGTCGCGCATGACATCGTTGATATGCGTATCTCCAAATCCGTATCCGATACACACGAGTTTCGAGACAGAATGAATGTGCGTTTGAAACGCATGGAGCATTGCATGGGGAAGGACTTGGCTAACGCGCTTATCGAACTTGTAAGCTCCCGCAAGCAGCGA
>Ga0302325_10028881_pt1 | contig 11469 bp, 12 predicted proteins | sample Palsa_T0_2_FD_201948 | JGI IMG/M metagenome (GOLD analysis project Ga0302325, IMG submission 201948) | Peat permafrost microbial communities from Stordalen Mire near Abisko, Sweden - Palsa_T0_2 | ecosystem: Environmental > Terrestrial > Soil > Palsa > Peat permafrost | place: Sweden: Abisko... | reverse complement strand
ATCGACGTCAACCTTACCGTCGGCACGATCTTCTCGGTGCTTCGCGCGCCCGACGGCGTCACCGAGCCGACCGTCAAGGATTTCCTCCAGCCGGGGACGCGGCAAGTTGCGGCGGGCTTTGCACTATGCGGCCCGGCGTCGATGCTCGTTGTCTCGCTTGGCGCAGGTGTCCACGGCTTCACGCTCGACCCGGAGATCGGTGCCTACACGCTGACGCACCCCCACATGCGCATTCCGGAAGCAGCACGCGAGTTCGCCATCAACGCCTCCAACGAGCGCTTCTGGGAACCGCCGGTTCGCCACTACGTCGCGGAGTGTATCCAGGGCAAAGCTGGTCCGCGTGCTGTGGACTTCAACATGCGGTGGGTAGCCTCGCTCGTCGCGGAGGTGTACCGCATCTTGATTCGCGGCGGCGTCTTCCTCTATCCGCGCGATACGAAAGATGCCTCCAAGCCGGGCCGGCTGCGCCTCTTATACGAAGCCAACCCGATGGCCATGATCGTCGAGCAGGCCGGCGGCGCGGCGACGACCGGCCGCGAGCGCATCCTCGACGTTCGTCCGGACAGCCTCCACCAGCGGGTCCCGGTGATTCTCGGGTCGCGTCAAGAGGTCGAGCGCCTCGTGCGCTATCACAGCGAATACGACGGCGGCGAGGACCTCGCATTCGAGGCGCCCCTGTTCAACACGCGCTCTCTGTTCCGCTCGGCGTAGCGGCAGCGCCGCGTGTCTGCAAAGCATCCGATCGTTGCGATCACCGGTTCGTCGGGCGCCGGCACGACGACCGTCAAGTCGACGTTCCAGCAGGTATTCCGCCGCGAGAACATCGCGGCCGCGATCGTCGAGGGCGACGCGTTTCACCGCTACGATCGCAGGCAGATGCGATCGATCTTGGAAGAGGCGCAGCGCGACGGCAACTTCCACCTGAGCCACTTCGGGCCAGAGGCAAATCTCTTCGAAGAGCTAGAAACACTGTTTCGTGCGTACGGCGAGACCGGAATCGCGACGTTTCGCCGGTACTTGCACGACGACGCGGAGGCAGCTACGTACGGCCAGGAGGCCGGGACGTTCACGCCCTGGGAGGACATCCGGCCCGGGACCGATCTCCTGTTTTACGAAGGCCTGCACGGCGGGGTGGCAACGGGTACGGTCGATGTCGCACAGCACGTCGACCTCTTGATCGGCGTCGTTCCGGCAATCAACCTCGAGTGGATCCAGAAGCTGCACCGTGACAAGACGGTGCGCGGCTACACGCACGAGGCCGTGGTCGACACGATCCTGCGCCGAATGCCGGACTACGTGAACTACATCGTTCCGCAGTTCTCGCGCACGCACGTCAATTTCCAGCGCGTGCCGATCGTCGACACGTCGAACCCCTTCATAGCGCGGAGCATCCCGACTGCCGACGAGAGTATGCTCGTTATCCGCTTCCGCAGCGCGAAGGGGATCGACTTTCCTTATCTGCTATCGATGTTGCACGACTCGTTCATGTCGCGACCGAACACCATTGTCTGCCCGGGCGGCAAGATGGCGCTCGCGATGCAACTGATCTTCTCGCCCATGATCCTGCAGCTCACCGATCGTAAGAAGCGCTCGTAGCCGGCTCAGGTCTGCTGCGCGGCGCTCAGGTCTGCTGCGCAGCGCTCACGATCATCTCGCGCGGGGCGCGCATGCCGTGGTTCTCGTCGCCGTGGGCATCCGCCGCCGCGACCAGTGCGTCTTCGTCGTCTCCGGTGATGTTCGCCCCGCAGAGCGGGCACGTCACGGTCAGTCCCATCGTCTCGTTCCTCCGGCCCGGTGGTTGCAGTTAGTTGATGATCTCGAACAGCCCGGCAGCGCCCATGCCGCCGCCGATGCACATGGTCACAACGAGCCACTTCGCCTTGCGGCGGCGGCCCTCGACGATCCCATGGAGTGTCATGCGCGCGCCGCTCATGCCATAGGGGTGACCGATCGAGATCGCGCCCCCATCGACGTTGAAGCGCTCGTTGTCGATCCCCAGACGGTCCCGGCAGTACACGGTCTGCACCGCAAAGGCTTCGTTCAGTTCCCAGAGATCGATGTCGTCGATCGTCAGGCCGTGGCGTTCGAGCAGCTTCGGGACCGCGAACACGGGCCCGATGCCCATCTCCTCCGGCTTGAGGCCCGCGACGGCCATGCCGCGGTAATAGGCCAACGGCTCGAGGTCGTTCTTCTCGGCGTAGTCGTAGCTCGTCAGCACGAGCGCAGCCGCGCCGTCCGAGAGCTGGGATGCATTGCCCGCGGTGATCGTCGACTTCGGGTTGATGAAGCTCGCGCTCTTGAGCTTCGCAAGACCTTCGAGCGTCGTATCGGGGCGATTCCCCTCGTCCTTCTCGAGCGTGAACAGCGCCTCGTGGACGCCGCCGGTCTCCTTGTTCTCGTCGAACTTATATGCCGGCAGCGGCACGATCTCCGCATCGAAGCGGCCGGCGGCCTGCGCCGCGGCCGTCCGCTGCTGGCTCTGCACTGCGTAGGCATCCTGAGTCTCGCGCGACACGTCGTAACGCTTGGCGACGAGGTCCGCGGTCTCGATCATCGGCATGTAGAGGTCGGCCTGATGCCGCAGCAGCCACTCCTCGGTGAAGAAGTGCGTGTTCAGATGGTTCTGCACCATGCTGATGGATTCGGCGCCGCCCGCCACGACCGCCGGCGCGCCGTCGACCACGATGCGGTGCGCTCCCGTCGAGATCGCTTGCAAACCGGACGCGCAGTACCGGCTCACCGTCGTTCCCGAGACGCTGAGCGGCAGGCCTGCGCGCACGGCGGCATTGCGTGCCAGGTTGTGACCGGTCGCCCCCTCGGGCATTCCGACGCCGAAGACGACGTCTTCGATGGCATTCGGATCGACGCCAGAGCGCTTGACGGCATGCGCGATCGTGTGCCCTGCCATTGTATCGCCGTGCGTCATGTTGAACGCGCCCCGGAAGGCTCGCCCGATCGGCGTCCGAGCGCCGCCCACGATCACTGCTTCGGTTGCCATCAGTTGAATGCTCCAATCGCTCTACGCTTGACGAACCCGCCGCTCTTCGCAGCCTTTTCCAGTTCCGGCGCGGGCTTCCAGTGGGCGCCGAGGGTCTTCTGCCACTCGAGGATGCGCTCGTAGATTGCCTTGGCGCCGATCGTATCGGCCCACCACATCGGGCCGCCGTGATACCACGGGAAGCCGTAGCCGAAGACCCAGACGATATCCTCGTCGCCCGGCCGCAGGGCGATGCCGTCGCCGAGGAGTTGCGCGCCCTGGTTCACGAGTGCAAACATGCAGCGCTCGATGATTTCCGCGTCGCTGATGTCGCTGCGGCGCGTCACGCCGACGCGCTTCGCCTCCGCCTCGATCACGCGCTCGACCTCTTCGTCCCGGATCGGATCGCGCTTCCCGGGCTCGTAGCGAAAGAAGCCCTGGCCGGTCTTCTGCCCGTAGCGGCCTTGCTCGTACAACCGTGTCGCAATCTGCGACTGGCGGTAGCCGGGATCCGGCGCCTCCAGGCTGATTTTGTAGAAGACGTCGATGCCGGACAAGTCGCTCATCGCGAACGGCCCCATCGGGAAACCAAAGTCCTTGATCGCGCGGTCGACTTGCGCCGGCGTGGCACCCTCCTCGAGGAGGAACGTCGCCTCGCGCACGTAGTCGAACAGCATGCGGTTGCCGATGAAGCCGAATGCGTTCCCGGAGAGCACGCCCTTCTTGCGCAGCTTCTTCGAAAGCGCCATCGCGGTCGCGATCGTCTCGTCATCGGTCTTTGCGCCGCGAACGACCTCGAGCAGTTGCATCACGTTTGCCGGCGCGAAGAAGTGCAAACCGATAACTCGCTGCGGCCGCGAGGTGGCGGCCGCAATCGCATCGATGTCGAGCGTCGACGTGTTCGAGGCGAGGATCGCACCGGGCTTCACGACGCGGTCGAGGGCGGCGAACACTTCCTTCTTAACAGCCATCGATTCGAACACCGCTTCGACGACGAGGTCGACGTCCGCGAGCGCCTCGTGCCCACCAACGAACTCGATCGCGCCCTCGCCCTCCTTGGCGCGCTCCGCCGTAAGGCGGCCTTTCTTCACCTGCCCGGCGTACGTGTCGGCGACGGCCTTCTTGCCACGCTCGATCTGCTCGGGGTTGACCTCGAGCACCTTGACGGGGATGCCCGCGTTGGCGAACACCATCGCGATCCCGGTGCCCATGGTGCCGGCGCCGACGACCGCCGCCGTCGCGATCTCCTTGGGACGGACGTCCCGCGAGAGCCCCGGGATCTTGCCGAGCTCGCGCTCCGCGAAAAAGATGTGGATCGCCGCCTGCGCCGGATCGCTGCGCACGAGCTCGTCGAAGAGCCGCGCTTCGCGCGCGATGCCGAACCGGTACTCGAGCTGCGATGCGGCCTCGACGGCGTCGATCAGCGCATGCGCGGCGAGCCCGCCGCGATTCTCAGGCGGCACCATGCCGTGGGCCATCGCGACCATCGGGGGCGGCACGAAGAATTTCAGGTGACTGATGCGCTTCTTCGACCCGGCGTTCGCACGCGCGAACTCGACGGCGCGCGCGAGCAGATCACCCTCGACGATCTCGTCGACGATCCCCATGCCCTTGGCCGGTTTTGCCGCTTTGCTCTCGCCTTTGAGCATCATGTCGAGCGCCATCTGCACGCCCGCCAGACCACCGTTCATCGGGTTCTTCGTCGCGAGCAGGCGCGGCAGCCGCTGCGTACCGCCGGCACCCGGGATCAGCCCGAGCAGAATCTCCGGAAGGCCGACCTTCGCGTGCTCGCTCGCGAGCCGGTAGTCGCAGGCGAGCGCCACTTCCAGGCCGCCACCAAGCGCGTTCCCATCCAGCGCCGCGACGTACGTCTTCTTCGCAGCTTCGAGCGCTGCCACGACGTCGCGCGCCGACTTTGCGTCGGGCGGTGGCTCGCTGAGGAACCCTTGGATGTCGAAGCCGCCGCTGAACGCACCGTTCGCTCCAGTCAGCACGACGGCAAGGACGCCATCGTCGGCCTCGGCCGTCTCGATCTCGCGCAACAGCGCGGCCGTCAGGGCAAATGACATCGCGTTCACGGGCGGATTGACGAGGGTCAGGATGCGCACGCCGTCGCGGGTGGTGGCCTCCACGAGCGGGCGCGCTTCGGTCTCGAGCATCGACTCCTCCAAGATGGGGCGGCGCCCACAGGACGCCGTTTACCCGGCGAGTCTAGCCCTTTGTTGACAATCTGTCAATAAGCCTGCTATCGTGCGCCTATGGCTGACGCACGACCTGCGAAGCCGCCGCGGACGCGTCGCCGGCGGCTCGACCCCGCCGAAGCCCGCGATCGCGTGCTCGCGGCCGCCGAGACGATCTTGCGCGCAGACGGTCCCGGCTCGCTCCGGCTCGGCGAGATCGCCGCCCGCGCCGGCCTCTCACACTCGAACGTGCTCTATCATTTCGACGGCATGCGGGAACTCGAGGCACGGCTCGGAGAGCGTATTGCACTGCGGCTCGCGCGCGAGATCGCCGAGATCTACGCACGCCGGCCCGCCGGCGAGCGTCCGCTCGAAGCCGCGAACGACCGCCTCTTCGAGGTGGTCAGCGACGGCGAGACGGCGCGGGTGCTGTGGTGGACCCTGCTCTATTCCGACGACGCCGACCTCGAGACGCTCGGCGCGAGCATTCGCGAACTGTGCGACGTGATCGTCTCGCGGCAAGCGAATGGCGCCGCGCCGAAAACCACGCACCGTCGCGAGGTCGCGCTGCTCACGGAGTTTGCGATGTGCGCCGCGCTCGGCTTCGGAGTGCTCAAACGCTGGTCGCCCACGCTCTTCGGTGAGGAGGCAACCGAAGCGACGATGTCGGCCCTGCTCTCGGAGCTGCTGCGCGGTCAACGGAGCGGCTCCGACATTCCGTAAGGAATCCGAACCCCGTGCCTCCCCGTTAGGGCTGCAGAGTTGGCCGACTCGTACTCGATCGAAGGAGCCACACATTGTGACTATTTCCCGTTCAAAACTGCTCGGGACCGGAACGGCTTTGGCCGCGTTCGGACCGGCACTGCTCGGACCGTTCATCGCGGCCGCAGAAGCGGCCGACGAAGGCGACGTCAAGATCCTGCAAGTCGCGATAGCGCTCGAGCGAGCCGGCATCAAAGCCTATCAGGACGCCGCGGGGACCAACCTCCTCCAGCCCGCCGTGCTGGACGTCGCGAAGGGCTTCATGGCCGATCACATCGCACATCGCGATGCGCTGATCGGAGCCGTCAAGGCGGCCGGTGCGACCCCGACCGAAGAGACGACGAAGCTGACGTATCCGTCGCTCAAGACGCAGGCCGACATCCTGGCGTTCGCGCAGACCGTCGAGCGCCAAGCGGCGTCGACGTACCTCTCGGTGATCCCGTCGTTCAAAGATCGCCAGCTCGCCAAGGTCGCCGGATCGATCCTCGGCGTCGAGACGACGCACGTCGCAATACTCGCATACACGCTCAAGCAGGGCACGGAGCCGTACAAGAGCTTCGTTTCCTAGCCGGCGCGCGAAAACGCTGACTAGCGGAGGGCGGCAGGGGACGCCGCCCTCCGCTCGTCGCCCGCCGCCCGCTCGAAGAGAGGCGGCCGGATGCGGCGTCGAACGGACGCGGCGTGATCACCGTCAACGTCAACGGCGTCGACCATCGGGTCGACGTGCCGGCGAATATGCCGCTCCTCTGGGTCATTCGCGACGTGCTCCGGATGACGGGAACGAAATACGGTTGCGGCATCGCCCAGTGCGGCGCGTGCACCGTTCACGTCGACGGGGCCGCAACGCGCTCGTGCATCTTGCCGGTCGCCGCGGTCGCGGGGAAACACGTCATCACGATCGAGGGACTGTCCAGCGATCGCGGGCATCCCGTACAGCGGGCGTGGATCGAGCATCAGGTGCCGCAGTGCGGGTATTGTCAGTCGGGCCAGATCATGGCGGCGGCGTCGCTCCTGCGCCAAACGCCGCACCCGACCGATGCACAGATCGACGAGACCATGACGAACATCTGCCGCTGCGCGACGTACGGTCGCATCCGGGCGGCAATTCACGCCGCGGCACGAGGCCACGACGATCGCGACGCGTAGCGCGTTCCTGGCCGGCGCCGGAGCCCTGGTCGTCGTTGCCGGCGCCACCGGCTGCGCGAACCCGCATGCGCCCGGCGCGGTCGCTCCCGACGGCACCCTCGCACCGCTCGCGTGGCTACGGGTCACGCCCGCCGATCGCGTGGAAGTGCTCGTTTCGAAGTCCGAGATGGGGCAGGGGATCGCCACCGGCTTCGCCACCGTCGTCGCGGAGGAGCTGGGCGCGCGCCTCGACCAGATCGACGTCGTGTTCCCGGTGGCCGACGAGAGCTTCGACGACCCGGTGGCGCACACGCTGCTGACGGGCGGCAGCTTCAGCATGCATAACATGTATCCGTCGCTCCGGCTCGCGGGCGCGGCCGCGCGCGCGACGCTGATCGCCGCGGCGGCGCAGCAATGGGGGGTCGGCGCTGATCGCTGCACCGCCGACGGTGGCATGGTGCGCGCTCCCGGCGGACGCAGCGCCACGTACGGATCGCTCGCGGGCGCGGCAGCGAAGCTCCCCGTGCCGAACAGCGTCGCGTACAAGGACCCGGCACACTACACCTACGTCGGGAAGCATCTGCCACGCCTCGATATCCCCGCCAAGGTCGATGGATCCGCAGCCTTCGGCATCGATGCCGTGCTGCCGGGCATGCGCTATGCAACCGTCATCCATCCGCCGTGCATGGGGGCAAAGCTCGGGTCGTTCGACGCGGCCGCGGCGCGCGAGGTCCCGGGCGTGCGCGACGTATTTGCGATCACCGGCGCGGTCGCCGTCGTCGCCGACAACACGTGGTCTGCGTTTCAGGGCGCCCGAGCGCTCACGATCGCGTGGGACGAACCCGCCCGCAAACCATCGTCGGCCACTCTGGCGGCCGATGCGGCAGCGCTGGCTGCGGACCCGAAACGCCGCAAGACCGCGAAGTCGGTCGGCGACGCGAGCATCCGCGGCGCGAAAAGCATCGCGGCTTCGTATACGGGTCCGTTCGTCGCCCACGCGGCGATGGAACCGATGAACGCGACCGCTAGCGTCGCGAACGGGACGTGCGTCGTGCACGCACCGATGCAGGCACAGTCGGCCGCCCGCGCGATGGCCGCGAAGGCGGCCGGTGTGTCCATCGATGCCGTGGAATTGCACACGACGTACATCGGCGGTGGTTTCGGGCGGCGGCTGCACAGCGACTTCGTGCGTGAGGCCGTCGAGATCGCGAAGCACCACGGCACGCCCGTCAAGCTGACCTGGACGCGCGAGGAAGATTTCCAGCACGACTACTACCGGCCGATGTTTCACAGTGACGTTCGGGGGGAGCTGGACGGCGCAGGGCGCCTCATCGCGCTCGACCAAACGGTCGTCGCTCCCTCCGCCCTGCGGATTTCCGTTCCAGAATTTAGCGGGGGCAAGGTCGACGGCGAGTTCATCGCCGGCGTGCGCGCCAACTGGGGCCTCGTGTCGAGCCTGTACCTGCGCGGATTCGATGGGGAAAACGTGCAGGGCGCAGACGACTCCCCGTACGACATTCGGAACCTGCTCGTCTCGTACGTCGAGCACGACGCCGGCGTTCCCGTCGGCGACCTGCGCGCGCCCGGTTCCAACTGGAACTCGTTCGTGCTCGAGACGTTCCTCGACGAGTGCGCGCATGCGGGCGGACGCGACGGTCTCGCCCTGCGGCGCGAACTGCTCGCTGCCTCGCCGCGTTCGAGCGCGGTGCTCGAACGAGTCGTCGTGCTCTCCGGATACGCCACGCACCCCGCACCGCCCGGACACGCCTTGGGCCTCGCCTTCGCGACCTGGATGGGTAGCATGAGCGCGATCGTCGCGGATGTCTCGATCGCGGGCACGACGCCGCGGGTGCATCGCCTGTGGATCGCGGCCGACGTGGGCCGCGCGATCAATCCCGATAACATCGCCGCGCAGCTCGAAGGCGGTGCGCTGTTCGGGCTGTCGATGGCGCAGGCTGGGAAGATCACGCTTGCGGACGGACGCGTCCAACAGAGCAACTTCGCCGACTACGCCGTACTGCGCATGGCCGACGCGCCAAGCGTCCAGACCGCAGTGATCGACTCCGGCGCCGAACCCACCGGCGTCGGAGAGTTGGGCGTGCCGGCCGTCGCTCCGGCGGTCGCAAACGCCATCTTCGCGCTGACGGGGAAGCGCATCCGCTCGCTGCCGTTCACGGACGCACTGGCATAACCGTTCGCGGACGCCCTCGCAGAAAGGAGCTGGTATCGTGACGAATTCGCTCTACGATATCCCGGTACGCCGCATCGACGGCGCAGACGCGACGCTCGCCGAGCACCGCGGGGACGTGCTGCTGATCGTGAACGTCGCGTCGCAGTGCGGGCTCACACCGCAGTACGCGCCGCTGCAGCACATCTACGAGCAGTACCATGACCGTGGGTTCGCCGTCCTGGGCTTTCCGGCAAACGACTTCGGCGCGCAGGAGCCCGGGACAAACCATGAGATCAAAGCCTTTTGCGAGACGTCGTTCGGCGTGCAGTTTCCGATGTTCGCGAAGATCGCCGTCAAGGGTGAGGCGCAGCATCCCCTCTACCGGCACCTGATCGCCGCGTCAGGGCAGCACTCCGACATCGCGTGGAACTTCGAGAAGTTCCTCGTCGACCGCAGCGGCAGCGTCGTCGCACGGTTCGCACCCGACGTCGCGCCCGACGACCCGCGCATCGTCGCCGCGGTCGAAGCGCTGCTCTAGCTCACAGCGGAGCGAGCAGGCCGGCCAGGAGCGGCGTCGCGGGCGACTCGTAGAGCGCGCGCCACGGTCCATCCTGCACGATGCGCCCGTCCTCGATCGCGATCGCTCGCGGGCACAAGCGCTCCAGCACGTCGGCCTCGTGGTCCACGATGAGCATCGTGAAGCCGAGTGCGCGTTGCCACTCGGCGATTGCGAGGAGCAGCGCTCGCACGAGATGGCGGTCGAGTCCCGCAAACGGCTCGTCCAGCAGCACGAGCTGCGGCCTTCGAGCCAGCATGCGCGCGAGCGCGACGCGACGCGCCTGTCCGCCGGAGATGGCGTGGGCCGGAGCGTCCCAGATCGCGCGCAGCTCGAGGCGGTCCTGCAGCTGCGCAACCCACGCATCGCTCGTCGCGACGGCACCGTTGCTCAGCCCAAACCGGACGTTCTCCCCGACGCGAAGGTGAGGGAACAGGTTCGCCACCTGCGTGAGGTAGCCGATCGATCGCCGGTGGAGCGCGAGTTGTGGCGGGAACAGGGTGCGGTGGTCGAGCGTGACGTGGCCGGCGTCCGGGGCTTCGACGCCCGCGATGCAGGCAAGTATCGTGCTCTTCCCGGCGCCCGACGCTCCGAACAGCGCGCACGCCTCACCTGCCGCGATGCGAATCTCCGCGTCCACGACGAACCGCGCGCGCCGTTTGACGATGTGAGCGTCAAGCATCCGTTGCTCTGCGCGCGGCAGCGATATGCGCGAGCCACGGCAACGGGAGCGCCGCCGCCAGGAAGACGACCAGGAGCGGCATCACCGCCGGTAGCCCGAAGTTCTCTAGGCTCGTCCAGATCGCGACCGGCATCCCCGCCGGGTAGTATGCGGTGACGATGACCGCGCCGAACTCCGTGAGGGCCCGCACCCACGCGAGGCTCAGCGCAACCGCGAGGCCGAGGCGCGCGAGCGGAAACGTCACGCGTCGAAACACTGCCCACGAATCGGCTCCGAGCAGAGCGGCCTGGGCCTCCAGCGAACGCGGTACCGTGCCGAGCGCGGCGATCGCGCCGAGCACGTAGTATCCGATGCTGACGTACACCTGGGTCACGACGAACGCAAGCGGCGTGTTGGCCATCTTGAGGCCGGCGCGATCCAGCAGCGCGCCGAGCGCGTGGGGACCGAATGCGAGCGAGATGAGGATGCCGAGCGCGAGCGGCGGCAGCAGCACGGAGAGCAACAGTATTCCCTGCCACACGATCCGCTCGCGTGGGGTCGCGCGCGTGACGTACAGTGCCATCGGCGTGCCGGCGGCGACGACGACCGCCATCGCAACTGCGGTCAGTACGAGCGAGACGCGCACGGCGTCGAGCGTCGCGCTGCCGTTGCCCCAGCGCCACGGACCGATGGGCACGAGCAAACCGGCGAGCGGGTACAGCAGCGCGAGCGCGAACGCAGACGCGCCTACCCGCTTCCACATCTACTTGGCGATGATGACTTCCGTCGCCTTGATCACGACGGTCACCGAATCGCCCGCCTTGAGATCGAGTGATTCCGCGGAATGACGCGTGATCGCAGCGACGATGGCGCCGGCATCGACTTCGACGACGACCTCGGCCATGACGGCGCCCAGCGTGGTTGACGTAATTTTTCCCGGGAGCTGATTGCGTGCACTGAGCTTCATGACGGTGGTCCTCCTGCAGCATGCGGCGTTTGTCTGCGACGGGATGTGAGCGGTGGGACGGAGAGCGGTGG
>Ga0302325_10028879_pt1 | contig 11469 bp, 6 predicted proteins | sample Palsa_T0_2_FD_201948 | JGI IMG/M metagenome (GOLD analysis project Ga0302325, IMG submission 201948) | Peat permafrost microbial communities from Stordalen Mire near Abisko, Sweden - Palsa_T0_2 | ecosystem: Environmental > Terrestrial > Soil > Palsa > Peat permafrost | place: Sweden: Abisko... | reverse complement strand
GTAATCCCTCCGATCCGTCTTCTGACTCGCAAACGAAGGTTCCCCAGTTCTCGCCAACCTCGGTTCACTTGAAATCGCTCCCGGAGAATCTCTTCCGGGACCAGAAGAGCTTTTGGTTAACCCCATTCCACATGACGAAATCGGAATGGCAGTGGACAGTCCCATTAGCATTTGCCGGCGCCATATTGCTCGGGAGCGACACCGCAATCGAAAAACGCGTTCCTACGAATCCAACCACGGTCTCGCACGCGGTGACAGCTTCCAACGCCGGGCTCGCCGCTTTTGCCGGTCTCGGCGCAGGAATGTTCATCTGGGGGCACCTTGAACACAATGAAGAGCAGCGCGAAACCGGGCTTCTGAGTGGAGAAGCCGCGATTGACGCATACCTGGACGCCGAAGTCCTTGCGTACGCCTTTGGGAGGAATCGTCCTTTTGTTGGCGACAGGAGAGGGCGTTTTTTTGAAGGAGGGGACTCATTTCCTTCACAGCATGCCGCCATCAGCTGGGCCATCGCCAGCGTGATCGCTCATGAATATCCAGGTTTCCTGACTCAACTACTGGCCTATGGCGGGGCCACGGGCATAAGCGCTGCGCGATTGGTGGGGCAGAAACACTTCGCAACCGACCTATTGGTGGGCGCGGCGCTGGGATGGTATACGGGCCGGCACGTCTTCCTGGCCCACTCGCGCTACAACTCTGCGGATATAGCGAAATATGGCACGTTCAGCAAAGGTGAAGAGGCCGATAGCGGTCGCGAAGCACGAAACATGGGTTCGAGCTACGTTGCGATCGATAGCTGGGTATATCCAGTGTTTGACCGGCTGATTACCTACGGCTATGTGCGTGATCGTGCGATCTCGATCCGTCCCTGGTCAAGGCTGGAGTGCGCACGCCTTTTGTCCGAAATCCACGAGCGCTTGGCGAACGATTTGGAATCTCCGGACCCGAACATTATGTCGATGGTGCACGCTCTGGATGTGGAATTCGCTCCCGAGATGCAACTCGGGAACGGCGATACGCCGAACGTCAACGCCGACCTGGAATCGGTCTACAGCCGGTACACCGACATTAGTGGTCCTCCACTGCGCGATTCGTTTCATTTTGCTCAAACTATTTCGGATGATTTTGGCCGTCCCTACGGACGCGGCGCGAACAATATCACTGGTTTTTCAAGCTATTCCGCCGCCGGCCCGTTTCTACTCTACGTGCGCGGCGAATATCAGTATGGCTCCTCCATGCAGGATTACACGCCCGCGCAGGCGCAGGCCATCGCGAATTTCGACGGCCTGCCCCTCAACTCCGTTCCCACGTTTGGACAAACGTCCAGGCTTCGATCCGTGGAAGCCTATGCTGGGCTCGACATAGAAAACTGGCAGTTCACGTTCGGACAACAAAGTCTTTGGTGGGGCACCAACCGCAGCACGAGTATCCTCTTATCGAACAATGCTGAAGCCATGCCGATGTTGCGGGTGGAAAGAGTGAGTCCGTTGCAATTACCCAGCCTGCTTGGAAAGATATTCGGCCCCGCGTATATGTCTGTTTACCTGGCGCGAGTTGGAGGAACGAAATATCTTCGCTTGGGCCCGGATTTTGTTCTTTATGGGGATGGAATCCATGAGGTCAATCCTCAACCGTTCATCTGGGGTGCAAACCTCGCTTTCAAGCCGACGTCAAACTTGGAACTGGGATTCTCCATTACCACGATTTTTGCTGGATATGGGCGGCCGCTGACTCTCCGAACTTTCCTTCACACCTTCTCGCAACATGGAAATCTTCAACCGGTCGATCCCGGAGGGCGACGTCCGACCATGAGCGCGTCATACCGGCTTCCCGGTCTTCGGGATTCAGTGCAGCTCTACGCAGACTGGCTGGCTGAAGCCCAGCCCCTGCCCCTGTTCTATCCCACTCAATCTGGCCTGAGCGCCGGTATGTACGTATCGCATTTAGCGCGCATCGAGCGTTTGGACCTTCGACTGGAAGGTATTTATACGAACGAGCCTGGGAACTCGATTAACAATGACTTCTATGTAAACTTCCACTATCCAAATGGTTATCGCAATTACGGAGAGATCATCGGCAGTTGGATCGGGCGTGGCGGCAATGGGGGGCAAGCTTCGAGCACGTATTGGTTTTCCGGCCGCAACCAGGCGACTTTGAGCTATCGGCGAATGGTCACAGACCGAAGCCTGCTCGGAGGAGGCAATGTCGACGACGTCTCCGGAAGCTTAACTTGGCTAGTTCGTCCCCATGCAGAGGTTGCAGCTTCAGTACAATATGAACGCTGGAATTTTGCCGAATTGAATCCCGGCCCCCGTTCCAATATCGCCTGCACGATAGAACTTCGCCTGTGGCCAAAAATGCGCGCAGCCGCGGGCCGAAACGCTCCCAGCAGCACGGGTTCGCATCCCTAAAAGTCTAACGCAACTTTTGCCGACATATTGCGTTCAGTATTTCTTGAGAAGTAAAAAATGCGCCGACGGTTACTTTCGATACACGGAAACGCACGCAAATAACGAGTACTGGGCAGTTTTCCACTGCAACCCCTCACTGGCGACCGGCATCACAGGGTCAACAGCAGTGTGTGATATCCAATCCATACCGGAATCGATGCCGTGAGGACCGTGTCTACTAAGATTCGGACTTGAAAGTGACGTTGGCGTCCATAAACGTTGCCTGTTAAATTGGATTGAGTCACCTCGGAAAGAAATTTATCTTGCCAAGCAGCAAGAGAAACGAAGATGCGTTACCGAGTTATCTCATCGTAACTGGCTCGCGACTTCGTCAAAAGATACTTACTCCGGTAGGGAATTGTTTGTACGACGCGTAAACCGCGGGGCCCCGATTCAGGATTGGAAGGTAATAGAGAGGTTAGCGCCTTTCAATACGCGCGGAGGAGTTATCGGTGATTTCACGGATTCGTTATTACGATTCGTTATTGCGTATTGTCGTTTATACACTCCCATTGTTGGCCTTCGGAATAGCTGCTTATTCCAAATTTGGCAATGTATGGCTCCGTCATGTTAGTAGCGTGGTCCCGCAGTACTATTTGATTCTCCTCGGGTTTACCGAATTTGTCTGGGTTCTTGCCGCCAATTACTACATGCTGTCTTCCGTTGCGGATTTATTCTGGGAGTACACCGGTATCCGGGCCGCCTTCCTGGCTTGCTTTGTTACGCTTCTTTTACAGACCGCCTTGCTGGTTTTCGTTAAACAGCTGATTGTTTCGCGAATCTTTATTCTTCTCAGCAACGTCATCCTTTTTCTGGGCGTGGTGATAGCGAGAAACTTTTTCCGGCTCACCTCCGAATCGTCGGGTTGGCCGCGAAAGCGTGAAAAGATATTGGTCGTCGGTACCGATCAATATGCGCGCAGAAGTGTCAATCTCCTCCGCCGCATCCCATTTTTTCGCTGCGAAGTCCAGGCTTATTTGCAATTACCCGGACAACCCGTGCTGGTTCGCGACGCACCTGTTATCAGTATTACCGAACCTCTGCGTCTGGAGACGCTCAGTTTCGATGAAGTCGTGATCGCCATTCCCAGCAAACGTTATATGCAGGTGTCCTCCGTTTTCGAAAGTCTGCAGGATCTCGGAAAACCCATTCGCGCGATCCTGGATTTGGGACCGCGGCTGTCGGTGCGGGAGAAGGTTTTTCAGGTCGGCCGGCTCCAAATGATGAATTTGGCTATTTCTCCCATAGAAAGCTTCGCTTATACCGTCCTCAAAAGGACTTTCGATTTGGTTTTCGCGATTCTGGGTGTTGTCATCCTCAGCCCCGTGTTTTTAGCGATCGCGATTCTTATCAAACTGGGGTCGCGAGGGCCAGTTCTATTCAGACAGGAGCGCGTCGGCCGCAATGGAAAGTTCTTCACCCTGCTGAAGTTTCGGACCATGTACTGCTGCACTCCCCTCGAGAGCGACACCAGTTGGACAACCAAAAATGATCCCCGCTGCACCCGAGTCGGCGCGATTTTGCGCAAGTTCAGCCTCGATGAATTACCCCAGCTTTTTAATGTCATTCGCGGGGAGATGAGTCTGGTCGGGCCCCGCCCCGAACGGCCGCATTTTGTTGCGAAATTCCGAACCAACATCCAGAAATACAACCTCCGGCATTGCTGCCAGGTGGGAATGACGGGATGGGCCCAGGTCAACGGCCTGCGCGGCGATACTTCAATTTCCGATCGACTCCAGCATGACCTGTACTACATTCGCAACTGGAGTTTTGGCTTAGATCTCCAGATCCTCGCTCGTACAATGTTCACTGCACTGAACGATGAAAACGGATACTAGCCACAGCCCGACTTCCTGTTTTTGCTTCCTGATTGTTTTCGATGTCGATCCCAAGATTGCGGTTCGCTCGCCGCGGTGCAAGATCTGTCAATCTTAAATTGTCGTCTACGCGTTGCCGTAAGGCCGCTGACCTGCGTATTGTTAGATTGTGAGATTTTCGCGATCGAGTGGAATTCTGCTTCATTTCACCTCTCTGCCGGGCGGCTACGGCATCGGTGATTTTGGGCCATCCGCCTACGAATTCGCCGACTTCCTTTCGGCAGCCGGACAGAAGTTGTGGCAAGTCTTGCCGCTGAATCCGACTGGCTATGGGGATTCGCCCTATCAATGCTTTTCTGCGTTTGCCGGAAACTCTCTCCTCATCAGCCTGGAGCACCTGTACGACCAGGGGTTGCTACAAAAGTCTGACCTCGACCCGAGTCAGCTCCAGCCGAGTAGTGCAGACTTGGTCGACTATGGATCCGTTATCGATTTCAAAATGGCGATCTTGCAACGTGCGGCGAAGGTGTTCTTTGCCGACGGTACCCACGCTCATCATGCCGCGTTCGACGACTTTTGCGAAAAGCAAAGGCCATGGCTCGACGACTACGCGCTCTTTATGGCCTGCAAGGACGCCCACCAGGGAGTGACGTGGACCTCATGGGATCCCGAAATCCGCAGCCGAGAGGCGCACGCCATCAGCGCATGGTCGGAGAAGCTCGCTCCGCGGCTGAAGGCCTACAAATTTTGGCAATTCGAATTCTTTCAGCAGTGGGAAGGTCTCAAAACGTATTGCCAGCAACGCGGCATCCGTTTCATGGGTGACATGCCGATCTACGTTGCGCACGACAGTGCGGACGTTTGGGCCCATCCTGAGTTGTTTTATCTCGACCCTCAGGGCCGCCCCTCCGTTGTTTCTGGAGTTCCGCCGGATTATTTCAGCGCCACCGGTCAGCTTTGGGGAAATCCTATTTACCGATGGGACTTGCTCGCGGCCAGCGGATACAAGTGGTGGGTCGAGCGTTTCCGCGCCTCACTCGCACTTTTCGATTTCGTTCGACTCGATCATTTTCGCGGCTTCGAGTCCTACTGGGAGGTTCCCGGAGGGGAAACGACGGCCATTCATGGGCATTGGGTCAAGGGTCCGGGAGAAGAATTTCTCAGGGTGCTCCAGAGCGCTTTCGGCGACCTGCCGATCGTGGCAGAGAATCTCGGCGTGATCACTCCTCCGGTCGAGAATATGCGGCGCCAGTTCGGGTTACCGGGAATGAGTCTCCTGCAATTCGCCTTCGGCAATGATCCACAGGGTCCGTCGTTTCGTCCGCATAATTACAATCGCGATGTCGTCGCATATACCGGCGGGCACGACAACGACACGACGGTCGGCTGGTGGTCCAGTTCGGGCGCTGGAGACAGCACGCGAACTCCGGAAGATGTTCGCAAGGAACATGATTTCGCTCGAGCGTATCTCAACCTCCACAACGACTCCGAGATCAACTGGGTCATGATCACAGCGGTAATGGCCTCGGTCGCTGATGTGGCAATTGTCCCGTTGCAGGATGTGCTGGGCCTGGGTAGCTCTGCCCGCATGAACCTTCCCGGCACGGTTAGCGGAAACTGGAGATGGCGTTATCGTCCAGGCGTGCTGGACAGCGATTTAAGCGCGAGACTTCGGTCTTTGGTCGATCTTTACGATCGCTAGCCAGAATCTCGAACGGGTTCTGCTATTTGACAACCAGGCTGCCTTTCGCAGATTAATTAATAGGAAAACTGAATGCCACTAAACCGGGATGCACTTTGGTACAAGGATGCGGTCATATATCAAATCCACGTCCGCACTTTCCATGACAGCAATGGCGATGGAATCGGGGATTTCGAAGGGCTTGAAACAAAGCTTGATTATCTTCAGGAACTGGGGATCAACGCGATCTGGCTCATGCCATTTTTTCCGTCTCCTCTGCGCGACGACGGCTACGACATCGCGGATTACAACTCGGTCCATCCGAGTTATGGAACATTGGAGGATTTCCGGAAGTTTCTGGAGTCAGCCCACGAGCGGGGGATCCGGGTCATTATCGAATTTGTAGCGAATCACACCTCCGATCAGCATCCGTGGTTTAAGGAATCGCGAAGTTCGCCGGACAATCCACGCCGCGATTGGTATGTCTGGAGTGATACCGACACCCGCTACAAGGGCACGCGCATTATCTTTCTGGATACGGAAAAGTCCAACTGGGCGTGGGACCCGATTTCGAAAGCCTTTTATTGGCATCGCTTCTTTAGTCACCAGCCCGATCTGAACTACGACAATCCGGCCGTCCGCGAAGAGATGTGGAATGTAATGAAGTTCTGGCTGGAGATGGGTGTTGACGCCTTCCGGCTCGACGCCATTCCCTATCTCGTCGAACGCGAAGGTACAAACTGCGAGAATCTTCCGGAAACTCATGCCGTCCTAAAAGAGTTTCGTCGGAAACTCGATGAAAACTTTCCCGGCAGGATGCTTCTCGCAGAGGCCAATCAATGGCCCGCCGATCTTCGCCCCTACTTCGGTGACGGGGACGAATTTCACATGGCGTTTCATTTTCCGTTGATGCCCCGGATGTTTATGGGTCTGAAGTTGGAAGACCGCAAGCCCATCACTGAGATCCTGCAGCAGACCCCGGAAATTCCGTCCTCGTGCCAATGGTCGCTCTTCCTCCGTAACCATGATGAGTTAACCCTCGAAATGGTCACGGACATGGAACGCGATTACATGTACGACTCGTATGCTGAAAGCAAGACGATGCGCATAAACCTCGGAATTCGAAGACGTCTCGCTCCGTTGCTAAACAACGACCGAAGGCGCATCGAGTTGATGAACGGAATGCTGATGTCATTGCCGGGAACTCCCATCATCTATTACGGCGATGAAATCGGGATGGGCGACAACATCAATCTGGGCGATCGCAATGGAGTCCGGACCCCGATGCAGTGGACCGGCGAGACGAATGCCGGCTTTTCCACTGCGCCGCCGGAACGTCTGTACGCCCCACTGATTCAGGATCCCGTGTACGGTTATCCCGCGGTGAACGTGCTGCGGCAGAGAGCAAGCGAACATTCCCTTTTGAATTGGATGCAACTCATCATAACCGTGCGCAGATCGACCGCGGTTTTCGGCAGGGGATCGATCGAGTTCCTGTATCCAGCCAACCACAGAATATTGGCCTACGTCCGCCGGCTCGGCAACGAGACGGTGCTCGTAGTCAACAATCTTTCAAGCACCGCGCAGGCGGTCGAATTGGATCTGCGGCGCTACAAGGGAAACATCCCGATTGAGATGTCGGGCAGGAATATGTTTCCGCGTGTGGGTGACGTTCCTTACCTGTTGACGATGGGGCCTTACCAATTTTTCTGGTTTCGGTTGCGACGAATCTAGGCGATTTATGTCGCAGAGACGTGTAGATAACTCGATAATGGCGTGGCGGAACACTTCGAACGGAGACGACTTTGGCAGAAGAGAGCTTTCTTACAGATGATTTTCTTCGCCAGCTGATCAACGTTGGCGAGGTAGACATTCTGGTGGGTCTGCCCACTCACAACAATTCCAAAACGGTTGGGGCGATCGTCCAAACAATCCAGAGCGGCATCCTGCGCGGGTTTCCACGAGAGCGCGCCGTAATCATTAACGTAGACGGAGGTTCACGCGATGGAACTCCGGAACTCGTCACGGGAGTCTCCATTGACGACATGCGCCCAACCTCCAACCGGTTTGCACTACGCACCATGCACTCAATCAGCACAAAGTACGGGACGAGCCCGGCCAGCGGAGTCGCATTCCGGACCATTCTAGCCGCCGCCGAATTGCTCCGCGCCAAGGCTTGTGTGATGCTGTCACCTGATTCCGGGAACATTGAACCTGACTGGCTCTCCAAGCTTCTGAGTCCTATTTATCGCAACGAGTTCGATCTTGTTACTCCCACGTATCGCAGACATAAGTTTGAAGGAATTCTGATAACGAATTTGCTCTATCCGATGACTCGCGCACTTTACGGGTTAAGGATCAGAGAGGCGTACTCGCCGGAATTCGGATTCTCCCCCCGTCTGGGATGCCAATTTCTTGAACACTACGTCTGGAATGATGGAACTGACGGCGCCGGCGTAGAACTCCGCTTCACGACGGCTGCGATTACGGGAAAATATCGTGTCTGCCAGTCCTATCTGGGAGAAAAGGTTCCGATCGAGCGGCGCGCCGCTGACCTGGTAGGCGCGTTGCGACAAACCGTGGGTGCCCTGTTCTCCGGACTAGAAACAGACTTCCCCATATGGAGTATCGTAGACGGTTCCAAGCCAGTCCCTACTACCGGCCCCGACCACGAAGTACTTATGGATCCACTTCGGGTAAATCGTAAGCGTCTGCATGAGATGTTCGCGACCGGAGTTGCAGAATTGGAGTCTATCTTTCAATCGATCCTGTCGCCGGAGACCTTGGCGGAACTGCAGCGAATCGCCGGGCTGCAAGAAGAAGAGTTCAATTATTCCGCGGAATTGTGGGTCAGGACGGTTTACGAGTTTGCCGCTTCCTATAAGAATTCTGCCATCAACCGCGATCACATTATCCAGGCTCTGGCCCCGCTGTTTCGTGGCCGAGTTCTCACCGTTCTAAGGGAGAACCGTAACGCCTCGGAGGAAGCGATCGAGCAAAGTATCGAAGATTTATGTCTGGAGTTCGAGCGATTGAAACCCTATCTGCTGCAGCAGTGGAAAACCAGAGAGTGAGGCAACTATGCGGGAAATGATTGTCAGCGAGCTTAGTCAAGCGTTGCAGGATATTGCCAGAAGTTTCGCGCACTTCCTTCCTCGTCTCATCGTGATGTTAGTTCTGGCCCTTGTCGGCTGGATAATCGCGTATGTCGTAAGGGCTCTTCTGCGCAGCATTTTGAGACTTATCAAGTTCGACAAACTTTCAGACAACGCCGGGGCGTCTCAATTGCTCAACAAGGCCGCGCTGCCTCCGGCAACGGAAGTGGTAAGCCGATTCGTGTTCTGGGTTGCCTGGTTGGGCTTCATTCTGCTTGGTATCAGTGTGCTCGGGATTCTCGGCCTGCAAGAGCAAATCGCACGATTCTTTCTTTTCTTGCCGCGTCTCTTCGTAGCCATGTTCGTCCTGTTTTTCGGACTACTGGCCGCCAGCTTTTTCTCCCGTGCAGTTCTCCTGGCCGCCGTAAACGCAAATATGCCATCGGGCCGGGTTCTGAGCGTTGCCGTCAGGAGCGTCATCATTATCTTCGTGCTGTCCATTGTTTTCGAGGAGTTGGGCCTGGCGGAACAGACCATGTTGCTTGCCTTCGGAATTGCCTTTGGAGCACTCATGCTCGGCCTCTCCATCGCATTTGGCATGGGAGGGCGAGACCTGGCCCGTCGCTTTCTGGAAAAAAGAATTCGGCGGGGAAAAACCGAAGAGAACGAAGAGAACGAGGACGAACTCTCGCCGCTCTAACGCAGCTGCGAACCGTCAAGCTACTTCTTCGCCGGCGCTGGCATCTCGCATCGTGCAAGGCAGACTGGCTCTGACCGTCGTGCCGTTGCTGTCAGATTCGACCTGAAATTCACCGCCCAGTTGCGCCACCCGCTCTCGCATTCCGCGGAGCCCCACCCCGGTACGAACACCCGATTTTAACTTTTGCTGTTTTTCAGGAGGGATGCCTCGCCCCTGGTCGCGGATTACCAGCTTGGCCTTGTCATCGTACACATCCAAGCGAATGCTGGCCGTGAGGCTGTGGGAGTGACGATGGATGTTTCCAAGGCATTCTTGCACGATTCTGAAGATTGCGGTCTCCACCGCCGAAGAAAAACGTCCGAATGAGGCGGAGCAGTCGAGAGTGACCTTGGTTCCGCTACGTTGGCTGAATTCCTCCACATACCACTGCAGGGCGGAAGGAAGGCCCACCTCGTCAAGAAGAGGTGGATGCAACAAGTGCGAAATAGTGCGGATATCCCTCAAAATCTGCTGTGTGAAAGAGCGATTATCGAAGAACGCCTTGCTCGCTTGAGGACTCAGCTTCCCTATCTCTCGTTCCACCACGGCTTGATTCATTGTGATCGCCGCCAAAAGCTGGCCCACGCTATCGTGCAACTCACGAGCGATGCGCCGTCTTTCTTCATCTTGCATCTGGAGGATGCGCGCCGATAATTCGCGAAGGCTGTCATTCGCTTCTTTAAGTTCGTCAGTCCTCTCGCTGACTCGAACTTCCAAGGTGGCGTTGAGCTGAGCCAGTTCCCGCCGCGCCGCTTCTGCCGCCTCGGCTTCTTGCCGGGCGCGCGTCTCCGCTTGCTTGAGACGAAGTAGCGCAGCAACCGTGGCTACCAGTTCCGAGCGATCGATTGGTTCGGCGAGATATGCGTCGGCTCCTCCCGCCAGGCCCTGAACCCTGGACTCTGGCCCCACGAAGGTGGAAGACACGTGAAGAATGGGTATGTGAGTGGTGGCGGGATCGGCTTTCAGTTGCCTGCAAACCTGGAAGCCGTTAATGTCAGGGAGGTTAACGTCCAGGGTAATCAGATCCGGGAGTTGAGCCGCCAAGGCGAGGGCTTCCGCGCCCGTTCTCGCTTCCATTACCTGGTAACCGGCGTCGCGAAGCGATCGGACCAGCGAATACCGCAAAGCTTCGTTATCGTCGACCGTGAGAATCTTTATGTCATGATTTCCCGTGCGATCGGCTCCAAACGCCTCCCACCTTGCTGGGCCTTTCAATGAAGTCGATTCAGACATGTTTCACCTCACGCGTCGGTCGGTCGTGAAGCGGAATATTGAGCGAAAAACCCGCTTTGCTAAAAGCATCCGAAAAGCGTGCCAGGGAATGCTCGCGAGACCTCATCTCCTTCGGAACGACCGCCACAGCCTTGCTGAGCAACGATCGCTCATGAGAATCCAGAATCTTTGAGGTGTGGATGATAACCGGAATGTTAGCGGTCCGTGGATCCTGCTTGAGCTTCTTCAGCACCTCAAATCCCGATAAGTCGGGCATCGCCAGATCCAGAATCACAAGATCCGGCATTCGCTCGGTCGCTCTTCGCAAACCCTCATTGCCTCCAGCAGCTTCAGAGCAAGAAAATTCCGTCGGTCCCAATACGGACTTCACGACGTATCGCGATGTTTCATCGTCGTCGATGATGAGGACCTGGCGCCCAGACTGGCGCCGGACAACCCCCTCCAACTGTTGGAT
>Ga0302325_10028877_pt1 | contig 11470 bp, 6 predicted proteins | sample Palsa_T0_2_FD_201948 | JGI IMG/M metagenome (GOLD analysis project Ga0302325, IMG submission 201948) | Peat permafrost microbial communities from Stordalen Mire near Abisko, Sweden - Palsa_T0_2 | ecosystem: Environmental > Terrestrial > Soil > Palsa > Peat permafrost | place: Sweden: Abisko... | reverse complement strand
GCTCGCGACGAAGGCGGCGCGGAACAGGCCCGCACCGGTCGTGGTCGAGGTCAGGTTGAGAAGGACGCTGTCGCCGCCGGCGGATTCGCCGCCGATCGTCACTCGCGTCGGATCGCCACCGAAACGGGCGATATGGTGCTGCACCCAGCGCATCGCGAATTGCTGGTCCATCAGTCCGTAATCGCCGGCATCGCCGGAATTCTGGAACTCGTTGCCGACGCGTGCGCGGACCGCCCGCTGCGCGAGCCAGCCGAGCTCGCCGAGGCGGTAGTTGAAGGTGACGACGACGATGTTGTTCGCGGCGACGAGGTTCGAAGCGTCGTAGATGGCGCCGCTGCCATTCTCAAACCCGCCGCCATGGATCCAGAAAAACACCGGCAATTTCGATGCCGGGGTCGCGGAGGCCGGGGTGAATACATTGAGCGAGAGGCAATCCTCGGACTGCGACAGGGTGACGCCGTGGACGGAGATGGTTATGGGCTCGGGGCAGACCGCGACATCATCGACGTTCGAGGCGTCGAAGGGACTGCTCAGCGGCGCCGGATCATGCGGCGGCTTCCAGCGCTCTGCCGTGGCGTAGGGAATGCCGTAATAGATATCGACCGACGAATTGATCGTCGAGACGGTGCCGTCGATCTTGACGCCATCGACGGTGACGGTCGAGGCCGCCAGCATAGGTGTGGCGACGAACGCGGCGCATAGCAGGGCTGCTGTGCCGAATATTCGCGAACTCATGGTCAGGCCTCTCCTCATCCGAGGTTGGCTGGTCCGTGGATCATACAGCAGGGTCCCTTACCGACAAGCGAAAAGTAGAGTACTAGCAGTAACTTTCCTCTAAGCTTTGCACCTGCCCAGATGACCACGAAAGGCAAAGGAGGAAGCGATTGTCGCCACACAGAATGACAAAGAAAGGCAAAAGACGAAGCGCTTGTTGACGCACAGACTGTGAAACTCCGGCCCGCTAAGAAGCGCCACCGCCCCGACCCTTCGCTGGCTAAATTTCACGCAGGGCGTTGAACTGCGCCACGTAGCCCGACCCATCAATCTTCGCTGCAATCACCGTCGTTCTCCCTGACTTCACTGCGGCACCGATTGCGTCCCCGAGTGACTTCTCGCTGTCGGCGACGACGCCGTCGGCGCCGAATCCCTGGGCCAGCTTCTCCCAATTCACTCCACCCAGGCCGACGCCATAGGTGGGTATTCCTTTGAGTTCCTGCTTCACGCGAATGAGGCCGATTTCCTGGTCGTCGAACACAATCGTGATGAAGGGCAGGGACTCGCGGTGGGCCGTCTGGAGTTCCGCCAACGCCATGAAGAAGCCGCCATCGCCGGTGAACGCCACCACCGTCCGCTTGGGGTGCGCGAGGCGCGCGCCGAGGGCTCCGGGAATGGCGAAGCCCATGGAACCCAGCCCATTCGAGGTGAGGAACTCTCGCGGGCCGTAGGACTGCCACTTCTGCACTACGAGCAGGCGGCTCGCGCCCGCGTCGCAGGTGGCCACCGTGTCGCGCGGAAGAACGGCTCTGGCTACTTCCAGCGCGCGCTGCGGAGAAAGCCCTTTGGCGGGCGTATTGAGGGCGTTGGTTACCTGGTCGCGAAACTCCCACGCGGCGCGTTCGCCCCAGTTTTTCTCGGGCGTCCACTCGGCTAATCCGGCGAGCACCGATTTCAGATCGCCGATCACTTCCGCCGTGGCGGGCACGAGCGCATCGAGACTCGGCGTGGAGGCGAGCGACAACACCGGCAGCGTGTAGGGCCACGGCTTGGGCTGCAACTCGACCGCGTCCATGCCCACCGTGACGATCAGGTCGGACTGGTTCACGAGTTCGCGCTCGATGAGGCCGCCGATGATGCATCCGGCGCGCAAGGCGTGGTCTTCCGGGATGACGCCCTTGCATTTGGTGGTGGTGAGCACGGGCGCTCCGAGGCGCTCGGCGAGTTTCACAAATTCCGCCGATGCCTTGGACCAGAGAACCCCGAGACCGACGAGCAAAATCGGCCGCTTTGCCGCTTCGAGCATCTGGAGCGGAACCTTGAGCCCGGCTTTATCGGGCATCACCGGAACGAGATTGGGCAGCAGCGTTGGCTCGGCCAACAGCGTCGCGGCCTCCTTGGTCGTTTCGGCCGAGGGAAGGTCGAACTGCACGGGGCCCGGCGGATGGGCGGTGGCGATGCGCATGGCGCGCCTGATCTGCTGGCGCACCGTCTTGGCGCCGATCGTGGAATTCCACTTCGTGATAGGGGTGTAGAGCGCCAGGTGATTGGTGCGCTGCCGGAGGCCGGTTTCGTAGGTGTGCGGCGGATACTGGTCGGTGATCACGATGAGGGGGCAGCGGTCCATCCAGGCATGCGCCACGCCATTGACCATGTTGGCGGCGCCGGGCCCGCGCGTCGAGAGGCAAACGCCCGGCGCGCCAGTGATTTCTCCCCAGGTGGACGCGAGCATGGCGCCCGCGGTCTCCTGCTTCATCAGGATGAAGCGCATCCCGCGCACGCGGGCGGCGTCCATCATTTCAACCGATTCGCCTCCGGGATGTCCCACGATAAAAGGAGTGCCCGCATCGCGGAACGCCTCGACCAACACCTCAACGGTAGTCGCCATTTTCTCCGATAGCCCCATAGTGGAATTAAAAAGCGTCAATCAAACTGTCCATAGTAGCAGAGGCGCGCGCGGCTTGTCTCATCGTGGATCGCAATGTGCTTCAAAAATAGGCGCGGGGCAGCGGCCAGGTTATCCGCGAAGGCATTCCGCATTGCGGGCGGCTATTATAGAATTGAAGGCATGTCCAACCTGCAGGTGGCGTTTCTAGATCGTTATCATCCCAATATTTGCGAGACGATTCGGCGGGGATTGCCGCCCGATTGGGCGCCTGTGTTTCCCGAGAGCAAGGAGCTGAAGGACCAGATCGCCGCGGTGGCGGGCGCGGACCTGCTCTTTGTGATGGCTGCGCCGGTGACCCCGGAAATACTTTCGGCGGCCAAAAAGGTGCGGTTTATCCAGAAGCTGGGCGCGGGCGTCGACCGGATCGACCTGAAGGTTTGCGAGGAGCGGGGGATTGCCGTCGCGCGACTGGCGGGCGGTAACGCGATTCCCGTGGCGGAGCATACGCTGCTGCTGATCCTGGCGACGCTGCGGCGGCTGCCGTCAATCGATCGGCGCACGCGGGCGGGCGAGTGGCTCAAGGAGGAGTCGCGCGGCGTGAATCGTCAGCTGCACGGGAAGCGCGTGGGGCTGGTGGGATTGGGCGCGATCGGCAAGGCGCTGGCTAAGCTGCTCAAGGGCTTCGATGTGGAGATCGTTTACTACGATCCGGTGCCGCCTTCGGCGGAAGTCGAGCAGAAGCTGGGTGTGCGGCGGGTGTCGCTGGATGAGCTGCTGGAGACGTCGGATGTGGTCTCGCTGCATCTGCCGCTGATGCCGCAGACGGCGAATCTGATCAGCAAGGAAAAGATCGAGCGGATGAAACCGGGCGCCGTGCTCGTGAATTGCGCGCGCGGAGGGTTGGTCGACGAGGCGGCACTCGCCTCGGCTTTGACCAGCGGGCATCTGTTTGGCGCCGGGATCGACGCGTTTGCAAAAGAGCCGCCGGTGGGCAATCCGCTGCTCGCGCTGGACCAGACGGTGGTGACGCCACACTTTGCCGGCGCCACGATCGATAATTTCAGCTCGGTGATCGAGAGCGCCGTGCGCAATGCGCGCGAGTATCTTGCCAGCGGAACGCTGCCGGCGAGCGATGTGGTGTTTGCTCCGCAGGCGCAGGGAACGACGAAGGCCGGCTAAGCGAGGGTCGATGGAAGCGAGTGGAACATTTCTCAAGAATGGTGTGAAGAACGGCGTGACGAAGGGCGTGGCGAACGGTGCTGCGGCCAAAGCTCGGCCGTTCCTCATCAACAACGAGTGGGTGGAAGGGAGCGGCGAGCCGTTTGTCTCGACCAATCCGGCCGACGGAAGCGAGATTGCCCGAATCAGCGCGGCATCACCGGCGGATATCGACTCGGCTGTTGCGGCGGCTCGCGCCGCGCTATCCAATCCGGCGTGGCGCGATTTAAAGCCGCATGAGCGCGCGCGGCTGCTCTATCGCGTCGGAGAGTTGATCGACGCGGACCTCGAACGGCTGGCCCGCGTGCAGATGCAGGACAACGGAAAGACGCTGAAGGAGTGCCGCCAGCAGGTCGCCAGCGCCGCCGGCACGTTTCGCTATTACGCGGGGGCGTGCGAGACGTTTGAGAGCGAAGTGACGCCGCCGCGGGGAAATTATTGGACGATGACGGTGCGGGAGCCGGTAGGCGTCGTGGGCGCCATCACGGCATGGAACTCGCCCGTCACGCTCGATGCACACAAACTGGCGCCGATCCTGGCGGCGGGGAACGCTGCCATTTTGAAGGGTTCTGAGGTGACGCCGCTGATCAGCCTGGAGTACGCGGAGATCGTGCTGAAAGCGGGATTCCCGCCGGGGGTCGTGAACGTAATTGCCGGCGCCGGAGAGCCGGGCTGCTGGCTAGTGGAGCATCCGGGCGTGGACATGATTTCGTTCACGGGCGGGACCAGAACCGGAAGCGCGATCGCTGCTACCGCCGGGCGATTGCTGAAACCGGTTGTGCTGGAGCTTGGAGGTAAATCGCCGAACATCGTGTTTGCGGATGCGGATTTGAAGAAGGCGATTCGCGGCACGGGGGACGGGATTTTCTCGGGCGGCGGGCAGTCCTGCATCGCGGGTTCGCGCATCTTCGTTCAGAAAACCATCTTCAAGGAATTTCTGGAAGGCTTGCGCGATTTTGCCAGAGGGTATCGCGTGGGAGCGCCTGAATCTGCCGACACGGACCTGGGACCGCTGGCCAGCTTTCCCCATCGCGAACACGTGGAGCGCTATGTCGAAATCGGCCGCAAGGAAGGCGCTACGGTGGTGGCCGGCGGCGCACGGCCGACCGGGAGAATCTTCGATAAGGGCGCGTTCTATCCTGCTACCGTACTCACGGACGTGGACAACAGCGCTCGTGTGTGCCGCGAAGAAATTTTTGGACCGGTCGCCGTGGTGCTTCCTTTCGATAATGAAGACGATCTGATGCGGCAGGCCAATGACACGGATTTCGGCCTCGCCTCCGGCATCTGGACCGGGGATTACCAGAAAGCCTGGCGAGTCGCGCGCGGACTCCGGGCCGGTACCGTGTGGATCAACACGTACAAGCAGTCATCGATATCCACTCCGTTCGGCGGCTTCAAGCAGAGCGGCATCGGGCGCGAGAAGGGCTTGCAGGGGATGCTCGCCTACACCGAAACGAAGGGCATTTTCTGGGGATTGGGATAATTCGTCACAGCTGCCAATTCAGTCTGCGTTCCAATCAGTCTGCGTTTTGCGGGGCCACCTGCAAATTGCCGGAACGCTTTTGCTGCCACCACACGCTGAAGCGATCCATGTAGAGATATACGACCGGAGTGGTGAACAGCGTCAGCATCTGGCTGAAGATCAAGCCGCCGATAATCGTCACCCCCAGCGGCACCCGTAGCTCCGAACCGATTCCCCTTGCCAGAGCCAGCGGCAGCGCGCCCAGAAGGGCCGCCATCGTCGTCATCAGAATGGGGCGAAAGCGCAGCAGGCACGCTTCGTGAATCGCGCTCTTGGCGTCGCGATGCTCGTTGCGCTGCGCCGCGAGGGCGAAGTCGATCATGAGGATCGCGTTCTTCTTCACCAGGCCGATCAGCAGGATGATTCCCACCAGGCCCAGCACATTCAGATCCATGTGAAAGATCATCAGCGCCGCCACCGCGCCCACGCCCGCGGATGGCAGCGTGGAAAGAATCGTGATCGGGTGGATGTAGCTCTCATAGAGCATTCCCAGCACGATATAGACGGCCAGCAGCGCCGTGACGATCAGGAACGGTTCGGTGGAAAGAGTAGACTGGAACGCCTGCATCGATCCTGAGTACATCGTGCGAATGGAACTGGGCATGCCGACTTTCTGCTCGGCTTCGCCGATCGCCTGAACTGCGTCGCTCAAGGCCACGCCGGGCGCCAGGTTGAAGGAAATCGTCACGGCAGGGAATTGCCCGTCGTGGTTCACAGCCAGCGGAGCGATGCGTTTCTCGAAATGAGCGACGGCGCTGAGCGGAACTACCCCGCCATTGCTGGAACGAATGTAAACGTAATTGAGCCCCTGCGGGTCCTGCCAGAACTGCGGCGCCACTTCCATCACCACGTGATATTGGTTCAGCGTGGTGTACATGGTGGACACCTGGGATTGCCCGAAGGCGCTGTAAAGAGTGGTGTCCATCAATTGCGTTGTGATTCCCAGCCGCGCGGCCGTCTGGCGGTCGTACACCAGCCGGGCCTGCAGGCCGCTATTCTGCTGGTCGGTATCCACATCGGTGAGATCGCGTATTTTTCGCATCTGCGCGAACATGACCGGGCCCCACTGCACCAGATCGTCCACGCTATCGGAGCGCAACGTATATTGATATTGCGCGTTCGACGCTTTTCCGCCGATCTTGAGGTTCTGATTCGCCTGTAGCACCACGCGTGCTCCCGGCACGCCGTTGAGCTTGGGGCGAAGGCGGTCGATCACCTGGCTCGCCGTCAGCTTGCGCTCCTCGAAGGGCTTCAACGACACGTGAACCTGCGCGGTGTTCACCGAGCCGTTTCCTCCCGTGGAAATCACCGCCATATCCACCGCGGGATCGGACTTGATGATGCCCACGAAGCGGGACGTCATCTGCTGCATGGCCTGGAACGAAATGTCCTGGGAGGCGCGGATGCCGCCGCTCAAGTGTCCGTTGTCGCCCAGGGGGAAAAAGCCTTTGGGCACGATCGCGAATAAATACACGTTTACCGCAATCGTCACCATCAATATCGCAAGGGTTAGAGCCTCGTGCGCGAACACCCAGATGAGGCCGCGGTCGTATGCGCGCACCAGAAAAGCGAAGGCCTTCTCATTGGCGCGGTAGAGTTTCCCGTGAGATTCACTGCCCGAGTCGTGCTTCAGGAGCCGGGCGCACATCATTGGCGTCATCGTAAGGGAAACCAGCAGCGAAACCAAAACCGCCACCGAAAGGGTGATCGCAAACTCACGAAACAGCCGGCCCACGATGCCCGCCATCATCAGGATCGGAATGAACACGGCCACCAGCGACAGCGTCATGGAAAGAACCGTGAAGCCAATTTCCTGCGCCCCGTGCAAGGCGGCTTCCAGGGGACGCATGCCCAGCTCGACGTGTCGCGTGATGTTCTCGATCACGACAATTGCGTCGTCCACCACGAAACCCGTGCAGATCGTGAGCGCCATCAGCGAGAGATTGTCGATGCTGTAATTGCACAGGTACATCACGCCGAATGTCCCGAGCAGCGAAACGGGAACCGCGACGCTGGGAATCAGCGTGGCGCGCGGGCTTCGCAAAAACACGAAAACCACCAGGATCACCAGGCCGATAGAAATCACCAGCGAGCGCTCGACGTCAGAATCGTCGCCGCCCGCGTCCCAGTAACCACCATGTCGATTCCCGCTGGGACGGAGGCCTTTAACGAAGGCAGGGCGTCCTGGATTCTGTTGGTGGTGGAGATGATGTTGGCGTTCGGTTGCCGGAAGATCTGCAGAGTCACGCAAGGCTTGCCGTCGAAAAATCCAGCCGCGCGAATGTCTTCAACGGAGTCCTGGACGTTCGCAATGTCCGACAATTTGATGGCGGCGCCGTTGTGGTAGCCCACGATCAGGGGCCTGTAGTAATCGGCCTTCAGGAGCTGGTCGTTGGCGAGGATGTCCGCCGTGGTGCCGTCGTCCCAGATCTGGCCTTTCGGCACATTCGAGTTCTGCTGGGCCAGCATGTTCTTCACATCCTGCAAGCCGAGCCCGTAGCTGTTCAGTTGGGTGGGGTTGATATCGACACGAACCGCCGGCAGCGAGCTTCCTCCCACGGATACCTGTCCAACGCCGGCAATCTGGGAAAGCTTTTGCTGCATGATCGTGGAGGCGGCGTCGTAAAGGCGCCCGCGATCGTAGATTTGGGACGTCAGGGCGATCTGCACGATCGGCAAATCGGCCGGGTTCACTTTCTTGTACGTCGGATTGGTCGGCAGGTTCGCCGGCAAATAACTGCGCGCTGCGTTGATCGCGGCCTGCACGTCGCGGGCGGCGCCATCGATATTCCGATTCAGATCGAACTGCAAAGTGATAGAGGTGCTGCCCAGGTAGCTCGATGAAGACATTTCCGTGATTCCGGCGATGCGCCCGAACTGCCGCTCCAGGGGCGTGGCCACCGAGGAGGCCATGATTTCCGGACTCGCGCCAGGCAAGGTCGCCGATATTGCGATCGTCGGATAATCGATCTCCGGCAGCGCCGCGACGGGCAGCACCAGAAACCCGATGATCCCGGCGAGGGCTATGGCCACCGTAAGCAGAGTGGTCGCCACCGGCCGGTGAATGAAGGGCGTCGAGAGGTTCATTTCTTATTTTGACGGGGGATTTGCAAGGATGGGTACGATGATGGGTGCGATAAGGACTGCCGATACATAACGGGTAAACGGGTGTCGAGAGATTGCTTTCGGTGCAACCTCCGCCCCAGGCGCCTCACCGGTTGGATTCTTCACTTGCCGGCTGATTCGGCTCCATCGCCCTTGTTTGCCAGGTAGAAGTATCCCACTTTGTTGTTGGGATTCGTGCCATACCACATCCGCCCCTGCGCATCGCGAAAGAATTCGCGCATGGCAATTTCCGAGTGCGGCACCGGGTATTCGATCACATTCCCGGTCTTGGTATCGAAGCGCGCAAGCTCGTCCATGTCATGCGAGTTGTACCAGAGATAGCCATCCGCATCGAAGCCCATGCTGTAAGGAGTCGGCTCCGGGCCAGGCAGCGAGTATTCCGTGAACGTTTGCGTTTTGGGATCGAACCGGGCCATTTTCCCGGCGTTGAATTCGCCGATCCAGACGATTCCGTCCGAGGCTATTTCCATTCTTCGTGGAAAGCTTTTTGGCGTGGGCATCGTCCACAGACTGATCTTCAAAGTCTTCCCGTCCACTCTGCCAATCTTGTTCGCTCCCGACGCTGTAAACCAGACATCGCCGTTTTTGTCGGGCTTCACGTCGTACGCAAAAGGGATATCTTCGAAGTGGGTGAACTTCCGTGTTTCGGGATCGAATTTCGTGAGCGGGCCGCCGCTCGACCAGGCATTGCCACTGGGATCGATGCGAACGGTATGCTTCGAGCCGCCCTCGACCGTGCCTTCCTTGCCAGGAAGATAATAATCCTGATACTCCGTAATCTTCTGGGTGTTGGGATCCCAGCGCCCCAGCTTGTTGGCATCGGTCTCGGTCAGCCACACGGAACCGTCCGGGGCGGGAACGGCGGAGTGAATCGAGGCGGTGCCCACGTTGGGAACCGAGAAATCCTGCATCTCGCCGGTCTTCGGATCGAGCCGCGTAATCTTATTCGCGACCCCGAAATTGGGAATCCACAGATAGCCGTTCTTGTCCGGCGCTGCGCTGAAAGGCATCCGGCCCGGGCCCGGCATGTCGTACTCCACGTACACGATGTTGGAAGAGTCGCTGCCGAAGGAACGTACAGTGTCCTTGAACGCGGGCATCTCCGCGGGCGATTTCGGCAGCACGGAGTCAGGCCCGAACAACGTCGTCAGGTACGCGGCGATCTGATCGGCATCCTGATCGTTGACCTGGACATGCATCACCGTCTGCATGTACTGCACGCGGTCTCGCCAGCCGTCCGCGTCGCGCGTTACAGACGCCATGCGGGTCTGGAACAGGTGGCAGGTCGCGCAGTGCGAAACGTACAAATCCTTCCCCTTCGACGCGGGCCAGAGCTTCTTCGCCTGATAAAAGGAGATGTCGTTCCAGCGGACCACGGACTGCTGCAGCGCAAAGTCGTAGGAGGCCTTCTGATCGGCCGTGAGGCTGACTCCCGTGCGTGGATCGACGCGAAAACCGACGGCGCGTAGCGTCAGGCGGTAATCTCCCGCGGGCAGGCTCGCGATGCGGTACTGTCCGTGGCTGTCGGAAAGCACAATCGTGGTGATGTGCGACTTCGTGTTCTGCGCTTCGACAAACGCTCCCTGAAAGGGTGCGCCGTCCGCGCCTTTCACTGTTCCGCTAACGGTGGCTCCGAGGCACGCCGTACCGAGCAAACAAGCCAAACCGGCTAACGCGAAGAATCTAGTTTGCAAGCCCATGGCATCTCCATTACGTCCGTATGAACTGCACGAACTCGCGAGCCTCTAGCTTTTCCTGTCCGGCAATTCCACGTACGCGCGGGTAATATCCGCAACCGTGCGCGTGCCGCAGTTGCCCATCACCAGCTTCAATTCGCCCTGCATAATTTCCAGCACGCGCTCGACTCCCGGCTGGCCGAATGCTCCCAATCCCCAGAGCATCGGGCGCCCGATACCCACCGCTGAAGCACCCAGCGCGAGCGCTTTGAAAACATCCGTGCCGCGGCGGAAGCCGCTATCGACAACCACCGGGACGCGGCCATTCACGGCCGCCACCACTTCCGGAAGCGCCTCGATTGTGGCCTGAAGGGTTTCCGTGACGCGCCCTCCATGATCGGACACGTGAATGCCGTCGATTCCATGTTCCACGGCGAGGCGCGCGTCCTCTCCTGTGGTCAAGCCTTTGATCAGAAATTTTCCCTTCCAGAATTTGCGCATCTTATCGACGTAGGCCCAATCCAACGGTTGTGGGACGCCGCCCGCGGCATCCAGCCCTTCGCGCATCGGGCGATCTCGCACGAGAATGTCCTCGCCCTTGACGTCGTGGCAGGCCGCGCACTGACGCAAATCCTTGGGTCGGGTGCGCAGATACGTTTCGGCGTGGCCGCCCGGGCTGGTATCGACGGTGAGAGCGATTACCGTGCATCCCGCGGCGGCGACGCGGGTCAGGAGCTTTTGGCAAGCCTCCCACGTGCGCGGGGCATATACCTGATACCACACCGGCCGCCCGAGCGCCGCGTTCACCTCCTCTACAGACGTGGACGTAGCCGTCGAGAGGTACTGAAGAGTTCCGTACGCCTTGTCCGCCCGCGCAACAGCCAGCTCGCCGTCCGGGTGGAACGATTTCTGGCCGCCCGTGGGACACGTGAAGATTGGGCTGTTGTAGGTGGTGCCAAAGAGGTTGACGCGCATGTCCACTTTGGTGGCGTCGTGCAGCCGGCGGGGACGCAGCATGATGTGCTGGAACCCTTCGCGGTTGGCGGCGATGGTCGCGTCGTCGTCGACGCCGCTTCTCATGAAGGCCCAATGACCGGGCGCTACGTTGCGATGGGCGACCTCTTCGAAATCGAAAACATCCAGGGCTTCGGCGGGAGTCGCGATCAGGCTGGCTTTCTCTTGAGCGGTCTGCGCCAGCGTGCCTTGCCGAAGGAACGCGGCCACTCCGCCCAGGGAAGCCACATAGGGGCTTGCCGCCAGAAATTTCAGGAAATCGCGCCTCGCTGTTTGTTGGCTCATATCGGCGTGGATTTTATCGCTCCC
>Ga0302325_10028876_pt1 | contig 11470 bp, 7 predicted proteins | sample Palsa_T0_2_FD_201948 | JGI IMG/M metagenome (GOLD analysis project Ga0302325, IMG submission 201948) | Peat permafrost microbial communities from Stordalen Mire near Abisko, Sweden - Palsa_T0_2 | ecosystem: Environmental > Terrestrial > Soil > Palsa > Peat permafrost | place: Sweden: Abisko... | reverse complement strand
TTGCTGTGGCACTTCATGGTTTCTGTAGTCGATTGCTTCGGCAGGCAAGTCAACGTCAACATCCGGTACTGAACTCGTATGTGGTGGAGCACCCCACCACATCCCGAATCTTCCTTTCGTATCAACGGTGGTCAGAGCTGCCTTGGCGTTGTGTTTAATCCATGGACCATACCGGGCACATTGCTCATCATGCCACTTCCTAACAGCCTCAATTTCACTGGGATCGGAATTGACGTCCTTTCCTATGAATAACCCATCAAGAGTGAGATGGTCTGGCAACCGAGCACAGAAGAGGGCCAAATGGTGAAAGAAGATGCCCTTGAATGTTTGAGAATCCTGCGAGCAATAGCCTGGAGCATCACACGCCTCTTCCAGGATACCAGAACGACCGAGGCCGTGCCATCTACCGAACCTACTACCGGGCCAATCAGGTTCATTCAGAAAGTCCAAGGACTTTCCACGCTTCAGATCCCAGCCAGTCGCAGCAATTACATCCGAGACTAGTCTATGACCGTCTTCAAGATACGACCTCGCCCCAGTGGCTTCGTAGAGTCCACGCTGGCCAGAGAGAAGGACACCTTGATTGTAAGTATAAACCATCTCGTTGCGTGCATCACAACGAGTATTCCCTGTGTAATTTCTATCCGGTCGTTCGCGTGACCACCCAGAAATATGATATCCGTCAACAAAAAGTCCTTTTGCATTTGTCATATTGCTATTAAGCAACCATTTGTAAGCCTCAATGGAAGCAGCAAGATATTTAGGATCCCGGGCTCGGGCAGAACTATCCAATGCGGGAAACTTAGGCGCAGAGAATCCAAAAGGGGAGCTATTGTCGTCGCCTGGGAAGTACAGGTACATCGATATCGAGGCTGTAATGAAGAGCTCGTTGGTGATGGCATTCTTGTATGGCACAAGATACGGCGACCAGATCATTCCTCCATCGCAGAGCTCAGTGTCCCAGCCTTGAGATGCCATTTCCCAGAATATCCTCGCCCGATGTGCAAACGATGGAATCCACTCCTTCCCGTACCAAGACCCCGCAGTCTCAGCCTCGGCATAATGCGTCTCAGAATGCAGCTGAATGAACTTTATGCTTTCTAACCATCCCAACACAACCCATAGCATATCATCGTAGGCTTCTTGTCGTAAAGAAAAAGCGTCTTGACCAAAATATGAGGCGGATAGTTGGGAGAAGTATTTGTTGACTAGGTTCTCCGCGGACCTCGAGGAGGAAAATTCGGGGAAGGATGTTGAGAGCGTAGAAAGAGACGCAGATAAGTAAGTGCCAATCACGGCAGATGTCCAGTCAATTGATGTTGGCCAAATTCCTTGCCAGATTGCAAAATAATCCCCTTGTAGGACGTTCAGCGCTTCTAGCAGTGCATGGAGGGTACCAGACTCTGGTTTGCTTAGCAGAGGCTTCGGATCATTGTCGAAGAGCGGCTCCTGAGTTCCCCTTTGCCCAAGAAAATGTCCAGCAGCACCAATGGAAAAGAATAATCCGCACAACCATAGAAGACTCAAACCAATTCGAGAATGTCGAGTCGTGGCAAACATGTTTGACGACACCCAGAGTAGACTCCAATAAAGAAATAAGCACACAATGGTCAAGGAGGAAAAAGTGAAGACATCTATATTCTTGCCATAAAGGAAAGTATACAGTCTGTCACCGGATCACAACGCCCAGAGACAACAAGTGAGGTCGAGGAGGGCGGAGAAGTTGTCCGCGTGGTTGATGTGGGCAACCTTGGCAGCTCCTTGAAGCTTAGTGCCCGGGGTGACACAGCGGGGTTGGTCTTGTGGCCAGAATCGGCAGTCGTCGGTCGTCGGTTTAATCCGGGCTCCGTCTGATACGTCCATTTGCCGAAGGGCTCATCCAAAAGGCACAACAAAAAAAAACAAAATCCTCCAGGCAATTAATGATTCAAAAAAGTAAAAAAGTTGCTGATGACGATGGGATTCGAACCCATGCTCTTTCGAACCAGTATATTAGATTTCAAGTGTACCTGAAACTGGCGCCATAACCGCTCCTAAAATGGAATTAGGGATGAACTTGAGAAAACAGCGACGTTGTAACTTACGGCCACGTCACCATTAATTGTTAAAAAATCTCTTATTTTAATCAATACGACTGACTCGCAACTCAGGCCTAAAGAGGTTTAGTCTCGGTCGGAAAGTGGAATACCAAAGATTCGATTGGCTTGTCGCGATTTCCTGGGCATCAAAGGATTCAGTTCCAAGAACATCAAAGTCTGGACATTATTAGATTGATGTAAAACTGCTCTACAAACAGCCGTCTAAAGTTAGAATATGAATATTAGATAAACCAACCATGTACATTATTACTTATGAGGAAATCGAGGATATATATGACACTTCTTGAGACTTTCAAATGCTGCGTGCAATGCCCAATTCGAGAAATCTACCAAAATATTTTGACCTCTTGCCTATTTCCCAATCATATCTCGATGCCTATGGGCTTTTCCTTAATCAGCTTTTTGGTGAGATGCACTAATTGTTTTGGTCCCTCTGCGAACCACTCCTCGACGTCTAGACGAATTTTCTCCATTTCCTCCTTCGAAACGCTCAATACCGTCGTCCCTAGCCAATGTTCCCGGATCTCCTGCCTTTTCCGCTTTGTAGCAGTACCGTAGATAACTTCGAGCTTCTGCAAAGCGTATTCTATTGCCAGCAATATTGTTTGTTGATGGGGTTTCATTGGATCCCATAGTGCACAAAATAACCTCTCTTTCTGGGCTCCGCCGGAGTAATAAATATCGCCGTTGAGTATCAAATCACCACCAAAAGATGCTAGTCGTTGAAACATCTCTTCAGGCCACGATGTCTCAAGTTGTTGGAGCTCCCCGTGCTCGAACCAATCTTCGACTTCCGCAAACGGCCCAACATTGAAGATCATCTTCCTTTTCAGATGACCAAGATAGCCCCCTTCCCTCCCAGCGTTTTTGAAGAGTTCCAAATATCTTGCCAATGGTGTTCCTTTGCGATCGCGTCCGTGCAGGATTGCCACAAAGTCCCGCATTACTTTGCAAAGCTCCAGCCAACCATCTCGGACCACCAATGTAAGGCTCTTCAAGTATGTCCATGAACCGAAAATATGTAAGAAATACTCTAGCCTAGCTGCCATGACGACATTGTCCGCGCAATCAAGAAGCCCAATTTCCAACTGGAGTGAATGCACGTTATTGCTGATTCTCTCATACAAGTATATGAGACTCATAGGATTTATCTTCAGTACGGAAGGACCCAAGTTGAGCGTGTTGTGTTTCCAAAGAAGGTCCTTGCAGTCCGAGTAGAACTTCTTGCAGGTTCGTAGAATGGATAGATGGATAATTTCTCGGCTAGCCCAGTGATGAGCAAAGATTTTGTATTTGCTGTCTGTGCTGTCAAGATCACGAGGAATCCTTGAAAGGGTTATGAGGCCAGAAGGAGACATGAAGACATGCTCGAAAATTATTAAACGAAGTTCCTTCGGGACAATATCAAAGTTGTTGGCCATGGTTGTCCGTGGAAACGAAAAATTATCTCGAACTCGAGATTCAATTCTTCAGACCCTGAGGGCGTCATATGTGCCTAAATTAGGACGTACTGTGTGGTTGGAACCCTTGGTTTTGCAACCGGGCCCTCCATCATGAACGGCATGACCCTGGGGTGAGGGGCTAGTGTTCAGACTTCGGCTCTTCCTCTATACAATCCTTTGGAATTGCCATTTGAAAAAAAAAAAGTCGGATAAATCGTTCAAATAGCTCACAGCAATTAGCAGTATAGGAAGGGTGGTCTTGTCTGAGAGGCAGATGGGACTCATCGCAGGAATTGTACTTCGGAGATAGCAGAGTGCTTTACGTCTCGAGCAGAACCCCAGAGTTCATCTTTGATAGAACGACAAATAGAACATATGCGTAATGCACCCACCTGTAATCTGCACTTATACATATATGTACAGTGAAGTCTCATTGAAGTAATGCTTGGTGGAAATTGAATGTCATTTGATATTGAGGCTGTAAATGATGTTAGTATGAGTCTTGGACATCTTCAAGGCTTGTACCTACCATTTGTGCCATGTCTCACACGCCGACATGTCTCTTTCCTGGACACGTCGGCCAACTCGACTCCAGGAACTTTTGCCCAGCCACGGCCAGTGGAATTTATTAACTCACGCCCAGTGTACCTCAGTCAACACCTTCATCTCTAGCAGCAGGACTGCGGCTCCGGCTTCTGGCTCTCCCTTTCGCAGGTGGACGTCCTCCCTTCCCCTTCGGTGGCGGTCTAACGAATGCAAAGTCCACCTCAATGGTCTGGTCCAACAACTTGGTATTATGTGCCCCGTCAATCGCAGCTCGAGCCTCGTCCAAAGTTGGGTATTCAATGAGCGCATAGCCCTAAAAAGCACAATTCGTTAGCTTTTTCCCCATCTTGAACTCGAGGCGCAACTGGTGATCTTGTAGCCTGCGCGACCTACCTTGACATAACCTGTTCTGCGATCTAGATTCAAATGCAGATTCTTGATCTCTCCAAAGTCTGCAAATTTGTCATTTAAGTCCTCCTCGCTAGCCTCCTCGTGAACGTTTGTGACAATAATGATCCAGCCTTCGATAGAGCGGACTGCGGTCGCATTCGAGTGGGTGGTCATCGAGAGATTTTTCATTTCATGTTTGTTATCTGCCTCGGGGGAGATGGGAGGATCGATTTCCATTTCGGTGTCTGCCATGATGAACGGTTGAATTGAAGACTGATGAAGGTGTGGTGGTTGTGGAAGCCACGGTGTAAGAGTTGGTGTCGCTTGAGTTCTGTCGCGACATCTTTTCGCGAACCGCTTTTCAAGGCTCAACCTCACCATTTCAGCCTTGTCACTCATTTCTGGTAACAAGCTTCAATGGAGACTAGGATGCGATGATCGCCATTATATGTTTATTACATTTATTTGTTTATCGTTTTTCAAGCCTCGAGCACTCCTCCTGCAGCAAAATTCATGGCGTCCATGGTAATTGGTCTTCTGTGCCATGATTCACTCCGAAGACTTCTATAATTCTGCCATTCCTTCCTCGCCCTTGGTTTGTCCACTGTCCGAGTAATGGTATTATGTTAATTATTACTGTGTTCTTATTCTTGCTTTCAGTTTTCTCACTGTTGATGACGGATTCTGCGTTGGTACCTGTTCAAGAACGACTCTATCAAGGCTTGTTTTTTGAGTTTCATTGTTCAACTCCAGCACTGGCTTCAGTCAGATCTAGCCATTGTTTCAGGGTGTCATCAGTTGCTCAAGTCAAAGGTTTTCTGGCATGCTGTGTCTATGTCCATTCCTCTCGAGAGCATATGGCATACATTCACATTCCACAAAGCTCGGCAAGGTTTTTTCTTGAGGACTATTCAAGCAGATGTCATCATATTATGCACTTCTTCGTCATGGTTGGATGTAAATTCCCATCCGTGCTGAATTAAGGCCGAGGCAATACAGCCTCTTTCTTGAGGCATTATTGGTCAGCCTTGGCAATGTTGCAGAGCCTGAACTACTTTCGTCCGAGGTCTATTTCCTGACATGGAGCTACATTGAGCCTCGGAGAGCACACGAAATTAGCCAGTTTGCTACAACACCAACAAATTTACACCCTTTTCACCAAGCGATGACTTTACAACCACATCCGGTGCAAAACTAGTACCTGTTTTCGGCGAGAACCTGTGCCTAAAACCCCCCTTTTAAACAAGCGAACAAAGAGGGAATAACCGACTATTAATTCAAAACATTTAAAGCCGCATTAAGTTCTATGACGTTTCAGAGTGGAATGATTTGAGTTTCCAGCATTTCCGCTTAGTTTTGGTGTAAAATCACGAAATTTATAAGAAGTTTCTTAGAACTCAACAAATAAAAAATAAATATGTAAGAGTGACAGGTGTGCGAGATCTGAATTGAGGTGTTCACAAAGCTTATTCGATTTAAAAAAGCTACTGAATACGAATTTTAGTCAGAGTTTAGGGTTGTTGGTTTTTTTTAGAGTGGTTCGGTGAGTGAAACGGTGTTTTGGCTAATTCAATGTCCTAGTCTGGTATTGTAGTATAAATGATGGTCAGGCACCAGCTGAGCATCCATCCCCAATTTCAGCTTCAACAATTGTTCAAGAGGTCTTGCATGAAACAACTCCAACATGTTCTCAACCAAAGCTCATGAGCTACAAAGTGATGGTAGCATCAGCGATTCATCAACCGATACTTCCGTGTCCGAAAATACCATTAAAGCAACCGATTTCATTCCCGAAATCGATATACATCCTCTGCCACCAACAGATCATGGGAGGCAAGCTTACCTTGCCCTGGCGGGTTGCACCCTTATTCAAGCTCCTGTGTGGGGTCAGTATATGTTTAGTCAATTCGCCCCTCCATACTAAATTTTGCAGGATACTCGATATCTTTTGGTGTTTTCCAAAAGTACTACACTACTACTCAGACGGTCAAAGGATCTCCGGGAGCAATCGCCACAGTTGGAACCACTCTCAACGGGCTCATGTATTTAATGATGCCTTTGACTTTTACCATTCTGACGAAATATCCTCGATTACGACCATACACTGGACCTTTGGGTCTCTTCATTATTGTTGCAAGCTTAATCATGTCATCGTACGCAACCAAGGTTTGGCAGCTTATCGCAAGTCAGGGTGTCCTTTGCGCGGTTGTAGGTGATGGCCATTCATCTTTCTGAGTGCCCATGAGTTTCTTTCCTGAGACAATGTTATAACTCCTTTTGAACCGTTATTCGCTGCGTCGATGCTAATTCACAACCTCACAGGGTTCTGGGCTCCTCTTCACACCCACAACGCTTTACTTAGACGAATGGTTTTCCTCCAGGAAGTCGATGGCATACGGCATAATGTGGGCAGGCAAAGCTGCAGCTGGAGCCGTGATTCCATTCGTCATGTCGGGACTTCTCGACAATTACGGTGCGCAAGGGGCTCTTCGAGCATGGGCTGTCGCGCTAGTCGTCCTCACTGCACCACTGCTCTTCTACCTCAAACCACGAATCCCAATATCGACTGCTCATACTCAGAGACCACTCTCTTGGAGCTTTCTCAAGAAGCCAGGTTTCTGGATGCTTCAAATCGGCAATATTATCCAAGCTTTAGGATACCTTCTGCCACCAACCTATCTCGCATCCTACGCCAACGAGCTCCGTTTCCCCTCCATCTTTGGTGCTCTTCTCATCGCAGTCGTCTCACTTGCCAACGTACCAGGGTCCATGTTCTCTGGTTTTCTCGGAGACCACTATCCAGCTGCCTCAGTGATTCTCATCTCCTCCATTGGCTCATCAATGGCAGTATTGTTCTTATGGGGTGTCACAGCTCAAAAGGCACTTCTTGTCCTCTTTGCCGCGCTTTATGGGTTCTTTGCTGGCGGATTCAGCTCTGCCTATTCTGCGATTGTGAAGGAAATGAAGAGGGCCGATGAAGGTGTTGAGAATGGAGTTGTCATGGGATTGTTACTTGGAGGGAGAGGTGTTGGTTTCATGGCTGCTGGACCAATGAGTGCTGCCTTGCTACAAGGTGGCTCGAAAGACCCGAAGTTCGGTTTTGATACTCAATACGGGCGGGTCATTATGTTTACTGGAGCCACGGCGCTTTTCGGCAGTTGCGGTTGGATGTGGACGACGTTGAAGGCTGCGTGTGGTAGCTACGTGGATGGGACGAAGGCCCCGGTCATACGTATGGGTAGTACCCAAATACAGCGCCCAATCCCTATATTGCGCAATGACACACCGCTTTACCGGCTAGGTTAGCGAGTATTACGCCTTGGCGTAGTCCGTGGGAAATTGGAATTACTTCCAGGAAGCTCATACGCTGCAGACCCATAACTTCAGGGACTTTCAGCGGTCCTGTGAACTTTTATAGGCATTATAGGGTTGGGACATGTATTACCCGGACTTTTGACCGGGGCCTTCGTATGGAGTAGGACTGCTTCACATGCTCGGAAATTTGCATTCATGAGGACGCGATAGATATTACTAATACAAGCTACAGGTGTGGCCGGAGGTTATTTGACTCCTCGAACAAGATGTGTGTTCAAGGCAATGGAGGGAGACTTCAGGAAGTATTAGCATCAACTTGAGCTTGGAAAAGCAGAGCATGGAAAAGCAGAACATCGAAAAGCAAAGCATCAAAAGGTAGAGCATCGAAAAGCAGAGCATGGTAGAAAGCAGTGAAATCACAAGCAATGGGTTAGAGTTCTGGTCTAGAACATTTGAATGAAACGGTCTGAAGCAATAAATGCATCCTTTTCCGTCCTACTTCCAATCTGAGCTTCTCAAGCTTCAGCTTTGTTTTTAGGAGTCAAGCAAGGTCAGATATCGCGGGTTAATATCATCTAACATTGTATGTCACCTACTCGTTTTGGGAGCCTAACTGACATCAGTAGGGCATCAACTTGGTACTTCTCAAACAGATATCCAACCGCGGCTAAGGCAGCACCACGGGTGAACAAATTCCCTTCTCACATAACTGCTAGGTTTTCGGCATTCTCGTTCAAGAGGGTTCCTAACTTTATAGGCGACAGGCAGCATTGCTCTAGTAGGGAATTGCAAACCGTCGAGACTTGAACGTCTACAGCGTGGCCACTGAACTATCGGTCTCCAAGAATCCGAGAAACAGTGAGATGGAAGGACGCATTCGTCCAAACTTTTCTTTGTTGTTCAATCTCGGGAAAGCATTCGAAGAGTGAGGAAGGGCATCTAAATTTATTTGAACAAAAGCTACTCTGCCACTTTTGAGAGCATTTACCACAGCCTCCAGAACTAAGACTACAGAGCAAGATATTAGAGGTTCTAAACAAACCACTTTCTAGCCATTGAAGCAAGCTGGATTCTTGTTGACCCAAGAACACTAGATTTCAAATATATCAGGAAAGCCACTCCCGGACTCAGATTATCTGAGATCTCGAATCAAGGACAAAGAAAAGATATTAGCACTGGCTTGGCGATCTCGCTCTTGAAGAACTCCGCCTGATCCAAGAAGTACTCCAGCACGACTCAAAATGGTAGTCAAACGAATTCCTCCAGATACAATCTCCCACAAATACACCACCACCGTTCGCCCAACTATCAAATCAGCACCAAAGCCAACAAACTATGGCTTGATTTTCGACGACTACGAAGACATCCTCTCCTTCTATCATCGATTGAAACAAGACCCCGACCTAGCGTCACAGATGATAGCTCTGCTGGAATCAGAATGGAGACCAGCAGTTCAAGCAGCAATTCAACGCTTCTACGAACGGATTTGTTGTAGCAAGTGCTTGTCGAATTCTGAAGCAGGCGAGATCACGAGGAGGTTGACGCCTGAGGGGAAGAGAAGATTAGATGCTTTTATTTTGGAGATGGAGAGATTCCCTGTGGAGCAGCTAAGTTTGCGAAAGCTCAGGAAGCTTAGGGCAAGGCTGGGGTGGTTGGAAAAGGAGTATTTGGATGCGAATTTGGGGACGATTTGTGGGGATTAGCTTGATGGCCGCGTAGGTAAATGATGGGAGAAGGTGTTCCGTGCCTACTTGGAAATGAAAGAAATATTAGCGCTGGCTCACGAAAGAAAATCGAGAAGGCCGCCACAAAATACGGTCTGATCATTTGAAAACAGTGTTGGAGATGGCTGAACTTCGATAAGCAACAGAGAACGGTTTGTAAACTTCACCGCCAAGCTTTCTTAGGAACGTGCTGGCGTTTACTCGCGCTTTATGTGATATTTCTTAACATATGGCGACTTCAAGACACTATTAAGGCTGGAGGAAGGATCTTTAAGGCGTCATGTGACGAAGTGGTGACATTCTCAGGAAACACATGATCACAGCAGCAGAGACAATTGAGATCAATAATTGCCTGAACGTCACTGCTAAGATATAACGTCTTGAAATTGGCACCATTTCTCCTCACTTTCGAGCGCTCAAGACTTTTAGCAGAAATATTTTCATCGACTTGACTTTCTTCCGTCGAAGTTGGGGCCATTCCCACAGCAGCTGAACGCTGCGATTTAACTGCAGGGTTAAGGAAAGCGTAATTAGATTTGAGGCATTGCGAATACTTTAACAGCAACTAAGACTTATATAGCATCAGCCAGCCATATCTGGCATAAATCACAATGTGCAATAAAGAGCGGTGGAAGGATGGGGCTAAGTCTTGAGGATCAGAAAGAACGGTAAGCTTTAGTCCAGAGACTTCTCGGGCTTACCACAGCTTAGCAGTCCGGCAGATAGAATTAGATGTTTTATCAACTTTATGTGATAGTGCAAACATTGTAAAGTAAGAAAGTCGGTGAGATCCATTCGGGTACTTTGATCGCGTAACGAGCCTTGACGTGTCCTGCACTACAATTCGTGGGTCTGGCGCCTTCGACGAAGATCTCTCGTATCCCAGATCTAGGCCCGTAAGCTGTAGGTGCTCATGAGCTCAAAATCAGGCAACCATAGACAATGTTTGCTGACGCGATCGAAGGGAAGAGATTATAAGGAGCTGCCATGCGAAGAGTATACGTCTATTGGCTCTGCCGGATATGATCTCGCCGTGTAATATTGATATCAGTTACCTAGACGGAAGCCAGGAGTATGATGTACTATTAGGAGAGAAGTCTGTCTCATTGCAGGAACGAAAGAAAAGGATCGAGAATGCCTTGTTTGCTAATGGAGGAGGTAATCGAAACCTGACTTGACTTGGTCCTTGCATTTCGTATTTCTTTACTTAGACCCAAGAAATTGTATCTTTAGCTTGCAAGCGGCATGCTTGGAAAGGACATCCGAAAATACGCCTGGTTTGTCTTGCGTGTGTCTGCACTAGGAGTTGCTTGTCACAAGGCTTAAAAGCATTGCTTGAGCACTGGAGGAAGATTAACAATCTCATGGGCAGACTGTCTTTTGAGCAGGGGAGTCCCCCGATGTATTGCTGAGTGCTTGCAGCCCGCTCCTCACAACGTTGTAGGGCTTGGTGGTTTGGAGCTGTGGTCAGCGGAAGTCCTCGGGTTACTTGTGGAGGAATGGCTTGGCCTGTCCTCTCCAATAATTTCGCAGCAGTGACATTGCAGCAGCGGGATGAAGGGAGGCGCAACCAGGGACTCCACGCGAACCCAGGACATTGGGTGGCGGGCCTTTCTGTCTTGGCAGTCTGCTCATCCGTTCCGCAGGCAGCTACTAGTACTTGGCACTACTGTATTGTATTGTACAGTTGCACTGAGAAGTGCCCAATTCATCCAAGCAGCAAAGCCACGCAGGAGGGCTGTAGCGCAGTCTTCTTTCCGGCCACCCAACTCCTTCACAGTAGCCGCTGTCTCCGACAGCACAGTAGAGAGGACCCCGAATGACGGAACTGCATGATGGACCCTAGGATTTGGACCCTGAACACCGGGTGCAGACTTAGACGTCGATTGCAAAACCGCGAGTGCTAGGGACCGTTACGAGCTATCAATAGCATTGCAGGCTTACGGAGGTTACA
>Ga0302325_10028875_pt1 | contig 11470 bp, 10 predicted proteins | sample Palsa_T0_2_FD_201948 | JGI IMG/M metagenome (GOLD analysis project Ga0302325, IMG submission 201948) | Peat permafrost microbial communities from Stordalen Mire near Abisko, Sweden - Palsa_T0_2 | ecosystem: Environmental > Terrestrial > Soil > Palsa > Peat permafrost | place: Sweden: Abisko... | reverse complement strand
ACCAGGGCGGAAACCAGCACCAGCAAGCCAAACAACACGCGGCCGACTAGTTTCCGTCCGGCTATCTCCACCGGCGGAAGATCTTCATAGAGCGACTTCATGGCGAGATAGGTTCAGAATAGCAGGGCGTCAATCGCCAGGGCCACACGCAGCTCGTTGTCCGCTAGCACCGGCCGCCAACGCAACCCTCATGACCCACCCCCCTAAAGGCTTCCCGATTCGGGTTCAACAATTGCTGTCGGGAGCCTCGCGAAACCGGCCTGTAGGGCGTAGGTTTATCTCCCTGAATAAAAAACAAAATCGCGCGCCTTTTACGGCGCGCGATGAACTTGCCAGCCAATACGGGAACCGTCTAGCTCGTTCGGCTCTTCAGCACCTCGATGGCCTTGTGCAACTGATCGTCCTGCGTGCTCTTGGGCTTGGCTTCTGGTTCGGCCGCGGCGGGCTCCTGTTCCTCCTCATCGGAGATCGCGTTGTCCGTATCGTCGGCCACCAGCACATTGGGGGTCACCGCGGTTTCCTGAAGCGCCTTGCCGCTGGGCGAATAGTATTTCGCCACAGAGAGAATCAGCGCTCCGCCGTCAGGCAGATCGAATATTTTCGGCACCGATCCCTCGCCAAAGGTCTTCTCGCCCACCACGTCGCCCCGGGCATTCTCCAGGATGGCCGCCGCCACAATCTCAGCCGCCCCCGCCGTCCCCTTGTTCACCAGCACGGCGACCGGAAGGGAAGTGACCGCCTTCGCCGGATCCGCATTAAACGCCTCTCGCGGAAACTTCTGCCCTTGCAGATAAGTAATCGTGCCGTGGTTGAGGAAAAGATTGGCCGTGGCAACGCCCTCGCTTTCCTCTCCTTCCGCCGTGTTCCGCAAATCCAGAACCAGCTTCTTCGCTCCTGATTTTTCCAGCGACTTGATCTTCCCGGCGATCTCCTGCGCCTTGCCCTTGGTGAGAGCGTCCACTTTCACATAGCCGATGCCATCCTCGATGATCCTGTCAGAAACCGGCGGAATGCTCACCACCTCCCGCGTAATCGTCATCTTCTGCGGCTCTGCTCTGCGTGCCCGCACCACAGAAACATTTACGCTTGAGCCCGGGGCCCCCGCCAGCGCGCTGCGAATCTCCGGCAGCGACATGTCCCGCGTGCTCTGGCCTTCGATCGATTCGAAGATGTCCGTAGCCTCAATCCCGGCCTTCTCCGCTGCCGATCCCGGGAGCACCGCAACCACATCCGCGTATCCAAAGCGTTTGGAGACGGTCGCCCCAATCTCGCCCTTGGCTCCCGACTTGTGAGCCTTGTAGGCCTTGTAGGCCTCTGCCGTCAAGTAGCTGGAGTTCGCATCCAGCGACTCCACCAATCCGTGCAAAGCCCCATCCGTCACCTTGGGAATGTTTGGATCCTCCACGTACTCACTTTGCACCCGTGACAGTACTTCGCTATAAACCTGCATCTGCCGGTAGGAGCCATCGTTCGACGAGGCATGCACGCCCCCAAACGAGCCCGCCACCACAAACAACAGCACGGCAAAGGACGAAACCAAAATCGCAGCTTTAATTTTCATGGACATCGAGTTCTTCTTCTAGAACGGAGTCACTGCCCTGAGGAACATCTACCATTATATCTTGTAGATGCCGTTTCGTGTCTCTTGGCTGCTCTTGTTCTCCCCTAGCCGTACCCTCCCGGGGATTCGGGCTTCCACCTAACGATTAAGACGATCCAAGCCTAGATTCGTCACCAAGCCCGCTACGTCGGTGGCTTGAAGCTCAGCCTGATCACGGTCTCGACCGATACAACGCGGCCATTCATGGAATAAGGCTTGAAGCGCCACTGTTTTACGGCGTCAATGGCGGCCCGCGCAAACACCAGCGATCCCTCGAGGAACTTCGCATCCTGAACCGCGCCATCGCGCCCGATGAGTACCTGCAGAACCACGATGCCCCGCTGCCCGCTGGCTCTTGCCGCTGCTGGATATTCCGGATCCACTGGTTGAACCAGCAGTTCACGCGCCGCGGACTCCGGCAAATTCACCGGCTCAATCGCTGACATGGCTGCCTCGACCGGCTTGCTCCCGCTGGCGTCCGGAGTCGAGGAGGCCATCTGCGATTTCAGACTCGACGGAATGCCCGCGCTGCTCCCCGCTGAAACCACATGCGGCGGCGCAACGCTCTGCACCGTCGGCGTAACCGGACGCGGCGGCGGCGCGGGGGCTTGGATCACCGGCGCGTTCGCCTGGGCCTGTGCCCCAGGGAGGGTCGGACCAGGCGATGCTCCCGAAGCACTTCCCGGTACTTCGCCCACGCTCGTCTGAGTCGAATCCTTCATCTGATCGTTCCCAGCCTGCGCCTGCCCGCTCTGGCTTTGATCGGAAGCGTTGTTCTCGCCTGTGGTCGCCTCTCCCTGCCCACCCTTCGTCTCCGGACCCTTCTCCGTTTTCGCCGTTGGGTCAATCACCGGAAGCACGCGAATCGTGGAGGCTTCCGTAGTCGCCCGGATGTGCCCCGCTGAGGGAAGCTTGTACTCGTCATCCTCCTGGCCAAAACTGTCATGCAGCTCCACAGGCTGCGGCAACGGGGCGGGTGGTGGGTTCAGCCAACTCCCTGCCGCCTCGACCGCAATGTGATAGAACATCCGCAAGCTTTGCCGGGTTCGCGGCACTGTCGCCAGAACTATGCAGACCACTGCGAATGCGCTCACCCAAACAATTCTGCCGCGTTTCGCACGCGGTCGCTCCGCGGATTGCGTGCGCTCTTCCGTTTCCTGGGACCCGTAGGCCGAATCCGCGGCTGCAGATGCCGATTCCGCTAACGACTTCGGCCTCGCGGGATCTTCGTTTTTTGCCTGCAGCTCCGCCTGCGGCGCTCCATAGGACGGCGTTTCCACGTACGACAGCAATTCGCTCTTCACCGGAGCATCTTCGACCGGCTGTGGCGTAGATTTCGTCAGCCGGGCTTGCAGGGATGCCCAGCCGGTCAGTGCATTCTGGGTCTCCGTTGGCTGTGGGGTGGCTTCCTCTACCGCCGAGGCCATCGGCTCCAGATCGGTCAGCGCGTCAACCTCCGCAGCTGCGGCCTGATCCAGCGACTCCTGAACGCCATATTCCGGTTCCGTGTCGAATTGTGCTCCGGGAGCGGAACCTTCCGATGTCAGGAATTCCCCCGCCCGGAAGGTTTTCTCTGGCACCCGAGTCACAAAGGCGGGTACGGAAAACCCGCCCGCCGACGCCGCCGCAGCCATTACGGCCGTTTCCGCCTTCTCCTCGACCTCCACCGGCGCGGTGCGCTTTGGGGAGGCTTGCAATTTTGACCGGAGCAGCTCGCAGGCCGTGCTCATCGTGCCCCGTACCTGTTCCACGTGAATCGGTTTCACCAGAACTGAATTTGCTCCCGCCTGCAGCGCCTCTGGCAACTTGGCATCATCGCCGACGATCGCCAGAATCAGTGGGCGGTGCGCCGCCTTCAAATCCCGCGCCGTCTTCACCAGGAACCCCGCCTCTGGTTGATCCTCCCAGTCCATGATCACGATTTGGAACAGCTGGGTTGTAACTCTCTCCACCGCATCCACTGCGCTCTTGCAGTATTCTCCCTCGATCCCGAGATCGGCGAGCACCTGCCAGATCGGCTGGACCATCTCCTCATTCGACGAGAATAAGAGGCAGCGCAAGGGCATACGCTTCCAGCCTAAGCAGGCGGAGTAACCACGGCAAGTTACCGAGGTGGATGGCAGGCTCGCTCCGCTTGGAAGTTCGTCCCGCGGTAGTACATGTCCCTTAGGTCAAGGCTCGGCGCGTGCGCTAGAATGCTGGGTCATTGCTGATCGGGTGCGGAAAAGGGGACGCCACAGTTTGCCTGGGCGGGCAAGCGCGCGTTGCCGGCTGGGATCGGGGCTTACCTCAACGTCGCGGGCGCCGGCGATTCGAATCTCGATCCGGTCCTCTTCCTCAGGTCGAGAGCCTTCACCACCACTCGAATCCGAACGAACCCCGGCTAAGCGGCAAGCACTCCGGTTAAGGCACCTTCGAGTTCCAGTAGCTTGCGCTTTACGTCGAGGCCGCCGCCGTAACCGCAGAGTGTGCCATCGGAGGCGATTACGCGATGGCAGGGGACGACAATCGCGATAGGGTTGCAATGGTTGGCCATGCCGACGGCACGAAATGCGTTCGGCTTGCCTATGGCGCGTGCGATGTCTGCGTAGGTGCGCGTCTCTCCGAAGGGAATCGCCAGCAGCGCGCGCCAGCAGGCAAGCTGGAAATCTGTGCCGCGAAGGTCGAGCGGGAAGTCGAACCCGCGCCGCTTGCCAGCGAAATACTCTTCGACCTGGCTTGCGTAAAGTCGCATCGGGCGGGGGGAATCCTCGAACCGGAATCCCTTTTTCTCTTTCTCCTTCTCTCTGCGAAGATCGCGTGGGTTCGGCCGAATCGATTGCTGTCCAGTCAATCTGGCATCGAATTCCAGGGCGACAAGTCCGTGGGCGGACGCTGCCAAAAACAGCGGCCCAATGGCTGAGTTCATGTTTGTGGTGTGAAGGGTTTCCATAGGAACAAAAGCTCCCTGCAGCAGACAACGATACCAGATTGCCGGCCAGCGCATCCTCGGGCCGCAATTCAGGGCATTCAGCGGCCTCAGCGGCCGCTGCAGTTGACAGAAATCGGTTTTTGGCCCAGAGTGTGTGCGGCGTGCTTATGGGCCTACCTCCATCCCCTATGAAGAAGGGGCTGTTCATCACGGTTGCCGTCGTGCTGGCTCCGGTCCTGCTGGTGGGACTGGTGGCGCTGGCCGCGGGCGATTGGCGGACGGTTGGAGCTACCGCTGGCGGCGACCAGGTTTTGGTGAGCTCGGTTACAGCCCAGAAACACGGTATGCGCACCGCCTGGGTGCGCGTGGAATACAAAGAACCGACCAAATTGCCGCAGGGCGGTCCGTTCGTAGAACTGCGGGCGCGGGTTCGGTTCAACTGCGCGAGCGGGAGTGCGGTACCGAATTCAGAATGGTTCTACTCCCGCGACCACGGCGGGAAGCTGGTGGTCAGCAAGAAGACTCGGCGCGACGATCAGTTCGGGCAGATGGCGGAAGGGGACTTCGGCGGGATCGCTCGGGAGTTTGTTTGCGGGCAGAAGTAGGAAGCAGTGGCCCCCGATCAGTGGTCGGTGACCGGCAACAACAAATCCCCATAGCTTTAGTTTTTATCGGCCATTGCTTCCCGGTTTTCCACAGCCCCACCACCTTGGGTAACCTCGCACCCACTTCCGCAGACGGAGCTTCCGTCATATGCTGATAACGAAAACGTGGTGGGTGGTTCGCGGCTGCTCGATGGTTCCCGCGTCTTCTTTTTTCTTCAGTATGGATTCATTGCGTCTCTATTCGTTGATGGTTGCCGGAAGCAGTGCGATTGCGGTTGGCGCCTACGCGCTCTTGCGGCGCAAGCCTAAGGGGCCGGCAGAGCTGGAACGCGAACGCCGCATGTGGCTCGACGGCATTGGACGCATCACCGACGGAACCGTCATAGACGTGCAGGAATTGCCGGTCAGCGACGGCCATCACGCCGCGGTATTGCTCATCTATAAATATGACGTCGCGGGCGTGTCCTATGAGTGCTCGCAGGACGTTACCTACCTGCGCCAGTGGATTAACCTGCATTCCTGCCGTCTGGGGCTGCCCACGTCGGTGAAGTACGATCCGCATAATCCGGCGAACTCGCTGGTGGTTTCGGAAAGCTGGATGGGACTAAGGCAGTAGCCCGTTGCCAGCCGCGAGTACTGTCAAATTCAGAAATCGAGAATTGGCAGCTGTGTTTATATCTGGTAGTCGTCCTGAAACAAATCTTGGGGGGAGATATTCGGGGTCGACGCTCCTTCATCGATGGTTAGGGTCGGCTCCGCGCCCAGGGCTTCATGCGAGTGTTGCTGAAACTTTTCGCGCAACTCGTGCACTTCGGCGGCTAACTTAATGATTACGTCGGAGAGCGGGTCGCGGATATCCTTGGGATCGGTGATGACGACGCGTTTGCCGTCGCGGAGAACAATGTGTCCGGGCACGCCTACGATCGTGGAATTAGCCGGAACACTCCGCAGCACGACTGAACCCGCGCCGACGCGGCAGTTGTCGCCGACGGTGATGTTGCCCAGCAGTTTTGCGCCGGAGCCGATCGCGACGTTGTTGCCAATAGTGGGATGGCGCTTGCCTCTCTCTTTGCCGGTTCCACCCAGCGTCACACCCTGATAGAGCGTGACGTCGTCGCCGACGATGGCCGTCTCGCCGATTACGGTGCCAATCCCGTGGTCGATGAAGAGGCGGCGTCCGATCTCGGCGCCGGGATGAATCTCAACTCCGGTGAGCAGGCGCGCTACCTGTGAAACCAATCTTGCCAGGAAGCGCATGCGATGGCGCCAGAGCCAGTGGCTTAGGTGGTGCGCCCACACGGCATGCAGACCCGGGTAGCAGATGACGACCTCGAGGTAGGAGCGAGCGGCGGGGTCCGACTCGAAGACGGCGGCGATGTCCTCACGTACGGAGCGGAAGAAGCTGATCATCGTTCAGTTCTCGGTTCCCAGTTCCCGGTAAAAGCCCTCGTGCTCGCTTCTCAGAGTGGTGCTTGTGCGCCTTGCGGACAGCTGAGAACCGGGACTGAAAACTTTCTTCCCCATGAACGTAGCCTAGGGAAGGGAAGAGTGCAAGAGCGAGAACTGGGATCTGAGAACGGAGAACTGAGTTTCTAGCTGCCGGGCTGATAGCCGCCGCTGTCGGCGACGGTCATGCGGAGATACTTGTAGGGATTGACTGGCGTGTCGTTGATCCGGACTTCATAGTGGAGGTGAGGGCCGGTGGAGCGTCCGCTGAGGCCTATATAGCCAATGGTGTCGCCGCGATGGACCTGCTGTCCGGCGGTTACGGCGAAGCCGGAAAGGTGGCCGTAGCGGGTGGAGATGCCGTGGCCGTGATCGATCATGATGGCCTTGCCGTATCCGCCAAAGAAGTCGGCGAAGGTGACCACGCCATCGGCGGGCGCAACGACTGCGTGACCGTACGCGCTGCTAATATCCACGCCGCTGTGGAACGCACCTTCCCCGTTAAATGGGTCGATGCGCTCACCGAAGCTGCCGGTGACCTGGCCCTCAACCGGCCAGAGGCTGGGCGAGGAGCTGGCGCGGGCCCAATCGGACGTGGTGGCGTTGCGAGTCATCCCAAGGCTGATGCCAACCGTGGCTGCGCCGGTGAGGGCTGAAGCACGCAGGGCGCCAAGCTGGTCCAGGGAAGAACTGACTTCCGCGTCCTGGATTTGCTGCTGCGAGCCTGTGACCAGCGTCGGCTGCGATTTCAATCCGTAAAGAGCGGAAACCTCGCTCGCGATCGAGCCCAGAGACGCGACCTGAACATCGCGCTCTTTGGCGACCTCTTCGAGGCGGGAATAGCGATCCTTAAGCTGGTCAAGCTGCTCCTTTTCGTGGAGCAACTGGTTGTAGTGCGAAACCTTCAGCAGCATTTTCGCGTAAGAACTGGCAATCCCGGTGAGGCTGAGGAATCCAACGGCCGCGCCGACTACGAATACATACAGGTAGTGGACAGGAATGGGGATCTTGCGCAACTGGCCATCGTCCCCGCGAGCCACAAAAAGGATGTAAAAGCGCTTTTGCAAGTGCCTTCCTTACTTCCGCTCTTGAATAGTCAGGGCCGGAACTCCAAGCAAAGTTCTGAGGTTGCAGAAAGCCTGTTCGGATACCTGACTTTTTAGGGCCACGCTTCCCATCTTGGGAATGGAGACTTCGTAACGTGCCCTTTTCCTAACCGGAACCGAGGACCAAACCGAAAACCTCTCGTCCGCAATTGATACGGAATGCAGAACTTAAGCTGGTCCATCCTTACTCTGCCAAAAGGTCTTGTGTAAGACTGATAAAAGGTAACAAACTGGGTTCCCCCTGTCAACGATGCGAAAGGCCCCTTATGGCGTTACGTAAGACCGGTAAGCGAATGTAACCGCGGGACATATTACTGCGAGGCCTAGTGGCAGGGGGCTATCCCACCAACGATGGGCAGCATCGGTAGCTGGGCTTCGCTTATAGTGTTTGTCGTGTTGATTGCCGAAAAAGCTCTGATTGCCCAAATTCGCCGCCGGGCGACGGCTGCGACGAGCACTGCGGTTGTGTTGGGAATTGGGGACGACTGCGCCGTGCTGCGACTTTGGGGCCGAGGCCGGGAGAAAGAGAAGGACGCCCTGGTTACGACGGACTTCACCCTGGAGGGAATCCACTTCCGGCGAGACTGGCATTCGGCGGAATCGGTTGGGCATCGGTGTCTGGCGCGAGGGCTGAGCGACATCGCGGCCATGGGCGGGGAGCCGGTGGCGGCGTTTCTTTCGCTGGCGCTGCCGCGGGGACTGCCGCAGAGTTGGGTGGGGCGCTTCGTGCGCAGCTTGATTCGTCTGGGGGAAAGATACAGCGTGACCCTCGCCGGTGGCGATACGGCGGAGTCGCCCGACGGAATTCTGGCGGACATCGTGGTGGTGGGAACTGCGCCGAAGGGGAAGGCCGGGTTGCGGTCCGGGGCGCGGCCCGGCGACCGCATTTATGTGAGCGGGGAATTGGGTGGTTCGGCGGCCGCCGTCTGGCAGATGCGGAAAAAGCCCAGCCGGAGGTTGAATCCGCGGCAGTATCCGAGGCATTTCTTCCCCGAGCCGCGAATCGAACTAGGCCGCGTTTTGCGTGAAAAAGGTCTCGCCTCCGCGATGATCGATACCAGCGACGGGCTCTCGACCGATCTCGCCCACATCTGCGAAGAAAGCGGCGTGGGTGCGGAACTGCAAGCAGAACTCATCCCCCGGGCCAGCGTGGGCAAGCCGGCGTGGAAAGTCGATCTGCAATTTGCGCTGCACGGGGGGGAAGACTACGAACTGCTATTCACCGCGCCCCGGGGCAAGCGAGTCCCATCCCGCATCGCCGGAATCCCCATCACGAACATTGGGCACATCACACGCCAGCAGAAGATCTTCTTGAGGAACCCGGGCGGCGTGGGGGACGAACTTGAGCCGCGCGGGTGGGAACACTTCCGCAGGTAGTGGTTACTTTGGTCACCGGTCATCAGGTATGTCTATACCCTCACGGGAAAAACGGTACTAGAGTAGGAACATGTCGCGTTCCCGAGTTGTCTCCCTCCGAGTTTTGCTTGCCTTCGGCGCGATCACTGTCACGTCGGCAACGCTGGCCGCTGAAAAGAAGCAGCCGCCTCCTCCGCCGGCGCACGCCAAGTCTCCCGTGCCCGCGGTCACCAATGAGTACGTGCGCAAGGAGTTTGGCGACAACTGTTCGTTACTGGCTGGTCCTCCGCAGTTTGTCGCCGATCTCGACGGCGATGGCGTGGAGGATCTTGTAATCGCCGCCCGCTGCAAGAACCCCTTGGCCGATCAAGCCGAATACGGCTTTCGCGTGGTCGATCCTTATAACAGCTTTCTGGGCTACGGCGACGTCAAAGTCACATCGACCTTCGCCTCGGATGAACCGGAGCGCAAAGGAGTTACTCTGCTGATCGTGCACGGCGTAGGACCCGACGCCTGGCGTTCCGACAAAGCGAAGCCCAAGTTCGTCCTGATCAACCTGCCCTTCCAGACACTCACCGTTAAGAGATTGGCGTTGAAAAAGCGGACCGTGCTCGGAGTCTACATGGAAGAAAAGGGCGAAGGCGAAGCCACCTCGTCGGTCATCTTCTGGGACGGAAAGAAGTATCGCTACCAGATCCTGGGGTCGGATCTGGAGTAGGCATTCGCCCCGGTCTTCCTCCGTTGGGCCAGCCGCTGCTCCGAGTTTCGCTCAGGGGAGGCTCTTGGCTGTTCATGGCGCCGATCCGGCCCCTCCTGCCTGCCCGCTCACCCGCTATAATCCTTCAGCCATGGACATCGAGGAAAAAATCGCAGAACTGAAGAAGCGCAACCAGCTCGCCGAAGCCGGCGGTGGCGAGAAGCGGCGCGAGCGCCAGCACAAGGAAGGCAAAATGTCGGCGCGGGAGCGCATCGAGTTCCTGCTGGACGACGGCACCTTCGAAGAAACCGACAAGCTGGTTACGCACCGCTGCAGCGATTTCGGTATGGCCGAGCAAAAGCCTTACGGCGATGGCTTCGTCACCGGCTATGGCCGCATCGAAGGCCGGCTGGTCTATGTCTTCGCGCAGGACTTTACCGTGTTCGGCGGGTCGCTGTCGGAAACCAACGCCGGAAAGATCGTCAAGATTATGGATCTGGCCGCGAAGATGGGCGCGCCCGTGATTGGCTTGAACGATTCCGGAGGCGCGCGCATTCAGGAAGGCGTGGCCTCGCTCGCTGGTTACGCCGATATCTTTCTGCGCAACACGCTGTACAGCGGAGTGGTGCCGCAGATTTCGGCGATCATGGGCCCCTGCGCCGGAGGTGCGGTGTATTCGCCCGCCATCACCGACTTCGTCCTCATGGTCGACAAAACTTCCTACATGTTCATCACCGGGCCCGACGTCATCAAGACCGTGACCATGGAAGAAGTCTCCAAGGAACAGCTTGGCGGCGCCATGACCCACAACGAAACCTCAGGCGTGGCGCACTTTCTCGCGCACGATGATGCCGAGTGTCTGTCGATGGTGCGCGAGTTGCTGAGCTTCGTGCCCTCAAATAATCTCGACGACCCGCCGCGCAAGCCCTGTACGGATCCGATCGACCGTGCCGACGCCGCGCTCAACCATATCGTGCCCGCGCAATCGAATCTGCCCTATGACATGAAGGACGTCATTCACGCCGTGATCGACGACGCCTACTTTTTCGAAGTGCAGGAACACTACGCGAAAAACATGGTCGTCGGATTCGCGCGGCTGGACGGCCGCTCCGTGGGAATCGTCGCCAACCAGCCGGCGGTGCTGGCGGGCACGCTCGACATCAACGCGTCGATCAAGGGCGCGCGCTTCGTGCGCTTCTGCGATTGCTTCAACATTCCGCTGGTCACCTTCGAAGATGTCCCGGGATTCCTGCCTGGCACGGCGCAGGAATACGGCGGCATCATCAAGCACGGCGCGAAGCTGCTCTATGCCTTCGCCGAGGCCACGGTGCCGAAGATCACCGTGATCACGCGCAAAGCTTACGGCGGAGCCTATTGCGTGATGGCGTCCAAGCACATCCGCACCGATGTGAACTATGCGTGGCCGACCGCCGAGATCGCGGTCATGGGTCCGGAAGGCGCGGTAGATATCGCGTACAAGCGCGAACTCGATCAAGCGGAAAATCGCGAAGCGGTTCGCCAGAAGAAAATCGAAGAATTCCGCGACCGCTTCGCCAGCCCCTACGTCGCAGCCGACCGCGGCTTCATCGACGCCATCATCCTGCCCCACGAAACCCGCAAAAAGCTGATCCAAGCGCTGGCGATGGTCGGGACCAAGCGCGACAAGAACCCGCCGAAGAAGCACGGGAATATACCGCTCTAGGAGCTTCATGGATTGAAAATGTTTAGGGATCAAAGCGAGGCAGGCAA
>Ga0302325_10028874_pt1 | contig 11471 bp, 6 predicted proteins | sample Palsa_T0_2_FD_201948 | JGI IMG/M metagenome (GOLD analysis project Ga0302325, IMG submission 201948) | Peat permafrost microbial communities from Stordalen Mire near Abisko, Sweden - Palsa_T0_2 | ecosystem: Environmental > Terrestrial > Soil > Palsa > Peat permafrost | place: Sweden: Abisko... | reverse complement strand
AGGTGGCAATTATTGCCTTTAAACGCAAGTTGTATACAGCCGATAAAGCAAAGTCGCGTGGTTGGTTAGTTTTCATGCAAGAGCGGATGAATGAGGCTAAGGTTCCAGCGCCGATCCTGGCAGGATAAGCCATATCGTCTCTTGTACCAGCAGAGCTACGAGATCATCCGGCTTGTACAAGGGAAGGAGCGAGCTCAGTGTGTCAAATGATTTGATTTGATTTGATTTGATTTGATTATAGCCTTTTAATCAAATCAAATCAAAGTTTTTTAAGGCTAATCAAAATTATAATTATAATCTTTGATTTGATTTTGAATATAATCAATTAATAAGTCACATGGGCATATTATATAACAAAAATCGCTAAAGCTCAATTAAGGTTTAGTTACTATATATGCTAGCTATATAGGGTGTCACGGAGTAATCGCATTGTAGTAGTGGTAAAGAGCTAAAACCGGGTTTTGTAGCCCGCACACGCACTAAGCAAATGCAGGCATGCCATGTGACTAGCATACTATAACATAGGGTATTTCTTGGAATAGTAGAATGCCCATTGAAGCCTAGCCTTTACCACACCGCTTAGTAAGCAAGACAAAGGCCCAGTAAAGCCGATCGATATTTTGCTAATTCCCTAGATCACGTGGACTATCACGTGACAGCTAGAATTATTACAAGGAGGACTTATTTTTAGAAACTTAAAGTGTAAACTTATTATATATATTAAAATCTTATAAAATACTTTCTAGTTATTTAGTAATTTAAAAGTAAAATCAAAATTTTAATATTAGTAAAAACCTATATTATGTGATTTGAATATAATTAATTAATCAAATCAAATCAAATCAAATCAAATCAAATTTTTTTTTAAGGGTAGCTAATCAAAATCATAATTATAATCATTAATTTGATTTGATTAATAATTAATTAATTTGAATAATCTTTTGACACACTGAGCGAGCTCGAGGGTGGAAGCAGAAGCTAAAGGAGACGTTTCTTCGGAGCCACTGGCTGTTGCCCTATCCGCAAGGGAATCGATTCATGAAGCGGCAGGGGAGTGGAGATCAACAGCAAGTGTGTTGGTGGTCAAGTTATCATGCCAAAGTGCATCGGCATTATCAGGCCCAGGGCCAAGAACCACGTCTCGAACCATTGCCTGCCTCAGACGCTACTCACTACCCCCTGAATGGTTGGCGATTGTCTCTTAGTGCTACCGAGTATATGCCATATGATCTTTGGCCAGAGGATGACCTTGTTCAGCTAACTGACGCTGACATCTTCGAGCGGGCGGAGCAGCTTGCAGCTGAGGGCCAGCTACTAGGGGAAATCGGTCAGTCTGAGGACGGAGCTGCATCAGCCGTCACACAGGTCGAGACGGTTTCGGGAGGCTAGTCGGCAGTGGAGCAGGAAGGGGGGAGGGCGCAAGGTTCTTGGGGAGTTATTTAGCTATAGGCTTGAAGAGAGTTAAGGATATATTATTAAGTTAAAGGGGGTAGTGTGATTGGTCGGTAGTTTTGTAGCTTGAGTAAGACGAGACTTTGTGTCAGGATCAGCGTACAGTAGGTTTCTTAGGGGTGGCAGGGGTATGTATAAGCATATAGACTGCACTCCCTCTCTTGAAATTCTGGATTTTTAGCTGCATTCCCTCGTGCCACTGGTCTCGCTTACCTACGTCTGCCTTACATTTCGCCCCCTATTTTAGCGTCTCGCCCTCTCGCCCTCATTATGCAGCAGCAGAGTCAGGAAGAGAATTTGGCCAACCAGATAAGAAGCATACCTGCCTCTGGCGTGTCATCTGATCCTAATTGGGGATTTGGTGGCGCTAAGGCAGAGTAAGTTTTTTATTTTAAAGCTGGGCTTACTTGCGGTGTGCCTAGGGCTCTGATTGAGTCTGATTATATAGTTTCGGAGGTTAATATTAGAGAAGGACAGCCCGGGCTAGCTCCTTTCGTGTGGGACTTTGACTTTGGCGCCTTCCCCGCCTTGTGCGGAAGCGTAGTAGCCCCGCAAGCACCTCTGGATCTACGCATGGGAGCTCGTTATGCTCATCATTTCCACGCATTAACTCCTCGAGCTGAGGTGATTGCTGTTTCGTCACCAAAGCAGGAAGAACTGGATTGGGCTAAAGAGAACATCGAAGGTGCCCAGACTTATCTGGACTCCGATGAGTTGTTAGAGGAGGAGAGCTCGCTGCAAGCTGTCGTTATTGCCTCTGCGACGAGTGTGCACGCTGAGCAGGCTATCAAGGTTATCAAACGGGGTTTGCATGTCCTTTGTGAGAAGCCGCTGAGTATCAGCGTGGAAAAGGTATGACATTGAGCTAAGCTCGAGTTTATGCACCGTGGGCATCTTACATGCAAACTTACAATTCCTGCCCAGTCCCAATCAGTCGTCGATGCGTACCGCCAATTCCAAAAGAAACACTCCTCTCAGAAAGTTATCTGTGTCTTCTCTCGCCGCTTTGACCTTTCCTACCGTGACGCGTACCAGAAGCTCCAGGATGGACTCATCGGTCGTCCCAGCGTTTTCCGTTCCCAAACTTGTGACAAGCTTGACCCTACGGGATCCTTCGTCGAATATGCTCAGTTTTCGGGAGGTATCTTTGTCGACTGCTCTATCCACGACATTGATCTCGCTCTCTGGTTCTTTGGGGAAGACTCAGTGGTGAAGTCTGTTACGTCAGTGGGGATTACGGCAGTGTCTCCCGAATTGAGAAAGTACAATGATCGGGACAATGCAGTGGGGATCATCGAGTTTTACGGAGGCAAGATTGTTCAGTTGTTTTGTAGTCGCATGATGGCTGCAGGCCAGGAAGACTGTAAGTCTCATATCAATTCATTCTATGCTATAAACCAGAGAAATTACTCCCTGTTTTGTAGTGGAACAATCGAGCTAAGTCTCCTTTAGGCACAGAAGTTACGGGGACGAATGGCAAGCTGGCCATCAATGTTCAACCCGGGGCAAATCTTATCAATATCTACGAGCCGAGCGGCATTCGTCGGGAAATCCCACCACATTATTACGGGTCGATTTCGAGATGCCTTCATCACCGAAGCAAATGAATTTACAGCTTGTTGCTTAGACGATGCGGAGCTACCGATGACGCTAGAGGGGGCTATCAATGCTGTTAGAATTGGTGCTGCCCTTCAGGAGAGTTTTATCACAGGGAAGAAGATAGAATTTGATGAGAATGGGTTGAGAATATGGGATCGTGGGATAACAAGGGCGAGGATTTAACCTCCGTGATTGCTCACATACAGAGACTAAAACAAAACGAACCAAATGAAACTTAGGGTCTGAACTTTGGTGTTAAGGAATCAGGTCAGATTTAAAGTTTGTAAGCCATACAATGGCATTGATTTGCGATGGACTGATGTAGCGACAAGTGGAGCCAATACTAGCACAAAATTTCCTAGTTGCCTGTCCTCAACCACCCATGTCTCTTCACCCATTCTGTCAAGGCCTCTCGGCTTTGCTGTCCGGAATGAAAATTCCATGGGGGCCGCTGAAACAGGCCAGTCTTCCATTTACGATCCATCTTCTTCTGGAAATCCTTGATATCCTTTTCCGTTCCCTCAAACTTGCCGTCTACCGTATGGTCTATGACGAATTGATCCCAGTCTTTGGTCAGGCCAGGGGTGATAAGCTTGTGGTACCAGAGTGGAAGGACACGTCCCTCTGCTTTGTCGTTAATGTTAATGATGTCTTTGAAGTCATCCAGGTGATTTTGGGGTATGGAATGATGCCAATCTGCTTCCCAGTCGTCGTCACGCTTCTTTCTCCGAGGTTTGTCGCGTTGCTTTTCGGGAAGCTTCTCCTTGATCTTTTCGACCGGCCTTCTGTGCTCCTGAGCATCAATGGGGTCTCGATGCTCAGGTACGACTGGAGCACCCGGAGGTGGGCTTTCGTGAGGGGGGAGAAGTTGAGGGTCTGGTGCCGGTGCCGGTACCGGCCCAGTATGATCGGGTAAATTATCTGGCCCTGGTAATTTAAGCCTCTCTCGTCTCCGATCTTCCTCAAGATATTTTCTTTCTTCACTTGGGCTGAGTTCGTGAGACTCATTCCTGAAGAACACGAAAACTCCGGCCAATATACCAGCTAAAAGTGCCCCTCCGCCTACTGAAAGGATTCTTGCCGTTCCCGGAAGGACTCTTGGTGCAATGGCTTCACCAGTCTCTGCAACAACGGTCCTGACAGTCGTTCGGACCACACCTTTTTCGACTTGTTCTATGGCAAGATCCTTCAGCCCTTGTTCTGCTAGAATGCCTGGAGGCGGAGTTCCAGGAGTAGGAACTCCGACCCCCCCTCCTACTCCCACCTCACGTCCGTCGGGATCCTGTAATGTGATCGGGTTGCATTTTACGAATTCGTATAGGTTTGGCCCGTCAACGAAGCCTCCAGGATCAGTGGACACCCAACGGCAGAGCCAAGAAGCATAGTATCTCGCTCCGTAATAATACAGTCCATTTTCATCATCCTTCTCCTTGCCTGAGTAGCGATATCTGTTTGGGACATCATTTTGGCTCGTCACCGATCGATAGGCAGATGCCCCGAATGGAAAGTACTCTTCATAAGTAATGATGCGGGCCTCTTGATCAAGTTCAAGTGAGGCACTGCCTATAAAATTACCATATTGGAAACGAATGACTCGCTGTGGCGCAGGACTAGAACCGCTGGTCCGAGTTTCGATTATGGCAACGCGACCTGACTCGCTTCTGGATTCGAGGTCAACAAGCTCTAAGTCGATGTCGGTTCCGTTGGATGTAAATGTGCGGAAAATATCAAGGCTTCCCAAATAGATGCGCTCTTTTGTCCGCACCGGTACAGGTGCTGAACCAGGACCGGCCTGGCTCTCAGTAACTTTTCGGATTCGTTTCCCTTTCGAATCATAGACGTAGTAAGTTGTTTCAGGAGTCCCCCCGTTGGTCACAATCTGCTTTGAAGTACTCCGCAGCTGATTCTGAAAGTCCCACTGCATGGACGGGAGGTAAGGCATGGATATAACATTACCCTGGTCGTCATACTTGTAGTTTTCACTGATGGAGCCAACCGTTGTCGCGCTTAGACGATTGCTCTTCTTCGCTGGTTCTAACTGACTAGACTCGTTATATGAGTACACACGCTTCCATCCAGGATTCTGTGGATCGCTTCCAGCATGACTTAGAGACAACATATTACCAACAGCATCGTATACGTAGGTCTCGGAGTAGCTACCCATAGCATTTCCATCTGTTGGGCTAATCACGCTGGTTGCATCCATAGCACCAGGTGCTACTGGTGCATTAGCTGTTCCGTTTGTTTGGCCGAGATGCTCTCGACCTGTCGCAGAAATCAATCTAAATAGAGGATCGTAGGTGAATTCGCTGCTTGGGTCAACACGATTGTTGCGGAAATACACCGTCTGTTGGGCATTGTCACCGACACGTGAAACATTTCCAACGGCGTCGAAGGTGTAGTTCAAATCCTGTAATACACTTCCATCGGAGGTTCTTGTTGTCTGAATTCTTGATAAATGGGAAAACAAAGGTTCGTAGGATCGTTGTATGATTATGCCATTGCCGTGGAAGATTTTGGTAAGTTGGCTCTTGGCATTATGCTCGACTTGGGTGAAGATTGGAGTCCACGAAGTTGGATCTGTGCTGGCTTGTTCCCCCCTGACGTTGACGAAGAGTTGTTCGGTATAGCCACCTTTGTTGTAGTAACGGTAACTCGTGCTCGCATCCGTAGCAATGGACTTCACAACGCGGTTCAAGGCATCGTAAGTGTACATGCTTGTGAGCAGCGAAGGCTCCAAGTCTACGGATGTCGACCAATTAAGAGTGTCTCTGTAATTGCTTGCAAGGAGGCGCGATGCGCTGGAAGCGTTCCCTTTGAAATCAAAATCGTTCGACGTAATTTCTCCAGCTTGGTCTCTGGACTTGAATATCTTCCCGCGTAAGTTGTGCACCGTAGCGTTAGGAACCAACTCGCCATACACATTTTGCTGAACCATGACCTCAACAGCACCACCATCACGGACCCACTGTTCGGTAAGTCTCCTGGCCGCATCATACGAGCTTCGGAAGCGGAAGTTGCGACTATTCCACAACATAAAATCTTGGCCGAGAACATTTGGCAATGTCCAAGTCTCTCCCGCTTCCATGGAAGCTGCGTGGATCTTACTGCCAGCAATGCTGTAGTCACAAGTAACAACAAGGCGATTTAAGGCATCCGTAGAATTGAGCTGATGGCCCTGTACGTCGTAGCTGAATCTCGTGTAGTGTAAATCGCCCTGTCCGTTATCGTCGATAGCCAAGATCACATGCTCCAATGGATCTAGATGAGTGACATGAGGAGTATTGGCATGAGCCTGCGTCTTTATGGCAGCCGTTTTCTCGTACGGTCCAAGCTGGCCCCCAATTCTGGCATCATACCACGAAGGTAGGTATTCATATTCTGGCAGCGAGTCAAAGAAGTGACCTACATCAGCGTCACTCTTCGGGTTAGATATTTTGACGTTATCACTAGCGTCATAGGTCGTGTGCGACCAAGGGTCAAACACTACTTTCTCTAGAGAATGATCTTGGTTGAGAGTGGCGACAAGACGTGACAGGGGATCATACATCATAATCGGAGACACGCCGACTTTGATAGCGAACTTGAACTCATGCGTGTCGTCAAAGAAAGGTTCATATTGTCTGACCGTTTTGCCTTTGTTGTTGAAGATTTTCCAACTTGAGCTGATCCACCGACTTGAAATGTTTGTTCCCCCGTCAGTTAACGGACCAGCTTTGGTTTGCGTTTTAGTTTGAATAGCTTGACCAAACCCATCGGAATACGTCAAGGTGACTTGAATTTTGGTAATTTCACCCGCGGCCAAGTCGTTAACATGAGTCTCCCTTGAGATGAGTGCTTGGTAGGTGGGTAGGTTATTATGCCAGAAGCAAGTCTGGTCGACGACAATTCTGCTGGTAGCAGTCCCCAACAGCGTAGTTGCAATTGGTCCTGTGGGATCGGCAAAGAAACTATCGATGTCTGCCTGAACAAGATCAGTCTTGAAGTTGTCGAAAGAATCCCCTGCCTTTTCTCCAGGCCGACCCATAATTATATTGCCAGCCACCATTCCCAACGCATCAAATTTCACAGCAGTCTGATTTCCGTTTGGGTCTGTGAGCAGAGTTGGAGCTAGTACCCGATAATCAATGACAGCAGCGGTAGAATTTCCAACCGCATCCTGGGAAGAGACTGTGAAAAGGTTGTACGGGTCATAGTTCACTGTCTTTTTGTTCCCAAACGGATCCAGGAACGCACGAGGTTGGAAAAAGGAGCTCTGTGCTTCTGCTAGCTCTTGAGCAGCAGCTACAGTGGGATCCAAGTGAAAAAAGACCTTGCCTGAGACCTGCCACCAAGATCCATTGTTGTCAAGGTCAACATAACCTCCTTGCTGGTCACCAATACCGCCGAGCATGCTCTTGGGATCTGGAATCAGATTTTCAACAGGTTGATTCGGAGTCTGGCGCTTGAATATATTGGTCAGCAGCCCAGGAGTTGCCCAAAGGGTATATTCTGCGGCTGGCACCGCAAGCGATTGAACTTCGCCAGCGGGAAGCAACCCTGAAAGGTTATCCTTCCGGAACAGAATTCTGTGCTGTTGCAAAAGGCGTTTCTGCAAGACGTTCGCATCATTTTTTGACTCGTACGGAATTTCTGGCAGCGAAGTCAAGGGTAAAAAGTTGTTAGAATCAAAGGATGAGAGAGGAAATCTCGTGGTTCCCGTAGGCAGCCGAAACCCTGATAGTTCATATGCACGAATCTCGTATTGCGTGGGTATACGATAGTCGGATTGTGTGTCGAGAAGCTTGGTGACATCCTGCTCCGAGTACAGAAAGGATGTAGCTTCTTGCTTCGTTTTGTCCAACCCAGTCAATTGACTCTTTCCCTGTTGTCGACCGTATGCAATTTGAAGCCGCTTGAGAACGTTCCCATAAGAGTCCAACTGTAATATCATTTCATGGTGGATTCTGGGGTCCTCAATTTCGCGCTCGTAGTTGTAGTTTATTGTTTCTCTTGGTCGCACGGTATAGATTGAGTGGATATGAGCGTCCTGTAGAGGTTGAAGAACTTCAATTGTAAAATTTGATTCGTGAACTGTGTATGGAATGGATGCAAGCGGACTTCCATCGTCAGCGTAGACTTCGGTGCGTAAGATATGGCCTTTCAAGGCTCTATAGGCCTCTCGTAACGAATCCGCCTCTAGAGAAGAGGACGGTATGACCGTGTCTGGCAGAAGACTGTTGTAGAAAATAGACATCTCTTGATCGGTTCCTCCAGTTGGTGCACCGAAATATTCAAGAGCCAATTGACGGCTTAGGCTCTCGCTATTGACGAATGCTCCGGTATGAAACCAGGTTTTGGTGTGTGCAGGGGGAACGTGCCACGATGCGTCTACATTGGCTGAGTCAATTTTACTCAGTGCAGCAAAATTATCAGTGTCCCATTCCTCGACTCTGGCAAAGCCTCGAAACTCTCGCTCGACTCCGTCGAAATAGCCATGGCTGTAGCTGTATGATTTGACGAATCTGTTCATGCCAATACTGTCCATAGTTTCCACTCTTTCAACGCACTGCACTGGAAATGGCAATCTCGTTATCCAGGGGGTACCTTTCTCCTTGTCCTGCAAGTAGAATTTTGTTGATGGCGCATAACTTACTTTGGTTTCCATTCCCAGGTTGTTGACCATCTTCGTCAGCAGATGTGGTTTCTTGCCTTGCGTAAGATCAACATATTGCAAGGGGGATGTGGTGGCCCAGAGTAATGGCGATGACCAAACAATACATGTTGTTCCATTGCCGAGCAGGTCGACGGTATTCACAGTCGTAGTAGTCCCATCAATAGGTGGCAACGACGTGAGTCGCTTTCGATCATCAAAACCGTTTCCGGATTGATTCAGGTACATGTCGATACCTTCTGCTCCTAAGTACAAGATATCTGTGGTACCAGAGCCGTCAATATCTGCCAGCCTGATAAGATTCGATCGGAACGAGTTGTAGCGGTCAAAAAGGGGTGCGTTATCCATCCAAACAATCGAGCCAAACCTGCCGTAACCGCAGTTCGGCCAGTACGAGACGTCGCTTCTTCTGATTCGCACTATATCAGAGAGTCCATCACCAGACATGTCGGCGACGAAAATCGTCTGTTCCGCGTCCGAAAATACACAAACTGGACCAGAAGTTTCATCACGTGGCTGGGTAAGCATCTGAGGCGGCCCATATCCGTCTGTGCCCAGCGAAGGATACCAACAATAGACCTGGTCTGAATATATTAGGATATCTGCCAGTCCATCACCAGATAAATCCACAAACTTGATATCAGCACCAAGACTGGCTATGTCAAGATTTGGGAAACTCATGAAAGGCCGAAATTGGTCCCATCCTGCTTTCTCCTCGTCATTCCGTTCGTAGTAACCCCAAGCAGGGCCAAATGTCTGTATCACATCCAGTTTACCAGCTCCAGTGATGTCCTCAAAATGAGTGCCTTGGCCAGGAAAAGAGGGCCTTGAAGGTACCAACTCCAATTCAGTAAATCGTGCATGGACAATACCGTAATCAATGCTATCGGGGTCCACATTACTGATATTAGAGCCATAGTTGGTAGCACTTGTGTTGCGTTTATAATACCAAGACTGATCTTGCTCCGTTAGTATGCCAGACAGCCCTTCGCCGTCCAAGTCCACCCATTGGTAATTTGTGCCATCCAATCCGACCGGAAGGTTCTGTAGACTCTCCTTATCGATCTCCTGGACTAGGAGCTGTCCAAGCTCTTGATCGGTCGGGAACAAGGAGTACTCGAACTGCAGAGGTGGTAACACCTTCTTGAGAGGCGCTGTCCCTGTAGCACTCGCTGCATAGCCTGCTCGCTGCACGGAAGTAAGGTATGATACAGTAGGATTTTCGTTGTATGTAAGATCGGTGGACGCAACAAGAAAGTCTTTGGTTCCCAGCTCAGTGAAATGATGAAACATAAGGATCCGCTGACATAAACGATACGTTCTCAATTCATATCCTAGCTGATATCGTGAGAACGGGTCCAGTCGGCAACTCCAGCTGCCAGAATCGTCCGGTTTGGGATTTTCCAGGTCATGCTCACCGTAGTCGAGCACCACAGAATATTTCCACGTCTCTTGCGGCAAAGTACTTGCTGAGATGGCCGCCCAGTTTGTCACGACTCGATTCGGAGCCACATTACCATATTGAATGCTTTTCAGATAGCGGTTGGCACTTCTAGATGTCGCAGTCCTGGTGGTCTCATTGGCCTGCAGGACAGGAACATTGGAAGAATCCTCTGGCTTGTAGTTGAAGATCATGGCGTTTCCGTGAGAGTCATAGACTTCAGCTTCAAGCCACGAAAATATTCTCAAGGGCCCGTTAGTCCCAGACTGCGGATCGTAGATTCGTGAACTGTTGGAAGTCCCAAGGATTGTAGTGATATTCTGCGAGCTTATGACACGCCAGTGGACATCGTCAGGATCAGCAACATTGGTCCAGCGTTCGATGCGAGAGAACGTTTGCGTGATCCGGGCGGCATATCTCCTCACCGTATAGCCCTCAATTGAAGACTCGTCCATCACTGGAGAACCGGCCGAATTCATGCTGAAATTGCCAGAAGCGTCGCGCTTGAACAGAGGCACCAAATCCTCCAATCCTGAGAGGAGATACACGTCCGAGTCGGCATCAAAGCCAGTATCGTTGTACTGGGGCAGGCCCCTAGACGTCTTCCTCGTAATCGATTGCCAGCCAGCCAGGTGCCACCCAAGTCCAAATTCACCATTTCCACCGCCAGAATCGTAATTCAGGGAGAGCTGAGGTGACATACCAGCCCTGCCAGGACTGACGTGCACAGGGAAGGAATTAGAGGCCGTGCCAGTGTTACTGTTAACATCGAACTTCTCCCCCATACCTTGAATGGCCCCTCCCCCCTTCGGCAGCGAGACTGATGGGGCAGAGGGGATCGATGAGTTCGTATTGGCGGTTGAGGAGGAGCCCCCGCCGTCTCCATTTGCCTGCGGGGCAGCATTTGAAGCTTCAGGGCCAGATGCCGACGACGATGCTAGCGGAGTGCTCGCAGCCGGAGCCGCATCTCCTCGCAGCGCTCTCGGACGGGGCGTGCCCTCATCCATGATATCTTCTCACGCTGGCGAAATGGCGAGGTTCTGCACACGGTGGAGGGCGAGCACTGACTGACGGACTGACAGACTCATAGAAGAAGAAGAGAGGGAAACGCAGTCATACTCATGGGCGAGGCGAGCATAAGGAGCGACACAGCGCTGAACTGTTCTGCCGCGGGACCCCCCTCCTTCCCAGGGTAGCTGCAAGGCGTCGGACAATGCCTCGGTGGGCGCGTCTCATTGGCTGGCGCCTGGGCTGAGCATAGGGATGGTAAACGTTACATTTTACGTAATTTACGTAACGTAATCAAGCTTTACACTTTACATACTA